>Ga0207719_100296_pt1 | contig 35956 bp, 35 predicted proteins | sample A23P1SouthBayCA_2_FD_187279 | JGI IMG/M metagenome (GOLD analysis project Ga0207719, IMG submission 187279) | Aerobic enrichment media microbial communities from Eden Landing Ponds, California, USA - A23 P3 (3) (SPAdes) | ecosystem: Environmental > Aquatic > Marine > Unclassified | place... | reverse complement strand
TGACGCCGGACGGGGAACATCTAATCGTTAGCGCGCGCGAGCCGACCCACAAGCAGTACCGCCTCGACGCCGACCCAACCTCGGAGACGTTCGGGGACGTGACGGGGGAGATCGACCGCAAGCCGGAGGGCGGCCGCGGCGACAACGACGGTCCGGGGCCCTGTGACGTCACCGTCCACCCCGACGGGTCCTACGCGTACGTGCCGGACATCTACGGCGACTCGCTGACCGTCATCGACGTGGAGGCGTTCGAGGTCGTCACCCAGGTGTCCGTCCCGCCCGTGGGAAACGCCGCCGCCAGCCCGTGGATGGCCACGGTGGCGTGGGACGGGACCCGGCTCCTCGTCGAGAACAACGAGGGCGAGCACGGCACCGAGAGCATCTGGGACGTCAGCAACCCAGCCGAACCCGAGGAGGTGGCCAGGCTCACCGCCGCCGACGGGCTGGGAAAACTGCCGCTGACCAGCGAGATCGGCCCCGACTCCGAGACCGGGTACGTGTTCACCCCCGACTCCCGGAGCGTGACCGTGATCGACCTCGTGGCCGCCGAGGTCACGGACACCATCGACCTCGGCGGAGCGGCGTTCGTCGGGACCTGGGGACCGGGTCGGGAGAAGCTGTACGTCCCGGTCCAGACAAGCGACGAACTGAAAGTCATCGATCCCGACGAAAACGCGGTCACGGCGACGATTGCCGTCGGGTCGGAGCCCTACGGCGCGACGGCCGGAACCGTGCGCCCCGAGGGCGACGTGGCGGGGAGCCTCCTGGCGACGATGTCGACTCTCGGCGTTGAACTGAGCGACGCCGGGACGACCTACTGCATCGGCAACTGCGCCTGCGGCCACCGGCTGTGAGATGTACCGCGCAGGGGAGGACGCCGTCGGTACCCGGCCAGAACGGGACGTCGGCACCCATCGAACCGGGCCGTCGATGCCCTGCCGACTACGGAAGTGTCGCCGTCCGTCGGCCCTCTCAGAGCCCGACGCCGTCCGCGAGGAGTTCGTGGGATCGAAGCGTTCTGTCGTGGTCCGGGGCACCCCCCTGGATCATCACCTCGTCGGCGCCGACGCGGTCGGCGAGCTGGTCGAGAAGCCCCGCGAGAGTGGCAGGCCCACCGGAGATCGAGCGCGGCCACTCGTCCTCGTCGAGCGTTGCCGGCGTCGGATCCGGCACGCCCCCGAGTTCGTCGATCGCGTCCTGGACGGTTTCCGGTCGGCCCCCGGCGCCGCGCTGTATCCGCGCGAACGTCGCTTCGGCCACGGCGCGCAGCCGGGCGGCTTCCTCGTCGGTTTCCCCACAGACGGCGTTGACCGCGATCATCGCCCGCGGCTCCTCGAGGCCGCCGGCGAGCCCCGAGGACTCGAACTGATCGCGGTAGGCCTCGACGGAGTGGGCGGCGAACCCCGGCCGGATGAACGCCGCAAAGCAGTAGGCCAATCCGAGTTCCCCGGCGATCGCCGCGCTCGACGGACTCGACCCCAGAACCCAGGGGACGGGCGGATCGCCGTCGGATCGGGGGATCGTCAGGTCGCTGTAGGCGTGGTCGTCGGGGTAGTCGTCGTAGAGATGGTTCACGACCGCCTCGATCTTCTGTTCGTGATCCTCGTCGGGGTTCTGGACGCGACGTCTGGTCCCGAGGGCGCGGTCTGCGGCCGGCGATCCGTTCGCCCGGCCGAGCCCCGCGTCGATCCGCCCCGGTGCGAGCGCGTCGAGGACGCCGAACGCTTCGGCGACCTTGAACGGGCTGTAGTGGTTGAGCAACACCGCGCCCGACCCGAGACGGATCGAGTCCGTCTCGGCGGCGAGGTGGCCGAGCAACACCTCCGGGGTCGTCCCGGCGATGCTGTCGGCCCGTCCGTGATGTTCGGCCACCCAGAACCGACGGTAGCCGAGAGCCTCGGCCTGCCGTGCGGTCTCGACGGTGTTTGCGAACGCCTGCGTGGCGGTACCGCCGTCGGGGACCGGGGAGAGATCGACCAGGGAGAGATCCATGTGGGTGATCGGTGCCTCCGCGAAATAAACAATTGGGGTGGCAGGAAGCGCTGTGTCGTAACCCGGTTCCAACGTCGAGGAACCCGTGACCGAGTCGGTACCATCCACCCTGCTTTAGGAGTCCCTCGTTGTGTGCTACCGTCGGAAGGTGGCGGTGAGTCGAGGTTCGGCGTTGCCGATACGTTCCTCGATCTATTCGATGCGCTTTTTATCTGATTATTCAATTAGTTGGGATTTTACTTTGACTACATCGGATTTTTGCGGAGATTCTTGGATTAATATACGTATTCTGACCTGAATTACAGCCGGCAGCGTGTATTTCGAAATAGTCGAATCGATCGCCCCCGTGGAAAGGAGGGGTTCCGGACCATTTCGATCATGACTCGAGGAGAAGACGGAGATCGTTTCCGTCCTTCCACACCTACTGGAGTTCGAGTTGCCTGGATTCCCGTCCTCGAACCGTAGAGTATACAGGTATTCCGTTACAGTTATAGCGTTGTAAAAATTACCCGGCCGTTTTATAAACATATACCCCTCCGGCGAGGCGGATCTTCTAGTTCGAAAGTATCGAACCGATCACCAATGCTCTATCTCGATCAGAAGCGCGTTGCGCCCTGTGAGGCGGAAGATGCGGGGGGGCTCTACTCTCTGTCCGCCCCGTCGACACACCCGCGACGAACGGAGGAGAAGCAGGAATGGCGTGACCGTGGCGAGAACGTCCTTCTATGACTCTCTCATCCGTTATCCACGGGTCAGCCGGGAGTACACCGCGCTCTTTCGGACTACCGGTCCGTAATGACGTCCTGAATCAGTCCGGACAGCCCCCTTCTTCCTTGTTGTGAACGCTATTAGTATGGAAAGAACATCCATAATTTTAAGCCCTGGCAGTTTGACCTCTGAAGCGGAATGCCCAGGGATAACAAGGAGTACACTGGACAGCGTCGTAAGTTTCTCAAATTAGTTGGGGCGACCGGAGCGATCGGAGGGCTAGCAGGATGTGGCGGCGGCGGTGGCGGATCCGGCGGCGATGGCGGGTCCGGCGGCGATGGCGGGTCCGGCGATGGTTCCGACGGCGGTTCCAGTGGCGGATCCGACGGGGGGTCGCAAAACCTTGGGGAAGCAGTCGGCTCCATCAACATTGGCTACTGGACCGGCGTACCGGGCCACACGCAGGCCTACGAGTCGATGATTCCGTCGGTGCAGAACGTCCTGTCTGAACTCGGCGTTACCTCGAGTGCACAGGGGAAGACCTACCCGACGCAGATGTCCCAGATGGCGTCCGGGGAGCGCGAAACCGACCTGGAGTTCATGGTCCACGGGACGAACGCGTTCCGGCTGGACCCGGACGAGATGCTCCACAGGTTCGGGATCGACCGTACCGGTAACACTGGGTCCGACAACCCCTCCGACTACGCGAACTGCGAGTACACGAACACGGTTTACAAGCAGAGCACGGAGGGTAATTCGGAAAAGCGACAGGAACTGATCAATCGGGCGATGGAGATCAGGAGTAACGATTACTTCTCGATCCCGCTGCTCAAATACCCGATGTTCGGCCTGTACAACAGCAACACCGTGGATGTCGGTGGGCTGGGTTCGATGGGCCTCAATCTGGGCAACGTGCACTACTGGCGGCTGTCCGAGGCTTCTGGGGATACGTTGAGAACTAGTACAAACCCAACTGTTCTCAACTCGCGAAACTTCCTGACCCTCACGGCTGCGCCACACATCATGGTGTGGCTACACGGTATTCACCAGCCGTTGACGATGTACGACGAGAACTTCGAACTCCAGAACGTCCTCGCCGAGTCGATCGAAGAGGAAAACGGAGGTCGGGATATTACGGTCAATCTCCGAGACGCCACCTTCCACAACGGGGACGAGATCACGGCGGAGGACGTCAAGTTCACCTACGAGCTGGTCCTGGGGAATCCGGGATCGTACCCGTTAGCGAGAGAGGTCGGGTACGACGAAATTCAGGTCGTCGACGACAAGACCGTCCTGTTCACGGGCGAGGAACCCGACGTCCTGCTCCAGACGGTCCGCTTCCCCGCCTGGGGGATTCTCCACAAGGAATCGTGGGAGGCCGCGGGCGCGATGGAAAACCCCGGCGAAGCGTACCCGGACGAGATCATCGGGTCGGGGCTCTGGCAGATCGAATCGTTCAATTCGAGCCAGGCCATGCGCCTCTCACCGCACGAAGGGCACCCGAGGTACGGTCAGGATGGGTGGACCCCGGAACACGAAATGATCCAGGTTGGCTACGAGGGTTCGGAAGCGGCAGTCCAGGCCTTCCTGGCCGAAGACATCGATATCGTGACCAATCCCGGGAGCAACGCACAGGAACGGATCAGCGGGAACGAGTGGGCGGAGTTCTCGGCGACCACGGGCTGGTCGCCGGTCCTCATGTACCCCAACTGTGCGAGGGGCCCCTGCATGTTCCCCGAGTTCCGACAGGCCCTCGGGAAGGCGCTGAACCGGCAGCGACTCAACAACCTGGCCTACGACGGGATGTCCGAACCGATTCTCCACCCCGAAATCTACACCGAGTCCTACCCCTTCATCGCGCCTGACGACATGATTCCGGAGTTCACCGACGACCCGACCGGCGACATCGAGGGGGCCAAACAGGTGCTCCGAGATGCCGGATGGGGATGGGACGACAACGGCAACCTTCACTACCCCCCGGATGCCGATCGCAGTCCGGTCTTCGAGATGGGCGGTCGACCCTCGCCGGATGACTTCTCCTGTCTCGCCGAAGAAGGCGGCGAAATCGTGTACCAGGAGCCCTAAGCGGGAGACGTCAGAACACCGTCGGTCGGTCTCTCTTTCTGTGTTGCTTCCCTACCTTCGGCAACGTTGTCGACGAGGGGTGTGAACACAGTAATTATCTCTTCGACGGTGGTAGACCAAAGGATTATTTACAATGGTTCTCATTGGCGTAGCCATGGTCTGGCGTACCTTGCCATTCAATTATAAGGACAGCTTCCTCCTCCGTAATTTGGTGTCCGGCCTCTCCGGCATAGCCGAACAGAAAATCACACTCATTCCGGCGATTTTCCTCTGTTCGGTGATCGGGCTCGGATTCGTTGGTCCCTACATCGCTCCCTACGGCTACCAGGAAACGATCATCAGAGGAGGGGACATCATCAAAACCGCCCAGCCGTCCCTGGCTCACCCCCTGGGGACGACCGCACTGGGCAACGACGTCCTCTCGCGCATTATCATCGGGGCGAGACCGACGGTTATCGCCGGTCTCCTGGGCGGCGGTCTCGCTATCGGGATCGGCATGACGATCGGAATCACTGCCGGCTACGTCGGCGGCAGGGTAGACAGTCTACTGATGCGGTTTACGGACGTGGCGTACAGTATGCCGTTCATCCCGTTTGCACTCGTGCTGTCGGCGATCTTCGGCATCGGATTTTACACGTCGGTGCTCATCATCGGAATCATCCTCTGGCGTGGCAATGCTCGTGTCCTCCGCTCGCAGGTGTTACAGATCAAAAACCGACAGTTCGTCAAGACCGCTCGGGCGACGGGCGCGAGCACGCCGCACATCATCGTTCGCCACATCCTGCCAAACGTCGCGCCGATGGCGTTTCTCTTCTTTGCGATCGCGATCGGTCTCTCTATCATCCTGCAGGCGAGCCTCGCATTCCTGGGAGCCTCCAATCCGTTCCTCCCCTCGTGGGGCGTCATGCTCAGGAACGCCTACGATTCGGGCTTCATGGCCAGGCAACTAGCCTGGTCTATGACGCCCGGGCTGTTGATCGCCTTTACCGTCGTGTCGACGTTCCTCATCGGCCGGGAACTGGAGTCGGAAGATAGCGAAGCAGCCGTGGCCCAGGGGTAACAACGATGTCACAGCCAGTACTCGAAGTGTCCGACCTCACAATCCAGTACAGTACCGAGAGTGGTCCCGTAACCGCCGTCTCAGACGCCTCGTTTACGATAGACGAGGGCGAGTATTTCGGGCTGGTGGGCGAATCGGGCTGTGGGAAAAGCACACTCGCCCGGGCGGTGATAGGAGGGCTCGACGACAACGGGCAGATCACGTCCGGGTCGATTCGAGTCAACGGGGAGGAAATCCAGGATTACACCACCGAGGAGATGAACGACCGGATCCGCTGGAAGAGTATCTCGTTCATCCCCCAGAGTTCGATGAACAACCTCGATCCCCTCCTCCGGATCGAAAACCAGGCCCAGAAGCTCGCGGAGATTCACTCCGACATGTCTCCCGAGGAGGCCAGCGATCGCCTCGCCGAGATGTTCGAGATCGTCGGCCTGTCGAAGAGTCGAATCTCGGACTATCCCCACCAGTTCTCCGGGGGAATGCAACAGCGAGCCGTCATCGCAATGGCCCTGTTCCTCGATCCGGACCTGATCGTCGCCGACGAGCCCACGACGGCGCTGGACGTGATCATGCAGGATCAGATGTTTAAATACCTGGACGAGGTCCGGGAGGAACTGGACACGAGCATGATGTTGATCACCCACGACATGAGCCTCATTTACGAAAACTGTAACAAGTTGGCGATAATGCATTCGGGACAGGTAGCGGAGTACGGATACACGGACACTGTCCTGGCCGAGCCCCGTCACCCCTATTCGATCCAGCTCAAGCAGGCGTTCCCGGACGTGCACAAACCAGACAAGGAGCTTGCGACGGTGAAGGGGTCCCCACCGCAGATGATGGGCGAAGTCGACTACTGTACCTTCGTCGACCGGTGTCCCTGGGCGACCGAGGAGTGCTCGATGGACGCACCGGTCCAGCAGGAGATCAGCGACGACGGCTTGCATACGGCCGCCTGTTTCAGGCTCGATGAGGTGTATCAGGACGAATATGGGGAAAAACAGGCCGTGGGGGACAATCGGAGCCGGGGTGATCCGTGATGTCGTCCGATCGCCCGATCCTCGAAGTCGAGAACCTAAAACGGTATTTCGACCAGTCCACCAGTATCGTCGATACGCTGCTGCGGAGAGACAGAGAGCAAATACAGGCTGTCGACGACGTCTCGTTCACGCTCCACGAGAACGAGTCGGTCGGGGTAATCGGTGAGAGTGGCTGCGGAAAGACCACGCTGTTAGAAACCCTGATCGGCTTACAGTCCCCGACCGACGGGAGCATACGATATCGGGGGAGGGATCTATCCGAGTTCGACCGAAGCGAATGGAAGAGCTATCGCAGCGACGTACAGATCATCTTCCAGGATCCGTTCAACACGCTAAATCCCAAGATGACCGTCAGGGAAGCGATGGAAGAACAACTGGGCATTCACGATATGGGAAACCAGGAAGAGCGGATCAGGGACATACTGCGGGAGGTAGAACTCAACCCACCCGAGAAATACCTGGACCGGGTCCCCGATCAGCTCAGCGGAGGGGAGCTACAGCGTGTCGCGATCGCGAGAGCGCTGATCGTCGAGCCGAAAATCCTTCTCGCCGACGAACCCGTCTCGATGCTCGACGTGTCGACGCAAGCGTCCGTGTTGACCATGCTTTCGGAACTGCGAGAGAAGCGTGATCTGTCGCTCATCTACATCTCCCACGACCTCTCGACGGTGTCGAACGTCTGTGACCTCATCAACGTGATGTATCTCGGGCGGATCGTCGAACGGTCGGAGACCCGGTCCCTGCTCGAAGACCCGAAACATCCGTACTCGCAGGCCCTGATCCAGGCCATCCCTTCACACAGCCTGGATCACGACCGTGAACGGACGAAAATCGAGGGCTCACCACGGGATCCGATCAACATCGGGGAGGGGTGTCGCTTCCGGGATCGGTGCCCGGAGGAAATGGACGTCTGCGAGAAGACGCCCCGTCTCGTCGAATCCGACGGCCACGAGGTCGCATGCCATCTCTACTACGACCACGAGGGGAACGGGAGCGGGACAGATGAAGCGGTACAAGAAGTGAGGGGGGAGGCGTGACCATGCGAGAGTTGAAGACGGGAGTCAGGTGTGGTGCATGGCTCACAGTGAGTGGTCCGGGAGTCCGCTCGGTGGGTGATGCCGAATGAGTAGCATCGTCTACCTGGCGAAGCGGACAGCACAGACGGTGTTCCTGTTGTTCCTCGTGCTCACGTTCCTGTTCTTCCTGCTTCGATTGATGCCCGGGTCCTTCACCTCCGTCCTGCTGGCGGAGGGCGCATCCGAAGAGGCGATCGCCGCATTCGAGCAGAAGTGGGGCCTCAATCAACCGCTGTACGTGCAGTATTACCAGTACCTCAAGAACTTCATCATGCTGGACCTGGGTAACTCCCTGCAAAACGGCGAGCCCGTCTGGGAGTACACCCGAATGCGCATCCTCAACACCCTCCTCCTCGGGGTGCCAGCGATCTCGCTGTCGTACATTCTAGGTACTCTCTTCGGGTCCTACATGGGCTTCAACAAGGGTTCGAAGAGCGAGCGCTCGGGACTGATTGGCGTCCTCTTCATCGGGTCGTTCCCGAGTTTCTTCCTCGCAATGGTCATGGTGATCGTGTTCGCCGGGATCCTGGGGATCTTCCCCACCGGCGGACTCGCATCAATCGAGACGATCACGTCCAACATGGCGTGGTACGAGGTGTACTTCACGTCGGACTTCCTGTTACACTGGACGCTACCGACTGTGACCATCATGCTCCGCTATCTCTTCTTGCCGACGACGACGATGCGGACGAGCCTCACCGAAGTGTCCGATCAGGAGTTCATGTTCTATCACGCGGTCAGTGGACTGCCGGCGACCGATCAGATTCGGCGACTCATGAGACACTCGATCCTGCCGGTCATCACTCTCTATCCGATCTCGATCGCCCAGTCGATGAGCGGACTGGTCCTGATCGAAACCGTGTTCAACTGGCCCGGAATCGGGTACACGATCGTCCAGGCCGTCTTCGCCAGGGACTTTCCCGTGTTGATGTTCCTGTTTTTCATCACCGCCGCACTGGTTATCATCTCGAACTTCGTCGTCGACATCCTGTACATGTATATCGACCCGCGAATCTCGCTGGAGCAGGAGGGGTAATCCCCCCTCGCGTTTTTCACCGTTCCTGAGGACGGTAGATGGCCCCCCACGGTGATTACCCGTCGGGTGGTGAACCGGGTTTCCTGTCGTCCCCGTAGGGTCTCCGTCGTTTGGCAAAAGCATCAGCTTCGCCCGTGCCCTCGTCGACGGAGACTGTAAAAACAGCACAACGGACCGGAGATGGGACTGGGGCTGGTGGCCCGAGTCGACTCCCCCCTGGAAGGAATCTTTAATTGACTGGCCGGTGAGAAGTGGACGATGCGAGCAGCCAGATACCATGGAAACAGCGATGTCCGGGTCGAAGAAGTCGCGTCTCGTTCTATCAAGCCCGACGAGGTCCGTATCGACGTGGAAGCCTGTGGCATCTGTGGCTCTGATCTGAAAGAGTACGCTGACGGGCCGGGAGCGATACCCACGGAGCCTCATCCGCTCACCGGGGAGACGCTTCCCGTAACGATGGGCCACGAGGTCGGCGGAACAGTCATAGACGTCGGAAGGGAAGTCGAAGGGGTACAGCCAGGAACGAACGTCGCGGTGAGTCCGGTCATGTGGTGTGGGGAGTGTCGCCTCTGCGAAGCCGGGAACTACCATCTATGTGAAAACAAGGGCTGGGTCGGGTTTTCGGGTGACGGCGGGGGATTCGCTGACGAGGTGATCGTCACACAGGAGAAAGCGATCCCGTTGCCGGAGGGAGTGCCGGCCGAGATGGGGGCGCTTGCCGAACCGTTTACCGTCGGCCTGCACGCGCTCCATCGCTCCGCGTTCACGTCCGGCGACGTCGCCGCAGTCTTCGGGTGCGGTCCGATCGGTCTCACCGTGATTCAGAACCTCCGTGCCGGGGGCGCCCAACGGATCTACGCCTCGGAGCCCCAGGAATCGAGGAGGGAAGTCGCGAAGGCGTGTGGAGCCGACGTAACGATCGACCCCTTCGACGAGGACCCCGTCGATCGGATTCTCTCTGCCACCGACGGGGTCGACGTCGCGTTCGAAGTCGCCGGGACCGAACCGACGTTGAATCAGGCTGTCGATTCGACGAAACCGACGGGCGACGTCACGGTCGTCGGCCTCTTCGAGGAGGCGGCGGCCATCGACCCCGGACAGTTAGTGACCGGGGAGCGGACGATCAGGGGAACGGCCAGTCGACTCAGCGGGCCTCGCTCGTTCGAGGAGTTCGATGCGGTAGTCAGCCAGTTCGAGAACGGCAGGCTGGACCCGGCATCGCTCGTAACGTCGCGAATGGCACTCGAAGAGATCGACGAGGGGTTCGGGAAGTTGCTACAGGACGACGTTACGGAGATCAAGGTACTGATCAAACCGTGATCGATGTGCTGAACAGACCGTGATCGGTTCCAATGCCGAATGTCGGAACGTTTATTCTGATATCTGAAAATGCGTGGGTATGACAGATCGTGAACCAAGGTACGTCTGCTCTGCCTGTGGTTTCTCGCGCACCTCGGTCGAAGTTGTGGCGCAACACGTCAAAAAAAGCCACCCAGACGAGGACGCGAGGATCCTGGAATACCAATCGTCCGAGAACGAGGGATCGCTAACGTGGCTTGGCAAGGCGGTGAAGTGGGTTAAAGGCCTATTTCAGGACTAACTCGACGCCGTCTCACGTCCCCGGACGATGGCTGTGGACGATCACGTGTTTACGTCTCGCTTCTCTTCGTGGGTCGCAGAGTACAACGCGGTTCCGCTGTTTGAGCCGATCTGTCAGAGAGCCACTGGCCCACGCGACATAAATACAAACCGAGAAGCTGGTGTTACAAAGATAGGTGTGTAAAGGGGACACCTTCGGTGAAAAAGGGCTTCGAACTGTTCGAGGAACATCGTGGGCGACGGCGTCCGATTGTGCCAGAGCTCGGGGGACTTCGTCAAACCTGTCGGCTTTCGAAGCCAGTGAAACTGATCAGCAAGGGAGGAAGGTCACAGGCCGACGACGCAGCGAAAGCCGACGTTGTCGGGGTTGCTGTCGGGCGTGTTTTGGAGCGAGCGGCGCGCCGGTATCGGTTACGCCACGACTCGTGACACAGATACGATCCGCCCCGCATCACCCGTTGGCCACTCGCGGCCCGGTCGGGAAGTCGTGCTCGTTGGCGCCGGTTCTGTCTCGGTGAGGGAACAGAAGTTTCTAGACTGTTCGACCAACCGAAGGCGGAGTTTTCACACGGTGGACAGTGACGTCCCTCCGAGATCCGGAGTCTGACCGATCGCCGATCCTGTGCCCGTTTGGACACACGTTCACTCGTGGTGCCCGTACATCGCAGCCGATGGTCGGTAGACCCTTGCAAATCGAGTGATATGGGGCCCAGTAGTTGGCTACCGGGTTCGGCCGAGAGGGGCTGCGGTCAGATCGATTTCCCACCGCTCGGGTTCGGCACGTCGTGAAAATCTCTGGAGACGCTTCGGAAATCAGCCAGCGGGCCGGGAGTGTGTACAACTGTCTCTCTCACTTTCGTGGGTAGGTCTACCCAGCCGGTCGTCAGCAGTTGCTACCCGCGCGATCGTGAATCCGTCCAACGAGGTCACCGTGAATCAAAAACGTAGTTCCCCCACCCGACGCGAATGCGGCCCCATACAGGCCACACGTATAACGGGACGGGAGCCGTAGCGGTCTCATGAACCCCGACGGATTCGAGAACGAACAGACGGAACAGACCCACCAACGGGAGGGACGGCTGACGGAGTTCCACCGCGCCTACAAGCGGGCGCTCGACCGTGTTCGTGAGGACGCCGGTGGCACCCACCCGATCGTCGTCGACGGCCGGGCGGTCGAGACCGACGACACCTTCGTCGTCACGAGCCCCGGCGACCGCGACCTGGAAATCGGTGAGTTCGCCGCCGCCGGGACGGCCGAGGTCGACCGGGCCGTCGACGCGGCAGTCGGGGCCGTCGACGAGTGGCGGCGGACGCCGTGGGAGGAGCGCGTCGACCGCTTTCGGGCGGCGGCCGAGCGTATGCGCGACCGGAAGTTCGAACTCGCGGCGACCCTGACGCTCGAAGCCGGGAAGGATCGAACCGAGGCCGTGGCGGACGTCGACGAGGCGATCGACTTCCTCCGGTTTTACGCCCGGGAACTCGAACGCCACGAGGGGTACGTGTACGATACGGGCGACCCGCCGCCGGACCAGCACTGTACGAACCGGCTCGAACCGTTCGGCGTCTTCGCGGTCGTCGCCCCCTTCAATTTCCCGTGTGCGATCTTCACGGGGATGGTGACCGGGGCGGCGATCACCGGAAACGCGGTCGTCGCAAAGCCCGCGAGCGCGACCCCCTGGATCGCACACAAGGTCCTCGACGTGCTCGAAGCGGCGGGCCTGCCGGACGGCGTCGTCAACCTCGTGACCGGCGGCGGGAGCGCTGTGGGCGATCCGCTCATCGAACACGAGGACGTCGACGGCGTCGCCTTCACCGGCTCCCGCGAGGTCGGGCGGCACATTCAGCGGACGTTCTTCGAACGCGAGAAGCCCGGACCGGTGATCGCGGAACTCGGCGGCAAAAACCCCGTGATCGTCACGGACGCCGCGGACCTGTCGAAGGCAGTTTCGGGAGTCGCGTACGGCGCCTTCGGGTTCGGCGGGCAGAAGTGCTCGGCCACCTCCCGGGTGTACGTCCACCGATCCGTGTACGACGAGTTCGTCGAACGGCTCGTCGACCGGACCGGCGACCTCGTCGTCCGTCCGCCCGGCCACGAGGAGTCGGTCGTCGCACCGCTGATCGACGACGACGCACTCGACCGGTATCGGGACGTCTGTGAGCGCGCCCGCGACGTCGGGACGGTCCTCGTCGGGGGGGAGGTGGTCGCGGGGGACGAGCTTCCGGACGGGCGATACGTGCTGCCGACCGTCGCGACCGACGTGCCCCACGGCCACGAACTCGCACGCGAGGAACAGTTCCTCCCGTTCGTCACCGTCCACCCGGTCGACGACCTCGACGAGGCCATCGAAAAGGCCAACGACAGCCGGTTCGGCCTGTGTGCAGGGCTGTTCTCCGAGGACGAGGCCGAGATCGAGACGTGGTTCGAGCGGATCGAATCGGGTATGTGCTACGTCAACCGCGAGCAGAGTGCGACGACCGGCGCGCTGGTCGGCGCCCAGCCCTTCGGCGGCTGGAAGGACTCGGGGACGACGAGCAAGTTCGCGGGTGGCTACTGGTATCTCCCGCAGTTCATGCGCGAACAGAGTCGGACCGTCGTCGGCGACGTCGGCAGGAAGTGAGAGCCGAAATCGAACCTCGAAGCCAACGGCCGAGCGCGGGAACCTCGGCCGCCCTGGGGGAAAAGTGACAGGCTGTAGGGGGCAGAATGTGCAAACGTTTATCTGACGAGCTTCTGTGGGTCACGTGAGGCAAACAGATGGGTATTCTTGATTCGTTCGGTGCGCTCGTGAGCAGTATCATCGCGGCGATCGTCATGCTAGCCTTTGCAATCCTCAGCTTCTTCGTGACGGTGTTTATCGTAGACGCCGGGGCGGGGTTGGCAGGCGTTTCGCCGGACGGCGGCTTCGTCGTGCTCTCAGCAGCCATCCTCGCGGGTGCGGCCATCGTCGCCGGGGCGACGCCGATGACGAGCCTCGCCGGGACGGCCTGAGGGAAACCCCCAACCGGCGGACTCGAAGCGTCACGCCGGCCGCGGGAGGAATACTTATTTCCGCGGCGTGGACCCAGAGAGAGTCGACATGGCAGAGGAGTCGTCACCTGACGATTCGACCCACGGAACAGCTCCTGGAGAGGCAGATCCCACCGGGAGCGATCGCGGGGTCGACCTCGACGCCCTCATGGACGCTGCGGGCGTGGGATCCGCGGATGGCGACCACTCGATCGAGCGTCTGGTCGCGGAAGCCCGGGATCGAGGGTTGCTCGACACCGAAATGCGTGAACTTCGCACGAAAGACGCCGCCCAGGCGTTCGTCGGGAGCGTCATCTTCGCCTCGCCGCTGCTGGTGGAGGGCGGAATCTACGACATCGCCGACTTCCTGTTCGGGTTCACCGTCGCCGGCGTGCCGGTGTTCCTTGTCGCGAACACCCTGTTCGTGCTGGTGATGACCTACGCCCTGCTCGAATGGACCGGGCGCAACACCGAGGAGACCGACGTGCTGTTCGGGGTCATTCCGGTCCGGTATCTCATGGTGCTCGGGGTGTCCTTCGCCGTCGCCGCGGTGATGATGACGGTCTGGGGACGGGTGGGCACCTGGCAGTCACCAACCGAGGCCCTCGCCCGCATCAACGTGGTCTGGACGGTCGGGTCGCTGGGCGCCGCGCTCGGGGACATCATCGCCGACAGCGACCCACCCAGTACGCCGCCCGAGGCCGGAGCCGTGTTTGCGGCCAGCGCCCGGGACCACCCAGGAGGGACACCGGTCGCCGGGAGGGGCGAGAACCGGGAGGGTGCCGACCCCGCGGATCGCTCTCCCTCCCCGGAGGGACTGACCGACGCCGAACTCCTGACACGGCTCCACGAGCGGTTCGACGACCTCGAATCGAGCGTTGACACGGTCGAGGCAGGCCGAGAGGTCCAGCGAATCAGGGAGAAGACGGTCGAATCTACGCTCGACGCGACGTTCGGCGATCGGATCCAGAAGTACACCTCGCGGGACATCGCCGAGGCGTTCGTCGGCAGCATCTTCTTTTCGGTGCCGTTTCTGGTCGAAGACGGCGTCTTCGACGTCGCCGACTACTTCCTCTCCTTTCAAGTCGGAGTCTTCCCGGTCTTTTTCGTCGTGAACACCGCGTTCGTCCTGGTCATGATTCTGCTGCTGGTCTACTGGGCCGGGCCACAGGACGTCCAGATGTCTCGCCCGATACTCGGCTTCGTTCCACGCAGACTTGTCGGCATCTCCGTCGTCTCCTTTCTGACGGCGGCGGCGCTGATGACGATGTGGGGCCGGGTCGACGCCTGGGAAGACCCCGTCGTCGCCGTGGCCCGCGTCAGCGTCGTCTGGACGGTCGCCTCCTTCGGCGCCGCCCTCGGCGACATCCTCCCCGGGGAAAGCTCCGGCGACGACATCAACGACGACCTGGCGGCGCTCGGCGATTTCGACGAGGAACCGGCGTCCGGAGACCGAGTCGACGACCGATGATCGAACGGCCTGGTGACGGCGACGGTGCGTGGTTCCTCAGTGACGGCGAGGACGCACGGCTCATCGGCCACCGCGGCTGTGCCGACCAGTATCCCGAGAACACTCGACTGGCAGTCCGTCAGTCGGCCCCCCACGTGGACGCGATCGAGATCGACGTGCGACGCTGTGGGTCCGGAGAGCTCGTCGCCTTCCACGACGAACTGCTGGATCGATTGACAGGCCGACCGGGGGCGGTCTGCGACACGACGTGGGAACGGCTCCGGGAGTGTACCGTCCTCGATTCGGAGCAACCGGTGGCGCGCCTCTCGACCCTGCTGGAGGCCGTGCCGGCCGACACGGCCGTCAACGTCGAACTCAAAGAGCGGGGCCTCGAAGCCGATGCAGTCGAGGCCGCAGGCTGCGTCGACAGCGCAGTCCTCTTCTTGTCGTTCGATTCGGCCGTGTTGCGGGAGCTCCGTCGCGTCGCCCCCGACGCAGCTCGTGCACTCATCGTCGCTACGGACGAGGTGGACCCGATCCAACGGGCGACAGAACTCGGCTGTGTCGCGGTCCACCCCCAGTGGGGGATCGTCGATCGCCCGTTCGTGAGCGACGCTCACGACGCCGGACTCGCGGTGAACGCCTGGACCGTTGCGGAGAGAGCGGTCGCCGCCGACCTGGTCCGGATCGGCGTCGACGGCCTCATCGTCGACCGGTGGGACGTGCGTGGAGACGGCAGAAACGACCCGGACGACGGCGCGTGATCGGCAGTCCGACGGACCCGCTCCAGTGTGCCACCCCGCTCCGTTCTCGACGTTGCACCGTTCCGATCCATTATGCTCGCATTCCCAGCGTTGCCGTCGAAGAGGTGATAGACAGCATAACAATCATAGAGATAACAGACCTCGTGAGCTATGTTCGGACAAGGTGCCTGGGTGCATCGGAGATAAGTATGAGAGCAAAGAGAGCATAGAGCGCTAAACCGTGAGTGCGCGGTCGGCAGTCAATTCCGTCTTAGAGAGAGGAGAGAGATGCGCCAGCGTCGACACACGGTCACCTCAACCACTGTAGGGAAAGGAGTCGTGGGGGATAGGTGTATTCAGGAAGGGGAATAATCTCATAGACAACATAGAAAGAATAGACAGTTAAGACACTTCGACGGCACGCCTAACGCTCTCAAGTGCAATCCGTACGTTGGGACCGGTACGTCAAGACGTCTAAGACCTAAAAGAGATCAGTTCTCGCATAATATAAGTGAGGACGTGAGTCGGTAGAGAACGAGAGGAAACAATCGCAGACACGGCGGACTGACCGGATTCGGCTCAGTCGACCGTTTCGCCCGGAAGCCCGTCCAGGGCGTCGCGAATCTCGTCGGCGTCCCACTGACGCAGGCGATCGATGCCGTAAATGGCCACGAGCGGGTAGTAGTCCCGGTTTTTTTCCAGTTTCTTCCCGTACTCCCTGCGGTAGGTGAGGTTGACTTCGTCGAAGGTCAAATCGAGGTCCCGATGGATCGGCTCGGGGAGGTACATGAGCGTCGACGGTCGGTCCTTCACCGATCGATCGTCGGCCGCGGGCGAATCGCCGTCCACAGAAGTCGTCTCCGCCGACTGCTCGCCGGCGGACGCGGAGTCGTCGCTGGCGGACGCGGGATCGTCGCCAGCAGCCGGCGTGGGGTCGTCCACGGAGGAGTTGGATCCAGCGGCCGTTTCGCCGTCGTCGTCGCTGCCCCCTCGCTCGAACCGTCGCTGAAGCCGTTCGGATCGTTCCGTGCGGTCGCTCATCGTGCTTCCGCCTCCACGCGCTCTGCAGCGAGCGTTTCGAGGTGGGCAGCGATGTCGAGCAACACCGACTCCATGTCACAGGACTCGTCGTGTGCGAACGTGGACACGCCGTCGTTCCAGGCGCGCTTGAGCGCGACCCGCTTGCGGATCTCCCAGACCGGAATGCGGTCACCGAACGTGTCCCGGAACCAGTCCATCATCTCGCGGGCCTCGCCGTCGACCTCGACCCTGTTTGCCACCAGACCGACGTCCTCGACGTCGACCTCGTAACTCTCCTCCAGGGTGTCGACCTGATCGAAGAGGATCTCCAGAGCGCGAATGCTGGTGCCCTCCGCCTGGGCCGGAATGAGGACGTTCCGACACGCGAGCAGAGCGTTGTCGGTGAGATTGCCCAGCGAAGGCGGACAGTCGACGACGAGGAAGTCGTAGTCGGCCTCGAGTTCGTCGAGGGCCATCGAAAACCGCTCGCGCCCGCGCATCGCGGTGGTCAGTTCGGGTTCGGCGTTGAACATGTCGATGTTCGACGGGAGGACGTCGAACTCCTCGTGAGAAACGACGAGGTCGTTGATCCGGTGTTGTGCGTCGATGTCGAGCAACACGTCGTACAGGCTCGGCGGTGACGCGTCGTAGGCGTCCTCCAGTCCGAGCCCCTCGGTTCCGTGGCCCTGCGGATCCAGGTCGACGAACAGTACGTCGTGTCCCCGGTGTGCGAGGGCGCCAGCCACGTTGATTGCCACCGTCGTCTTGCCGACCCCCCCTTTCTGGTTCGAGACTGCCAGCCGATACGTCATAGCCCTCAATCGTATCTTAGACAGTATAAATGTACTTCCGCTTAGAGAGTTAAGACATCAAATAAGTCATAAATGTACTCCGTCGAGTGTGGTCGTACGGTGTGTGAGGGGCGTTTACAGCAAATCGATGAGTGATGTGTGTTCGCGTAATGGCGTCATATCTATCTAAGAGATAGATGATTCTCCTCAGGACGTGGGATATCGGTCGTCGATCCGCTTCGAATCGAACCGGCCATACCGCGCGGTCGACAATCACCCCACCGTTCACGGCAGGTCGTCCTGAGCAAACGCCGGGGTGGGCTGAAAAGGATCGGGTGACGGGCCGTCTTCGAGCGGGACACCACGATGTCCGCAGTTCCTATCGGCGCTGTCCAGCGGTTCGACACCACTACGTCCGCAGTTCCTATCGGCGAAGCAAGTCCGCAAAGGGTCGCCAGAAGAGAGGCGATCTCGACCGACGTCGACACCACCGTGTCCGCTGTTGTGATCCGGAGTGACCAAAGGCCCCGTGATCGGTGACCCCGGTCGCGAACTCACACAAGCACCCGTAGTTTACCAACGGGCAGTGTGAGGCCCCTCACAGCGAGGTCGGAGAGAACCGGTGGTGGTGGCGAACCCCGCGGATGGCGTGAGAAACGAAAGAATACCCCGGATCAGATCGTCGCCTGAAGGATCCCCGAGGTACGCACGAAGAAGTAGACGACGAACGACAGCGCGAGCAGCCACTGACCGATGGAGACGTCCCGAACCTCGCCGGCCCCGAGTTTGACGATCGGGTACGAGACGATGCCTGCGGCGATCCCGTACGCGATCGAGAACGTCAGCGGCATCACGATGATCGTCATGCCTGCGGGGATCGCGTAGGTCACGTCGGACCAGTCGATCTCCGTGACGTTTTCGAGCATGATGAGCGCGACCACGACGAGTGCGATGTGTGAGGCGTACAGGGGGATCGCGGCCGCGAGCGGAACGACCACGAGCGACGCTAGGAACAGAACGGCGACGACGAGAGCGGTCATCCCCGTTCGACCTCCCTCGTCGACGCCGGTCGCGGACTCGATGTAGGTCGTGACAGTCGACGTGCCGAGCATCCCCCCGACGGTCGTGCCGACGGCGTCGGCCATGAGGGGTCTGTCGATGTCCGGGAGGTTGCCGTCCTCGTCGAGGAAGTCGCCCGCCTGACCGACGCCGGTCAGGGTACCCGCTGTGTCGAAGAAGTCGACGAAGAAGAAGGTGAACACGATCAACGCGAAGGTGAGTCCCTCGACGTCTTGGAAGCCCTCGATGAACGCGCCCGCGAGCGGGGTGATGTCGTACTGGGCCTGTGGTAACTGGGCCGGCGCGAGGGTGCCAGCCTCGACCACGCCGCCAACGGTGACGAGCCACCCCGCGATCGTCGTCCCGAGAATCCCGAGCAAGATCGCCCCACGAACGTTCGCGGCGTAGAGGACGAAGGTCAGGAATAGCCCGATCACGGACATGATCGCCACGGGATCAGAGGCGACTGCCCCCAGGGTGACGAGGGTCGACGGATCGTTGACGACGATCCGCATCTCCTGGAGGCCGATGATTCCCAGGAACAGCCCGATGCCGGTTCCGACGCCGAACTTGACTGGTTCGGGAAACAATTTGATGATGTATTCGCGCGCGCCAGCTGCTGTCAGCAGAATGAAAATCACGCCCTCGGTGACGACGGCGGCGAGAGCAGTCTGCCACGGAACCCCGAGCGTGCCGACGACGGTGAAGGCGAAAAAGGCGTTCAACCCCAGGCCGGGTGCCTGCCCGAACGGCCGATTGGCGTAAAACGCCATGAGGAGAATGGCGACAGCAGCGGCCAGTATCGTAACTACGGCGAGCATCTGTCGGACCTCGCCGGGTTGGTACAGCAACTCCCCGCTCGCGTCCGTGATCATGATGCCGGGCTTGCCGTTCTCGCCCGGAATCCCCGTCATGATCGCGGGGTTCACCACGACGATGTAGCTCATCGTCAGGAACGTAGTGATGCCCGCAAGGATCTCGGTTCGAAGGTCGGTGTCGTGATCGTCGAAGCCGAAGTAGTTCGCGAACCACGAATCACCCGTCGCACCGTCGTCGCCGCCTGACTCAGCTGACATGGTACGTATGGGACCATGTGACAGAGTGTAGGTTATATATCGCTTTCGGTACGTGTCAGAACGGCGGGCGAGAACAGGCCGAATTCGCCTGCAGACCTCCTACGGCGGATGAGATCCGGTCGATATACTGGAGAAGCGAACCGGTCGATATACTGGAGAAACGGACCGGTCGATAGAATGAAAAATCGAGCACCGTCACCCGGCGACGACACCGGCCCGTCCCGACAAGACGAGCAGGTTCCACCCCGTTACCAGAACGCCGAACGTCGCCAGGCCCAAGGGGACGCCGAGTCGGTGCGGGTCCGGAACGAACCGCCAGAGGAGAAACCCGACCGCGAATACAGCGAGTTTGAGGGCGACGAACACCGGGATTCCGCCCGCGTCGAGCAGGTACGCGGGGAGCGGTCCCGCCTCGACGACACCCGGGGTTTGAACCCCGACGCCTGTAGTCACCAGATCGCCAACCCCGTAGGCAAGCAACGCGACAATCCAGACGTGCCGCGAGGCCGACTGCAACGCATCGGTGATGGGGTCGGCGTGTGTCATCGTTGCCGTGTTGTCGTCGAGGACACATGAATGTAGGCGGTCCGTCGAGACAAAAAGATAAAACAAGGTCTCTCCGTACGGCCGGGACGCGAATCGCCGTATGGACACACCACCCGATATCCCACCACGGCTCGACGTTCGCCCTCTCAAGTCCTATGATCAGCGGCCAGTGACAACCCTCTGGTCCCGTCGCACTGGTCTGGAGCTTGAGAATTCTCTCGAACTGGTCTTCGATGATGAGAGTGCTGCCTACGGACTCGTGGTCACCGAAATCGAGACGATCGTCGGCTTCGGGATCGTCTACGTGTTTCCGCCTGAGGGCGTTCTCGACTATTTACCGGGGGACACCGAAGCGCTTCCGGTCGGCGAGGAAAATGCACTCATCCACGCAGTGGGTGTTACCGAGGAGTGGGAAGGTCGCGGTGTGGGGGGTGCTGTGCTGTACTATCTCCTCGAGATGGTTCGTGACGCACACGATGTCGAGTGGGCGTTCGGGAACGCGTGGCTGCGGGAGGGGCGGACGGACTCGACTGTGCTGTTCGAGCGGTTCGGATTCGAGCGGCACATGACCGTCGAGGACTCCTTCCAGCGGTCCCATGGCGAGCGTGCTTGCCCCGACTGTGCACCCGAGAAGTGTACGTGTTCCAGCGCAATTTACGCGAAACAGTTGGAGTGACGAGACGCGATACGGGCAAGACGGGACGGTGATACTGGAGAGGGCCCCCATAACATGCCGAGGCCGACAAAAGATGAGCCGGTCGGTGGAGTAACAGGTGTGGTTACAATGTGGCGTATCCGTCCGGAATCAGTTCGTCTGCGCGAAAGGGAGACTTTTCATACCGGTGCCACGACACCTGAAGTATGCAGGGAAAGCGCGTTCTGGTGACCGGGGGTGCGGGGTTCATCGGCTCGAACCTCGCCAACAGGCTTGCGGTCGACAACGACGTCATCGCGATCGACGACGAGTACCTCGGGACGGCCGCCAACCTCGACGACGCGGTGGAGTACCACGAGCGAAGCGTCCTGGACGACGACCTCCCGACCGACGTGGACGTGGTCTTTCACCTCGCCGCCCTCTCGTCGTACAAGATGCACGAGGAAGACCCCACCCTCGGTGCCCGCGTCAACATCGAGGGGTTCGTCAACACCGTCGATCAGGCCCGGGAGGACGGCTGTGAAACCGTCGTCTACGCGTCGACGTCGTCGATCTACGGCGACCGGACCGAGCCGTCGCCCGAGTCGATGCCGGTCGAGGCCCGAACCGGATACGAGGCCTCGAAACTAGGCCGCGAACGCTACGCCGAGTACTTCCACCACCACTACGACATGACCCTCGCTGGTATGCGCTTTTTCTCGGTGTATCAGGGGTACGGCGGTGCCGAGGAGCACAAGGGAGAGTACGCGAACATCATCGCGCAGTTCGCCGACGATGTCGCCAACGGACGATCGCCGAAGATATACGGGGACGGCACCCAGACGCGCGATTTTACCCACGTCTCCGACGTCGTCAGTGGGTTGATCGCCGGCGCCGATCACGAACTGAACGGCGTCTACAATCTCGGGACCGGCGACCCGGTCGACTTCAACACCCTCGTCGAACGTCTCAACGAGGAACTCGATGCCGACGTGGAGCCGGAGTACGTCGAGAACCCCATCCCCGACCACGTCTACGTCCACGACACCTGCGCCGACAACTCGAAGATGCAGGAAGCGACGGGCTGGGAGCCAACGATCGGTTTCGACGAGGGACTGCAGCAGGTGTGTGAACAGTACAAATAACTGTATCGCGAAGAGGGAGGTGCCGACGAGAGCGACTCACCGACAAGAGGGGTACTGATACAGAGATAGGAGGGGTACCGATACAGAGAGTACCACTGGAGAGACGAAGTCCGTTCCGGTCAGTCTGATTCGTCGAGCAGTCCGAGGTCGTCGGCCACGAGATCAGCGAACTGTTCGGCGACCGCAGGATCGACGCCGGCGACGTCGTTCCCCTCGTGGAGCTGGTCGTTGTGCCGGGCGACGGCGTCCGCGGCCGCCGACAGTTCCACCTCGGTCGTCGTCTCGCAGTCCGGACAGTAAATCGGAACTGTCGGCTGTGTCCCGTCGTCGTCTGTCATTGGAGGGTCATTCGGGGAGCACTCTAAAAGATCAGTCGGTCCGGACCGATCGACCAGGGACATGTTCCCGAGCCCGATCGAAACCGAATTCGAGGCTGGTTCCGTCGCCGTGGCCGTCGTCAGTACCCGGTTCCGAGATAGGTGTGGACGGCGTTGGCCTCTTCGAGTTCGTCGGCGAGCGCGATGGCGAAGTCTTCCATCGAGATGTAACTGTCACCTTCCTCGTCGGTCACGAGTTCTCCCTCGCTGGTGCGGTACTCGCCGGTGCGCTCGCCGGGTTCGATCAGCGCCGCCGGGGCGAGGTACGTCCATTCGAGATCCTCGGCCGATTCGAGCACCTCGTGGGCATTGATCGCCGCGCGCGCTATCGGTTCCCAGGCTTCTGGGAAGTCCTCTGTTTCGATGAGCCTCGTGTCCGGACCGACGTACAGACCGCCTGCGCCGCCAGTCCACACGAGGCGGTCGACCGACGCCCGGCGGAGGCCGTCGATGACGGACTCGATCATTTCGACGAGGAGGTCGGGGGACTCGTCGTCCCCGGGACCGAGCGTGGACGCGACCGCGTCGTGACCTGTCGCGAGCTTCGTCACGTCGTCGGGGGTGGTCGCGTCCCCAGAGACGGCGACGAAATCCGGATCGTCGATCCCCTCGACCGACCCGCTTCGGGAAACGCCGGTAACTGCGTGTCCCCGGTCGAGGAGTTCGTTCGTGACTCGATGACCGATGCGACCGCTTGCGCCGAGCAGTAGTACGTCCATGGAAGGTTCGTCCGACTGTTCGAGTGACTGTCACAATACCCTTTGCCAACCAGCGGGTCTTGCGTGCAGGTCCGACGACGCTTCCCCAGTGGAGGGTAGCCGAACGGCCGAGGGCCGAGACGCCGAAGGTCGTTCAGCCTTTGGCCCCACTGTTTCTATCTGGGCTGGCTAGCCATCGTACCATACACGGAAAAGCACGAGAGGGGTGAGTGAACGTCTGACACTCCTATGTGTGTAAACGAGAATCGAACGCTTTCGGTTCTGACCGGGGCGTTACCTGGAGCCGTCGGTCGTAGCCGACATCTCGACCGTCGAGGCCAATACACCACCGTGTCCGCAGAAATCGAACACCATCGTGTCCGCAGAAAACGTAGAGGGAGAAACAGCGGACGTGGTGGTGTCCGATAGAGGCCAAACCGGAAGATGATGCGGATAAAAGGCAGCAGCGACGTGCTGTCGCAGAAATCACCGATACTCGTTGAATGACCACGGAGGACCTGGGTACGGGAGAACGGTCGAACGGAAGACCGGTCGAACGGAGGAACGATCGAACGAGGAACGACTGGAAGGGTCCGTTGACGCCGTGGGTTCAACACAAGATGATCGCGATTACGTTACTGCGGACATGGTGGTGTTCGATCCGAAGACCTCGGTTGATTACCGGTGGACGAGAGGTCAGTGGATCGAACATAACCAGGGTTGACACGATGGGTGGAACAATCCGAGGACGGCGGGATACTCGAGGACTCACACGAGGCGGAATCCACGACCATACTCGCACCCACCCCCACACCACCATGTCCGCTGTTCTTGGGACCGAGGGGAGAGGGATGAATTTGAGGCGGGTTCGGATCTAGCCTAGTCGAAGGAATTAGACGATGTACAAGACTATATACTTCAATTAACTGTACCTAATAGACAATATAAAGTGTCTTTTACTGGAGTGCGGACTAGTCTCTCAACAGGCATATTAAATCTGTCCCTTCGTAAAGGTCAAATTTTGACTCCTCTCCCCTCTCTGTTCCGAGAACTGCGGACATGGTGGAGGGGGTGTGTCCCCCCAACCTGCCGATCAGTATTTAAAATACGGCGGTAAATCGGGGGTAGACAGGAACAGCGGACACTACGGACGCGGTGGTTTTATGTTCGAGCGATCTGATCCGTCTTTATGGCGCTCTTCGAGCGGGATCACGACATCTACCGTGATCGCGACGCGCTCAGGGAGGACTACCAACCGGAGGAACTGGTTGGCCGTGACGAGGAACTCGACACGTACCAGGCCGCCTTACAGCCCGTCATAAACGGGGAACAGCCGAACAACATCTTCCTCTATGGGAAGACCGGCGTCGGAAAAACGGCGGCAACGAAAAACCTCTTGAGTCACCTCCGTGAGGACGCAAAGCGGTACGACGACATCGACCTTACCGTCGTCTTTCTGAACTGCGACGGACTGACGAGTTCCTACCAGATCGCCACTCGTCTGGTCAATCGGTTCCGTTCGGAGTCGAATCAGATCAGTACGACCGGCTACCCGCTCGGCTCCGTGTACGAAATGCTGTGGGAGGAACTCGACGACTGCGGGGGTTCGATCCTGATCGTACTCGACGAAATCGACCACGTCGACGACGACAGCATTCTCTATCAACTCCCGCGTGCGAGGGCGAACGGAAAGCTGGATCACGCCAAGATCGGGCTGATCGGCATCTCGAACGACTTTTCGTTCCGCGAGGCGCTGTCACCGAAGGTCAAAAGTTCGCTCTGTGAACAGGAGATTCACTTCCCCGCGTACAATGCGACAAACCTCCGTGCGATCCTGCGCCAGCGCGCCGACGTGGCGTTCCACGACGGCGTGCTCAGCGACGAGGTGATCCCCCTCTGTGCGGCCTACGGCGCCAAAGACGCCGGCGACGCCAGGCAGTCGATCGACCTCCTGATGAAGGCCGGCGACCTGGCGCGTGACGAGGACACGGAACACGTGACGGAGGACCACGTCAAGCGCGGGCGTCGGGCGCTCGAACGCGGCCGGATCAAGGAGGGCATCAGCGGACTGACCGAACACGGACACCTCGTCCTGTACTCCCTGTTGACTCTCGAACAGGAGGGCAAGACCCCCATCCGCTCGCGCGACGTCCGTCCCCGATACACGCGGTTTGCCGAGCTCGCGAACCGTGACCCGCTCGTGCCGCGTCGGATGCGGGATCACCTCAGCGAACTCGCGATGCTCGGAATAGTCTCGGTGACTGAACGGAACGAGGGCCGTCGCGGCGGCACCTACCGCGAGTACGACCTGGATATGGACGTCGAACTGATCCTCTCGGCGATGGACGACACCGTCGAACTCGTCGGCGTTCACGAATCGATCACCGAGTTCGTCGAGACCGACAGGAAACCGCCGACTCTGGAACAGTACGTGGATTGACTTAGAGCAGTACGTGCAATGACTTGGAACAGCACGTGGAATGACCCGGAGCAGTACGTGGCGTGATCCAGCACCTACCACGATTGGATCCGGTGTGACATCTAGATCACACTCCGTGGTCGGGTCTGTCGGTCGATCGAGCCGAGGGACCGACGAGCCTTGTCACAAGTCCCCTCGTCGGTTCTCGACTAGTATTCCGCACGCTTCGTTACAGTTTTTTTGTCAGGGTGGCCTATCTTCATGTATGCTCGGAGTTGGTCCCCGCGCACTCGAATGGCTCGCTGCCGGCGCCCTGGTGACTGGTTTGGGAGCGCTCATCAGATTCGCCGGCTGGACCTGGTTGTTGGCAGGCTACAGCGAATCCTCGTCGCCGGTACCAGACACCGTCGTCCGGGACATCGCCGGCAACACCCTCCTGCGTGTCGGCATCGCGCTTTTGGCGTTCGGCGTCCTCGCTGGTCTGCGAACACTCCCGTCGTATCTCGACCTCGTGCTCGGAGCAGCGATCGGTCTGGCCGTCGCGCGTCTCCTCTATCGCCTGAACACGTGGTCTCCTGATCGGACCTCCTGAAGGGATCGGTACGACCTTCGAACCTTACCCCGCTGACTCATCGAGGGGTAGGTCGAATGTCTTCGGCACAGTGGCTATCAGTGCGCTCCACCGAGTTCGGGGTATGTCACCCGAGATCGACCTCCGTGACGTCCCGGACGACGACCGTCGCGCGCGACTCTTCGAAGCGGTAGCCGACACCGATCCCGGCGACGGGATCGAAGTCGTCGCTGACGAGGATCCGGACGGCCACCTCGTTCGCTACCAGATCGAACGGGACCGGGCCCTCGGCTGGGAACACGCACGACCCGACGGCGTCCCGAGGGAAGTGTACGTGACGGTCGGGGACTCACTCGACGAGGCCGAATTCGGCACGATCGACGTCCGCGACCTGAAGCCACAGCGTCGCCACGCGGCCTTGCTCGACGTTTTCGACGAACTGGACGCGGGTGATGGGTTCGTCCTCGTGAACGACCACGACCCGAAGCCGCTCTATCACGAACTCCGCTCGATGTACGGCGACGTGGTTGACTGGGAGTACGAGAGCCGCGGATCCGACGGCTGGCGCGTCAGGGTGACAAAGACTGACGCCTCCGAAGCTGGGGCCGAGGACGTCGTCACCCGATACGACGTCCGCGAGATCCCCGAACCGGAACGTCACCCGACGATCCACCATCGCTACGGGATGATCCCCGAGGGCGGAACGATGGAACTCGTGGCACCCCACGAACCGCGCCCGCTCCGTCGGGAGTTCGACCAGCAGTACGGCGACTCGTTCTCGTGGGAGGTCGTCGAATCGAAGCCGAACCACTGTCGGGTCTGGATCACCAAACGCGCAAGTGGCGGCGCGGCCGAAGTGGGCGGTAGCGAACTCGGCGACAGCAGGGACTGCGGCGGCACAACCGACGAGGAGGAAAACAGTGGAGCCGCGCAATCTGGCGGCGTTGACGCCGCACCCGCCCCTGACGAGACGATCGAGACCGTCGAAGAACTGGACGTCAGGGACCTTCCGCCCGCCCAGCGCCACAAACAAATCTTCGACGCCTACGACGACCTTGCGGGCGGGACCGGGTTCGTCCTCGTGAACGACCACGACCCGAAACCGCTGTATCACCAGTTCGAGGCCGAGGCCGGACCGTCGTTCCGCTGGGAGTACCGCCAGCGCGACCTCGGGGAGTTCAGGGTGCTGATCGGCAAGGCCGAGACGGACGGTACGCGCGGCCACGAGGAAGAACCGGAATCGCCGTTCTGATTCCCCCGAACAACAACTGATTCTCCCGACCGGGGCGCCACGCTGATCACAGGGAACGACGCGGTCGTCGCCGTCGATGAGGGCTCATAAAGGACCCCGATATCCAGGGCGGTGTTTCATTGACGGTTGAGGGGAAAACATCGAGTGATGGCGCCAGAACTTGCACGCTTAGGACACGTCGCACTGGAGACCCCGAACCTGGAGCGATCGATGGAGTTCTACCAGGACGCGGTCGGGTTCGAGGAGACCGGCCGCGAGGGCGAAACGATCTACCTGCGAGCCGTCGACGAGTTCGACCATCACTCGATCAGCCTCACGGAGGCCAACGAGCCAGGTGTCGATCACATCGCCTGGCAGACCGAGGACGCCGACAGCGTCCAGGGCTTTGCCGATCGGCTCGAAGATGACGGCGTCGAGGTCAACTGGATCGGCGCCGGCGACGAACTCGGCCAGGGCGAGGCGATTCGGTTCGAGACGCCGACCGGTCACCCCTTCGAGATCTACCACGAGATGGAAAAGCCCGATCCGCCGGAGGAGAAGCGCTCGCGCCTCAAGAACCGCGTCTACTCGCCGACGGCGACGAATCCCGTCGCCCCAGACAAGATCGACCACATCCAGATCCGGGATCCGGACGCCCACGAGTGCGCACAGTGGATGCAGGACGTGCTGGGCTGTGACGTCATCGAGCAGTACAATCTGGAGGATGGCTCGCGGTGGGGCACCTTCGTCTCTGCCTGTGGGAACAAGATCGAAGCGGCGGTGATCCAGGACGACAGCGAACTGTCCCCGGGCTTGCACCACATCGCCTGTCTCGTCGACGACGGCAACGCGCTCTTTGCGGCCAACGACGCGATGAAGGAACAAGGGGTGCCCACCGACGGCTTCGGGCAGCACTCGATCTCACGGGGCAAGTTCTTCTACGCCCACGACGAGGCCAGCGGCCACCGCATCGAGTTCAACGACGGCGGCTACGTCACCTACGACCCCAACTGGGAGCCGGTGACCTGGAACGAGACCGACCTCGACGAACGGCAGTGGGTCGGGGTCGTCGGCGGCGACACCGTTCCGTACTGAGTCCGGCCGGCCCGGTATCTCGGTCTCCTGCGGCCCGACTTCCGGCTTGACGGCTGCTGACCGCTTGTTCTCCTCCGGGAGCCCCTCCCACGAATCACCGTGCTTCACCGGTCACGGTTCGGATCTGCCCCGATCGGCACGCCGTTTTACCCACGGTCACACTCGGCAGCGAGCACCGCGGCGTCGAGTGCAGCGCGTTCCGGAGGCCGGCCCCCGAAAAAGGCCCGTGAAATGTTGGGTAGGGGTATACCTGGATCACTAGTGACGCATCCACTGTTCGGTGCGGAGCGGCACAGGACAGTTCGACCAGACCACTGCGGACGACGGAGACACGACACGAACTATGACCCGATACGAAAGCCCGATCGCAAAGCTCGGACACGTTGCAATTCACACGCCGGATCTGGACGAGTCGCTGTGGTTTTTCAGCGACGTGATGGGACTCCAGGTCACCGAACGCGACGGCGACACGGCCTACCTTCGCGGGATGCGTGACTGGGAACATCACACCCTGGCCCTCACCGAGTCCGGGGAGGCCGGCGTCGATCACATGGCGTTCCGAACGAAGAGCGCCGACGCCCTCCGGGAGGTCGAACGACAACTCGAATCAGAGGGCGAATCGGTGACCCACGTCGAGGCCGGCGAGGAGAACGGCATTGGCGAGGCAATCAGGGTCGAGAAGTTCGGCCACAGCTACGAGTTCTACTGGGACGTCGAGAAGCCAAAGCCCCCCAAGGAGCTACGCTCGGGGCTCAAGAACCGGAACTACAGCGAGGCGGTCGGCAACCGCATCGCGCCGCGTCGCATCGACCACGTCCACGTCAACGACCCGGGGCAGAACGCCTTCGACCACGACGAGTGGCTGCGCGAGACGATGGACTTCCAGCTGAACGAGCGCTTCCAGACCGAGGAAGGCGAGTACTGGGGCTGGTGGTACGCGGTCACGACCCTGCCACACGACATCGCGATCCACCGCGAACCCGAGGACGCGTCCACGCAGTTCCACCACGTCGCCTTCCACCTCGACAGCCTCCAGGACCTCTGGACGGCGGGCGACATCTGCAGCGAGCACGGCCTCGAGATCAACAACCGCAGTGACGGGCCCGCGATGCACGCGATCACGCGCGCGGACTGCATGTACGTCAAGGATCCCGCGAGCGGCGTCAGGCTCGAACTGTTCGCCGGGCCGGGCTACCTGAACTTCGAACCCGACTGGGACCCAATCGAGTGGGAAGAGGAGTCCCTCGGCGGCCCGACGAACCACCAGTGGCACGGCGGCGGCCCGACCTGGGACGGGATCGATTACGTCTGAAACACCGTTCCCCGCCGCCTTCCGGACGGGTAGAGCCAGGTCGTCGTGCGATCGATGACCTCGGACAGTGCTGGAACGACTGTGGGACCGGGTCAGCCGTCGAGAATCGACGACAGCAGCTTGCTCTGGGCGGCGGCGAGGTGCTCGGCGAGCGTCGCCTGGGCGATGTCGAGTTCGGTAGCGACTTCAGTGGCGTTTGCTCCCTTCGGGTGCTCGAAGTATCCCATCTCGTGGGCGGTCTCCAGCACCTCCCGCTGACGGTCGGTGAGGTCGCTCCGATCGACGAACACCAGGTCCTGCTCGGTGCGTTCGTCGCCGGACTGGATCAACCGCTGGACGCTCACGTTCGACCAGCGATCCCTGAGGTCAGTCAGCACCTCGCGGAGGTGGTCGACGCCGTTCGCGTGGAAGACGACGACGAGCGATCCGTCCCGGACGTACGTCTCTAGCAGCGGACAGCCGAGCACCTCGATGCTCTCACACGGGCAGGGATCGCCCCGCGAGCGCTCGAAGCGATAGGCGGTCTGTGACCCGTACGTGAACACCTCCTCCATTCCGTCGAAGGCGTCGGCGGCCTCGTCGTCCGGTGGTGCCTCCGCCTGGAGGACGAACTCCTCGGTCACGCTATCGCCGTTGACGGCCTTGGAGATGGAGGTACTCGGCGCGTCCGTCGCCTCGGACACCCCCACGACCGGGCAGGACGTCGGCGAGTAGAGCTTGACTTCGGCACGGATCCCTGGCACGACACTAGCTACATGTGATTCGTCGTTGAAGGGTGTGCCGATCATGTTCGACTTCCGCCAACTGGGCCCGCCGGCGCCCGCGATCGACACCTGTTAAACACCCTCGGAATACAGGACGCGATTACTTCGACCGTACGGCCTCGGTTCTGGATGCCGTGAACCGGGACGACGACGCAGCGCCAGTCGTCTTCGTCTGTCCGCACTGTGCCGTACGGATCCGGGTCGACGAGGCGATGCGGGAGACACTCGTCGACCGGGGGTGTGTCCTCTGTGGCGGCTCGGTTTCCGGGGACGACTTCGCACGGCCCGACGGCGTATAGGCCCCGTCGGCACCGCTATCTACGAGACGAGTGTTACTACGAGAGGCCCTGGTAGAGGGTGTAGAGGACGAACACGGCGATGTACCCGCCGGCCACGATTTCGGTCAGGATCGACCGGTGGAGCAGCGCGACCAGGACGATGACGAGCGGTCCGAGCAGGAGCAACGCATCGAACACCCTGTCCTCGGCGCCGGCCTCGATGACCGAGGCGACGCCCGGAATCTCGCGAGGCCTCACGCGTACAGCCCCCCGCGCTTGAACACCGTTCGCAGCGTGACCAGGACCGGGATGATTTCGAGGCGGCCGATCCACATGTGAAAGAGGAAGGCCACCTTCCCGACCTGGGGCAGCGACGTCGGCCCGGTGATGCCCGAGGAGAGGCCGACGTTGCCCTGTGCGCTCGCCACCTCGAACACGACGTTGGCGAGCGAGAACTCGCCGGCCGGCAGCACGAGCAACAGCACGAACGTCCCGACCACGAGGAACGAGATCCAGAGGACGACGATGATGGCAGCCTCCATGAACTCCCTGCTCGCTTCCCCTTCGTTCAACCGTCGGCCGTTGATCTCCAGTCGCCGAACGGCGGTCTCGGGGTAGAAGACGTTGGAGATCTGGTGCCGGATCCCCTTCGCCAGCGTCGCCCCGCGGATGAGTTTGATCCCGCCCGCAGTCGATCCGGCCGCGCCGCCTACGAACATCCCGAACGCGACCGTGAGCTGTGCGGCGGCGGGCCACCGGCCGAGGGCGACGTTCGTCGCGTCGACCGCAGTCTGGAACCCCGTACAGGTAGCCGCCGAGACGAACTGAAAGAGCCCGTAACGGAGTGCGCCGAACGGCGTCTCGTAGGCCCCACCGAAGTACAGGAACCCCCACAGCAACGCCGCCCCGGCGCCCATGTAACCGAACACCCATCGGGTCTGCAGATCGGTGTAGAAGTTCCGAAGGTCCCCCTGCAGGATGAGGTAGTGGACGGGGAAGGCGATGCTCCCCAGTAGCATGACTGGCAACAAGACGAAGTCGATTGTGACGCTGTCGTAGGTCGCGATCGAGTTGTCCGTGATCGAGAACCCGCCGGTCGCCAGCCCGGTCATGGCGTGGTTGATCGCCCCCCAGATCGGCATCCCAGCAAGCCACAGCGCGAGGATTGAGACGACCGTGAACAGGATGAAGATCCACCAGATCGTCCGGACCGTCGAGACGATGCTCGGATGAATCTTCTCCGAGCGCGCCTCGCTCTCGTAGAGCGTCAGCGATCCGCTACCGGGCCGCGAAAGGATTGCCGTCGTCAGGACGATCACACCTACGCCGCCGATCCACTCACTGAACGTGCGCCACCACTGCAGCGTCCGCGGGAGTACTTCCTCGTTGTCGGTCATAGTGAGACCGGTTCCCGTGAACCCGCTCATGCTCTCGAAGACCGCGTTGAGCGGATCGGTGAACGCCGCGAGCGTCGCCGTCTGGGACGGCGTCGCCAGTCCCGGAACGCCCATCTGTGTGCTCCAAGCGATCAACAGGAAGGGAAGCGCGCCGAACAGTCCCACGGAAAACCACCCCGTCGCGGCGACGATCATCCCGTGGAGTCGCCCCGGGGCGTCGGCGCTTTTGAACCGCAGATACAGCAGTCGGCCGACCCCGAGCGGAACGACGGCCGAAGCGAGTAATGCCGGGAGCGCGTAGTACTCCCCCCAGACGACGGGGACGACGAGGGACACGAGCATCAGTCCCCCGAGCGCTTCCAGGATGCGTCCTACGTCGCGGCCGACCGTGGCGACCGCCCCGCTCATCCGCCCCCCGCTGTCAGCCCCGGCTTCCGGCCCCCGGCTTTTCCCGTCGCCGTGGCGGGTTCACTCCGTGCGGTCCTCATAGTGGCCAAAGACGTCGGTGATTTCGGGGGCGGCGCCGACGCCGGAGTAGACGGTCAGCAGGTCGCCGGCTTCGATCAGTGTGTTCCCGCGGGGCGTGATGGGCTTTCCCTCCCCGTTTCGCTCAATTGCGACGACCAGCATGTCCTCGCTGAAGTCGCCGTCGTGGGCGGCCTCCTGCAGCGTCTTTCCGACAATCGGTGCCTCCTCGGTGACCGTGATCTCGAACACCTCGGCCTCGTCGCCGATCCGCATGTAGTCGACGATCGCCGGGCGTGCCACCGCCCGGTACAGATATTCGGCGATGAGCTCCTGGGGGTTCTCCATCGTGTTGACGCCGATCCGCTCGAACAGCCCCATGTGCTCCGGGTTGTGGACCACCGAGAGTATTGCGGGGATCTCGAACTCCTTTGCGAGGAGACAGACCATGATGTTGGTCGCGTCCTGGTCCGTCGTCGAGATGATCGCGTCGGCGCGGTCAGCGCCCGCGTCGGTCAGGGTGTCTTTCGTGGTCGCGTCGTCCTCGAGTACCAGACAGTCGAAATCGTCTGCGGCTTCGTTTGCGCGCGCCCCGTCGCGTTCGACGACGACCACTTCGTTGCCCGACCGCGTCGCGATGTTCGTGAGCGGTCGACCGATGTCGCCTGCCCCCACGATGATGATGTACATGCTATTACACCTCGCGTGTTCGTCTAAGTACTTCTCGAATCGACATGGGTGAGTCTTCCGGTCCACGTGCCATGACGACGGTCCGGTCCCCCTCGGCGCCACCGGATTCCGGAAGCGATGGTGATCGGGACAAGTCGATCGACATCTGGACGGGGACGGCCAGACTGGGGAGCATCCCGACCGCCGGGATGATCGGATGGAAAACCGAGGTGATCCGGAATCCCGGGTCGTAGGCGCCGGGGTCCGAGCACCCAAGGACGACCATGGCGACGTGAAACAGGGCTTAGGGCACCAGAACCACAACCTGCGGACGGCTGGATCGTCGCCGTGTTATTTGCCTATAGCATATTGCGGTTTATTGTTGCGGAAGGGTGGGGGTCGATCAGCGCTATCGGTTCGGCGGGTGGCCTGCTCGTTTTCTCCATCTCCTCTCCACCCGACACACGCCAGACACACCACCATGTCCGCTGTTCTTCGACGGTACACAGCGGGTACGGGGGACCCCTGTGGCCCCGACCGACACCGTCGCGTCCGGAGTAAAACCCACGGAGAATCTCCGAAGACGGCGTTTTCGACGGGGTCGACTTCGGGTCATGGCACATATCACGACCTCCGGCAGCTTTCGGAGAGTACGCGTGGGTCAAGCAGCAGGCGCAGATCGGACGGACGTCACAGTCGACCTGCCCGTCTCGGGGCAGCGACCGTCGGTCAGGACTCTACGGGTGGGTGTGGTCCCGGATCACGGGAGAACGTACCCGAGGGCCAGGTGACGCACTGCCGACCGACCCTGTGGACGGCAGATAGTGGGTCGTCGACCGGCCGGTCGTTGTCGGTCGGGCCCGACGTCTGATTCGTCGGGAGTGACTACGTCTGACACTCGCAGCCGCCCTGTTCGAGGAGTTCGTCGATCTCGTGGTATCGACCACAGTCGTCACAGGCCACCCTGATGTCGACGAACACGTCGAACTCGTCGATGGCGACGGTGTCGGAGTTCCGCAGGCTCTCCAGGGTTCCCCGCGTGACTGCTTCGGTCCGGTTTTGCAGGGACAGGATCGTGTCCCGCCCGCGTTCGATCCGCTCCTCGACGCTTTCGGATCGTTCGTAGGACGCGTCGAGATCCTGTTTCAGGTAGGTGTGGATCGACTGGTGGGAAACGAAGTCGTCGTCGACCTGATCGACGTCGACGCCCTCGCGGTCGAGACGAGCGATCGCCTCGATCCGTGCACCCTCGCTTGCGTCGCCGCCGGTGAGAATTCGGTAGAGGTTCTCGACCTCCCCCATCAGAGGGTCCATGCCGGCGTCCCGCATCGCCGCCCGAAGGATCCGCTGGTTCACGTAGCTTTCCAGGTCGCGCAGGCTGTAACGCTCCCCGCCCTGTCCAGTCCACAGTGAGACGAGTTCGTCGTCGAGACCCTCCAGAGAGTACTTGTCGATTACTCGGGCGACCTTGGACCGACTCTTGGTCGACCCCCCGTCGGTCAGGAGCGCACGTTCGTCCATGTGGTTGGTGATTCAGTATCCGTAATACTAAGTGTTGTTCCCCACGGGAACCCCAGCAATCGACGGCAACGGACGGCTCACCCCCGACTTTCGCCGCCGGTCGTCGCCTGGCTTCCGTCACCGGGAGCCGTCGCGCCGGGCCGAGGAGGGTCCGTGCCCACCCTCGCGGCTCATCAGAAGTAATTAGAGTTAAGGCCCAAACAGTCGAACGCGACATATGGACAAACTGGCGGACGTCGACGTCGAGGCACTCCAGGACACCCTCGACGACGTCGAAAGCGCCAAAGCCGCAAAGCGGCTGATGGTGGCGCTGGACTACAAGGACGGAACGGCGGTTTCGACGTTGTCGTCCCGGTACGACATTCCGCGGTCCACGCTTTACTACTGGCTGGATCGGTTCGAGAACGGGTCGATCGAAAACGCCATCGAGGACGAACCGCGTCCGGGTCGACCGCCGAAGCTGGACGATGACCAGCGGGAGGCGCTCTGGGACGCCCTGACCCGGGAGCCGACGGACCTGGGCTTCGATGCCGGGGAGTGGACGCCCACCCTGGTGAAGACCCTCATCGACCGGGAGTTCGACGTGAACTACTCCGAAGGCCACGTTCGAAGGCTGATCCGGAAGGGACCACAGTAGCCCCCCGGCGATAGCTCCCGGAGCCACAGGAACCCCGGTGAACCGGGCCGATCCCGTGCAAGGACCTCTATCGATCTGTCCCCAGGGCGTCCCTCGTTCCGGTCGAATTGCGGTTCTGACTGGCCCCCGCGTCGACACCATCGCGTCCGCTGTTTTGGCCCTCGATCCGGCGACTGCCCCCGGCGTGGATGGCCGACCCCCAACACCGCCGTGTCCGGAGTAAACGACTCGTTAAACCCTCCTTCCGGCCCGACTGGGCCCCCAACACCACCGTGTCCGCAGTTCTCGTTCTCCAGGGGGACCGTTTCGGCCCGTGAGATTCGGACCCCCGTACTCCTGGTGTACCCGCCCCGTCTCCCGACACCACCGTGTCCGCAGTAATTCTTCCCGAATCCACTTCGACCTCCCCAACCCACTCCAACTTCCCGAATCCACTTTGACCTCCCCAACCCACT
>Ga0207719_100295_pt1 | contig 36121 bp, 39 predicted proteins | sample A23P1SouthBayCA_2_FD_187279 | JGI IMG/M metagenome (GOLD analysis project Ga0207719, IMG submission 187279) | Aerobic enrichment media microbial communities from Eden Landing Ponds, California, USA - A23 P3 (3) (SPAdes) | ecosystem: Environmental > Aquatic > Marine > Unclassified | place... | reverse complement strand
GAGGCCGGTCTCCTCGAGAAGACGAACATCGACGGTCGGACCAACGGCTACCGACTCACAGCCGAGGGCGAAGCCGTCCTCGATCGCGGCGCAGCCCAGCTCCAACGCGCCGCCAACGGGGGTGAGAAGGCGTGAGCAAGCCCGACGACACGCGGACCCGCGGGCTCGAATCGACGCCCGGGCGTGCCCGCCGCGAAACCGTCCGAATGCCCCGTGAGTTCCGCGTCGGCATCCAACAACTCGTCGACGCCGAGGTCTTCGACAGCAAAAGCGAGTGCATCCGAGCGGCCGTTCGCGAACTGCTGGTCGCCCACGATGCGCTGGCGACGCCCGTCGACGGCACTGCAGCTCGGTCGCAGCCGACCGACCAGGAGGGTGACGCCGATGAGTAACGCCCGAAATCACCCATACACAGAGGCACGTGCGGGACGCGAGCGGCGCATCACGTCAGAGGCTCATCCAAAGCGCCACTCGCGTCCCGGTGGCCGCTGTCGTGCGGCCACACGAGCAGCTACGAAAACCGACAGTCTTTGTTATACAACTGATACTGGTCGGCGGGCGAAGACCCGCGCTGTAAGCCCACTCTACACGCCCCAGACAAGGCCCACACCACGGCCGCCAACAGAAACGCACACAGGAACAGCCTCAGTCACAACCAGTCGAACAGCAGTTCGGCCCCATCGAGGACGAATTCCCCGATGTCGTAGAGTCGGCTGTCGGTGCTGTCATCGTCTGGAGTGGTATCGGAATCACTGCCCCGCGTCATCGGCAGTCAATCCTGCTACTTCGATTTGGATAAATCTGCAGGTCAACCCACACGGTCGACCACTGGCCACCGAGAGGCCAATAATGAACAATGGTCCGTCGCGATTGTGCTCGCCTGGGGGAGGATCCAACAAGGGGGTTCTCAAGCGCGGTGAGACACGCGCGAACGGGATGACTGCAACACGAGGGCAGTCACACGCCAAACGAGAGCGGGCAAAAACGACTGACGGGAGTTGGCCGCACGGGCTGTCGTCGAAGTTACCCGGGTGTCACAGCCTCACCGCAAACAGGGCAGACGGTCCCGGTCCCTGTGTTTTCAAGGTCGGATTGTTCCCCAGTCCAGCCACAGATCGGACACAGTATCGGCTCGGGTCCAGACACGGGACACTGGAGTCGTCCGTCGCTGGATCAAAAAGCGTGGTGCCGACGGGGCATCTCTCGGGGCTCCGAACAGGAGGTGCCGAATCGTGACTGACCACGCGGCCGTCGCCACCCGTCGCGATCGCGGCCGCCCGCGCACGACCGTAATGGAGGTGCTGTGGTCGAAGACACCCGAGGGCCAGTGCCGCGTCTGTGGCCTCGACGTCACCCATCCGTTCAAGCAGTACTGCTCGCGGTGGTGCAAGCACATCGCCGAGGCCGTCTACTACCTGTACAATTGGGAGTTCGTCTCCAAGTGGGTGAAGTACAACCGCGATCGGCAGTGCGCCCGCTGTGGGCGCGGGTACGACGACAACCCAGCGCTTCCCGAGGGCGTGTCCCTGGAGTGCGATCACGTCGTCCCGATCGCAAACGGCGGCCATCCCTTCGCCCCGACGAATCTCCAGACGCTCTGTTCGGAGTGTCACAACGAGAAGGGGCTGTCGTCGACGGACTTCCGCGACGGCGAGTTCCAAGAGGCCCCCAGCCGGGCGCAGTTCGGCCAGTCGCTGCTCGCGGAGTTCGGTGGCCCGACTGCCAACGGAGACACCGAACCCGCACGCCCGCCCGAGGACGGCCTACTCGATCTTGGAGGTGAGCGCGATGAGTGAGCGACAGGCAGGGTCAGTGGCCCAACACCAGACACAGAGTCAAAGTCAGAACCAACACTTCCGGGGAGAGAGTAGTGCAAAAAGCTTACAATATAGCAGAGTGTCACCCCAAGCGCGGGGAGCTCAGAGGCACACCCGGCCCATCAACCCCGTCTCCCCTTCCTGTAGGACGCTCCTTTTGACGTCACGCTCTGGCAGCGGCGCTGACACACCGACTAGCGAGGCCGCTCTAAGGGAGGTGGCGGGCAATGTCTGAGCCGTCGGCGCCTGACAGCGATCACGTCGTCATCTGCTGGGCCTGCGGCTGGGCGCGCGTCGCCCGCTCCCACGCGGCCGCGGTCAAGCGAGCCGCCACGCACGGCTGTCAGGCGCGTCCCGATATCGTCTCCGCGGCGGCGATCGCCCAGTCCCAGTGTCAGTCCGATTGCCTCGTGACAGATGGCGGGCTGCCGGCGCAGTTCCGCACGCTTGCCGCACTCGTCGAGCGCATCGAAGCCACCGGTGTCACTGTCGCCGACGCCCAGGTACTCGACGCAGATTCCGACACCGAGCAGCTGCGAGCCCACCTCGATGTGACAGCCGCACTCACCGACGAGCCACGAGCGACACGCGCTATGGAATCCGAAGACGCAGTCACTGTCCGAGCGCTGGCGACGACCGACACTCCCCAGTGGGAGCTTGGGGCAGCGCCCACAGACCGGTCGGGGTCAGGTCACGACTCGACGCCAGACGACGCGTCTGAGCCGACACTTGAGGACGTCCTCGCGACTGAACCCGGCCTCGGTGCGCGCACCCACGAGCGACTCTGCAACGGGGGCTTCGAGACAATCGCCGATATCCAGGCGGCAACGGTCACGGAGCTCTGTGCGGTCGATCACATCGGGAAAACGACCGCCGAGCGACTCGTGGAAGCCGTGAGTGACCGAGACGCTGACGCCGCGACTGATGCCGCGGACGAACAGGACACAGCAACGCAACTGGAAGCGCGTATCGTCGACGTCCTCACAGAGCACGGCGAACTCCCAGCGAAAGCCATCCAGAACAAAACGGAGAGCTCGAAACACGTCTGGAACGTCCTCGCGCGGCTGCAGGAGGACGACCGCCTCGACGTCCGGCAGGATCCACGCGATCGTCGTCGCAAACTCTACCGACTGGCTGGCACGGATCCGACGGTCGTTGCTGAGGAGCCAAACGAGGATACGACCGATCACACTGGGGCGTCAGCGAGTACAGCCGACACCGAGTCCGAGTCTGAACCCGACACACGGCCCGATACGGACTCAGACTCCAAGCCCGACTCCGGACCAGACGCTGAGTCCGATATCGAGAACGCCGCAGAGACGCCCTCGGCAGACGAGACGGCCCCCGACGAAACTCCAGACGCCGATAGCGACGACGAGGAGACAACCGACAACGAGACCACGACGCCCGCCGGACGGCGCGAGTGCCAGTGTGGGACCACCGTCGACGGGGACCTCGAATGGCAGGTCCACCAGCTGGAAGAGCACGGCACCCCACAGGCCCGGCTCGACTATCTGGAGCCGGGTGAGTTCGAGTCGCTCGTCGAGAACGCCGACAGCGTTGGGGAGGTAATCGACGCGTGCAGTTGGTCACGCGAGCGCACGCTGCGCCTGCTCGGCATCTACGGGTTGAGTGACGTGATCGGTGGCGATATCGAAATCTCGGAGATCACCGACTTCGAGTTCGACGGCCTCGACGACGACGAGGAGGCGGGTGACGTCACTGACACCGAGCCTGCGTCGGTCCCGGCGGCCGACGGGGGCCAGACATCGACCGCACAGATCGATCTCGACCAGTTCGACGTCAGTTTCACAGCGCTCGTCGACGCGATCGCGACCGCCCAGACCATCCACCAGATCCACCGCGAGATGCATCAGTGCTCACGCGAGGACATCGAAGCGCTGCTCGATGCGCTCGGGTACCTCGAGCAGTTCCAGAGTGGCCGGCCGAATGTGGATCGGGCGGCCGTGAAGCAACGGCTCGCGGAGGTGCGTGTCTGATGACCGAGTCCAACCTCGAACCAGGAGAGTTCTGGAACGCGACCGCGGCTGTGCTCGAAGAGAACGGTGAAGCCGAGTTAGCCGCACTGGGCCGCGAACTCGGAGATCGGCTCGGTGATGCAGCAACACCCGCTGCGGCCCTCGCTGATGGTGCGATCGATCTTGGAGCCCCACTTGACGATGGTCGTGAAGTCTTCGAGCCGGCCATCGAGGGCGTTGCCTCGTGGCGACTCGAGACACCGCATTTCCTAACGACGGAACTGGAGGACCCGCCGGCAACACTGCAGATCGAAGAGATCGCAAACGGCGACGTCTGGTTGCACACAGACACCGAAGAAGCCGGCCTCGAGTTGGCGACGCTCGTCCAGCTGCCACCTGACGGTGCCCGCCAGCTCGGTCGGATACTCATTCGCGCGGCGGCGTACGCTGACGCCCAGGGAGGTGTCGCGGATGGCGAAGACTGAGTCATCTGACCGACCTCCGGCTGTCCTGGAGGCCGACGTCGAGGGCGATCGAGTCCTCGTGGCCGTCGATCGCGGGGAGTTATCGATGGTCGTCGAGGCCCCACGCGGGATCGAGGCCGCCGATCTGGAAGCCTTACTCACGGACGTCCCCGAGAAGGTCGAGGCCGTCGCGGCACTCTTCACTGGAGGGTCAGACGCGTGAGCACTGCTTCACCCCCTCACAGGGACCTTTCCGACACCGACGACGTCGCGTGGCTCACGCCCCGTCTCGTCGATCGGTATCCACAGAACCGCCGCCAGCACCTCCAGCTCGTGTGGTGTCCCGCCTGTGGCGCGCAGTTGTGGACGCCCGGGACCGGCCCCAGTCGAGTGGCCGACCACATCGCCACCCACGAGCCGGCCGACTTCGGGCTGTGTCCACTCGGCAAACGGGAGGTCAAGGGCAAACGATGACCCGCCCCGCAAACACGACCACGCGCCCGCACGCCGACGCAGAGATCGTCGAGCGCCTCGGCGGCGAAGACCCCGCCAGATTCCTCTATCAGTGCGGGACTCGGAGCGTGACGCTGACCGTTCGCAGCCTCATCAAGGGAATGGAGGACCCCGAACGCATCGCGCTCTGGCGGAAAGTCGAACATCAACAGTTCAGCGGACGGCGTGGTGTCCTCACGCTGCTTGATCGGGCCGAAGCGCGGATTCGTGGCGACGACCAGGACGGCGCGACCGCGGCACAGTCCACAGGGGAATCGCCCACCGCCACTGGCGATACCCCCGCGCACGACGCCAGCATACAGGCCGATGATCCAGTTGTTCGCGACGACGAGTACGAAGCAAAACTCACGCGAGCGCGCTCGCTCGTCGAGAGCTTCGGTGCCGACACGTGTCAAGCGCGCCTTCGCGAAGAGCGCGATCGCGAGGAGCCACGCGCCCACGTGATCGAGGCGCTCGAAGAGCGGCTCAAGGACCTCAACGCCGCTCCCAAATCGGCCAAAAATTCGCAGACACAGGAGGTGTCGGGATGATCGGTACTGTCCGACAAATGTTTATAAGGGAGAGACAGAAAACGGTAGACCATCAGGTAGGACAAGCAATTCGTCCGAAGAACCAAACGGAGTCCGAGGTGCTTTGTCTACCAGGACACCACCTCGGACTTACTTCCCTGGTTCTTTCGGCTCGGTCAAAAGCGTTTCCCAACAAGAAGTGGCGACGCTGCGATTCGAGCTGGCGCTGTAACGCGTCGGGCGTGCCTACTCACGGAGATAACTATGAGCACGCAACAGGGAGAATCTAAGATGTCCGGAGCAGGTGCATCGTCTATCGAACAGTCCGATCACGCTGGCGACGCGGACGAGTCCGGCGATCGCCTCGCCCGGCTCGAAGCGAAGTGGGATCGGAAATTCGAGGCCCTGGCCAGGGAGAACCGGAAGCTTCGCCAGGAGAACAACGAGCTTCGGAAAGAAAATTCAGATCTCCTAGACCGCGTCGGGCGGCTCGAGGCGAAGGAACGCGGCGCGAAGTGGGCTGCCGAGAAGTCCAAGGAAGCCGCCGAGGGAGCTCAAGACGCCGCTCAGACAGCCGTGGATATGGCCACCAAGGCTCAGGAAACTGCCGATGACGCCACTGATCTGGCCGAGGACATCCACGAGAAGACGGAAAAACACAGTGAGGTCTACAAGGAGATGGTCGGGAAGGTGCAGTCCTTCGAGAGCCGCTTGGAAGAGTTCCAGGGTGAACTCGAACTGTCCGAGTACGACTCTGGATCCACCAAGGACCGCGTGAAACGTGTTCTTCTCGACCAGTTGCTCTACAAAGCATACCACGATAAGAATAGAACAGGAGACGCCTCAAGCGCCACTGCCGGTTTAGAGTACTCGAAGGTGTACGAAGTCGCAGAGACCAATCACATCGATATAGAGCGCTCATACGGCTACACGATCGCCCGAGAACTCTCCGAGGAGAAGCAGTTCGTCCGCACAAAGAAAGGCGGAGAACGGAATACGGGGAAAGGCAAGAAACTCTCAATCCGGTATGGAGAACTCCCCGAGTCACTCCAAAAGCGCGGTCGTGATCTCTACGAGTCGAATAATGCAGGGGGCAACAGTAATTGAAACCTGTAACAGAGTTACAACAGACCACGGAAGGATCCGGGGGGCAGAACCCCTAAACGTGGCCAAGCAGACCACGTTCCCAACACGCCCACGTTGATTACGTGGACGTTGTTGGTTGTAAACAACACTCCGCTAGTCGTAAAGCCGTCTTTTTTCGCCGATTTTTTCGCCGAAAAAGCCTGATTTCGCGGGTCTGTGGTGCCTGTGAGCCTGTTGTAATTCTGTTACAGGAATGGTGAGACCGAAGACGTGGGTACCCTGAGGCAACACCGTGGATATCGCTGTTCTTACGCCGTCTTGTGGCTGTAATTCACTGTTACAACTTCACGACACGCTGGCGTGGAAGCTGCCGATCGTGATAGCTTCGAGGAAAGCTGTAACAGCCTGTTACAGAATTCGTGGGTTCGGACGTGCAACTGCACACGCATATCTTGCTATCGGGGAGATGGATTGCAGCTGTGGCGAATCCATTAGTCAAAGCGCCACTTGACCGAGGAGCACATATATCACCGAGATACCGCATCTGCTAACCTATGGAGCGCCGCCAGTACCTCGCAGTGTTAGCGGGGATGGTCTCCGTTGCTGGCTGTACCGGAAGACAGGATGAAACAATAACGATGCTCGCTGTCAATGAGGATCATACGTCTCACGTGGTGACGGTCTGGGCCGTTCACCACGAGAAATTGACCGTCGCGAAGACGGTTGACGGCGACGTTGTGCTCGCCAACAAGTTTCGCTCCGAAGACTGGTTCAATCAACTCGATGTCTTCATCGACGAGGATAGCTCAGTCGAGTTGAACAGGGGGCGAGCAGCCTGAGGCAAAGACGTCGACAAAGCCAGGACTGCCTCGTACTTCGGATAGCAATTTACCTGGGCAGGCGGCCAATCTTACAGCAACTGTAAGATCGAAGCTCTCTCTCGATCATCGTGGCGGCCGCAGCTCTAGAGGGAAACCAGAATCAGTAGGTTTCGACCGAGAGCCCGTCGACATCTTGGAAGTCGCTGTCGTTGCTGACGACCGGTTCGTCATAGTGGAGGGCAGTGGCAGCAACAGCAGAGTCTGCACCGTCGAGGGTCCGCAGATCGTCGGATTTCGAATGTCGGCCACGCAGTTCACCGGCATCGCGTGCGAGTTCCTCGTCGAGGTCGACGACGGGTTTTACCTCGAACAACTGCTCGTACGCCTCTCGGAGTGGCTCTTCCTTTCCAGGCGGGGCCTTCGAGACGCCATAGAAAATCTCCCAAACCACTAGTGACGGGATTCGAACAACGACGTCGGCAGTGTCGAGTTCGGCAGCCTTCGTCCGTGCGTTGGGGTTCTGTTCGACGAGTTCACCGAGGAACTGCGTATCCAAAATCACAGAAGTTCCTCATCGAGTGCTGCTCGGTTCTGCTGATCGTCTTCCTCAAACTCCGCTTCGAGTGCCTGAGTATCCCAGCCGTCACTTGCGTCCGCAGCATCGTCAGAAAAATCGACGAGCCCGTAATCACCTAGCATTCGCTCAAGCGCATCGCTGAACGACTCTCCGGGCTCCTTCTCGGCTTCGACCCGAGCGTACAGCGATTCACTGACGCGGACTTGCTTTGATGACATATGTACCTGTTGACGCTGTCAACAAATGAATCCTGCGGGGGGATCGCTTTGACCTCCTCCACGCCCTGAAGCTTGTCTTCTTTCAGCACGTTCCCCGGATACAACTCAGAGGGGCCGTCCTCGTAGTCGATAGCGAGGTAGTTGCTGATACCGAGGTCGATGCCCGCCGTGTTGTCGCCAGGAGCGTCCTCGACTGGTATCTCTTTCTTACAGACGATGTGGAGTTCCCAACGGTCGCCGTTCCAGACGGCACGCACTTGCTGGATGTTCTCGACTTCTACGTCGGGGCGGGTTTCGTACTCTGCGAGTCTGAGGGTTTCGACAGAGCCGGAGATGCATATCTACAGTAGCGACCACAGGGAGGTGACGACCACGATTGGGTGGCACCACAGCGAGACCGATCCGCTCAGTTCGGAACGGGAAGCGAGGGCAGCGGAACATCCAGGATCCAGTAGAGACGAACGTCGCCTAAGAGTGCGGCGAGAAGCACCAGGAGTCCGCCGAAGGTGAAGACCAAATACCAGAGTACGTAGTGGTGGAACACATCCAGCAACAGCGCTGCCACCGGTGCGATCAGCCCCACGATCCAGAGCACGAGGAAGAGTTCTCCGGCGTTCTGTGGGCCGAGGACTGGCGAGAGAACCACGCCGAGTAGGTACGCCGAAAGCGCCGTCGAGAGCCACCCATAGGGGAGCGGAAAGATTAGTCCGACGAGACCCTCTGGGGCGCGCTGGAGCCGTTGCTTGACGCTCACAGCGGTGTATAGGTACTTCCCCCAGCAGATGACCCAGACGTACTTGAGCTTGAGATAGAGCTGCCTCGTTCGAAGCCAGACAACTCGGTCGGGATTTCGATACTGCTCACCCAGGCGAGTATAGTAACGACTGGCAAATAGCCCGCCGATGACGACGAGTCCGGCTGCAAGAATCCACGGCGCGGACGAGAGCAATCCACGACCAAGTCCGGTGACGACGCGTTCGATGCGTTCGGATACTGTGGGCGGCGGTGGCTGCTGCGTGACCGAGAGATCAATTGCACGTCCCTGCCCGCCGGCTTTGTCGTCACCGAAGTAGTAGACTGCCTCCCCGGTGACGGCGTACTCGCCTGGGCTATTGGGACGGATGAAGATCGTCGTGCCTGCCGTCTCGCCGGGGTCGAGATGTACCGTTCGGGTGAACTGACTCGACCCCGCGTCCACGTTACGGGCGCCTGAGACGGCGACACCGCTCGGTGCTTCGAGGATCAACTGCACCGTCAGCGGCTCGGAATTCGTGACGTAATTCGTCGCACTGTACTGAAATACCGCATACTCCTCGGGACCGACCACGGTGCGAGAGCTTCGTAAGTAGATGTTGACCCGCTTTGTGTCGATATCAAGTGGTTCTGCGGTCGTGTTTTCGGTAGTGTTGGCACTACTGCTCGCGTTGGCTGTGTCGTCGGCCGCGACTACCACGCCGGCGCCGAGAGAGCTGACCAGCAGGAGGACCACAATGAGACCGACCCCGAAGCGGCGTGTCTCTCCGGGTCGTCTTCGTGACACGTTCTGCAGTAGGTTCGTTCGGTAGTGTAAATATACCGGACGGTACGTTGTCGTTACGACGTCACAGTGATCGGGATTTGGACGCTTCGTGACTCTCTGTTTTCTGTATCGTCCCCGAAATAGTACACCGCATAGCCAGACTGCTATTGGTTACCCATAGAGCTTTACCAGTGACACCTCAATAAATCAAAATAATTGGATATTAATATGGTAAATATACGTTACACCACGCTAACCATCCTGTCCGTCATAATGGTCGTTTTCGCCGCCGGTCCGGCAATTGGGGCGACGGCACCTGCTCTTGCTTCCACTGATCACAGCGAGTCACTGGAGGTGAGACCTTCTGTAGACACAGGCGGAGGGACGTCACTACCGGCGCAAGTCGAATTTAAGACACGAGGTTCGGGGAAAGTGCAAGAACTGGTCGTTGTTGAGCGCATCGACCGTGACGGTGACGGCTACGCCTCAGGATTGCAGTTCAAGATAGTCAGCGATACGCGCCCGAAAGATCCGAAAGAGAACAGTCAGGTTGGGCGCTCGACGGCCAAACTGTTCTCGGTCCTCATCGGTGGTCCGATGAAAAAGCTGCACAATTTCTTTACGAAAGAGGCCTCAGACGAGTTCTTTGCTCCCGGGCAAGTGGTGACCGCGACTACCACTGACGGAACCCGCGAAGTTATGACATACCGGCCGATTGGAAAGGATAAGTATCTTGGACCCGGCGAGAAGGCTGACGAGACACCGCTATACGTCGGGACCGCACGCGAGGGCAAAGCGTGGACACACGAGACTCACGCCATCGGGATCTCGCAGTTCCTTGGGCCTGGTGAAGAGCGAACGACCATCGAATCTATCAACTTAGAAGCTTGTTGGGACCCCGAATCAAGAGGATCACTGACAGGCAAGGATTTTGACGCCTGTCTGCAGCCGACAGACATACCCGACCAAGGCTTCGCTGCGGTTTTCGACTCACTGTACGGCACCCCGCCGTACATTTTCGTGCCCGATAAGCCGCTGAAAATCGAATCCCCCGAGCAGGATCGGACAGAGACTATGACGGTCACCTCGAACGTCGATGGGGCGGTCGTCACTATCGACAGAGAGCAGGTTGGGACGACGCCGTGGACAGGAGAGGTCCCGACAGATGTGGGGAGAGACGGCTCGGTTCGAGTCACCGTTGCTGACCAGGGATACCTTCCCGAAACGCGCCGCATAGCCGAGCCACGCGACATTGATACTCGACTGACGAAGATCGAGCAACCGATTACGGTCCGCACCACAGAACCGGGGGCAACCGTCTTCGTCGACGGAGAGGTTGTTGGAGTGACACCGTGGAGTGGCGAACGGTGGGTAGAGGGGTCATACGATGTGTTCATCAGCGCTGATGGAAAGGCCCCGAGCCAGTTTACTGACGTCAGGGCTGGCGATACGATCTCAACCGAACTCGTGGACGATAGTCTGATTACCAGCATCACCGAACCGTCATTCGATGACACATCGCGCAACGGGTCAACCGGCACGTCGACGACTGAGACGACGGGTGACGGCAGCTCCGAACCGGAACTGGTTCTCTCGAACACGAACCTGACCGACTCTCAACTCGAAGAGGATCTGCGCCAATTACAAAATGTCAGGCTCGTCGCTTCGCGCTTCGAGTCGAGCGAGACAACTGTTGGAGTCGGCGATCCAGTCACGCTCACGGCACGACAGTCATACAGTCTCTTTGGTAGCATTACAGCCTATGAGTGGTCGTTCGGCGACGGCAGCTCGACGGGGCAGCTCTCGACTGCGAGCCGAACCCACACCTACTCCAGTCCCGGGACGTACACGATCGAGCTGACAGTCCGAGACGGGAACGGTAACTCTGATACAGCGACGAGTACGGTGACCGTGAGAGACACCTCACCGCAAGCTGCGTTTGCCCCGAGCACGTTTGATTCGCAGACGGGCGAATCCGTATCGTTTGATGCCAGTGCGTCAACCGATGCTGAAGGACCTGTCAGTTCGTATCGGTGGGAATTCGGCGACGGATCGACTGCGAACGGGCCGACACAGACACACACCTACACGAGTGGCGGGATCTATACCGTCCGATTGACTGTAACGGACAGCAACGGGAATACCGACGTACGTGAAAAGGACATCAATATTTCTGTCCCGAATACACCGCCGACCGCGGCGTTTGCTTCATCGGCCGACCGCCAAGCCGGGACGGTAACGCTCGATGCGAGTGCGTCTGAGGATGACGACGGGACCATTACTCAGTACGTATGGACCTTCGAAAACGGAACTGTGGTGACGGGCGAACAGGTAACCTACGATACCCAAGGTCTCGGCTCCCGGGACATCGAACTACTCGTTGTCGACGACGAGGGAAGCTCTGCGACGGTAACCGAGACCGTCAATACTGCCGGCGAAAAACGTGCCAAGACAACCGCAACGAGCACAGAAGCTCCCACGTCAACCGCTGAACAGACGAGCACGGAGACTGCACCCCCGAGCGAAGACTCGGGCGAGGGGATACTCGATGCGCTTGGGAATTTGCTCCGGAGTATTGTTGATGCACTCGGGTAGTGAGATCACTCTGAGAAGAATAACAACGTACGGTTCGTAGACACTTTGTCTCGGCTGTTCCTCGTGATTGCAGGTCGATGCACATTTGTGAATTTTTCAAGACCCAATCAGGTTCTCAGGGCTGGTTCGGTTATGAGACCGTTAAACAAACACCGTGACAAATCCTCTATGACTCCTTGGAGTCTAATCGTGGCGCACGTCAAGAAACCGAACCGCAAGAGATGGCGAAGAAAATGACAGTCTACGGGCTAACTCTGGCATCGAGTGGCTATGAGGAACAGAATCGCTGTCTCGTCAGCGATCTCGCCAAACCGGTGAACTTCGACGACTACAGCCTCGCCTTCTTGGAAATTGGAACATCCACTCCTCGGCTTGTCGATTGCTTCACAATAGAGTTGCTCTTGAGAACTCGAACAGAGAGACCACCGTTTCCAGTGCTTTCCAGAAAATGACCGTCATCGTGAGAGCAACACTATCGGTTTTTCTCACTAATTGACTATTCTACGCAACAATTCGAAGATGTACGTCTTTAGCCCTCCCGATATTATTAGACATATTCTAATGGAGTGGGCTAGTGGGAAGTGAAAGCACTGGAAACACCACTCTCTCTGTGTGGCTATAGCGCGACCGATGAGTAGACACCTATCCCACCCAGACATCGTGGATTCTGCTGTTCCAACTCGAAAGCACTGGAAACGGTGGGGATGAGACCACCGGAAACGTCGGTCACTATGTCAGAAATGAAGAAATCGTATTTGTAACAACTGCTAAGCGTCATCGAGCAGCGAACGGGCTCGCTTGACGTAGCTGTTCGCATCCCAACTTCGAGTCACGCTGACGTCGTCGAGGAGGGCACGTGCCTCTTCAGACGTCAATTGCCCTGTTCGAACGAATACCGAAAGCAGCGTGGGCGTCGTCACAAGTCGTGTATCCACCAGTGAGGCGTGATTGACATCCTCTCCGCGTGAACGCGGAGGAATCCTGAGCGTTGGAGATTTCAGGTTTACAGACCCACCGAACATCCGAACGGTGAGAATCCGTGAGGATGCTCACGGACTGTGGCGGGTGGGACTGCTGGGAGTGCCAAGTCCCCGGTACTCCTATCCTCCATCATATACTGACTCCCAGAGTTATTTTTGCCTCGCGGGAGTCCGGCAGACTTCGACGGACTTGGAGTTACTTTCTGGTGCTTACAGCAGTCAACTCCGCAACCGATTCTATGAGAATCGGGCGGTCATCGACTGGTTCCGATTACTGCTTGGTTGCTTGGGGCGGGCAGGCCGCCATCGTAGGACTGGGCGGGAATCGCTCTGTCCCCAGCCTGATTCCTGCTCGTTGAGGAGGATTACCTGCCACTTGAAACTACTCGTTAGAAATCTCGGTTAGCAGTCAAACGTAGACTGGTTCCGAGTTGTCGGATTCATCCTGCGGCTAAAGCCGCAGGTATTCTCCTCGAATTTCTATAAGACCCAACGAGTTGAATTCATCACAGAGAAAGAGGGTAGCGTCAATTTCGTTTGCGAGTGTCACGGCGGCGTTCTCACCATCATCGAGTGGGAACTCAGCATCGAGAGCGACTGACTGAACCGTAAACTCGGCGGTTCGATCAAGGACGCCGGTTGCGGCCTGCCCGTGGGCATCATCGTACGAAGCGATCTCTTGGAGTTCGTCGATGACTTCGGTCGGAACGAACACCTCATAGTTGTTCAGACAGAGTGAAAGCGGGTTGGGGTCGGAATCCAAAACGCTGCCGAGACTCACGAGTGCGGATGTGTCTGCGACTAAGGCAACCATCTATGCCTTGGCAACGTCGTCGACGAAGTCCTCGTCCAACTGCTGTTTCAGGACTCGAATGTTAGCTGCTTCTTCGGCCCCAACGAGTGCTTTGAGCTGCTCGTAGCTGATCTCGTCATCGTAGTAGGCAGCCGCGATTTCTTGCGTGAGTGTATCGTCGTTGGCGGCGTCTTGGAGATACTCTCGGAGTGCAGTGACGAGGACATCCGTTCGATCCTCTCCGAGCACCGCAGCGAGTGCGTCAGCCCGATCAATGAGGCGGTTCGGTGCTCGAAACTGGACGCGCTTTTTGTCGGTGCTCATTGTGTGTACAATGTGAGCTAGCACACTTAGCGGTTTTTCGTGTATTCGAGGTGGACTCACGCGATCCTGTGTCCCGGCCAAACTCGGAATTTCGCGCGCTCATTTCTTTCTCTCCGTCCCGGTAGACCTCGTCGCCCGTCGCGTCTTCGAGCTCCCATTGATACTCTTCCGCAGTCGAGTCCCGCGCGTCAAGTACTGATCCACCCACCACCATTTCATCAATTCAGCGGGGGAAGTCAACTCAAAGTCCACCTAAAAAGGGGGGAGAGACACCACCGTTACACGAATTCCAGCCTGTGACAGCAGAGGTTCGATCAGGTCGGTCCATAGAACACACACCACTGTTTCAGGAACTCATCTAAGGAGCCCATCACATTCAAAAAGCGAATGGAACGTGAGGCGTGGTTTCTGATCTCGGCTCAATGACCCGATTTCGAGAGTAGCAACCGCTATCTCACAGGATATGTACTCCAAACCCGCACGCGAGCGATGGTAGCGTGCAAGACGTCTGGGACCCCCACCACCATTTCAGCAATTCTCCTAGATCAAGAATGAGTGAACTCAGAACTAGAACGCACAAAGAAAGGGACTATATAAATAAAAATAAAACAGTTCACAATAATATCTAAATCTTCGATTTAGCCTGTCTACTATAACACTTACTACTACTAAACAAAAGATTTATATTATATTATGAGGCAGTGTGATTCTAGTCGAACCACCAACTACAGCGTGCTTTTCGCCCTGTACGAACGGTAACCGCCAAATACGATACCCTCTCTCCCTTCTCACACGAGAATTGATGAAACAGTGGTGTGGGTGTGAGTTGTCTTTCTCGTGGAGCTACGCGGTTGAGGACATTCAAGACATTCGTGCAACCGGGGTTTTATTATGTCTTACTTAGAGGATTCACAGTGTGACTCAGTTCTCGAACACTTCGCCTATTTTCCAACGCGAAGCAGTCCTCCGTGAAGAATACCGCCCCGACGACCTTCCCGAACGAACTGATGAAATGGACGATCTCCATATGTCACTCGCTCCCGCCGCCCGGGGAGTTGGCGCGAACAACGTGTTCCTCCACGGGAAAGCTGGACAAGGCAAAACCGCCGCTGCGAAAGCAAAACTCGCTGAGCTTCAGGAACACGCCGAGCAAGAATCCGACCATCTCAATCTCACGACCGCCTACGTCTCCTGTGAGTCTCACGATCTCTCAACATCGTATAAAGCAGCGTCCCGTATCTATCAGGAACTCACTGGCGATGGTCGCCCAACAGGGTACGCGACCGACGTCGTGATGGATATGATGTTCGAGGCTATGAACGATATCGGCGGTACGATCATCATCGTCCTCGACGAGATCGACACGCTCGGTGACGACGACCGGATTCTCTACAGCCTCCCCCGAGCCCGAGCGCAAGATTACGTTGAGGATCACGTCTATCCTAGCATCATTGGAATCAGTAACGACCTCCAGTGGCGGGATAATCTCAGCCCAAAAGTGAAGAGCTCGCTCTACGATGATTCTGTTCTCTTTTCACCATACGACGCTGCACAGCTCCAACAGATTCTCCGTCGGCGTGCAGCGAAGGCCTTTCGCAGTACTGAACTCCTTCCGATCGAGGAGGGCAACGCCAACGACCACTCGGATGGGACTGTCGTCGAAATCGACCAATCTGGGCAAGAGTACCTGTTCCGGAGTGACGTGTTGACCGATGATGTGATCCCACTCATTGCTGCGCTTTCAGCACAGGACACTGGGGACGCTCGCCAGGCGATCAAATACCTTCGCAAAGCTGGTGAGTTGGCAGATAAACACGGCGATAACCACGTTAGCGCCGACCACGCTCGGGAAGCCCAGGCACTTGTCGAACGGGAGGCCGTCGTTGAGGCTATGCGTAAAATGACGACCCAAGCACATCTGGCCTTAGCCGCTCTCACTGCGCTGGAACTCTCTGGAGATACTCCTGTTCGGGCGAAGCCGACCTACGGCGTGTACAAACGCGTCGCCTCACGAATTGATGCTGATAAACTCGGTCAACGGCGGTTCAAAGACCACCTCCGTGAACTCGATATGCAGGGGATCGCCGATGGCGAAAAGGTGACTGCCGGCTCGATCGGTGGGCCTGCCTGGGAGTACCAGTTACAGGTTGATACTGAGATTGCTGTTGAGGTGCTCAAAGAGACAGCTCGGTTTGCAGATATCGATTTTGAGCGAATTAGTAGAGGCCATCCGAGTCCGTAGTTCCGTTCGCGGTGGTCTTTTCTTTCAAGGAGAGTGTCATAGAAGAGTCCCCACACCTACACAGGAATCGGTCAAGGCAGCACGCCTGCTTACACGCCGATTCAACGAAAATTAGGCTGGAATTCAATACCTTGTGAGTCGTTCCGTAACACTCTCTGTAGGTAGTAAGCCACGTTGTGTCAGTGTGTCTTTATCTATTTGCAAAGCCAATCTTCCTATGGCATTATTGCCAGCTTTCCAATGAACCAATCGACGATACAATCAGCTAAGCCTGTAGATGCGTCTCAGACCTTTCTCGTTGGGGTGGCGCTGCTCGCGCTCTCAGCAATTGGGGGCTTCCTCATCATTCGAGGATTCGAATACCTGCAAACTCTTGTGGGGTTTGAGAGTTTCGCACTGACGTTTCTCATTGGTGGGGGACTGGCAACGCTTTGGTTCGGTGTACTCGGAGTGATATACCTACGTTTGAGGCCGATGAAGCTTCACTACGGACTTCGGTGGCTGACGCTTCGTGATACTGGCTGGATCATCGGGGGTGTGATTGCGGTGGTACTCGTCTCGGTCATAGTTGAGGTTGTCTTCAGCCCGTTCAGTAACGGCAGTGCGACGACGATTTCCGCGGCTGCGGCTGTCGAAAACCCGGTGTTGATCTACACTATATTCCTTATCGGTAATCTCGTCTTCATTGCGCCGATTGAAGAGTTCCTATACCGGGGTGTCATCCAAGGGCGACTCCGAGAAGCGTTCGGCCCTCTAGTGGCGATCTCGATCACTGCTATCGGCTTCGCGCTCGGCCATCTACTGAGTTACTGGTATGGTGGGTCAGACCTACTATCTGTCTCGGTCTTTGCTGCGCTGTTCGGAATCGGGGCGGCCGGCGTAGTCCTCGGTGTCATTTACGAACGAACTGAGAGCCTCTTGCTGGTCAGCATTATCCACGGGATCGTCAACTCAGTCGGAATCGGCATCGCACTGATGACTATGGTGTGAAACTCACCGTCGACTGTAGTGACTGATTCAGTGTTCACCAAGTCGGAATGAGTCGCTGTGCAAGATACGCACACGCGTTCTGACGGGGGATTCAGCCGTGCTTCTCCGAAATAAATCACCTTGATAAGGGTCTATGACACTCTTCAAGAGTTAACAGCGGCAACGAGGGGTGTACCCCTGGCATCTCTCCAGACGCAGCCGTTGACTTGTATGCGTCTGGACTCTGTTTGCCGGAGATCGCGAGTTCCATTGTAACCACACTTCCTTGCAGTTCGTTCTCCGCAAATTGCAGGTCGCCATCGGACTGTTCGACGAGTACCTTCCTGCCGTGTTGAGACCCAGTTCCGTGAGAGAACTGCGTGATGTCCGCTTCACCTGCGTACACTTGTCTCGTCCGCTTCTCCTACCCGAACAGTCTCGTGTGAGTAACCCGTACTTGCTGGTGATGCAGAACTCACGGCGACCGATTGCGCCAGCCGAACAAGATGTCCTCGACCATCTTGAGGCGTACGTCGATGCAGCGGACGCTGACTCGATCGCACGTGAGACAGCGACCGCGTACCTCACAGAGCAGGGACTCGGGCGTGCCGATGCGAGTGACATAATCGAGCAGTTACTCCTGAAGGGGTATCTCTATGAGGTCGGTGAGAAGCTCCGGATTCCACCACGTTGGTGACGGTCCGGGATCCGATTGGAGCGTGAGATCAGTGGCACTCACCTCGATCGGAACGATGATGCGGCGTCGAAACCCGTGAGCTCGCCGATCCGCTGCTCTACCTCTTCGTCTCCTGTTGAGTACGTCGGGCCCGTGTCACTCGCGTGAGCAAGCAGTATGCCTCTCCGCAGATCCGTGAACGCTATTACGATTACTGATTACGTAATCTGGTTACGATTACAGCAATCTATTTTCTCGAGGCCTTCTTCCCCGGCGTCTGACGTGGTTTTATGTAATCTGGTTACGGTTACTGTAACCGTAATGGGGACGACACAGCGTGCGGCCTTCTACGTGGGGAAAGGCGGCGTCGGCAAGACGACGTCAGCCGCCCACATCGCCACTGCGGCCGCCAGGGGCCACGATCTCGATGTTGTATTGTTGGATCTCGCCGGGACACAGAACGACGTCGCCACACAGTTCGGCCTCGAGAGTGAGGTCGCCGATCCGGACGCCCCGATCTCGGCGGTTTTCGGGGATGACTGGGATTTCATCGCCGAGAACATCCCCGACGTCGTCGATCGAATGGTCTACGAGACCGGTGAAGGTCCGGACCTGATCCCAGCCGACTCCGGATTAAGCGGCGCCGACAACAACCTCGCGTCGGTCCCAGTCGAACAGCGTTACCTGAAACTCGATGCCTTCATCACCGATCACTTGGCGGATCGGTACGATCTCGTCATCCTCGACCTCCCTGGGAAGGAAGACAACATCTCGCTCAATGGCATCTTCGCGGCCGAACACGTCGTGACGCCGCTGTGTCCGGGCGCGTTCGAACGCCACCAACTCGATAGTCTTCGTGCGGATCTTGAGGCGATCCGTGACGATCTGGCGGACGTCCTTGAGGCCCACGACGTCCACCCGCACCTGGCGATGGTGATCCCGACGATGATCGATGGCCGGACGACTCAATCCGAGGAATTCGTGGCTGATCTCCGAGAGGCCTATCCAGAGATTGCGGGCGAACCAGTTGCCCAATCCCAGAACGTCGGCAACCTCCAGTCGCAGGGCCGGACCCTGTTTGCGGCCGACGATGACGAACTCTACTCGACAGGCAAGCGTGCCCGTGAAGCGTACCGAACAAACACCGAACTCCTGCTCGAACAACTCACCCCCCGATAACGATGTCCAACGATTCCACCGCCGACGCCGAAGAACTGCTTCAACAATCAAAACAGCAGTCCCGCCATACATCCGAACCAACGACAGCAGAAGCTGACGATCAGGGCGTCGATCGGGTCACCGCGATCAAGGACGCGCTCGTTGCCATCGAGGCTGGCGACGCGCCGGAGAATATCAACCTGCGCGATGCGCGTCTGAAAGCGCTCTTGGTGGGCCTGGGTGAGGCTGGCGAACTGTCCAGCGCTGCTGTGGATGCTGCTGCGGTTCTGGATGCCGATACCGACGTCAACGCCGACGATGCCTCCCAGAGTGACGTGGCCCGCCTGCTTCTCCGTATTGGGCTTCAGGAAGCGTTACCTGAGGTACTAGATGATGCGATGGAAGCACGGAAGCAGAAAGCCCTCGAGCAAGCAGACGGCTTCTGAGTTTTCCAAGAGTGTCATAGAAGACTTGGCACGGTGTTTATTTCACGATTATACGGCCGAATCATCCGTGAGATCTTGCCGGCGAACTGACCGTAAGGGATTGTACGCACCGATACGCTATTCAGAGGCTTTCATACTCAATCCAACGGAACGGTACGCCTGATACAGGCGAATGATCCAGACCCACGCGATAACGGAGAGAATCAAAAGAACCGCTATTTGGCCAATAGACTCAGTAACAGTGTTCGTTAGTAATTGAACGATGAGGATCACGGGATAGAGGGCGAAAAACAGAGTGAGAACCAGCGCCATCCCTTTCAGATACGTGAACAGACTTTGTTCCACTTTTCTGGATAATGAAAGATCGATTAAATATCTTCGGTCGATAATCGCATACCCTGTGTTGAGCGATTCCTGGTCGGTGTGCGAAGACTTCTATGACACTCTCAGTTTTCCCGGGTGACACCCGTGTCGGCGTTCAGCCCTCGATAAGTTCCGGTATCTGTTCTTCGAATAGTCGATCGAGGGCTGACCAGAGTATCTCTGTCGGGACTTCGTTTTCGAACCGGGCCTGTCGGTGGTCGCCTCCTTTCGTGGGATGCTCGTACTGGAAGTGCACGGCCCCAAGGTCCGCGTGATCATCATCTCGGTGCCATCCACAATTAAAGCCGGTGTTCGGGTCGGCATAGTGGATCCGGTAGTACTGGTCCTCTGACGTGAAACGCCATTCAACGTCAAGCGTCGGCGGTGTTGGCCCGGTTGGTGGCGACACAAGCGCTGGCGCAATCTGCGCCTGGAGATATTTCTTGACGATGCTGTTCGGTTCGTACGTAACACTCTCGACAACTGGGTAGCGCTGAAGGATATCCTTGAGCCCCTCGTAGACGGAGCTATCGATAGTATCAGAAAGCCCCAGTCGTTAAACGGAGATCGTATCGCGCTCGGCCGCCCAGTCGTACTCGTTGAGCGCGGCGCGAACGATCGGTAGCCGGTCGTTGAGATGTTCCCATTCGGATGCGGCCTCACGGCGGGTCTCGATTTCATCGGGATCATCGAGGTGGGCGATGCTTGCCCGGAGTTCGCCTGGCGTCTCGACGTCGTAGGTGGTCTTCCAGTCGGCAATCTTTGATCGCATCGACTCAACTGCGGTCGTGAGTTCTTCTCGATTGTGCTCCCGTTGAAGGGCGGCGACCTCACGATACGTCGCCATCAGTTGATCGACACAGTAGAGCGTCTGCTCTCCTTGCTCGATCTTCTGCAGTACGTTGTCTTCGACGAGTTGCTCCAGGTACTTCTGGGCAGTTTTCACCGAGACTCCGGTCTCGTCAGCCACCCAGGATGCCGTCCGAGGCGTCCGCAACGTCCGTGCGGCTGCTCGGACCCGCTCCCCACGTGTTAGGGACGCCTCTTCAGTTCCGTTCGACTCATTGGCCATACACATCTCTACGAACTACTAGAATATATATCCAAGGTGCTGGAATATTCTCTAAAGTGCTGAGTGCGGTTGTCTGGTCGGCATATAGCGTAGCTGTACTGGCGGCTCTCTCGGCTGGGGCTCTTCGTTAATTCGTAATCTGTAACCTGTAACCCGTAATCACAACACAACTCCTCAATGTCGGCTCTTAGATCGGGGTCTTCTTTTGAACTCTAACTGGAACGCTCTTCGGAAGCAGATTGTTGGTCGGATAGAGCTAGCGCTGTGAAAGCGTAGCGGGCAAGGGTGACACGTCCGCGTCACCCGAATGCAATGTTCCCATTTGTGCTCTGTTGACTTGATGGAAACGCTGCTACCCTAGGAGAGCGTGAACCACGATATGGGGCGCAAGAGACCGACCGCTATTCCGTGCCACAGAGCACGTTCTGTTGACTGGTCCGTGTGCGAAAGAAGCCGAGTCATGGGCGTGACAGCCCGGATGCCGCGCCGCGCGGCATCCGGGAAAGCCCGAATAGGTGAATCTCTGCTTCACGCACTGGCGTCCCGGGTGAACAGACTATGTACCTCGGAATTGATGTCCACAAACGGTACGCACAGGTGGCAGTGATGGATGAGGCTGGGAAGATCGTCGAAGAGGTTCGCGTCGAGAACGCGAACCTCGACGACCTCGCCCAGCGGTACGCCGGCGCACAAGCTGTGCTTGAGGCGACCTCCAACTACTACCACATCCACGATACGCTGTCGGAGCACTTGGATGTGACCGTTGCTCATCCCAAAAAGCTCAACCAGATCGCCGACACCGACAAGAAAACAGACCGCGTCGACGCCAAAGAACTCGCGCGAATGTTGCGGTTGAACTCGGTGCCTGAGAGCTATGTTCCAACCGAGGAAGTGAGGGAAGCCCGCGCACTCGTGCGCGGGCGGCAGTCGTTGGTCGAAAACCGTACCAAGTACGCCAACAAAGTCCACGGCCTCCTCTCCGATCACGGCATCACTGAAGACGTGAAACCCCTGACGGTGAAGAGACGAGAGTTCCTGCGGGAACTCTCGCTCCCGACGCCGTTCGACGCGTTGCTTGAGTCGTATCTCGACCTGATTGAGTCGCTCACCGAAGAGATCCAGAAGCTTGAGAAGACGATTGAAGAACGCGCTGGGTCTCTGAAGGAGACCCAGCTGCTGATGACGATTCCTGGCGTGAGTTACTATACGGCTTTGACGATCTACGCGGAGTTAGGCGGGATCGACCGGTTTGACGGTGACAAGGAGGTCGTCAGTTACGTCGGGTTGAACCCGGTGATCCGCGAGTCAGGCGACTCGCGGATCGAAGGGAGCATCTCGAAACGTGGATCAGGTCGTGTGAGATGGCTGCTCGTCCAAGCAGCTAATACTGCAGTCCACACGTGTAACGACAAGTATCTGAGTCGGTTCTATGACCGGTTAGCAAGCCGGAAGAACTCACAGAAAGCAATCGTAGCGGCAGCTCGGAAGATGCTGGTGTCGATCTACTATATGCTCGATCGGGGAGACGTATACGATCCACCTGGTGTGAGCGCATAGACGAGGGAACTGAGGGCCGCCAGGTCGGCGGCCCTCAGTGGCCAGCCGAGGCCCTCCGTGAGCGGCAGCTATCGCCAGACAGCGACCGCACCGCATCACGATAAGGACCGCCTGTCGGTTGTGAGAATAGCAGATTCCGAGACGGCGGAATTATTTTGTCACCGGCGGTGGTTTGTTCGGGTAGCAGCGTTTCCATAGGTGAATAGATGCTGAGCCACGGTTACAGCGTCTCACACAGTGATTCTATGTTGATGGTGGCGAACATCAGGACAATTTCACGGAACTGGCGATACCAGCCGAGCGCTCGCACGGCGAGAGTGATCAATGACCGACGGAGGAATCGAGGAACTCCAAGCAGAGATGCACGAGTAGCGCGAAGAGGTCCACGCTACCTCACCGACGAGGACGTCGACATAAGCAGTTGAGACACGAGGGCGTCATACAACGGTTCACGTAGCCGTTCTTCACTTCCTCAATTCGGTCAGTTCAGAGGACGCACAGATCGGTCAGTACGGTGGGTTCACTTACTCCTGTCTTATTTGAGCGTTCGTTTCAGCTCGAAATTGGTCGAGGTACTTTTTCATAAACTGCCACCGGGCGTTTCCAAGACGCTGTCCTGGCTCCGTGCACAACAGATCGAGGCGCTTTTGTGCTCGGTCTCGGAGGTGTGAAATATCGGGGAGGTTCGATGAGGCGCTTGTCGAAACCGTTGGATCGGTGATCACGGCGATCTTGTCGCCGGCCTTGCCGGATTGTTCTCCCAGTATACACGACATACGTGTGATACCAACAGCCCCGAGTGCATCTAGCTTATCGGCATCAAAGAGCAACTTCGCCTCGGGAGTGTCTGGCGCCGGAGAGCTGGTTCGAACACCGTGGGTTCGAACACAGTGTTGAATCGCGCTGATCCGATCGGGAGCTATCTCCTCATCTGCGAGTAGTTCGCCGGCTGTGGCTGCGGCCCACTCAACGTGATCCGTTATCTCGCCTGCTGTTTCTAGTGGGCGTCCAATATCGTGGAACCAGGCCGCTGCAGAGAGGATATCATTCTTGACAGTCCCCTCATACATCATCGCTAACTGCTGAGCGAGATTATGAACACGGTTAGCGTGAAATTGATCGTGTGATGGGAGAGCATCCTCATAATACGGCTCGGATAATTCTTGGGCGAGAGGGACCAACTCCTGGGACATAAGCAACTGGCATTTTCTATCTATCCGACATAGTAATTATGACAGGAAAGGAAGCGAAAAGTCGGATGCAACTAGTTAACAATTTTATTTTTCTATCCGACGTTGTACTATGTTTGTACTTCCTCGCCAAGGATTGACGTTGACCTGAGGATAGAAATGGATCTTTCTTCTGGGAATTTTGGCAGCTACTTTGGTCGCCGACCAGATGTGGACCCCTGGAAACTGATAACCATTACTGGCTGTATCTGTAGGACTCACACTCGCTATCTTGTTCCTCACACCCAAGTGAGGCACGCAGTGTTCGATAGGCAACCAAATTCTCACGGATAATTCGGCCGTATAATCGTGAAATAAACACCGTGCCAAGTCTTCTATGACACTCTTTACAAGAGCCAGTAGCTGATGTGTGAACTGTACCAGAGATTTCGACTACTCATCGGTGAGTAGAATCGCCCAAGACAGGTGAGCGAAGTAATGGAGCTGGTGCCAACATATCCGATTCATATCACAAGCGGTGTGAAAGATGTAGAGGGTGGCTTCCTCACTCGATTATTATTGATATCGCGCAAAGTCGCTCGTTAGTTGCTCTACAGGTTGCATTCTAGCTAATAATTCAGTACTGGGAGGACTCAAGACTAACTATTAAGTAAAGAGACAGATTGCCTAATCCTATGGAAAAATCAATCTGTGACACTATTGAGCCGATGCTTGCGTCCGTTCAAGAAGAAGTGAACGATCCCGAACTCACGTTCAAACTCCGTACTGCACGGCAATTAATTATGGCCTGCGATCACGAAATTAATACTCTCACGAAAACATTAGACGAGGTCGAGTTGGACGATGAAACGATGGAAAAATTACGTCAGTTGGGCTATCTCGATTAAGCAAATTGCTATACAAGACTTGCGCTCTGTACCTTGCACGACATTCTGATATCATCCGGAATTGGTAGGAACCTCGGTGGTCAATTCGCAATCAAATTCTCACGGGCAATTTTCAGTTGTCGAGCCGTGAAATAAACTCTGTAGCAACTCTTCTATGACACCTTGTCTCTGAACGAATATAACCGGTCAAAGTCTCTGTGAATACTGTGAGAATGAATGAGGAGTCATTCAAGCAGAGTGATTTCCAAGGGAAATGGAGGGGGACTAGAGCGTGTGACACGCAGAACTATCAATCACCCCCCCTCACTTCGGTTCTTATTGGTTCGTCTTAATTTTGTATCTGATTGGGACCAATTGAGAGACGGTCCGCTGTACTGGCCACGACTCAGTCAGGAGAGTACCGTTCGAAGTCTTTCAACAGAGCCACTAACGCCGATCACATTGCCAACAACTGATTCGTAGAGATGACTCCAGTTGTTTGCCCTCACTCCTGAGTGCGTCGCACAGGAGAGGAAATCGTCACATCTGGCTCTGGACGTCCAGAGCGTTTAGCTCGTTTACTTCGCGGCTCACCTCTTGAATTCGTGACGTCAGTTCTTCGTTCGCTGCGGCGATCGATTCGGCCTCGTCAGTAACCCTCTCGAAGTCTTCGGCAGTCTCATCTACCAGACTGGCAATCTGCTCGGTGCTGAGCGCTTGATCATCCGTGGCGTCCGCTACTTCAGCGATCCCGTCCGAGGCTTCCTCGACCACGTTGGCAATGTCTTTGAACGTTTCACTCGAGCGTTGGACTTCCGCGGCGCCGTCCTGTACGACGTCGTTCGTCGCTTCGAGGTTGTCAACAGCCTCGGATGTCTGTGCTCGCACATCAGCAACGATCGCTTCGATTTCGGCCGCGCGCTCCTGTGACTCGTTCGCGAGACTTTTGACCTCATCGGCAACGACAGCAAAGCCATCGCCAGCTTCCCCGGCGCGCGCGGCTTCGATCGAGGCATTCAGCGCAAGCAGGTTCGTCTGATCAGCGATATCGTTGATGACGTCAACGAGTTCGTCGATTTCTTGGATACTCTCGTTGAGCGCCTGAATATCGCTCGTCACTCCATCAGCGGCGGCTTCGATCTCATCCATCATCTCGATCGTTTCTTCGGCCTTTTCCTCACCCGCTTCGGCCTTGCTGCGAGCCTCTTCGCTGATCGATTCTACTTCGTCGGCTGTCGCCGCGATCTCCTCGACGGTGGCGCTCAGTGAGGAGACCTCCTGGGAGACGTTCGTGATCGACTCCAGTTGTTGTATCGCCTGATCGCTGATGTCCTGAGAGTTCTCAGCGATCTCTTCTGAGGAGACTTTGACCTCGTCGACAGCTGATTTGATGCTTCGAGTTGCCGACTTCCGGTCGGAGATGTCACGGAACGTCTCACTGATTGCGACGATGTCGCCGCCAGAATCACGGATCGGGCGCACGACGAGTTCGGTCGGGATGATCCGCCCATCGTAGCTTTCTTTTTCGACTTCGACACGAATCTCGTCTTGGCCCTCGTCGACGATCTGTTTCAGCGTACAGTTGCCCGTTCCACAGACCTCGGGATTGCAGAACTGATCGAAGCATTTGAGCGTCTCACTCGATTCAGCCTCAACCCCGCCCAGATCTTTCATCTGCTGGTTTTCGACGACGACGCTGAAATTGAGGTCCACAATCCGCATTGCAGCGCCCGTCGATTCCATCACCTGCCGCAAATTACTGGTGAGGACATCCCATAGCTCGTCTTCGGGGAGGGGCTTTCCGTTGACAATCTCTTGTGAGAAATCCTCGTCTGCGGTCGAACCGGCCTCTGCAGTTGCCATTATATTTCCAACTATGTGTTACAACTAATATATAATTTTAATATCTATTCTGGTGACAAGTCGACTGCTGTTTGACTTTTCCCTAGTAAACTACCCCACCCTACTCCCTCGGCGCTACGCGCCTCGGTCCTTGAGGGTGTCGTCAGAACGCACGCGTTCTGACTGCTAACCAGAAATCTTCGATTTCTGGTGATGGGGCTTTGATGTGGACTCCCGGCAATCAGTCTCCGGCAATAGGCCGGTGACTCTTGCCGTTCAACGTCCCACCAGTTGTACGCAGGTCTACTTCTGCGTCTCCGCCCCCCCGACTTGGGCGAGGAACGGAGTCTGTGTGTCCGCTTTCGGGCGTATCGTAGCCCGATGTTCTTCGCACCGTTGTAGTCCGCGTTCACCTCATATCCGCACTTCTGGCACTTGAATTGTTCTTCGTGGCGGTTATCCTCGTGGGTGAACCCGCAGTCCGTCCGAGAACAGCGTTGGGACGTGTGGCTCGGCTCAACTTGCTGATTGCATCCACAGCTACCGCAACGAGGTCGCTGTGGTGTTGTTCGGTGACATCGGTTTATTGCCGAGTGATACTGTTTGTGCCGGGCAATTGGACCGCCGACGTCCAGGACACCTTGCAGGGCCGCATAATACTCCCTGAAATTCCGCACTCCGGCGTTCACCTTCGCCGTATCGTACTTGGGCATCCGGACCCGTTGGACGAGCCCTCAAACAGTGAATCCCGTCGCCGTCTGCGGATTCAATAGAGCTGTAATCACCATTCACGTTCAGCGTCCCTGATTTGAGGGCCAGTTGACTGTCAGCCCATCCATTAGGCACTCTGTGGCGGACGCGACGGAAGTACTCCCAAAGGGCAGGCAGACATTCGAGCGAGACACCGGCTTTTTATCATCTGTATCGGAAGAGTATAGCTGTCCAGGAGATGTTTGATGCGAGTCTACCGCTTCTGTTGTCACTCCTATTGCGCGTGTTGGGGGCGGTTCTCTCACTGTTTCTGTTACAGCAAGTCGGTGACCGACGGTTCGTGTTCTTCAGTGGGCTGCTCTCTTTGATGGCGCTGCGGCAGGCCCTCACGGTGGTGGATGCGCCGCCGGGGCTCCGTGAAGTGCCAGGGTTCATCGTCAGCATATTCACCGTCGTACTCGTTCTCTATCTGCTGCAGTATGTCCGTCAAGAAGCAGCCCTCAAAGAACGGATGAAAACGGTCAACGAAGAACTCCGCGAAAACGAGGACCGGCTCCAGGCCGTCCTCGAGTCGTCTCCGGATACGATTTTTCTCGTCGAGGAGGCCGGTCGGTGTCGCGAGGTGCTCGCAGGAGCGGAAGCATTCCCGACTAGGGGTTCTCCGACCCCCGTAGACCGTCCAGTCGCCGAAATTCTGCCAGACGAAGCAGCGACAGCGATCCAGAGGGCTGCCCAAGCGACACACCGAACAGACGACAGCGAGCGCGTCGAATACGTGGTCGAACGCCCCGACGAACAGCCCACGTGGTATGAAGCGCGGACGGCCCCACTCCAGTATCCGACTGAGGAGTCCGACCTCGTGTTGTTCACGGCACGTGACGTGAGCGAGCGCAAAGATCGTGAGCAGAATCTCAGGCGCTTCCGCCGCGCGATCGACACGGCCGGGCACGCGATCTACATTACTGATCGCGACGGCACGATCGAGTACGTCAACCCCGCCTTCGAGGAGGTTACCGGCTACGCGCCCGAGGAGGCCCTCGGTCGGACACCGAAGTTGCTCGACTCGGGGCAGATGTCCGACGACTACTTCGCCGACCTGTGGGAGACGATCCTAGCGGGCGACGTGTGGGACGAGAACGTACTCAACGAGACCAAGAGCGGCGCGCTCTATCACGCCCATCAGACGATCGCACCGATTACCGACGAGTCCGGTGCTGTCGAAGAGTTCGTCGCTATTCAGACAGATATCACGCCGCTCAAAGAGCGCGAGCGACAACTCAAGGTCCTCTCCCGAGTCCTGCGACACAATCTGCGAAACGATATGAACGTGGTCCTCGGGAAGGCGCGGGCCATCCAAGCGGCCGCCACTGGGAAGACTGCAGCGGATGCGGCACAGATCGAGCAGACCAGCGAAGGGCTATTGTCGCTCGCGGAGACGTACCGTGATATTCTCGATCTCATCGAGGCGTCGGAGTCCCCGCGTCCAGTTCCACTCGTCGACCGCCTCCGGACACAGGTACGGCAGTTCCGACGAGGGCATCCCGAAGCACACGTGACCGTCGAGATAGACTGTCCCGAGGAGACGGCCGCCGTCGCGATGCCGGGGATAGAACGGGCAGTCGAGGAGTTACTCGAGAACGCTGCTGTTCACGCGAAGCAAGCGCAACCGGCGATCACACTGCGAGTCGAAGGCCGCTCTGACACGGTTAGGATCCAGGTCGTCGACACCGGTCCGGGCATCCCCGCAGTAGAACGCGAGACGCTGCTGGGTGAGACCGAAATCGGGTCGCTGTCTCACGGGACTGGACTCGGTCTGTGGTTCGTACACTGGATGGTCACGCGGTCGAACGGCCGCCTGTACTTCGCAGAGAACGACCCACAGGGGAGCATCGTGACGATAGAATTGGAACGAGCAACAGACGAATGATACGAGCGGATTCAGTGATAGGTTCCCCACCGGAATCAGAAAGTGTTGCTGCATAACCGAGGTGGTATCAAAAATCGGGGCCCTCTAAAGATACACATCTGACCGGCGCATACGCGTCAAGAATGAGCACCGAAAACGGCATTCAGCTGAACCCGACGGATCGCGCGATTCTCGAATACCTCCGCGAAGGACGCTGTACGCCGTACTATATCGCTGATCAGACGAATTACACGCGAGGAAACGTCACCAGCAGGCTCTCCCGACTCGTCGATCGTGGATACGTGACGAAAGTGCACAAGGGACTCTACGAACTCGTCGAGAGCCCACAAGCAGACGAGGCGTAATCGGTAGGGCGCCGGACTGCGGTTCGACGTACCGCCGGCGACACGATCGACGTCCCGTCCCGCCTTTCACGTTGCTTTGGGGAGTTCGACAGCGAAGACTGACCCTTTGGGGGTATTGTCCTCCACCCAGACGGAGCCGCCGTAGCTCGTGACGAGCGTGTCGACCAGATACAGACCCATTCCGGTCCCCTGGCTGTCGAGGCCCTTTTGGCCTTTGCTGAAGATGCGCTCTTTCTGCGTGTCGGAGATACCGCGGCCGTTGTCCGCGACACGCACCACGACGGTGTCGTCGGCGGCAGTTGCGGTGACATCGACTTCCGGCACTGCGGCGTCGTTGTGCTGAACGGCGTTTTTCAACAGGTTCCGAAAGACCGATCCCAGCATATCGTTCGCCTGGACCACCACAGACGGAACGGCACCTTCGGTGACTGTCGCGTCGGGGTGCCCCGACCGTAGCTCCTCGATTTCGTTTTCGAGCACGTCGCGGACGTTGATGGCGTGTAGGTCGTCCTCAATCGAGAGCATTATCTCGGCGATGTTTCGTGCCGACGTCGTGAGATCGACCGCGTGGTCGGCGTGTTCGAGTACGATTTCGACATACTCCTGAGCGTCGTCGCTCGTGCATTCATCGGCGAGAAGTTCTGCGTAAGCGACAATCAACTGGATGTCGTTGCGGATATCGTGCCGAAGAACCTGATTGAGGACGTCGAGATTATCGCGTTGTTCTTCGAGAGTTTCCTCGTACGCTTTCCGTGCAGTTATATTCCGGACCAGTGCGTGTAACGCAGGATTGCCTTCGTGATCGAATCGGCTGAGTTTGACCTCGGCCGGGAATGTCGTGCCGTCAGCACGCTCGTGCGTCCACTCGAAAAGGGCCTCTCCTTCCTCGAAGGCCGTTTCGATATGTTCCATCGCCATCGCTTTCGAGTCGCCCCCCGACGGTTGCGTCGGCGGTGACAGTTCCCACGGCGTGTACGCAAGTAGCGCATCGACCGAGTCGACGCCGAACAGTTCGAGCGCCTCTTGGTTACAGTCGAAGAATCCGTCGCGGTCGAGAAGCATCAACGCGTCACGGGTGTCTTCAAAGAGACTGCGGTATTTCTGTTCGCGGTCCCGCAGTTGTCGCTGATATCGCTTTCGCTCGGTGATGTCCTGTGCGACCGCGACAAACTTCCTGATCTCCCCGTCGTCCGTGATCGGAGCGATGGTCTGGTGGAGCACGACTTCCTCACCGTTTGCCCGTCGGTCGACCATCTCCGATTCCCACTGCTTGCCGGCAAGGATCGTCTCCCAAAGCTCTTCATAGAACGAGTCGTCGTACGTCCCCGACTGAAGAATACGCGAGGTCCGTCCCACGGCCTCCGCCTCGCTGTACCCGGTGATGGCTTCAAAGGCGGGATTGATATATTCGATCGTCCCGTCCACGTCAGTGATGTAAATGGCGTGGGCGCTCTCGTCGACGGCTTTCTTGTACTGTTGGAGTTCGTGTTCGCGCACTTTCCGTTCCGTAATATCGACGAGGTAGCCGAGCAGACAATCAGCCTCACCGTCACCGTCGATCCGCTTGGTATGCTCAAGGACCCACCGGACGTCGCCGTCTGCGGTGACGACACGGTACGGCTCTAGGTGCAGTCGATCAGCGTCGTTGCGTCGCTGTTCGGCCACCGCCTGGGCGACCCGTTCGCGGTCGTCATCGTGCACGAGATCGGCAAAAAGCGTCGTATCTGTCGTGAGTTCCTCCGGCGTGTATCCCAAGACTGCGGTCACGTTTTCGGAGACGTACTCGACTGGCCAGCCGTCCGTATCCTGCCATTTGAACACCACGGCTGGACCCATCTTAAACATATCTCGCTCTGCCTCCAGGGCTATTTTGGCCCGCTTTTCCTCGTCGATGTCTTGGTGGATGCCGACCGCCCGTGCTGGCCTTCCATCTGCGTCCCGCTCGACGACTTTCCCCATCGTTCGCACCCACTTCCAGTCACCCGATTTCGTTCGCAGCCGATATTCACACTGGTAGTACGGCGTCGACTGCAGGAGGTGCTCAACGAGCGCTTGGTTGTGTCGACGTTCGTCGTCCGGGTGAACAAGTCGGCGCCAGTCGTTGAGGTGGTCGCCCATCTCCGAGCGAGTATAGCCGAGCATCTCGGTCAACAGCGCATCGCGTTCGATTTCGTCCGTCTCCATATCCCAGTCCCAGACACCGAGATGGGCGCCCTCAAGCGCCATTTTCATCCGCTCTTTCGTCGTTTGCAGTTCCGCTTCGCGCTGTTTTCGGTCGGTCTTGTCCTGGCCGTGTATCAGGATGCCGTCGACAGCGCTGTCGTCGACGTAATCCCGAAGGGTTGCCGCGAGCCAGCACGCCGACCCGTCGGCGCGCCGAACTCGGACGTCGAGTGTTTTCGCGTGCCGTGACGGGCCCTGCACCTCCTCGAGTGCCTGTACAAACGTCGCTCGCTGGTCGCCACAGACGTGCTCGCGATACTGGGATCCGACGAACTCGTCAGGACGGTATCCCAGGATGTTTTCCACGGCAGGATTCGCGTACGTGATCACGCCGTCCGTGTCGACGACGATGACAGCGTCGACGGAGTCTTCGATGATTCGTCGATAGAACTCGGGGCCTCGGCTGCGGTGATCGCCTGCTCCCCCACCCGGACTGGACATTCTAGAAGGATAAATAAGAGGCAGAACATTTTATTCTATTGAACCGAGTGGGGAATCCCCCGCGGCAGTCAGGGTCGCTGGGACACAGCAGCCACAGACGTCACTCAACGAGGCAGATTCGGAAAGTGAAATATATAAACCGATATGATTCTCAAATTCCGAGAACTGCGGCTATAAAATAACTATGTTTAGTGGGGGTGTCACGGTATCGCATATGTCAATTTCAAAAAAGGTATTGGAACGGGTCGCAGAGGCCGAAGGGAGAGACTCCACTGAACTCGACGAGCCGCTGTTCGAGGTGGTCGATCCGGACGCGCTCGACGCGATATTCGAGTCCACAGAGAACGGCCCCGATCGAAACGCAGGAACGGTCGACTTCGAGTACCAGGGGTACAGCGTCCGCGTGACGGCCGAAGGCGACGTCCTGCTCAGAGAACGTTCCGAGGCGTGAACTCCTCCGGTCGGCAGACTACTTCGCGCTTGAGCTCGTCCGGAACGCGGGGCAGACTCGCCTGAGCCGACACAGCCGCCCTCACTCTCGTCGCGTCTTACAGCTCCGAGAGAGTGTTCTCGTTTGCTCACATCGCTCAGTCGACTGGAGTGGCGAATCAGACCAGTCGGTGCCGCCCATTCGCCCTGGCGCCGTGTGCCGCTGCGCCGACGCGGGGACGATATCCGTCCCCTCGCTCGCCGCGAGTCCGTGGGGTGGCATATTGTTGTACACCGTCTCGTACTCGTTGGGGTCGACGACGTACGTCTCGGGCCAGATGCCAACTGCGGGATCGTCCTTTGTCCCACTGTCGTAGAGCAGCAACGCTGCAGAGGGGCTCGTGCTCGTCAATGCTCGCAGGTGTCGTGAGGGGTTGCCGCTGATTGTTGCGGGAGACGAAGGATTACGCGTGTCCCACGCGAATCGCGCTCCTCGATCGAAATGTCCCCGCCGCCACGAGTGACGATCCAGTAAACCATCCAGAGGCCGAGCCCGCTTCCGTGCAAGAGCGACGTTTCCTCTCCCTCCCGGAGAACTCGCCGTTCGTTCCGCGGGATCCCCGGGCCGTTGTCTTCGATGATGATCCGGACAGTCGACGCCATTGAGTCGGTCCGCTGATTCGAAACCCGAATCGTCACCTTGGGTCTGGCCTGATCGTTGTGGTCGAGTGCGTTTTCGACGAGTTCTTCGAGAACCGTTTCGATGTCGACGACGACGGTGAGCTGCGATGGTGGCACGTCTGTTCTAATTGTCGCCTCGGGGAATCGGCGCTGTTGCGCCGCAGCGACCGACTCAATGGTTTCAGAGACACTCACCGCGTCTTCCTGGACCGTGTCCTCGACTTTCTTAACCGTCTGGTTCGCTTTGTTTCCCAATTCGACCATCCGGCGTGCTTGTGTACGGATGTCTTGGGCGTAGTCGATACACGTTGTCGGGTCGTCTGCAGCGAGTATCTCGCTGGCGTACCCATCGATGAGGTTGAGACGAGTACGGAGATTGTGTCGAAGCACTCGACTCAGCGCCTGCGTCTGTTGTTGATGGATCTGCTGTTCGGTTCGATCGATCATCGTCGCGACAAACCCGACCAACTCGTCGTTGCGATCAGTAATCGGGGCGATTGTCTCGTCGGCGTAGAACAGTTCGCCGTTTTTCTTTCGGTTGATGATTTCGTTGTCTTCCCACACGTCGCCGTCAAGGATGGTACCCCACAGTTCGTCGTAGTACAATTCAGATTGCTGCCCCGATTTCAGGATGCTGGGCGTCTGCCCGATGGCGTCCGCAGCACTGTACTTCGTAATATCCTCGAACGAAGGGTTCACATATTCAATGACACCGTCGGCGTCGGTGATGTATATCGCGTGTCCAGCGTAGTTGATCCCCTGCTCGAATCGTTCTGCCTCGTGAATCCTGGCGACGAGTTGGCTCTTCATCTCACGGGCCGACCGGGAAAGCGCCCCAACCTCGTCGGCAGATTCATAGACGGTGATCGACGTGTCGAAGTCGCCACGCGCGACCTGTTGGATGTCCTGAATCAACTGGACGAGTGGCTGGATGATGTGTTTGTCGATCAATACATAGAGAAGTGCCAGTCCAAAGATACCCGCAACGGCACTGCCAATCGAGAACAGTCGCAGCGCGTCAGTCCCGTACGTAGACTGTCTCATAAGCCATAACGAACCGCCGAGATAGCCCACGAAAATCAACACCACGACGAGGAGGTGGAGTCCCGCCTTCAACCGCAGACTTGCATTCGGTATCGTTCTCATAGACGTGTGGGAGTTCTGAAGTTGAGCGCGGTTCGTCTAAACCACGAGCGGAACCGGAGCGCGAGGAAGGTAGTGTGTTCCATCATAACACCTGCACCATTGATATTAGTAAACTGATTTGATCAAGAATATATATAATTTTATTATTAAGTGGTATTTGAGGGTTGTGTTGAATCGCTATACAACGGTGGAATTCACGGTTTCACAGCCCGCTTGATGTTATAGACGACACACATCAGAGCGATTTTTCGGAACTCACGGAACTTGGAACGCGCTCGCACGGCGAGAGTGATCAATGACCGACGGAGGAATCGAGGAACTCCAAACAGAGATGCACGAGTAGCGCGAAGAGGTCCACGCTACCTCACCGACGAGGACGTCGACATAAGCAGTTGAGACACTCCAACTGTCGCTGACGTCGATGGCCGGCTACTGTGATCTGACCCACAGTAGCCAATAGAAGTCACTCGGAACGAGGGGTGCTACGACAGCCATCCTAACAGCGGACACGGTGGAGCCGATTTTCGGCCGCGAAACGCCAGCTTCCGTCGCGGATCTCTGGATATGCTGAAAAGATAAGTTTCAAATAGAAGTCATTATTTTGCCAAACTGGGGCCAGAGGCACGTGAACCCCCATCCGCTACCAGATCCCTCTCAGTATCGGCATTCCGGTTCCCCCCACCGGGATGTTTTGACATACTACTACCACCCCTCTGCGCGACTGGACCTAGAGTTGGGCCGCTGACGATTCCGCTGACTTCGACCCGGAGAATCCACTGCCGAGCGGTCACTACCCACGGTTTCGAGACAACACGTGGCACTACGTTTCAGACGAACTCGCCCGGACGATCTCGCTCGGTCTAGGAGGTGACGGTGAGGAAGGATTGGGTGCTCTCCTAGGCACCGGACCGAGCCGATCGGACGATCACGAGAAGATATTCGTGCGACTGACGCCGCGGGCACTCCACGAACTCTACATCGAGGTGAAGGATCTCTCACCCGACGCTCGGCAGGCCGGGCATACAGCCGAGTGTGATCTCTGCGGCAATTCAGTCCCGCTCGAGAAGGCGGTCCCGAATTCACGCGAAAAACCGGTCCAGCGACACTGCTACGTTGACGCCTAAGGCGGGCCCAACTGGCTCGAAGATTACTGACGCGACGCCAGGACGCATCAGAAAGGACACTATGGCGCGGCACTCGCTGTGTATGCCCCGGTCGCCTTTGTGCTCACAGCCCTCGGCTACGCGACGCCCGCGCTGTTCGGTGGCAGTGTCGTCGTTGGGGGCGCAATGATTCCCGATCTAGATCAGCGAATCCCCGGTGTGAAGCATTGTGGCCCTACGCACACGGTCTGGTGTGCCCTCGCTGTCGGCGTGGCTATTGAAGCCTTTCATACACGAGGTGAGCTCAATTCGATGGCTGTCGCCGCCAAGGTGGCTGAGTTTGTCGTTGCTGTGGGGGGCTCTTCCTGTACTCAGACGCCGTCACCTAACCCCCTTCGCCCACGTACTTCGCCAGAACCCCACAGTAGGGTATCATCAGTACCTCACAAAGCGTACTCAGCTAACTGTTTCTGAACTCTGAAATCGACGTCAGAGCAGTTGTACTAACAGCCCCACCAAAGAGATCGTGGGGAATCGACG
>Ga0207719_100293_pt1 | contig 36205 bp, 35 predicted proteins | sample A23P1SouthBayCA_2_FD_187279 | JGI IMG/M metagenome (GOLD analysis project Ga0207719, IMG submission 187279) | Aerobic enrichment media microbial communities from Eden Landing Ponds, California, USA - A23 P3 (3) (SPAdes) | ecosystem: Environmental > Aquatic > Marine > Unclassified | place... | reverse complement strand
CGCGTCGACAGCAGCCGGTTCGTGAGGGCGACGCCGCCGACGCCGGCGACCGCGGCCGCCAGCGTTCGCTTGACGTTCATACCGTCTGTTGGGGCGCGGGCGACTTATGGCCGACGCCCCGCTACGCCGACCCGTGTCCGACTCCCTGCCCGACCGCCTCGACGGCATCGTCCACGAACCGACGCAGGTCCACGACGACGGCGTCGACCTCACGCTGGACGGCGTCTACCGCGTTCTGGCGCCCGGCCGCGTCGACTTCGGCGGTGGCGAACTGGCCCCGCCCGACCTGGAGCCGGTGCCGACGACGCTGCGGAACGTCGACGACGACTACGAGTGGTGGCACCTCGACGCCGGCACCTACCTCGTCGCCTACAACGAGGACCTGACCGGCGACGCGCCGGTCCGGCTACAGGTTCGCGAAGCGCTCCGGACCAGCGGCGTCTCCCACCCCACGCTCCGGACCGCGAGCCTCGACCCGATGCCGCTGACCGTCCCGACCGGCGGAATCCGCCTGAAGGAGAACGCGCGGATCACCACCGCCTCGTCGATCGAGTGAACGGGGTCCCCACCGTCGGTCAGTCGTCGTCGGGGGCGCTCACGACCGACCGCGAGGAGTTGCCGACGACGAGCAGGCTGGAGGCCGCCATCGCGACGGCGGCGACGACCGGCGACAGCAGGCCGAGGACCGCCGCAGGGACCGCGACGGCGTTGTAGACGAACGCCCAGCCCAGGTTCTCGCGGATGCGACGCCGGCTCGCGGCGGTGATCTCGAAGGCCCGCGGGATCGACGCCAGGTCGCCCGAGACGGCGATCACGTCGGCGGCGTCGGCCGCCAGCGCCGTCCCCGAGCGCAGCGCGACGCCGAGGTCGGCGGCGGCCAGCGCGGGCGCGTCGTTGCTCCCGTCGCCAACCATCGCGACGGTGTGGTCCCGGCGCAGGCGCTCGACGAGGGCGACCTTCGCCTCCGGGCGCACGTCGGCGAACACCTCGTCGACGCCGGGGTGGGATTCGAACCGTTCGACCGCAGCGGGGTCGTCGCCGGAGATTACGACCACCCGGCGGTCGGCCGCGAGTTCGGACACCGCGTCTTCCCACCCCTCGCGTGGGTCGTCCCCAGCGACGAGCACGCCGCGGACCGCCCCGTCCCAGCCGACGAACGTGGGGAGCGCGCCCTCCTCGCGGGCCCGGTCGGCCCGCGCCCCGTACCGGTCCGGGACCGCCCACGCCCGGTCCTCGAACAGTTCCCGTCGGCCGACGACGACCCGTTCCCCGTCGACGACGCCGCTGACCCCCCGGCCGGCGTGGTGTTCGACGTCGTTCGCGGCCGGCAGGCCGGCGTCGCGTGGGGCGCCGTCCCGCGGTCCCCCGGCGCTCTCGTCGCCACTGGCGCGTGATCCCTCGGTGCCGGCGTCGTCCCCGACGGTTCCACGCTCGATCGGCGCGGTACCGCCGTCCGGGCGGGGCAGGTCGCCGTCGGGTTCCCGGACCCCCGCGCCGTCCGCCCGTGCGGCGTCCCGGATCGCCGCCGCGACCGGGTGGTCGGCGAACGCCTCGACGGCCGCGGCGCGTTCGACCGCCGTCGGCTCGTCGGCAGCCGAGACATCCAGCAGCCGCATCTCGCCGGTGGTGAGCGTGCCGGTCTTGTCGAAGGCCACGAGGTCGACCTCGGCGGCGCGCTCGAACACCTCGCCGTCAGCGACGACGACCCCCTCGCGGAGCGCGTCGCGCATGCCGGCGGCCACCGCCAGCGGCGTCGCCAGCCCCAGCGCGCAGGGACAGGAGACCACGAGCACCGTCAGCCCGGTCAGGAGCGCGGCGGTCGGGCCGGTGCCGAGCGCGAGCAGGTGGACGAGGGCGGCGGCGACGGCGACGGCGACCACCGCGGGCACGAACGCGCCGGCGAGCCGGTCGGCCAGCCGCTGGACCCCCGACCGGGTCGAGCGGACGTCCCACTGGAGCCGGCGGAGCCGATCGAGCGTCGAGGTGCCGTCCTCACCGACGGCGACGACGACCCCGCCGTCGCGGACGATGCTGCCGCCGATCACCTCCTCGCCCGGTTCGCGCCGCTGTGGCACCGACTCGCCGGTGAGCAGCGACTCGTCGACAGCGGCGGTGCCCGTTTGCACCCGGCCGTCGGCCGGGATCCGCTCGCCGCGGCGCACCACGACCGCGTCGCCCGCGGCCAGGTCGTCGACCGAAACCGTCTCGGTCGAGGCGTCCGCTGGGAGGCCCGTCCCGTCGTCGGCTGTCGGGGCGTCGTCCCGACCAGCGTCGTCACCGGGCAGGGGACCGTCCGGGAGCGCGTCGCCGACGATCCGCCGGGCCTCGTCGACGCGCTCCTCGACGACGCCCGCGAGTTCGCCGGCGGCCCGCTCCCGGAGGCGGCGTTCGTAGTACCCGCCGAAGGAAACGGCCAGGACGACGACGACGCTGATGTCGAAGTACACCTCCCGGTGGCCAGCGAGCCCTGCGGCGATCGAGTAGACGTACGCCGTCGTCGCCGCCAGCGCGACGAGCAGATCCATGTTCGGTCGGCGGGTCCGCAGGCTGACGAGGGCGCCCTGGAGGAGCGGCCGGCCCGTGTAGAGAAGCACCACCGTCGTCATCACCCAGACGTTCGCGAGCAGGTACGCCCCCTCCGAGCCGGCCAGATCGAGCAGTCGGTACTTCGGGGGGAGACCGAGGTACGTGGGGTACAGAAACAGCAGGTACCACGCCATCGTCATCATGCCGAAAAAGCCCCCGACGAGCAGGCGGCCGACCTCACTTCCCTCCTCGCGATCCTCGCCGGGCGGGCGCACGCGGTAGCCCGCCCCCGCGACGTCGTCCGCGATGTCCTCGGCCACCAGTTCCGGGTCGTGGACGACCTTCAGGAGCCCGGAGGCGTAGCTCGCGGCCGCGTCGTGGACGCCGTCGCGGTCGGCGGCCCGGCCTTCGAGGAACGCCTCGCAGGTGGCACAGTGCATCCCGTCGACGGCGAGGAACGTCTCGGCGGCGTCGGCCGGAGGATCCGGGGCGGTCGACGGGTCTTTCCCGCCCCCCTCATCCGTGTCGTCGTCCTCCCGTGGCCGCAACTCCGCACGGACCGACGCCGGGTCGGCGGCGGCCGCGTCGTCGAGGGTGTTGGCGACCGTCAGACAGCCCTGACAGCAGAAGGCTCCCTCGGCGTCCGGATCGGTCACCGGCGGGTCGGGCGTCGGCAGCCCACAGAGCGTACAGCCGTCCCCGTCGGGGGCGGCAGCGTCAGTCGTCGCGTCGGTCGTGTCTCCCATCTCGATCACCAGGGTCTGAACACGGGCAGCGAGGGGTGCGGGACGGGGACGCCCAGCAGGCCGAGTCCCATCCCGAGCGGTGCGAGCGCGAGGCCCACGAAGGCGACGCCGAGGACGCGGTGGACGCGGACGCGGGCCTCTGGCGACAGCGACCCCATCGCGACCCCCGAGAGAAAGAGGGTCGGGAAGGTGCCGAGGCCGACGACCGAAAGCGAGAGCGCCCCCCAGGTGGGCGAGCCGCGGACGAGCGCGTAGAGGTACGCGGGATAGAGGATCGGACAGGGGAGGCCAGCGTGCAGGACACCGAGGGCGGCGATCCGTGGCCCCCCGACCCAGTCCTCGACGCGCGCCGAGAGGGCGCGGGTCGCGCGGGCGAACAGTCCCCCGTCAGGGAGACGCGCAAGGGCGCCCCCCGTCCCGCCGGCGACGTACCCCAGCCCCGTGAGGAGGATGATCCCGCCCGCGAGGACGCCCACGACCCCCCTGAACGGGTCGGCGATCGCGACGAGAGCGGCGGCGTCGAAGGCCGCCCCGCCGAGCAGGCCCAGCAGCCCCCCGACCGCGGCGTAGCCCGCAGTTCGGCCGAGATTGAACAGCGCGTGCTGGCGGGGGACCGACGCGTCGTCGTCGAGGTGTGAGCCGTACATCGTCACCAGCGGGCCACACATCCCGAGACAGTGGGCGCCGCCGAGTAGCCCGACGGCTGCGAACGCGACCAGCGACAGGCCGTCGAACGTCGCGACCTCGGCCCCGCTGACGGCGGACATCACCCCTTCGTCGCGGCCACGTCCGCCTCACTCGGCGAAAACATCAGATAGAGGCTGCCTCCGATGATGAGGACGCTCACCAGCGACAGCGCCACGATCGGGGAGGCATCACCCACGATGAAGGCGACGACCGGAACGAGCGCAAGCAGTGCGAGTACGGTCAGTCGTTGCGGACTCGGGGAGTTCATCGAACATTGGTTCGGGCTCCGACGACTTAAAAAGTCTTCCCTGTTCCCAACGCAGTAGAACGGGGAGCATTTTTAACTGATTGCTGGAAAAGGGACCTACTATGGCGCAACGACGCGCACCGACACGCCACGGGGTGGTGAGACGGTGATCGAAACCGACGACGGGGCGGCGTCGGCCCGGACGGGGGACGGCGACGCACCGGGGGGCAGTGACGGGGGAGCGGGCGTCCGTCCGAACGAGCCGGCCGCACGCGACCGCCCGGGCGTACGCTCCGTACGCACCGATCGCGACGAACTCACCCGACGGGGGCTGTTCAGAACGACCCTCGCCGCCGGCGCCGCGGCCAGCCTCGGCGCGGCCGGCGCCGGTTCGGCGGCCGCACAGAGCGGCCCCGACTACGGCGGCTGGTTCGACGACGTCGGCAACTACGACGGCACGACCGTCGACAGAACCGGTCAGGACGCCGTCACCGTCGAGGTCGGCGTCGACGCCAACGGCGGCACGTACGGCTTCGGGCCGGCCGCGGTTCGGGTCGACCCGGGGACGACGGTCACCTTCGAGTGGGTATCCGACACCCACAACGTCCTCGTCGAGGACCAGCCGGGCGACAGTTGGGACGGGTCCCAGTCCATCGAGAACACCGGCTTCACCTACGAACACACCTTCGAGACCGAAGGCATCTACAAGTACTACTGCGAGCCACACCTCTCGCTGGGGATGAAGGGAGCCATCGTCGTCGGCGGGTCGGGCGGCGGCTCCGGAGGCGGGGGCGCGGAATCCGGTTCCGGCGGCCAGGAGGCCACGCCGATCCCCGCGGAGTACGGCGGCTGGTTCACCGACCAGGCCTCCGGCGGTGCCGTCGGCAACTACGACGGCACGACCGAGGACCTGCGCGGCGAGGACGCGGTGACGATCGAAGTCGGGACCGACGCCAACGGCGGCACGTACGGCTTCGGGCCGGCCGCGGTTCGGGTCTCGCCCGGCACGACGCTCACCTTCGAGTGGGTGTCCGACACCCACAACGTCCTGCTCGAGGAGCAACCGGACGGCGCCGGCTGGGAGGGCCACCAGCCCATCGAGAACACCGGCTTCACCTACGAACACACCTTCGAGACCGAAGGCATCTACAAGTACTACTGCGAGCCGCACCTCTCGCTGGGGATGAAGGGGGCGATCATCGTCGATCCCGCGGCCCCGGGCGGCGAGGCTGGCGGCGAAGGCGGCGAAGGCGGCGAGGGCGAGGAGGTCCCGCCGGGCGCCGCACGCATCCTGAACATCGCCGAGGGCGTCGTCGGCGCGGTGTTCGTCGGCTTGCTGTTCGTGATCGGCTACACGGTCGTCAAACTCGACAACATGGAGGAGCCCGGCGCCGAACCGGTCGAGCGGATCGTCACCGAGACGGCGCCGGTAGCGACGCCACAGCGGGAGATCGAACACGACGACTACGACCCCATCGGCACCTTCAGCCTGATCCTGGTGTACTTCGCGATCATCGCCGGGATGTGGGCGTTCATGTACTTCGTCGAGTTCCTCAACAACGGTCCGACGGTGGTGGGCTAAGATGGAGGTTCACAGATTCGAGAAACTCTGGCTCGGGCTCGCACTGCTGTTGATCGTCGCCTTCATCGGCACCGTGACCTACGGCGCCGTCGGCGCCGGCGTCCAGATGATCGACGACTCCGGCGGCACGGTCGAGGCCGACGCGCTCGACGAACACCCGCAGTTCTCCCAGCCGGGCACCTACAAGACGGGAGAGAACAGCTACGACGTCTACGTGATCGCCAGGCAGTTCCTGTTCCAGCCCGGCAGCTCCGAGCCGATCCGCGTGCCCGCGGGGTCGACCGTGACGTTCCACGTGACCAGCGGGGACGTGGTCCACGGCTTCGAGGTGGCCAGCACCAACGTCAACGCGATGGCGATCCCGGGACAGATCGCAAAGATGACAGTCGAGTTCGAGGAGCCCGGTTCCTACGGAGTGGTCTGTCACGAGTACTGCGGAGCAGCCCACCACACGATGGAGGGACAGCTCCGGGTTCTGCCCCAGAACGAATTCACCGCGAACATGACGGAGGGATAACATGGCTTACGCCGACGAACACCCGGACGACACCGAGACGGCAGACGGCATATCGACGGAACGAGCAGCGTTCCTGGACAGATACCCCCACGAGGCGTTCGTAGTCCGCCTGAACTTCCTGGTGGCCTTCGCGGCGCTGGGCATCGGGGGCTTTTTCGGCCTGCTACAGGCGCTCCACCGCACGGGCTACCTGCGGCTGATCCCCTCGGCGGACTACTACACCATGCTCACCGGCCACGGGGTGTTGCTGGCACTGGTCTTTACGACCTTCTTCATCGCCGGCATCTTCACCTGGGCGCTCACCCGGGCGCTCGACGAGAAGCTCTCGCCCCGGTTGTCGTATCTCTGGTTCGGGACGATGCTCGTCGGGACGGTGCTGGCGGCGGTCACCATCCTGGCTGGCTTCACCGACAGCGGCATCAGCGCCGACGTGCTGTACACGTTCTACCCGCCGATGCAGGCCCACCCCGCCTTCTACGTCGGGGCCGCCCTGCTGATCGTCGGGTCGTGGATCGCGGGTGCGGACTGGTTCCTCGCCTACCGGCGGTGGCGGTCCAAGAACCCCGACAGCCGCATCCCCCTGCAGGCTTTCATGGTGCTGATGACCACGCTGATGTGGTACCTCTCCACCCTGGGCGTGGCCGTCGAGGTCGTCGTCTTCCTGATCCCGTGGTCGCTCGGGTGGATCTCGCAGGTCGACCCGCTGCTCACGCGGTCGCTGTTCTGGTTCTTCGGCCACGCGGTCGTGTACTTCTGGCTGCTGCCGGCCTACCTGGTCTGGTACACGATCCTGCCGAAGCTCGCGGGCGGACGGCTGTTCAGCGACCCGCTCGCTCGCGTCGTGTTCGTCCTCTTCTTGCTCCTGTCGACGCCGGTCGGCTTCCACCACCAGTACGTCGACCCCGGCATCTCTGAAGGGTTCAAGTTCATCGCGATGACGAACACGATGTTCCTGCTGCTGCCGTCGCTGTTGACTGCCTTCACCGTGGTCGCCAGCATCGAACACGGCGCCCGGCAGAGCGGCGGCACCGGCCGGCTGGGGTGGCTCCGCTCGCTCCCCTGGACCAACCCCGCCTTCTCCGGCAGCGCCCTCGCCGGGCTGATGTTCGCCGCCGGCGGCTTCTCCGGCATGATCAACGCCGGGATGAACATCAACTACCTCGTCCACAACACGCTGTGGATGCCGGGGCACTTCCACCTCACCGTCGGGACCGCCTTCGCGCTGACCGCGATGGCGATCACCTACTGGCTCCTCCCCCAGATCACGGGCAAGGAGCTGTCGCTCAAGGGCGTCGCGACGGTCCAGCCGTTCGTCTGGTTCGTCGGAATGACCCTGATGTCCAACGCGATGCACCGCGCCGGGCTGGCCGGCGTCCCGCGGCGGACCGCCGAGCCCCAGTATCAGAACGTCTCCTTCGAGGGGGTCGTCGGCGGGATCACCGAGATGCAGATTCAGATCGCGATCGGCGGGACGCTGCTGTTCGTCGCGCTCGCCATGTTCCTCGCCGTGATCACGGCGACCTGGCTGAGCGGCCGCAGCGAGCGGATCTCGGTCAACGGCGACATCCCCGCCGCGCTGTCCGGGCCCGAGAACAGCCCGCGGATCCTTGACGACATGCGCGTCTGGTTCGGGATCGCGGTGGTCCTCGTGATCATCGCCTACGGGCCGCCCCTGTGGGCTCTCGCCAGTGACGGACTCCTCGCGCCGGGGAGCCCGCCGATCCCAGTCTGAGTTCGAGAATCGCTCCCGATTTACTCCCTCTCCGCTTCACACCAACCCGTGTCCACCGACGATCCGCCCGGACCGACGGCTGACAGCCGCGAGGACGACTCCGACGGCAACGGCGACTCCGCGGCCGGCGACGCCTTCGGGGACGGCGACAGCGCCTCGCGGCGCACGTTGATCCGGCTCCTCGTCGGACTGGGGCTCGGGATCCCAATCGCCATCGAACTGACGACGTTTCTCGGTCTCATGAGCGACGCCCTCCTCGGGGGCGACGCGGACGGCGAGGACGCGGGCACTGACACTGCCACGCCCGACCCCGGGGTGCGCGTGGGCGAGGAACTCCTCCCCGAAACCCCGCCCGCCGAGACGCTCGCCGACGCGCAGGTGCGGGCGGAGAGCGACGCGTTCGTGCTCACGCTGACGGCGACCGTCGAGAACACGACAGAGGACCCCTACCGCTTCCGGTTCGGCCCGGTCGAGACCGGTGGCGGGCGGACGAGCGACGGCGACGGCAACGAGGTCCGCGTCGACCCCGGGGGGACGCAGTCGGTCGCCGGCCGGTGGGAACTGCCGGCCGGGAGCACACCCCGGACGCTGACCGTCTTCACCGCTAGCGGCGACGCCGAACCGACCGAGCGGACCGTCAGGCTCGCGCGGATCCCGGTCCGGGGAAGCTGATCGCGGGTCGGGCAGGGCCAAGCGACCCCGGCTTCCGGGCCGGAGGAGCCGAACGCGGGCCGGGAATCTCCCCGACCACGAGGTTATTATCGCTCCGCGTTCGTAGCCGGGAGTATGCCGTGGTCCCACGCTCCTCGATCCGGAGGCGACGAGTCCCTCCAGAACTCACACCGCTCGGGGCGCAGAGCCCTGCTCAGTGGCGGTGTGCTGGCCGTCGCAACGGTCGCTGCCGGCTGTCTCGGGGGTCCCCCGCGAACCGACGGGGGGTCGCCGTCGGATGGCGAGGATGCCGGCGGCGACGGTGGAGGCGGCGACGACGGCTCGGGCGACACGCGGCCGAGTGGAACCGGCGGCCCAGGCGTCTCGGTCGCCGGGGTCGACGACCCGCCGGACCTGCCGGTACGGCCCGGCGTCGACGTGGTTCGGGAGGCGGCGACCGACGACCACCCGCCGGGACTCCGGACGACGCTCGAAAACGTAACGGAGGACCCGGTGAGCGTCGGCGAGGGGCGGGCTGTGGTGTTCGCCTACGTCTACGCCGACGGGAGCGACCTCGTCTTGCTCCCGGCCAGCGGCGACTACCCGACCGAACCCGGCTGCTGGCGGCTCACGGACGGCATCGCGGTGACCGAGGAGTACCGCGTGCGCACCCTCGATCCCGGCGAAACCGTCTCGACCCGGGTCGACCTGTACGGGACCCCCGGCGAGGGCTGTCTTCCGGTCGGGGATTACCGCTTCGAGTCGACGTTCAGCGTCGCCGCCGGCCGCGAGGCCGTCCCCGACGGCGAGAACGGGCAAAGCGCCCGCTGGGGGTTCTCGGTGACGCTGGAGTAACGCGACGGGGGAAAACTGCGGCGGCGGCGCCGCGAGCCCGGTCCCTGGCTCAGTAGCCGCGGGTGATGAGGTAGTCCGCGATGTCGAAGAGCAGCGACCGGGCCTCGTTGTCGGGGAGCAGTTCGAGCCGCCCCTTCCCGCGTTCGACGAGGTCCGTCGCCTTCTCCCGGGCGTAGTCGATGCTGCCGGCGTCTTCGAGCACTTCGACGGCGCTCTCGACGTCGGCCTCGGCGACGGTCTCGACGTCGTCGGCGTCGACGAGGGAGTCGACGTCGACGCCCTGCTGGCGGGCGTGCAGCGTGATCAGGGTCTCCTTGTTCTCGACGAGGTCGGAGCCGCGCTGTTTGCCCAGCTGTTCGGAAGGGACCGTCAGGTCGAGCACGTCGTCCTGGATCTGGAAGGCGCTGCCGGTGTCGATACCGTACTGGTAGAGGGCGTCGACGACATCGTCCGAGGCGTCGAGCAACACCGCGGGCGTGGCCGCGGCGGCACCGTACAGCACGGCGGTCTTGGATTCGACCATCTCCAGGTACTCCTCGGGGAGCACCTCCGAACGGGACTCGAACTCGACGTCGAGACACTGCCCCTCGCAGATGCGGGAACAGGTCGTCGCGAGCAGTCGCATCGCTTCGAGGCCGTTCCCGGGCTGGGCCCCGGTGTCGCTCATGAACTCGAAGGCCTTTGCGTACAGCGTGTCGCCCGCGAGAATCGCGGTCTCGGTGTCGTAGGCCCGGTGGACCGCGGGGACGCCGCGACGCAGGTCGTCGTCGTCCATGATGTCGTCGTGGATCAGGGTAAACGACTGGATCACCTCGATGGCGACGGCTGCCTTCATCACGTCGACGGCGTCGTCGTCGACTGTGGGAAACTCCCGGTAGTCACGCGACAGGGGATCGACGTCGGCGAGCGCCTCGGCCGCGAGCAGCGACACCGTCGGCCGAAGGCGCTTGCCGCCTGCCTTCAGCAGGTACCGCGAGGCCTCGTAGAGGCGCTCGGGGTCAGCCATCGGCAGGTCCTCGTCGATCGCGCGGTTGACGATCTCGCGGCGCTCCGCGACCGCATCGAGTGCCCGCGCCTCCGTCGCGTCCGGACTCATCACTCCACCAGCTGGATCATGTTGCCGTTCCGCGTCACGTGGAGGTCACGCCCGAGCGCGTACCCCTGTCCCTCGGCCAGGTCGACGTACGGTGCGAAGCCACCCAGGTCCTGGTGGGCCGGGATGACGTGCCGGGGCTGGAGCGCGTCGAGCATCTCGTAGTGGCCCTCCTCGCGGAGGTGGCCCGAGACGTGGATGTCGTCGTAGATTCTCGCACCCTGCATCCGGAGCAGGCGCTCGGACTGGTAGCGCTGGCCCTCGTTGGTCGGCTCCGGGATGACCCGGGCACTGAAGATGACCTTGTCGCCGTCGTCCAGTTCGTAGGGGGTCTCGCCGCGGCCCATCCGGGTGAGCATCGCCCGTGGCTCGCCCTGGTGGCCCGTGACGATGGGCAGGAAGTTCTCCTTGCCCTCCTTCATGATCCGCTTGAACGTCCGGTCGACGGACTTGCGGTGGCCGTACATCCCCAGGTCGTCGGGGAAGTCGACGAAGTCGAGGCGTTCGGCGGTCCCGGAGTACTTCTCCATCGAGCGACCCAGGAGCACCGGCTCGCGGCCGATGTCCTTCGCGAACTCGACCAGGGAAGTGACCCGCGCGATGTGCGAGGAGAACGTGGTGGCGACGATGCCGCCGTCGTAGTCCTCGACGGAGTACATCACGTCCTTGAGGTGGCGCCGCGCCACCGACTCGGAGGGCGTCCGGCCCTTGCTGCCGGCGTTCGTACAGTCCTCGATGTAACAGAGGACGCCCTCGCCCTCGCGGCTGATCTCGCGGAAGCGCTTCATGTCGATGGGGTCGCCGATCACCGGCGAGTGATCCATCCGCTTGTCGAGGCCGTAGACGATGGCGCCCTCGGGCGTGTGCAGCACCGGGTTGATCGCGTCGATGATCGAGTGGGTGACGTTGACGAACTCGAGTTCGACGCGCTCGCCGATCTGCATCGTCCCGCCCGCCTCCATCTTCTGGAGGTCGTTGTTGACCGTGAACTTCGACTCGCTGTCGACCTGCTGTTTGACGAGTTCGATCGTAAAGGGCGTCGCCACGATGGGGGCGTCGTACCGGTGGGCCAGTTTCGAGATGGCCCCGATGTGGTCGAGGTGCCCGTGAGTCGGAACGATCGCCTTGACGTCGCCCTCCAGGTCGCTCATGACCCGGTCGTCAGGGATGGCACCCATGTCGATCAGGTCCAGACTGTGCATCTGCTCGGTCTCGACGTTGTCGTGGATCAGGACCTGGGACAGGTTCAGTCCCATGTCGAAGATAACGACGTCGTCGCCCGCGCGGACGGCAGTCATCTGCCGTCCGACTTCCTCGTAGCCGCCGATTGTTGCGATTTCGATTTCCATGGTTTTTCACTGAAAGCCGCGGTCGTCGCCGCGGCGCGTCGCGCGTCAGCGCGTATACAAACTCCGCTGTTGGGGGGTCAACGGCCCCGGCGTCTTACAGCACGTCGGTCGCTGGTCCCCGCTGTGTGGCGTCCGCGACGCCACAGTTACCCGCGGGAGCTAGTAGCTACAGTTCCATAGCGGGTAGTAATAAAGGCCGTGGTTGACGGATCATGCCGCCGCGCCGGCTCTCTGGGCCAGCGTGCGACGGAGGAGTCAACGGAGCCAAAGCGGCGCGTTGAAGGCAACGCCCGACCACCCTCGGATATGACCGTCGTCGCCGTCCTCGCGAGGCCGCCGCGCCCGGGGCTGGTGCTCCCCGAACTGGCCGGGAGCGGACCGCTCTCGGACGCCGAGGCCGCAGACCTCTACGAAGCGATGCTGAAAGACGTCCTCCGGGCCGTCGACCGCTCCGGGGGCGACCTGCTGATCAACTACCGGGCCGGCGACGACCTTCCCGACGAGTTCGCGGACGTCGACAGCGAGGCGACTGTCCGGGCGGTCGCCGCCGACGTCCTCGGCGGCACCGACGACGTCCGGTTCGAGGTCCAGGTGGGGTCGACGACGGCCGCCCGCGTCGGCAACACCGTCACCCACCTGCTGCGCGATGAGGGCGCCACCTCGGCGGGGTTCGTCCGGCCGACCGCGCCGTTCCTGACGCGGACGCTCGTCGACAGCGCCGCGATGAAACTCCGGTCGACGCCGGTGGTGCTCGGTCCGTCGACCGACGGCCGCCTCTCGTTTGCGGCCTTCGCCGAACCGATCGACTTCGATGGGGCGCTCTCGCCGCCCGAACTGCGGACGGTCACCGACCGCGCGATCGACGTCGACCTCGACGCCGATTTCGTCGAACTGACGCCGACGGTCGCCCGGCCAGGCGATCTACCGACCGCGCTGTCGCTGCTCGACGCCCGGCGCCGGGCCGGCCGCCTCGTTCCGGAACACACCGCCGGCGTCGTCGACGACCTCGGCCTCGCGGTCGTCGACGACGGCGAGGGACCGCGCGTCGTCCGGGACTGATCGGCGGGATCGACAGGCATTAGCCGGCGGCGCCGGAACACCCGGCCGCGGTGGGATAGCAAAGTCCGGCCCAATGCGCCTGCCTTGAGAGCAGGTGGCCGTCAGGCCTCCTGGGTTCGAATCCCAGTCCCACCGGTTCTCGTAGTTCTCATGCGATCGTGCCATGCGGGAACGCAAACACTATGCCCCGACCCTCGTTACGGGCCGGTATGAGCCAGGACTGGCCGCACGACCCCGACGGAGAGGAGGGCAGCGAGGGGCGACGCAAGTACGGCCACGCCGTGATCGCGAAGAAGGTCGACGACGAGGCGGACTTCCCGCTCGACGTCTCGGAGTTCGTCGCCGACCACGGCGACGACCCGGTCCGGATCGACCACGAGACCGTGGTGCCGCTCCGGGACATCTTCGCCGAGGTCGACGCCGACTCCTTCGACGGCATCCAGGAGATGCACCGCGCGCTCGGCCGGGCGATGCGGGAACACGGCTTCTGGGCATACGAGGGTGCCGAGGCGTCCCCCCCGGAACCGACCGACGCCTGAGTCGACCGCGGGACGACGGAAGGCGGGCGGGGCGGTCGTGACACCGTCTGCCGTCGACTCGCCGCCGACTGCACGTCCGCTGTCTCTCGATTCGCTCGGGCGAGCAGCCGGAACCCCCTTGCTCGTGGCGGTGTAACCGCCCGCATGGCTGATTCCGAGACGGAGGTGCGGGTCGCGCCGGCGACGATGGCCGACCTCGACCCCCTCGCCGACCAATGGGTCGATCTGGCGCGCGACCAGCGCACGTACGACTCCAGGCTCGCCGCGGCCGACAACCGCGCGGCGATCCGCGAGGTTCTCGCCGGCCGCGTCGTCGCCGACGAGGTGCGCGTCGCCCGCGACGACGACGAGCGACTCGGCTTCGTCACGTTCGGCATCGAGCGCGGGCAGTACGAACAGACGCTCACCCGCGGCATCGTCCACAACCTCTTTGTCGTCCCGGCCGCCCGGAACCGCGGCGTCGGCGCGGCGCTGCTCGACGCCGCCGAACGCCGCCTGGCCGACGCCGGCGCCGAGGCCGTCGCGCTCGAAGTGATGGCGGGGAACGCCGACGCCCACCGCTTCTACGAACGCCGCGGCTACGAGCCACACCGTGTGGAACTCGAACGGCGACTCGGGGCCGACGACGCTTCGGACGGAGACGCCACCGACGCAGCCGACTCCGGGTCGCCGAAAAGCGATACACACTCAAGGGAGGGCGGGTAACCCTCGTCCGCGCCAGGGGAGCATGGGCGGTTCATGCACTCGACTTGTAATCGAGACTTCACGGGTTCAAATCCCGTCCCTGGCTTACAGTCAGTTGTCCAGTATCTCCTCATACAAGCCGGGGCTCACCCGATAAAACCGTTCACCTCTGGAGGTGTGGCGCGTGGACGATTTGTGCGGAAATTGGGCCTGCTGACGCTCCTGCCGCTAGAAATCGCTGCTGACTCCTGTAGATTACGAATGTATGAATACATGAGCAAAATGTGACCAAACTGGTATTCGAGAATTCTTTTTCTCATTGGAGCCATCCAACGCTGGCTTTCTATTTTCAGTTCTGAAAATCGAGGGCCTGGTTTTTATCCATGCCTCCATCTCACGTGTTGGCAACTCTATGCAACAGATGCTGTTCGGGATCACCGCCGGTGCAATGTTCGTTGGAACTGCGCTGTACCTGTGGTTGTTCTCGAAGAAACAGGGTGGGACAGCCCTCTACATCGTTCCAGCGTCGATAACGGTGATCGCAGGTGTTGCGTACGGAGTAATGAGCCTGAGTGAGCTGGGAGTCGTCGGTGACGTGGTCCTCGAGGCACGCTACGTCGACTGGGTGATAACGACGCCACTCATCGTGTACACACTGGCAACCATCGCAGGGACTGACCCCCGGACGAAGGGGAAGGCAATGGCAGCCGACGCGGTGATGATCGTCCTCGGGTACATCTCGTCGGTGACCGCCGGGGCTGTCAAGTGGGCGGCATTCGTCGCGTCCTCGGCGGCGTTCGTGCTGTTGCTCTACTATCTGGTGACGGCCCTAACCGAGTCAGCAGGGAATCGGCCGCCTGCTGTCGAGGCCATGTTCATGGGACTTCGGGACCTCACGGTGTTCCTGTGGCTCGCGTTCCCGCTGCTCTGGGTCGTCGGCCCCAGCGGGTTCGAGTTGATACAGGCCACCGACTACGCGTACCTGCTCGCGTTCATGGATCTAACGGCCAAGGCGGGGTTCAACCTCATCATCGCCCTGCGAACGCGCGCGGTTCGGACCACGCTTGGAACTGAATACCTCGGCGATCTCTCGACAGAAACCGCCTGACGGAGGAACACAATGGAACGAACATCACTCTACGGCTGGATACAGGGGAGTTACCGGCGCAAATACCTCACAGCGGCTGTGTTTTACCTGGTGGTCATCCTCGGCACGACAGTCAACCGCTGGATGGCCATCCAGAGTGAGGTCTCAGGTGCGGCACAACAGTCGGTCCGCTCGGCGTTGCTGACGGTCACTGCGATGAGCATCCTGGCAGGTGGACTCGTGTTCGTCGTGATCGTCAGCGAATCGATCAGCTCGCTGGATCGACTCGTGGACCGAGCCAGAGACATGGAGGAAGGCGACCTCGATGTCTCCTTTGAAACTCACAAACAGGACGAGGTCGGACAGATCTATCGATCGCTGGCAGCCATGCGAGACGCGCTAAGCGAGGAAGCTGAAGCGCGGGCCGATCGGCTACAGGAGCAAGCCGAGAAACTAGATGTACACATGCAGGCTGCGGCGGCTGGCGACTTCACTCAGCGCATGGACGGGAACGCAACCGACGAGATCATGCAGACAATCGCACTGTCGTTCAACGACATGATGGACGACCTCGAGGAGACGTTCGCACTGGTACAGCGATTCGCAGATCAGGTTGCGGACTCGAGCCAGCAGATCACGGCGAGCGCCGAGGAGGTCAATTACGCCAGCGAAGACGTGAGTACCGCCGTCCAGAACATTGCCGACGGGGCGAGTCGGCAAAACAAGACGTTGCAGGAAACGTCCGACGAGATGACGGAGATGTCCGGGACGGTCGAGGAAATGGCCTCCTCCTTGACAGAGCTCGCAGAGACGACCAACGACGCAGCAGACCTCGGAACGGAGGGTCGTGAATTGGCCAGTCGGGTTGGGGACGAAATGCAGACTATCGAATCAACAGCCGAGAGTGCGATGACAGAAGTTGACCAACTCGACGAGCACATGGCACAGATCGGAGAGATCGTCGAGGTGATCACCGATATCGCAGATCAAACGAACATCCTGGCGTTGAACGCCTCGATTGAAGCCGCACGTGCGGGTGAGGCAGGTGAAGGATTCGCCGTCGTCGCCAACGAAGTCAAACAGCTCGCCGAGGAAACGCAGGAAGCCACACAGGACATCGAAGCGCGGATCAAGAAGGCACAGGAGGCGACCGGCTCAACTGTCGAGGATATGGAGGAGATGGGCGAGCGACTTGCAGACGGGACCGAAACTGTCGACGATGCAGTACAGATTCTCGAGCAGATTATTGATCAGGTCGAGGACGCGAACGAGGGTGTCCAGTCGATCAACGACGCCACTGACGAACAGGCCCAGTCGACTGATCAGGTCGTCTCGATGGTCGAGGAAGCCGAGTCGGTAAGTCAAACGACAGCCGAGGAGGCACAGTCGGTTGCGACGTCCGCCGAACAACAAACTTCCGCAATCTCGGAAGTGACTGCACGGATCGAGTCGCTGTCCGATCAATCGGAGAAACTCTCGGGCATTCTCACCGAGTTTGAGGTGACAACGACGGACGTGAGCTTTGGTGAAGTTGACATGTCGGGTGGGAGTGCGTCACGGACAGCAGCCGATGACTAACGCTGACGGCACCAGCGGTGTAGGTGCGCCCATCCCCTCGCCCTGGCGACACTGTTGACGTGGAGAAGGTCAAACTGGAACTCGACCGCGCCGAAGGAGTGATGGGCTGACTGTCCCGACCGGGTCTTGCCCACGGTCCCGCGGAGTCAGCCCCTGGCGGCGCTCTCGCCGGAAGGCGCTGCGCCGACGGTCCCGAGACGGGACGGTCGACCGGCTCCGCCAGCCACCAGTCAGTCCTGGTGTCCAGAGACTTCCTTCCGTTCGAGGAGTCGCTCGGCTTCCGCGACCGAGTCCGCTCGCTCGCCCCCGTAGCCGACGTCCTTCGACCGGCGCTCGAAGGCGTTTACGACCACTTCGCTCGTGTCCTCGTCGGCGATGCGCACGACGCGGTCGACCTCCATCTCTTCGAGGGTCGCCTGCGCCCGCTTGATCGGGGTCGTGGCTTCCGGTGACGGCGGGCGGAACCCCGACAGGTCGGTGATCACGTCGAAGCCGACGTCCAGCCGCTCGGCTTTCGCGGTCGTCTCGTCGGCCGCCTCCGCGATCTCGGCGGCGTCCATCCGTCCCGAGAGGTCGAGGTACAGCGTGTTCGAACCGATATCAGCGTCGATATCGTACATCCACGGTTGGGTGGTCCACAGGCTATTGACTCTACCTGCCGAGGTATCAGTTCTGAGTCTTGCCTCCCCTCTCCCTGTCGCACCGCCGTCCTCAGTCGTCGGCAGAGGTCGCCGCCGCGTCGGCCTGTGCCTCCCAGAGGTCGGCGTAGTTACCGTCGGCGTCGAGCAGTTCGTCGTGGGTGCCCCGCTCGACGATTTCGCCCTCGTCCAAGACAACAACCTCGTCGGCGTCCCGAATGGTCGACAGCCGGTGGGCGATGACGAAGGCGGTGCGCTCCTCGACGAGTCGGTCCAGGCTATCCTGGATCAGCTCCTCGGTCTCGGTGTCGACGTCGGAGGTCGCCTCGTCGAAGACGATGATCGCGGGGTCGTTCAACAGCGCGCGGGCGATGGCGAGGCGCTGGCGCTGGCCGCCCGAGAGCTTGACGCCGCGCTCGCCGACGCGGGTGTCGTACCCCTCGGGGAGGTCGCGGATGAACTCGTCGGCCTCGGCGGCCCGGGCGACTTCCTTCACCCGCTCGCGCGCCGGGGTTCCGTCGGCGTCGCGGTCGTGGGACGATCGGCCGTCGGCGTCGGGCGCCTCCCGCTCCTCGGAGTCGGTGGGCCGGCCGTCGCCCCGTTCGTCGCGGAACCACTCGGCTTCCAGCAACTCCCGGTCGCCGTAGGCGATGTTCTCGGCGACGGTGCCCGAGAACAGGTAGGGATTCTGTTCGACGATGGCGATCTCGTCCCGGAGGGCCTCCAGGTCGTACTCCCGAACGTCGACGTCGTCGACGCGGACGGCCCCCTCGTCGACGTCGTGAAAGCGGGGGATGAGCTTCAGCAGGGTGGACTTGCCGGCCCCGGTCGCGCCCGCGAGCCCGACGGTCGTCCCCGCGGGCACCGACAGGGATACGTCCCGGATCACCGGGTCGCGGTCGCCGTACGAGAACGTCACGTCGTCGAAGGCGACGTCGCCGTCGACCGACTCCGGCCGGTGGGCGGGCGTCGGCGAGGTGATCGTCGGTTCGCGGCCGAGCAGGCCGAACACCCGCTCGGCGCTCGACTTGGCGAGCTGGTACTTGTTTGCCGACCGGCCGACGCGGCGCATCGGCGAGTACAGCCGGCGGAGCAGGAGGAAAAACAGGGCGAACCCGCCGAGGGTCAGCGCCTCCCCCTGCCCGGGGGTGCCGGTGATGATGTCGCTGCCGCCGACGTAGAGGACGACGACGAACACGACCCCCGTGAGCAGCCGCAGCGTCGCGAAGAACCCGCGCCTGATCCGCAGGGCGCCGACCTTCTCGTCGTGGTAAGCGGCGCTCTGTTCGCCGACGCGTGCACGCTCGAAGTCGTAGCGGTCGAAGGCCTTGATCACCGCCGCGCCGCCGAGGTTGTTTTCCAGCCGGGTGTTCAGCCGGGCGACGGTCTCGCGGATCGACTTGTATCGTGGCTCGATCCACCGGAGAAATAGGACGCTCGCCAAGCCGATCAGGGGAACGGGCGCCAGCGCGACGAGTGCGAGCTTCGGCGAGTACGTCCAGAGGATGACGGCGATGCCGCCCACCGTCGCCACGACGCGGATGAGTTGTCGGAACTCGGTGTTGAGAAACTGCTCCAGACGATTGATGTCGCTGTTGAGGATCGACATCATCCCCCCGGTCTGGTGGTCGACGAAGAAGTCCATCGAGAGGTGCTGGAGGTGGTCGTAGGTGTGATCGCGCAGGTCGCGCTGGACCTTCTGTGCCGTCGACTGCAGGAGATACCGGGACCCAAAGCGGGTGACCGAGCGGAGCAGGTACGCGACGACGGCGATCGCGACGAGCCGTTCGAGCAGCGCCATCCGGGCCGCCTCGCCGACGATCTGCTCGGCGGGGAGGACGCCGACGTCGGTCAACAGCCCCGTCTCGCCGGAGGTTCGGATGACCCGGTCGATCGCGGCCGCGACGACGATCGGCGGGATCAGTCGGGCAAACCGGGTGAGAAAGGACGCGAGCACCCCGAACGTCAGGCGGAGCCAGTAGTTCCGGGCGTACGCGAGCAGACTCACCATCGGGTGCCCGTCAACGTTGTCGCGGACGTGTTCGAAGCCTCCGTGGTCGTCTGCCATCGGTCTCCGTATCGGCGGCGCGCTCAAGTATCCGGTGTTTCGGCGGTCGTCGACGCCTGGGTCGGTGCAGTCGGCCGGTTCGGACCGATCTATCACGATCGTCCGGTACCGGAACGGTTTCCGCGTTCGGTTCCGTAGGGCCTCTATGAGCGGTTCAGGCGGTCCCGTTCGCGTCCTTCACGTGGACGACGACGCGGAGTTCGCGACGCTCGCGTCGACGTTCCTCGAACGCGAGGACGACCGGTTCGACGTCGTGACGGCCCACGACGCCGATGACGGGATGGAGCACCTCGAATCCGGGACGTACGACTGCGTCGTCTCGGACTACGAGATGCCGGGACGGAACGGCATCGAGTTTCTGAGCGCGGTCCGCGAGCACCACCCCGACCTTCCGTTCATCCTCTTTACCGGCCGGGGAAGCGAGGCGGTCGCGAGCGACGCCATCTCGGCCGGCGTCACCGACTACCTCCAGAAGGAGGTCGGCACCGATCAGTACGCGTTGCTGGCGAACAAGGTCCGGAACGCGGTCGAACGCACCCGGGCCGAGCGCGCCCGCCAGCGCCACCTCGAAGCGATCGAGACCGCCCAGGAGGGAATCAGCATCCTCAACGAGGCGGGAGAGTTCATCTACGTCAACGAGCGGTACGCCGACCTCTACGGCTACGATCCCGAGGAGATGCTCGGCGAACACTGGGAACTGACATACCGGGACGACGACGTCGAGTTCGCGCGCGAGGAGATCCTGCCGACGGTCAAAGCGTCGGGCGTGTGGCGCGGAAAGACCACTGGGCTCCGCTCGGACGACACCACCTTCGTCGAGGAGCACGTTGTCTCGGAGACCGAGCACGGCGACCTGGTCTGTACCGTCAGGGACGTGACCGAGACCGAACGGCGCGAGGCCGAACTCCGCCGCAAGACCCGGGCCATGGACGAGGCCCCGGTCGGCATCACGATCACCGACCCCTCGCGGCCGGACAACCCGGTCATCTACGCCAACGAGCGGTTCCTCGAACTGACCGGCTACGACGAGGACGAGATCGTCGGCGAGAACTGTCGGCTCCTCCAGGGCCCGGACACCGACCCCGAGGCGGTCGCCGAACTCCGGCGCGCGATCGAGGCCGAGGAACCGACGTCCGTCGACCTTCTGAACTACCGCCGGGACGGCTCGGCGTTCCGGAACCTGGTGGCCATCGCGCCCGTACACGACGACGGGGAACTCACGAACTGGGTGGGGTTCCAGCGGGACGTCACCGAAGAGCGGGCCCGCGAGCGGGCGATCGCGGACCTGCACGCGACCGCCCGGGAACTGATGGCCGCCGAGACGCGCCAGGGCGTCGCCGAGTCGACGGTCGCGGCCGTCCACGAAGTGCTCGACTTTCCGGCCGTCGGGGTGCACTTCTACGACGCCGAGTCGAACACCCTCCCGCCGGCCGCGTGGGGCGAACGGACCGAGGAACTGCTGGGCGAGCCGAGGGCGTTCGCCCCCGGCGACCTTGCCTGGCGCGCCTTCGAGGACGGCGAGGCGGGGGTTTACGACGACCTGACCGACTACCCGGAGTACTTCGACCACGAGCCGGTCAACCGGAGCGCGATGGTGCTCCCGCTCGACGGGTACGGCATCATGCTCGTGGGCTCGCCCGATCCCGGCACCTTCGACGACACGGACGTCTCCCTGGCCCAGACGCTCTCGGCCCACGCCACGACGGCCCTCGACGTGATCGACCGCGAGGCGGAGCTTCGCCGCTACGAGCGGATCGTGAACACGATGCAGGAGGCGGCCTGCATCTACGACGAGGAGGGTCGAATCGAACTGGCAAATGAATACCTCGCCGACTTCAACGGGACGAGCCCGGCGAACCTGGAGGGGCGGGACAGCGCCCTGATCGATCGGCTTCGCGAGCGTGCACCCGACGGCGAGGATCCCTTTCGGGAGCTGTTCACCGGCGAGCGATCTCGCATCCACGCGGAGATCGAGTACGAGCACCCCGACCACGGCCACACCGTCGTCGACGCGCGCTTGAGTCCGCTCTCGGTCGACGGCGAGGTCGAGAGCGTCGTCGGCGTGGCACGGGACGTGACCGAGCACAGGACCCGAGAACGCGAACTCGAACGCTACGAGACGATCGTCGAGTCCTCGGGCGATCCAGTGTACACCCTCGACGCCGACGGTCGGATCACCTTCGTCGACGACCGGATGGTCGCGTTCACCGGCTACGAGGAGTCCGAACTGCTCGGCGCCCACGTCTCGAAGGTGATCGACGGCCGTGACAACGACCGCGGTCGGGACCTGATCCGGTCGCTGCTCGAAGACGGCGACGGCCACCGGACCGTCGAGATGGACACCATCACCGCAGACGGCGAGCGGATCCCCTGTGAGAACCACATCGCGATCCTGCCGTTCGACGACGAGGAGGGGTTCCGGGGGACGACCGGACTGCTCCGGGACATCTCCGAGCGGAAGGCCCGCGAGCGGGAACTCGAACGCCGGAACCAGCGGCTCGACGAGTTCGCCTCCGTGGTGAGCCACGACCTCAGGAACCCGCTGTCGGTCGCCCGGGGGCAGCTCGAACTGGCCCGCGAGGAGGGTGACGACGAACACCTCCAGGCCGTCGCCGACGCGATCGACCGGAGCCAGGTGCTGGTCGACGACCTGTTGACGCTCGCCCGCGAGGGGGACCGGGTGGTCGATCCGCAGTCGATCGAGCTCGCGGCCCTCGTCGAAGAGAGCTGGGAGTCCCTCGAAACCGAGGACGCGCGGCTCGTGGTCGACGCTGAGCGATCGATCGAGGCCGACGAGACGCTGTTCCGACAGCTCGTCGAGAACCTGCTGCGGGACGCAATCGAACACGGAACGGGCGCGGCGGCCGGCGACGACCCGACCGTGACGGTCACCGTCGGCGACCTCTCGGACGGCTTCTACGTCGCCGACGACGGTCCGGGCGTGCCGGAAGACGACCGGGACCGCGTTTTCGACGCCGGCTACTCCGCCGCCAACGGGGCGGGCCTGGGACTGACGATCGTCAAGCGGGTCGCCGAGGCTCACGGCTGGGACGTCGCCCTGACCGAAAGCGAGTCCGGAGGCGCGCGGTTCGAGATCACCGGGGTCGGCGAATCCGGCGCCGCGGCCCGGTAGCGTCGCCGTACCGGCCGCCTCGGCTCTCCCCGACTGCGGTAGTCACCGTATTATCTTCCGCGTCCGGGCCCTCGCGTGGGACATGGGCCCTCCAGACGCCGTCCGGTTCCTGTTCGACGTCCTCGTCATCATCGTCCTCGGCGCGACGTACGTCGCCGGGCTGACGCTGCTCACGCTGGTCGAGGCGATCCGAAATACGGCCCGATCCCCGAGGGACGCCGGCGGGGACGCGTCGGGGCGAAACCGGGACGTGGACCCGACCCGGTAACCGGACGCCCGGCTATTCGATCGGGACGACGAACACGGGCCGCCCGGCGTTCTCGACGACTCGCTCGCTCACGCTCCCGAGGTTTGTGATGCGATCGCGCCCGGTGCGGCCGTGTGTCCCCATGACGACGACGTCGACGTCGCGGTCGTCGGCGTAGTCCACGATGTCGCGATCGGGGTACCCCTCCTGAACGGCCGTTTCGACGTCGAGGCCGAGCTCCTCGGCCCGCTCCTGGATCCGCTCTACCGCTTCCGTCCCCTGTTTCTGGAGCCGATCGCGGACCGACTCGCGGTCGGTCTCATCGGCGGCGAAGTAGAGCCGACGGTCGACCACGTACAGCGCGTGAAGCGTCGCGTGGTGGTCCTCTGCCAGCGAGAATGCGTGATCGAGCGCGCTCTCGACGCCGTCACTGCCGTCCGTGGGTACCAGAATGGAGTCGTACATAGCCACCACGTCGTTCGGGTTCGTCGCGCCGTCACTTAAGTGTCGTCCGCGGGGTCGTTCGCGACGCCGTCGGGCGTGGACGCGGGGTGCCTCTGAAGCTGCGTCCACGGGCCGCGTCGTCGCGAGCGCTCCCGGAACCGTCACTCGGGGGCGCCGGGGGCACCGTTCGACCCGGAATCATCGGGACCGTTCGGTCCGGAACCGTCGGCGCCATTTGACCCGGAACCGTCGGCCGCTCCACCGCTGTCGGCCCCGCCAGCGCCGGGGCCACCGTCGTCCGCTCCATCGCTGTCGGCGCCGCCAGCGTCGTCCGCCCCGGTGTCGCCGGAGCCGCGGCCGGCGGAGCCGTCGCCGGCGCCGTCAGCGCCGTTTCCGGATCCGGACGCGACGTCGGTTCCGGTGGCGGTCCGGTTCCGTGCGTCGCCTGCGGTCCGGTTCCGTGCGTCGCCGGCGGCCTTCCCCGGCCCCGCCGATGCGTTCGACGCGTCGCCCGCTCCACGGGTCGACTGCGGACCGCGCTCGGCCGGCCGCTCACCGGGTCCCGATCGCTCGCCCGGTCCCCGGGTCCGGTTTCCAGCCCGGCGACCGATCGCCCGCCCCGCGTCGCGACCGGCGATCCCGCGTGCGATCGCCGCCACCTCGGGGCCGCCCAGCCTCGACGCGTTCCGGCGGAGCGCGTCGATCGCGCTGGCGTTGACGCCGCGTTCTTCGAGCGCCTCGTGCGGCAGGCCCCGTGCGACCGCTTCGGTGTCGTTGAGCAACCGCTCGCTCGCCCGGATCTCGGCGGTCAGCGTCGCCATCTCGGCGCGGTACCGACCCTCCGAAATCGTTCCGTTCTCGCGTGCGGCGTCGAGTCGCTGGCGGCGCTCGCGCATCGACGCGAGTCGATCGCGGACGTCGTCGATCTGCTCTCCGACGGCCGCGGCCTTCGTGCGGTTCGTCCGCGCCGCCGCGACCGACGAGCCGAAGCTCCGAGATGCGATCTCTCCCGAGAGTTCCGCTTCGCTGACGCCCAGGACGCCGGCCATCCGCTCGCCCGGTGCGACCTCGGCCGCACCGCTCGCGTTGGTCGCTGTTTCGTTCGCCCCGTCGTCGGTCGTCGAGGCGGTGGCGCCGTCGCTGGTGGTCGTTTCGTTCGCCGGGCCGTCGGACTGGGCGGCGATCGGTGCGCCGGCGTCGATGGTCGGCTGCCCGGTGACCGCGCCGGCGATGGCCGAACCGCCCACGACCGTCGCGAGCACCACGGCGAGCGTTACTGCCGCGACCTGAACTCGTCGCATCTCGACCGACCGTTGGCCCCGGACGCACATATACCGGGTCGGTTCTCACTCCCAGTCAATCCGGATTAAGCCCGTTCAATTCGCTGTCGAACCCGCTCGCGTCGCAGGATTCGTCGCTCGGCCCTTCGGATGGCGGCCCAGAGGGTCGAAACGGGTACAAATGGATCCGCCCGCCGGGCCGGTACCGGTCTCGGCACCGTCCGTGCGGTCGCCTCACTCCTCGCTTTCGTCTTCGTCGTCGCCGACCACGTCGTGTTCCGGTAGCGTGAGTACGTTCTCGCGCCCGAGTCGGAACCCGTCGAGGTCGCCCTCGTCGCGCATCTTCCGGACCACCTGGCTGGTCTTGGCGTCGGTCCAGTCCAGCGCCTCCGCGACCTCCTGTTGTTTCATGCGCCCGCCGCGCTGGGTGATGAGCTTCAGCACCCGCTCCTCGTTGCTCAACAGCTCGTCCGGGGGGGCCGACTCCTCGTCGTCCCCCGTCTCGTCGCCGCTCTCGGCCGCAGCGGCCCCGCTCGCTCCGCCCCCGTCGTCGGCGGCTTCGGCGGCAGCGTCGCCGCCGGAGCCGCCAGCCCCGGCCGGATCGTCGCCGGCCTCGGTCCCCGACGCGGGGGCTGGCGCCCCGCTCGCCTCCGCCTCGTCGGCGGAACCGGGGGCGACGGGCGTCCCGTCGCGTCTCGTCCAGACGCGGTAGCCGACCGCGACGGCGACCGCAAGCGCCAGCACGCCGATCACCGGCACCCACGGGAATCCCGACCCCGTCGCGCCGGGGGTCGTCGTCGGACTGGCCCCGCCGTCGCCGCCGCCGGCCGACGTGGTCCCCGGCCCCGCTGTCGCCGCCGGCGCGGCCACGAGCCTCGGTTCCCCGGAGCCGAAGGTGGTCGGCCCAGTCCAGATCGCGGCGTTCGACCGGCGATCGTCGGGCGCGGGCGTCACCGAGGACGCCTCGTAGCCCTCCGGCCACGAGAGCTCCAGGGTGGTCCGGTCGTCGAGAAAGAGCCCCGCGATCGCGTCGCCGGCGACGACGCGGTCGCCCTCGACGGCCGCGAACCCCGTCCAGACGAACTGGTAGGTGACGACGCCGTACTCCCGGGGGAGTTGTTCGGTCGTCGCGGTCACGGTGACGTTTTCGATCGCCATCTCCCGTCCGGTCGCGTTCTCGGCGTCGGCGGCGGTCGCGCGCATACGCTCGGCGAACGGGTCTGCGAACGCCGAGGAGTCGTTTTCGACGTCCCCCTGGACCGACTCGAAGCCGGCCGTTTCGTTTTCGGTTTCGAGCCTGACCCGGTACTCCACCCGCCAGACGGCGCCGCCGTCTGCCCGCAGATCGACGCCGAGGAACACGTCGTCGGGTGAGACCTGAACGCCCGGCGCCGCGCCGAGGCCGGATCGTTGCTGGGGAGCCGGCCCGGGGGAGGTCGCCGCCGGTGTGAGGTCGTCCGCCGGGGGCGACGTGGCCTCCGTCGCTTCGAGCGCCGTCACGCCCCCCACCGCCGACGTCAGCAGGACGACGACGAGGGCGAGCGCGATCGGTCTGCCGACCATGCTGTCCCTACCCTCGGGCGTGGTGTACAAACCCCTTTCCGTCTCGGTCGCCCTGTCGACCCGACCGCGTTACCCGGGCCAAAATTTATGCTTTCGGTGCGTGATCACACACTCCATGCCAGAGTGCGGGAACTGCGAGTCCTTCGTCACGAGGGCGTACGTTCGTGTGTTCACACCGGACGACGTCACGGAACCCCGCGTCTGTCCGAACTGCGAGGACATGGTCCGGGACGGCGCCGACGTCCGAGAGGCGCGGTCCCCTCGAAGCACGTAACGACGGTCCGACGACCCGTACCGACAGCCCGGCACCCCGGCTCGCTGCGCCGCGACCCGGCGAACGCCGGCGGTACGTCGGACCCACAGAGACAGATGTGGAGGGCCTTGGACGGCTACGAGGGCTGGGCAACGGCTACGAGGGTCGGGAACGAACTGAAGTGGAAGGGGCGGGAATCGAACCACGCGAAGCCATTGAAAAGATCGGCGCGGCCAGGCCGCACCGACGGTGCTCTACCACTGAGCTACCCTTCCGGGCGGAGATACGCGTCGGATCGCACATATACCCGTTGGTACCCCGACCGGGGGTGGTCTGTCAGTAGGAGCGTTCCTTCGGCTCGTAGGTGTGTTCCTCGTTCTCGCCGTCCAGGTCGACCGGCTTGTAGTAGAGGTCGGGCGACCCGCCGTTCCAGGCGAGCATCGTGTGTTTGAGCCACTCCTCGTCCCGGCGCTCCTGGAACTCGGCGCGCCAGTGGGCGCCCCGGAACTCCTCGCGGGCCAGCGCGCCGATGGTGATCGCCTCGGCGACGTCGAGGATGTTCCGGGTCTCGATGGTCTGGATCAGGTCCGTGTTGAACGTCCGCGAGGGGTCGTCGACGGACACGTCGGCGTAGCGCTCGCGGGCCGCGCGGATGTCCTCCAGGGCCCGCTTCAGCCCGGGAGCCTCGCGGAACACGTTGACGTTCTCGGTCATGGTCCGCTGGACCTCGGCCCGGATCTCGGCGTGGTTGACGCCGTCCTCGCGGTCCATCAGCGTCTCGACGCGACCGGTCTCGGCCTCGACGGCAGCCTCCACGACGGAGTCGGCGTCGGACAGCGCCGGCCCGCCGTCCGCGACGGCCTCGTCGTCGAGTGACCCGGCCTCGCCAAGGGGGACGGGGCTGTCGATCGAGTCGGTCTCGAACTCGTCGTGCCTGCCCGTGGGGATGTCGGCCTCGCCCAGGTCCCCCCCGGCGGCCGCCAGCCCGGCGCGCTTGCCGAAGACGATCAGTTCCGGGAGGGCGTTGCCGCCGAGCCGATTCGAACCGTGCACCGAGACGCAGGCGCACTCGCCGGCCGCGTAGAGCCCGTCGATCACGGTCTCACCGTTCTCGTCGACCTCGATGCCGCCCATCTCGTAGTGCTGGCCGGGCTTGACCGGCATCGGCTCCTCCAGGCCGTCGACGCCCTCGAAGTCGGCCGCGAGGTGGAGGATGTTCTCCAGGCGGTCGACGATGCGCTCCTCGCCGAGGTGGCGCATGTCGAGGTGGACGTACTCGTCCTCGATGCCGCGTCCCTCGTTGATCTCGGTGAGTTCCGCCCGGGAGACCACGTCCCGGCTGGCGAGTTCGCCGTCGTTGTTGGCGTAGCCGCCCTCGAACATGAACCGCTCGCCCTCGGCGTTGTAGAGGATGCCCCCCTCCCCGCGAACGCCCTCGGAGATAAGTACGCCCGTCGACGGCAGCGTCGTCGGGTGGAACTGGACGAACTCCATATCCTCTAGGGGGACGCCGACCCGGTAGGCCATCGCCGGTCCGTCGCCGGTACAGGAGACCGCGTTGGTCGTGTGGTCGAACGCCTGCCCCAGGCCGCCGGTCGCGAGGATGACCCCCGAGGTGGCCCGGAAGCCGGCCACCTCGCCGGTCTTGACGTCGATGGCGACGACGCCGTGACACGTCCGGTCGGCCGGGTCGTCCTCGTCGGTGACCGCCAGGCGCGTCACGTACCACTCGTCGTAGACGGTGATGCCGCGTTTGACCACCTGCTCGTACAGCGTATGCAGCAGGTGATGGCCCGTCTCCGCGCCGGCGTAGGTCGTCCGGGCGAAGGAGAGCCCGCCGAACGGTCGCTGGGAGACGGTGCCGTCCTCCTCCCGGGAGAACGGCATCCCCCAGTGTTCGAGGTCGATCACGTCCTCGGGGGCGTCCTGGGCCAGCGTCTCGATGGCCGGCGCGTCGCCCAGGTAGTCCGAGCCCTTCATCGTGTCGTAGGCGTGCAGTTCCCAGGAGTCGCCCTCCCGCAGGGCGGCGTTGATGCCGCCCTCGGCGGCGCCCGTATGCGAGCGCACCGGGTGGAGTTTCGTCACCATCGCGACGTCGGCGCCAGCCTCGTGGGCCGCCACCGCCGCCCGGAGGCCGGCGCCGCCCGCTCCGATCACCAGAACGTCGTGTTCGTGTATGTCAGTCACCGAATCACCAGAATTTGAGGTTGTTCTTGACCGCCTCGCGTTTCAGCTCCTGGATGTGCTCCGTGAGGGGGATGTCCTTTGGGCACACCTCCGTACAGGAGAACTGGGTCTGGCACCGCCAGACGCCGTGTTCCTGTTCGAGGATCTCCAGGCGCTTCTGTTTCATCTCCTCGCCCTCGCGCTCGTCCATCGCGAACCGGTAGGCCTTGTTGATGGCCGCCGGCCCGAGATACTCGTTGTCGCCCGCCGCGATGTTACACGAGGAGTAACAGGCGCCACACCAGATACACCGCGTCGAGAGCTTGACGTACTCGCGGTTCTCCGGCGACTGGCGCTGTTCTTCCAGGTCGTCGTCCGGCAGCGACTCCGTCTGGAAGTACGGTTCGACTGCCTCCATCTGGTCGTAGAAGTGCTCCATGTCCACCACCAGGTCCTTCTCGACGTCCTGGTGTGGGAGCGGTTCGATGCGGACCGGCTCGTCGAGGTCCGACAGCTGCGTCTTGCAGCCCAGGCGCTGGCGGCCGTTGACAAAGAGAGCGTCCGAGCCACAGATCGCCTGCCGACAGGAGTGCCGGAACGTCAGCGACGAGTCGAAGTGGTCCCGGGCGTAGATCAGCGCGTCCAGCACCGTCATCCCCTTCTCGAAGGGGACGTGGAAGTCGTCGAAGCGCGGCTCCTGCTTTGCGGCCACCTCCGGGTCGTAGCGGAACACCTTGAGGTGGTAGGTCTCCTCCTCCTCCCTGGCGCGCTCGGCCTCCTCGGCCGCGCGCTGTTCGGCGGCCTCGTCCTGCCGCGCGCGCTTTTCGGCCCGGCGGCGGTCGCCCGGCGACGCCTCCGGTTCGCTCTCGGTGTCAGGCTCGGTCTCGGTTTCGGAGTCGGGTAGTTGCGTGCTCATTGTTGTCACAGGAGAGTGATGCCGGCCCAGGCGTTTGCGGTCCGGACGCCCTGGACGAGCAGGAGGGCGCTTGCGACGATCAGCACCCACTTGACGACCCGCTTCCGGCTCCCGGTGAGCCCCTGGTTGATCAGGGCGTTGTACACGCCGTTGACGCCGTGGAACGTCGCCGTCACCAGGAACAGGATCATCAGCGAGTAGTATGAGAGCTGTTCCATCCGGGCTGCGGACATGGCGAACGTCACCTCGGCGGCGTGGTGGACGAAGTGCAGCAGGAAGAAGTGAAAGGCCAGCACGATCACGAGGAACGCGGCCGTGATGCGCTGCCAGAGCCAGCGACGCCCCCCGCGCTCGAAGGAGGAGTACCGTTCCGCCATCTCAGAACGCCCCCGCGACGAAGGTTGGCACGCTCGCGACGACGATGGCCCCCGTCAGCACGAGCGAGGCGTAGAAGCTCCGATCCTGTGCTTCCAGTCCGACCCCCAGATCGACCAGCAGCAGGCGGAGGCCGTTGAGGATGTGGAACACTGCGACCGCCAGCAGGCCCACTTCCAGCACCCGAACGACGAGGAGGCTCTCGAGCGTCCGGATGGTCTGGGTGTAGGCCGCGTCCCCCGACAGCGCCGTCGAGAGCACGGCGATGTGGGTGAACAGGTAGCCCACAAGCACCCAGCCGGTGAACTTGTGGAAGATCCAGGCCCACATCCCCGCCGAGAACTCCTTCCACCGTCCGAAGTCCTCGACTAGGCCCCGATTGTAAGACTGACTCATACTCACCGGGGGTCAGGCCGGAGACAGTATAGTAGTTACGTGTGCGCCCGACCGCGACCGGCGAAATCCTCGTCTCACGTCGCCGCGGCCGTCGGCAGCCGTCGACGCGCCGGTCGGCGGACGTCGAAACGGCCGGTCGGGGGCGACGTCCCGTGAGTCGACGGCCGCCGACGCGGCCTCGGATCGGGTGGTGCCGAGCCGGACACAAAGCACTTGTCCGTCTTTGGGAACGCTGGCGTATGGTTCCCACTTCCTCCCGGCGCTCGCTGCTCGCCGGCGTCGCGGCCGGCGCGGCCGCCCTCGCAGGCTGTGCGGCGCTGCCCTTCTCGGACCGGTGTTCGGCCGGCTACACTCTCGACGTGACTCGACTCACCGACAGCGGGATGATCGACGTCGTCGTCGACGAACCGCCCGAACCGCACGCCGACACCGCCAGCGACCTCCTCGACGCGGCCGTCGACGGGGACGCGGCGACGTACACCACCTACCGGGAGCCACCGCTCGAGGACGCGAGCCTCGTCGTCCACGGCGGCGCCTACTACCGCGTCGAGCGGTCGATAGCGGGGACGCGGGAACGGACGGCCAGGATGATCGAGATCGAGTTCGACCGGGCCGCGACGCCCGCGCCGGACGCGACGGTCGTCCCACTGTCGGACCTCCCAGAGGCCGACCGCGAGGCGTTCCGCGCGACGTACCCGGCCGAGAAACTGGCCGCCGCCGGGCATCCCGAATCGTTCTCGACCGGCGGCCCCCACGTCTACCCCGACGGCGCCGACTCGCAACTGGTAGGGTCGGGCGAGCTCTACGTCCGGTACGACAACCACACGTACCGGGTCTCGGCGGGCGAGACCCGCCCCGTCGAGGAGCACACCTACCGCTACACGGTGACGGAGGTCGCCGCCGACCGCGACGGGTTCCTCGCGTTCGTCCGCGAGCGGTTCGTCGTCCCCCTCGACGACCTCCCCAAGGCCGAGGCAGCGGTGTTCGATCGAGCTACCGAGGAGACGGTCTCGGAGTGCGAACCGCTCTCCGAGGGGTTTGCGGACCTCGTCCACCACCTGCGGTCGATCCCCGAGGAGCGGCGGACGGGCTATCGCGAGTGGCTCGTGGCCCGGAACGGCCGGACGTACCGGGTCGACCTGATGGAGTTCGTCGCCTGACGTCTCCGGTCCCTTCGACCCGGGGTCCCCGGAACCGTCAGGCCCAAACCCCGCCGTCGTCAAGGCATCTGCGATGGAAGACGGGGAACCGGCGACGGGGGAGGGAAAGCCGGCGACCGACCTCCCGGAGGACGTCGACGCCGTCAGGGAGGCGCTGGTCGAGTGGTACGAGCGCGATCACCGGGAGTTCCCGTGGCGCCGAACCGAGGACCCCTACGAGATTCTCGTCTCGGAGGTGATGAGCCAGCAGACCCAGCTCGACCGCGTCGTCGACGCCTGGGAGGAGTTCGTCGAGCGGTGGCCGACCGTCGAGGCGCTGGCGGCCGCCGACCGCGGCGACGTCGTCGCCTTCTGGACCGACCACTCGCTGGGGTACAACAACCGCGCGAAGTACCTCCACGAGGCCGCCCGGCAGGTGGTCGAGGAGTTCGACGGCGACTTCCCCCGGACGCCGGAGGGCCTCTCGGAGTTGATGGGCGTCGGCCCCTACACCGCAAACGCCGTCGCCTCATTCGCCTTCAACGAGGGCGACGCGGTCGTCGACACGAACGTAAAACGGGTGCTGTACCGGGCCTTCGACGTTCCCGACGACGACGCGGCCTTCGAGCGGGTCGCGGGCGACCTCATGCCCCCGGGCGAGTCCCGGATTTGGAACAACGCGATCATGGAACTCGGCGGCGTCGCCTGCGGGAAGTCCCCCGGATGCGACGAGGCGGGGTGTCCGTGGCGGGAGTGGTGTCACGCCTACCGGACGGGGGACTTCACCGCGCCCGACGTCCCGACCCAGCCCGACTTCGACGGGAGTCGGCGGCAGTTCCGCGGCCGGGTGGTGCGCGTTCTGGGGGAACACGACGAACTACGGCTGGACGACCTTGGACCGCGGGTTCGCGTCGACTACGCGCCGACCGGCGACCACGGCAGGGAGTGGCTCCGCGACCTGGTCTCGGATCTGGCTGACGACGGACTCCTCAACGTCGGTAGCCGCGACGGCGAGACAGTCGTCCGGCTGCAGAAGTAGGCGCTCAGACACCGCCGGAGGGGGCAAACGTGGCCCGTCCGTCCAGGCGGCTCACCCCTCGTCGGTCGTCTCGTCTCCCTCGCCCCGTCCGAGCAGTCCGTCCACGTCGAGGTACCCGTACCTGATCGCCAGCCCCACCGCGAGCAGGCCGGCGCCGACCAGCCCGATGAGCAGCGACTGGGCGGCGATCGTGCCGGTGACGGCCTCGGCGAACCCGAGCGCCAGTTCCCGCCCCGCCTCCGGGGCGTCCGCCGCGTTCTCGGCGACGAACGTCCGGGCGCGGTTCGCGGCCCACTCGGCCCCGAGCCAGGCCGGGAGCCCCGCCACGAGCAGGCTCCCGCCCGTCGCGGTCGCGACGGTCGACACGGAGCGGGTCAGCCACCACAGCAGGCCGACCAGCGCCAGCGCGGCCAGCGGGAGCGCGACGCCGAGGGCGTCGATGATGCCGACGACCCGCTGGGCGCGGTCGAACTGCTGGCGCGTGTCGGCGTCCACGTTCTCGGTGGGCGAGATGGTCGCCGGGAGCTGTTCGTCCAGGTTCCCCTGGAGCCGCTCGCCGAGTTGCCTCCCGAGGTCCCCTTTGGCTGCCGTCAGCTTCCGATCGAACGTCGAGTAGGACATGTCGCCCGCGAGTCCCTGGACGAGGACGGCCTGGAGGTTCCCTCCGGCCTGGGTGACGTTCCCCGGGTCCTCGTCGGTCGTCGACTCCGCGGCCAGCGACCCGAGCCGCTCGTCGACGGTCTCGTTGATCCGGTCGCTCCGGTCGGCCCGCACTCGCTCGCGGAGTGCGGCCTTGATCTCGGACTCCCTGTCCCGGACCATCCGCTCTTTCTCTGCCTCGCTGTAGGCGTCGGGATCGTAGTCCTCGACGACCAGCGCCAGGAGCCTGTCGTCGCTGGCGTTCCGGTAGGTCCGGTTTGCGGCCTCGGCGATCGCCCGCTCGCGAATCGCCGCCCTGAACTCCGATCTGACCTCCCGGTAGCTCGATCGGTTCCGCTCCATCCGTGCAAGCTCTGAGACGCTCGGCCCGGCGGACCCGAGGGAGCCCTCGCCGAGCGCCGATCCGTTGCGCGGGTCCGTGCCGGTCGCCTCCAGCAGGGTCGACAGCGACGTGTTCTTCATCTCGGCTTCCATGGCCGATGGGACGCGCTCGACGATTGGGTCCGTCCGGACGGGGAGGGTCAGCTCCTGGCGCTCCCCGTGCAGGAACGCGTACAGTCTGACGATCACCCTGTCGATCTGTGACTCGACGTAGTCGCGTGTCACGGCCCTGTCGACGACGCCGGTCACGACGTCGCTCGATCCGAGCCCGCCGCTCCCCGAGGCCTCGGACTGGAGCGAGGACGCGACCGCCTGCTGGACGGCGTCGTCGAGGAGTTCGTAGCCGTTTTCGTCTTCGAGCGTCCCGGTCACGAAGTCCGGATTGAGCATCGTCCGGTGGGTCGCCACCACGGCGTTGGCCGCCACGACCGTCGTCGTCAGCAACACCACGACGACGACGACGGCGAGTTTGTGCAGCCAACTCATCCCGATCTGTCCCCCTGCACCTGCGGTCTGTGCCCCCCAGTTCGCATACCCGGAAATTCTCGAACATTGACTTAACTGTCCGGGTCGTTTGCCCCGCGTGCCGACCGCAGAACGCCCTCACCGATCACCTACACCTTTGGGTGCGGACGAACAACGCTCTCCGGTGGTAGGCCTCGTCGTCACGGTCGCACTCGTCGTCGTCTCGACGCTCGTCATCTGGACGGGAAGCGGCTGGTTCGAGGGGGCGGCCCAGCGGCTCAGCAAACATTACGGCCTGCCGGTCGCCGTCCACGGCGCCATCGTCGTCGCCGTCGGGTCGAGCTTCCCGGAACTCAGTTCGATCGTGATTAGCACCGTCGTGCACGGCGAGTTCTCGCTCGGGGTGGGGGCGATCGTCGGGAGCGCCATCTTCAACCTGCTCGTGATCCCGGCGCTCTCGGCGTTCGCCAGCGAGGATCTGACCGCGACCCGCGACATCGTCCACAAGGACGCCCAGTTCTACGTGATCAGCGTCCTGGTCCTCTTTATCGTGTTCGCGCTCGGCGCGACGTACGTTCCGGGCGGGAGCAACTCGGCGGCGGTTTTGACGCCGACGCTCGTCGTGCTGCCCCTGGCCACCTACGGGGTCTACGTCTTCCTCCACCAGCAGGATGCCGGCGACCACGTCGCCCGCGAGACCGTCGACGTCAACCCGGGACGGGAGTGGGCCAAACTGGCCGGCGCGCTGGTCGTCGTCGCCGTCGGCGTCGAAGGGATCGTCCGCGGAGCGCTGTCCCTGGGGGCCGTCTTCGGCACCCCGACCTTCCTGTGGGGGTTGACCGTCATCGCCGCCGGGACGAGCCTCCCCGACGCGTTCGTCAGCCTCCAGGCCGCCCGCGACGACGACGACGTGACGAGCCTCACGAACGTCCTCGGCAGCAACACGTTCAACCTCCTCGTCGCCATCCCGGTCGGCGTTCTGCTGGCCGGGTCGGCCACGATCAATTTCCTGGCCGCCATCCCGACGATGGGGTTTCTGGCCCTCGCCACCATCGTGTTCATCGTCTTCCTCCGTACCGACCTCCGGCTCACCGACCGCGAGGCGGTCGGCTTCCTGGTCCTGTACGGGGTCTTTCTCGTCTGGATGACTCTCGAATCGATCGGCGCCATCGAGACCGTGCGCGGGATCTGAGCGGCGCCAGCCGGACCGGGTCGCTGGACGGAGGCCGGTGCGAGGAGCGCCGGGACCCACGCCGTTTGTTCGCCCCCGGGACCCCTGCTTTTTGGTCGCCGCCGACCCAGAGGTGCCATGGCACACGTCGCAGCACTCGCCGGGAGCCTCCGTGACGAGAGCTACACCCGCAAGTCGCTCGAACACGCCCTCGGCGGCGTCAAGGCCGCCGGGGGCACGGGCGAACTGCTCGACCTCCGGGAGTTCGACCTCCCGCCGATGGACGCCGACCGCGACGCCCAGGGCGACAGCGAGCGCCTCACTGCCCGGGTCCGGCACGCGGACGCCGTCCTGCTGGGCACGCCGATGTACCACGGCTCGTACTCCGGCGTCCTGAAGAACGCCATCGACTACTGTGGCTTCGACGAGTTCGAGGGGAAAACCGTCGGTCTGCTGGCCGTCTCCGGCGGAGCCTTTCCGATCACGGCGCTCGAACACCTCCGCAGCGTCTGTCGCGCCCTCGACGCGTGGGTGCTCCCGCACCAGGCCGCCGTCCCCCGCGCCCACGCCCAGTTCGAGGGTGACCGGCTAGCCGACGAGGGCCTCGCCGAGCGCGTCCACGTCCTCGGCGAACGCGTCGTGAACTACGCCGCGATCGAACCCGATCCCGCGACCTTCGAGTCCGCGGAGAACGTCGGCGCGGAGGACTGATTACCGGACCCGGGGCCGACTGTCGGGACCCGCCCCCGTCGGCAGTCAGGGGTACGGGTGGAACGGCCGGTCGAGCCGCGGCTCGAACCCCAGGTCCCGCGGCACCCGCTCTGCGCGCTCCCCGAAGAAGGGGTCGTCGACGAACAGCGGCTGGGCCGTCGGGACCAGGACGCGAACGGCCTCGAAGCCGAGTGCGTCGACGTCGCGGGGGGTGAGCCGCGAGGCGTA
>Ga0207719_100290_pt1 | contig 36792 bp, 29 predicted proteins | sample A23P1SouthBayCA_2_FD_187279 | JGI IMG/M metagenome (GOLD analysis project Ga0207719, IMG submission 187279) | Aerobic enrichment media microbial communities from Eden Landing Ponds, California, USA - A23 P3 (3) (SPAdes) | ecosystem: Environmental > Aquatic > Marine > Unclassified | place... | reverse complement strand
GGGGTTTACCCTGCCGGTGAGCGTGAGCTACGAGTCCGCGACCGACTCCGCGGACCTCTCGATCGAACAGTCCGTCACCGTGTTCACGCCCGGGGATGCGCCCTCCGACGGCCTCATCGCGTACTTCCCGCTGGACAGTGCGCCGCCGACGAACGTCGTCGACGACAGCCAGGGGTCGACCGGCGGAGAGGTGACGACGGACGCCTCCGGCGTCTCAAACGGCGCCTACGCCTTCGACGGCGAGGACGATTACGCCGCGCTGCCGGAGTTCGGATCCGACGTCTCGAGTACGTCGATCTCGATGTGGGTGAACACCGAGACCTGGACCGGGCCCGAACAGCACCTCCTGTTCTGGGGCGGCCCCGTCCCGGACCACACCGGACTCGAGTTCTGGATGCCCGAGGGATCGGGGGTCCCCGAGTTGATCTACTGGGACGGCGACGCGGTCAATCTCGTCGCCGCGGCCGATTCGGCCCCTCCGACAGGGGAGTGGGTCCACCTCTGTGCCGTCTACGACAGCGACGCCGGGGCGGGAACGATGTACGTCAACGGCGATGAGGTCGGCGGTTCGAGCGTCCAAATCGACGTTGCCTTGGAGCCGGTGGACACCTGGCTCGGGGCACACCCACAGGACGGCGGGATCCGCTTTTTCGGCGCACGGATCGACGAGGTGCGGATCTACGACCGGCCGCTGTCGGGGGCCGAGGTGGCCTCGATCGCCTCGGGGTGACCGCCGGGGGCGCCGAGACGCTGGATTTACGGTCGCGCTCGCCCAGGTCGGGGTATGGCGACCCGGCGCAGGCAACGGTTCGTCCGTGGCCAGGTGGCCTGGATGCTCGGGACCGTCCTCGCGCTCGCGCTCCTGGACGCCCTCTCGTATGAACTCGTGTTCGTCGTCTCCCTGATCGGGTTTCTCGTGGTGACCGAACTCACCGCGCCGTTCAACGTCACGCCGCGGTGGCGGGCACGGCTGAAGTGGCTCATCGCCGCCGGGCTCGTCGTCTTCGGCTACATCGTCGTCCGGCGGATCCTGGCGATCCTCCCGCCGGGGGTGTTCGGATGAGCGGGCGCGTCCGGTGGCGTGAACGCGTTCGGGTGATTCCATGGACGTGAACTACCCCCGGACACTCCTCGCGGTCCTCGCCGTCGCGGTCGTCCTCGCGACCGCGGTCGGCGCGAGCACCTCCGGCGCCGCGTTCAGCGCTTATAATCCCGCCTGGGACGGCGCCTCGGACCTGCGGGGCGTGGCGACCGACGCGGGCGCCGAGGTCGACCTGATCCGAAACACGAGCGCCTACGACGGGGCCGACCCGAACGACACCGTCGCCGTCGTGCTCTCGCCGGACCGCCCGTACACGCCCGGCGAGTACGCCCGGCTGCGGTCGTTCGTCCGGGCGGGCGGAACGATCCTGGTGGCCGAGGACTTCGGGCCGGGCGGGAACGGCCTGCTGGAGGCGCTCAACGCGAGCGCCCGGTTCGACGGCGGCCCCCTGCGCGACGAGCGCAACTATTACCGCGCGCCGGCCTTGCCCGAGGCCGGAAACGTCTCCGACCACCCGCTCACCGACGGCGTGGAGACGCTCACGCTCAACTACGGGACGCCCGTCGAACCGGGCAACGCGACCGTCCTCGTGCGCACCTCCGAGTACGGGTACGTCGACCGGAACCGGAACGAGGACCTCGACGACTCGGAGACGCTCCGCTCGTACCCGGTCGCGACGGTCGAGCCGGTCGGCGAGGGACGGGTGGTCGCGGTCGGCGACCCCAGCCTGCTGATCAACGCGATGATCGACCGCGAGGGGAACCGCGCCTTCGCGACGAACGTCCTCGGCTCCCGGGAGCGTGTCCTCCTCGATTACTCCCACACCGCCCGGATCCCGCCCCTGTCGCTGGCCCTCCTCGTCCTGCGGGAGACGCCGCTCGCCGGGGCGCTCCTCGGCGCGGTCGGTATCGGCGCGATCGGGCTGTGGGTCCGGGGCGACGTCGATGCGCTCCGCGAGGGAGCGCGGAACGCGGCCGGGCGCGCTGGCGTCCCGGGGTTCGATGCAGCCGCCAGTGACCGCGACCGGGGGCCGGGGCTGTCGGCGTCGGAACTCCGGGCGTACCTGGCCGAACGCCACCCCGAGTGGGAGGACGAACGCGTCGAGCGCGTCATACGAGGAGTTTTAGGTGCGGACACCGAAGACGGCGACCGATGACGGATCCCGCCGGGCTGTACGACGAGATCGCGGCGGAGATCGGGAAGGTCCTCATCGGGAAAGCCGAGATCATAGAGCGGCTGACGATCGCGCTTCTGACGCGAGGCCATGTCCTGCTCGAGGGCGTCCCGGGGGTCGCGAAGACGACCGGCGCGAACCTGTTCGCCCGCGCCTCGGGACTGGAGTACAACCGCATCCAGATGACCCCCGACACGCTCCCGGCGGACATCACCGGCACCCACGTCTACCGCGAGGCGACCGGCGAGTTCGTCCTCCAGAAGGGCCCGGTGTTCGCGAACGTCGTCGTCGCCGACGAGATCAACCGCGCGACGCCGAAAACCCAGAGCGCACTCTTAGAAGCGATGCAGGAACGCACCGTCACGATCGAGGGCGACACCCTCTCCCTGCCGGCGCCGTTCATGGTGATCGCGACCCAGAACCCCATCGAGTACGAGGGCACGTTCGCGCTGCCGGAGGCCCAGCGCGACCGCTTCCAGTTCAAGCTCACGGCCGGGCTCCCCACGCGCGACGAGGAGCGCGAACTGCTCGACCGGTTCGACGCCGACCCCGACCTGGGCCCCGCGGACGTCAGGGAGGTCGTCACGCCGGCGGACCTCCTGGAGGCCCGCGAGGCCGTCGAGGCCGTCCACGTCGACCCCAAGGTGAAGGAGTACGTCCTCGACCTGGTCGCCGCGACCCGCGAGCATCCCGACGTCGAGCACGGCGGATCGCCGCGTGCCTCGCTGGCCTTCCTCAACGCCGGGAAGGCCCGCGCGGCGATCCACGGCCGCGAGTACGTCATCCCCGACGACGTGAAGTCGCTGGCCGCCCCCATCCTCGTCCACCGGCTCGTCCTCAGTACCGACGCGGAGCTCTCCGAGGTGAGCGCCGAGACGGTCGTCGCGGGGATCGCCGACTCCGTCGAGCCGCCGACGGGGATCGACCCCGACGCCGCGGCGGGGGCCGAGGCGGTCGGCGACGGCGGCGAACTCGAGTTCGAGGGGGACCTCCCCGCGAGCGCCGACCCCGACTCCGTCGAAATCCTCGACGACACCGACGAAGAGTAACATGTGGCCCTGGGGCCACCTCGCCGTCGGCTACCTCGCCTACGCGACCTACACCCGGTACCGGCACGACGAACACCCCGCGGGCGGTCCTGCGGTCGCCCTGGCGGTCGCGACCCAGCTCCCGGACCTGATCGACAAGCCCCTCGCATACGAGGTCGGCGTCATCCCGGAGGGCCGGTCGCTCGCCCACTCGCTCCCCGTTGCCGTCCCGCTCTGTCTGCTCGCGCTCGGGTTCGCGCGGCGGACATCCGGATGGCCCGGGCGGGTCGCGGTCGCCGTCCCCCTCGGGTACGCAACGCACCTGTTCGGCGACTCCGTGTGGGAGCTTCTCGCGCTCGACCTCGACGCGCTCTCCTTCCTCGTCTGGCCCGTCCTCGCCGCGCCGGACTACGCCACGACGAGCTTCGAGGGGCACGTCGAGCAGTTCAACGAGTCGGCCGGGGCGCTGAGCGCCGGCACGCTGACGCCCTTCGCGGTCGAGTGGGTTCTCTTCGCCCTCGCGGTCGGCCTGTGGGCCTGGCACCGCCTGCCGCCGCTTCCGACCGTCGTCGCCGCCCTCCGGAGCCCTGACGACACAGCGCCCTGATCGCGGGGATCAGTCGTCCCCTTCCCACGAACAGACCACGCGGTAGTCGACGCGGTCGTCGCCCGGCGTCACCTCGACGTCCACGGGGCGGTCCAGCCCGGCCGCGAGGCCGACCGCGAGGAAGGACGCGACCGGGTGGTCGAACCGATCGCCCGCGTCGACGGCGCTGCCATCGACCCCGAAAGTACACCGGGTTCCGTCGGCCGACGCCTCCGGATCCACGGTGTCGGCGAGCTCGAACTCCGCGACGAGCCCGTCGGCGAGCTGGTCTGCGAGCGGGCCGGGGTCGTCCGCGAGCGGCCCCGCGAGGGCGCGCTCGAACTCCGAGAACAGCGCCCCGCCGACGGGCCGCAGGGCGATCCCGCGGGCGCCGTCCTCGCCGGCGACGAACACCGAATCGAGGGCCTCCCCAGCGGGGACCGGGTCGTCCTCGTCCTGGGGGATATACAGCGTCGCCGCCCGGGTCGCGTCGTCGACCGGCACGTACAGGCGGCGATCCGAGAGGCCGAGTTCGGCGACGATCGCCGCGCCGTTGTCGGCGACGGCGGCGTACACACCCTCGCCGACGGTGGCCGAGACGAACCGCTCGGGCGTGAGGTAGTACGTGAGGAGGGCGCCGAAGAAGCCGACGGCGGCGAGCGAGAACAGGACGGCGGCGCTGCCGGGGAAGGCGATCCCGCCGAGGGCGGCGACCGCGCCGATCGCCGCCAGTCCGATCGCCGTCTTCCGGTACGTCGACCGGCGCGCCCGGGCGTACTCCGAGCGCAGGCGGCGGTTCTCCGCCTCCAGGAGTTCGATCCGGGCCGCCAGTTCGGGCGGCGCGTCGCCCTCCCCGGCCGCCACCTCCCGAGTCTCGCGATCAGTCGTCGACTCGTCCTCGTCGGCGGTGACGTCCGTGCTCATGATTCGATCGTTGGATCAGTTTCTGGCCCGGTCGCGGTGTCGGATCCTGATTCGATCCGACTGTCGGAGGGAGGCGCCTCGATGAGGCCGAGCCGGAGGCGCTCGTAGCGGTGGAGGCCGTACCCGAGGACGCCGGCGACGACGGCGAGCGCGGCGGCGGCCCCGGGAACTCCCCCGGCCAGGAACCCCAGCGCAGCCACCCCAACGAGGACGGCGGTGGCGACGACCAGGGCGACCGCGAACCTGGCCGGGGCGTCGATCCGTGGGGCCGCCGTCGCGAGGAGGCCCAACAGCCCGGCTTCGACGGGGACGAGACCCACCACCTGGATCGCCTCGATCCCCGACTCCGGGGGGAGCAACGCGACGAGAAGCAGGTGGCCGACGGCGACGGCGTAGGGCGCCGGGAGCGCGTACCAGGCGACGCCGAGGACGACGGCGGCGATCGCTCCCCGGAGGTCGGCGAGCAGGACGAACCCGGCTCCCGCGAGGGCGAGCGTCGCGAGTCCCAGCCACGGGAGTCCCCGCACGTCGAAGTCCCGTGGGGGCGGCGTTTCTGACATCCGTCAGGCCCTCCCCGCCCTGCGCTGTTCGCGGCGGCGGCGACCGCTCGCGAGGACGGCGTCGAGGCGATCCCCGGGTGCGACCTCGAACGCGGACACGCCCGGGTTCCGGGCGAGGCTCCGCCGGAACTCCTCGAACTCGACGTACCGGTCGTAGGCCGCTTCGAGGTCGGCGAGCCCGCCGGGCTCGAACAGGACGGTCGGCGCGAGGAAGACGAGCACGCGGTTGTCGCCGCGGCGCGCGACCGTCACCGCCTCGCGAAGCCGCTCCGGCCGGGTGTCGTCGGTCAGGATGACGGTCCACACCGGGCCGTTCAGGTTGGCGATGTCGCGTCGCAGGGCGCCGAACAGCGGATCGCCGCTGATCCGGCGGACGTACGACTCCGTCGCCCGGAAGTAGGGCAGCAAGGTGGTATCGAAGGCGTCGTCGTCAGTCAGCCGATCCGCCATGTGACGGGCCGCTGCGGGGTTCCGGCGTGCCTCCACGGCCCCCGAGAGCGTGTCGGCCCCGCCGGACTGCGCGGTGCCATTGCCCGACGCGCCGGCGTTCCCGCCCGTCGGCTGGAGGTCCTGGAGCGTTCCCCGGATTCGCGCGTAGCTCTCGTCGGTCGCCGCCGGTGGGTGTCGTGCCGTGAGGCCCTCCTCGCCGATCGCGAAACAGCCGATCGGGTCGGAGAGCTGGCGGGCGCTCCCGACGAAGGCGAGCGCGACGTGTCCCAGGTAGTCGAGCTTGGTCTCGCCGGACGGTCCCTCACCGAGCGCGGCGCGGTGGTCGATCAGCAGCGCCGTCCGGCGCTCGGTCTCGCTCTCGTACTCGCGGACGTACGGTTCCGCGAGCCGGGCCGTCGCCTTCCAGTCGATCCGGGACGCGGCGTCGCCCGCGACGTACTTCCGGAGCTCCGCCGGGTCGAACCCCGTCCCGGACCGGCCGCTCTCGTGTTCGCCGAAGGCCGCCGAGACCACCTCGCCGCCCTCGCCGACGTGGACGTTCCGGGGCCGGCGTGGCTCGACGTCGATCGACGGCGTCGATCCGAGCGAGAGCGTCTCGACGAGGAGGCCGGCGGGGTCGGTCGCGACGACCGACGCCGGCGAACACGAAAAGCGGCCGGCGACGGGCCAGGAGAGCGTCAGGCCGAGGCGCGCCTCGCGCTGGCCGGGATCGAGGTCGATCGACCGCGACTCGCCGTCCGCCGTCGCGGCGAGCGGCACGCCTGCCTCGACCGACAGGGCGAGCGGCGATGGATCGGGGCGGGAGACCGACAGCGAGTACGCTGTCGACTCGCCGGTCGCGACGCGCTCCCGTGAGAGGGTCTGGTCGACGGCGGTCGTCCCCTCGGCCGCCGCGAGCCGGGCGAAAAACCGATACTGGCCGGCGAGCAGCCACGCGGCGAGGCTCGCGGTCCCGGCGAGCAGAACCGGACGCTCTAGCAGGACCGCGAGGCCAGCGAGGAGGGCCGCGAGGAGGACGACCCCCCAGAAGCGACGCGTGGCTCGCATTGGCCCATGCGTGTGTGGCGGACGCATTGAAGCTATTGATCGCGGCGACGCCTGGTGGTCGCAGCGGGACCCGGGTGGCGTCAGCAGTCCGCGGCCGATCGGTTCTCCGTCGACCGGGGCGAGCGCGTCGAACCACCGGATCAGCGGTCAGAGCGCCACTTCCGCCGAAATACGATAATTTATTATTATCGGCGCGAAACACCAGGCCGGTCATTTATGAAACCCAACAGTTCAACGGCTCGCGATCCGGCTGACCGGGGCGTCACGCGCCGGGGGGTGCTCCGGACGGGCGCGGCCGCGTCGGTTGCTCTCGTGACGGGGCTGGCGGTCGGGGCCGGGAGCGCCGCGGCGATGAACAAGGCGGAACTGATCGACTCCATCGCGTCCGAGGCCGACATCACCAAGGCGGACGCAAAGAAGGCGCTCGACGCGTTCATCGACACGACGACCAAGGCGCTGGCGGAGGGGAACCCCGCTTTCGTCGTCGGCTTTGGCACCTTCAGCATCTCGAAGCGGTCTGCCCGGAAGGGGCGGAACCCACAGACCGGCAAGGAGATCAAGATTCCGGCGAAGAACGGGGTTCGGTTCGATCCGGCGCCCGAGTTCGCCGCCGCGCTCGATCTCATCCCCGGTCGGGGCGATGAGCGCCGGCTCAGTGCCCGGAAGAAGAAAAAGAAGAAAAAGCGGCATCGACGTGCGGTTCGCCGGCGGCGACGCGATACCGTGGTGATCGACGGGGAGGCGATCGTGCGCGAGATCAGGGAGTCCGAGGAGTCCCGCGAGTCCGACGAATCCGAGCAGCCCCGCGACTCCGGACTTTCGAAGGCCGCCGCCAGGCGGGCGCTCGACGCGTTCATCGACACGACGACCAAGGCGCTGGCGGAGGGGAACCCCGCCGACGTGGTCGGCTTCGGCTCCTTCAGCATCTCCAAGCGGTCGGCACGGAAGGGGCGGAACCCCCAGACCGGCAAGGAGATCAAGATCCCCGCGAAGAAGGTCGTCAAGTTCAAGCCCGGCGCGGAACTCTCGGAGAAGATCAAGTAGCCGGGGCAGTGGGCGACGCCGTCGCCGGGGGGTGCGTCCGATCCGTCTTCGGAGCAAACCGTCCGAACGAACACGGGAGAGCACCATCCGGGTGAACACGGGAGAGCACCATCCGGGTGAACACGGGAGAGCACCATCCGGGTGAACACGGGAGAGCACCATCCGGGTGAACACGGGAGAGCAGAAGACGTTTTACGCCTGATCCAGTGATGTCGGGTGTGTCATATCCCGCCGCCCGTCGTTTTGGCGCGGTTCTCCTCGCGATTCTCCTGGCGTCAGGAGCGTTCGCCCCGGTCGCCCTGACCGGCGGAGCCGGTGCCGGAGGGGTCGTCGCCGGCGCGACGGGGGCGGGCGAGCGGGTCGGCGCGGCGACGACGCCGGCGGACAACGACTCGGTCCGCCACGAGAACCCCGATGAGGCCGGCGAGGACGGTGACCTGGGCGACGTCCAGGGCTGGCTCCTCGAGCGGCTCTCCGGGCGCCTCGGCGGGAGCGTGATCAACATCAGCCAGGGCCAGTACGAGGCCGCGGAGGGACTGCTCGGGGAGCGGACCCGCGAGTACCTCTCGGAGTACGTCGACGTCGCGGGCGAAACCGAGAGCGAGGAGGACGACGAGACGGCCGAGACGATCAACGAGACGATCACCCGGCAGCGAAACTTCACGCGAACGCGCGGGAACTACTCGGAACTCTACGGGGAGTACCTGGAGGCGCTCGAAAACGGCAATATCGAGCGCGCGCGGCGCCTCCTGCGGGAGCTGGCGGACCTGGAACGCCGGCTGAACCGGACGGGGCGGAACCTCTCGCGCAACTACCGGGAGATCGGCAACCGGACCGGGATCGACTTCGGCGAGGAGCGCCGCGTCATCAACGGGACGGTCCGGAACGTCTCGGAGACGCTGGCGGAGGCCCGCGAGGACCTGTTCAACGAGACCCGGATCGTGATCGAGGAGTACACCGCGAACGCGTCGGTGCTCGATCCGATCGTCGTGCGCGGGCGGGTCGTGGTCGCGAACGGGACGGCGAGCGCCGGGAACACGACGGCTGTTTCGGTTGGAGAAGTCGTGCTCGGCGAGACGGACACGCGCGTGACCGTCAACGAGACGGGTCACTTCACGCTGCGCCACCGCCCGATCCTGCTCCCCCGGGGGGGGAACAACCTGACCCTCGAGTACCTGCCGCCGGCGACCTCGGCGTACCTCGCCTCGACGGACACCTTCGAGACGACGATCGAGGGCCGTGAACCCACGCTCACGGTCAACGGAACTCCCGAGGTCGTTCGATTCGGAAGCCAGGTCGACCTCGAACTCGGGTTGACCGTCGCCAACCGCTCGATCGAGGGCGTGCCGATCGAGGCGACGCTGGGGGGCGTCCCGCTCGGGTCGACGACCACCGAAAACGGGACGACGACCCTCTCTGCGCGCGTCCTGGCACCCGTCGACGACGGGGCGCGAGAACTCAGGGTCGCCGTACCTCTGGACGGGCAAGCAGTCGGGGGCGCGAACGTCACGCGCACGATCCAGGTCGCCGAGACGCCGACGCGGCTGCGCGTCAACGCGACGACCGTCTCGCGAAACCGCATTCGCCTGCGGGGACAGCTTGCAACCATCAACGGGACGCCGCTCTCCGGACGGTCAGTCCAGGTCGCTATTGGCGGTGTGACGGCAGGCACCGTCCGTACGAACTTGTCGGGCGGGCTCAATTCGACCGTCGCGATTCCGGCCCCGATCAACGAATCCGCCTCGGTAAACCGGACGGTCCTGGTGGCCGCGACGTTCGCGGCGCCCGAGACGAACCTCGGCACCGCGAACGCGAGCGCGACGATCACGGTGCTCAGGGACGACAGCGGTGGCGAGAATACCCAGAGCGGCCTCTTCGGACTGGGATACCCGTGGTGGGCGTGGCTCGCGTTGCTCGCCCTCGCGCTGGCCGCCGGCGCCGGGACCTATCTCGTCCTGTCGCGTCTGGAGTCGTCGGAACCGGACGAAGAGGGCTCCGGCGACGCTGGCGATCCCGTGGCGACGGTCGAATCGGAGTCGGGCGGCGAGGGAAGCACCACGACGTCGCTTCTCGGGTTCGCGACCGACCGCCTCGACGCCGGCGCGGCGGACGCGGCCACCGAAGCGAGCTACGAGGCGGTCCGGCGGCGCCTGGCCGACCGCCTGGGCGTCGCCCCGGGAACACACTGGGAGTTCTACCGGGCCTGTGAGGAGAACCTCCCCGAGGACCGCGTGGCGGCGATCCGACGCCTCACGGAGGCCTACGAGCGCGCCGCCTTCGCCCCCGGATCGGTCCCGGTCGAGACGGCCCGGGAGGCCCTCGCGGCGGCCCGGGAGGCCCTCGGCGAGCCAGCCGGCGCGGTTGACGGCCGCGACGCTGCGCCGAGCGACGACTGATAACCTGTGGAAAGACGGGATAAAAAAGGGGATCTCAGAATTCAGTCTTCTGCCTAAATACTTCCGTACTCAAGCGCTCAAATGTCCCTTTTACCTTGAATGAGTATTATTACATTAGAGGCCAGTTATTGACCAGTGAACCGACGAAGATTCATTGGGGCAGCGGGGATGCTTCTTGGAGGCTCCATCGCAGGGTGTACTGCGACCAATGACGATCCCTCGTCTACGTCATCGGACACGCTTTCGACGTCGACGGGGAACGATGAAACTACATCGCCACGGACGACGGATGAAGCGGTATCACGGACACAAAAACCATCTCCCGAGCGTCCTGAAGAACTCACACGGGAAACGGTTGTTCAATACGCCAAACGCTCCGAAACCACCTATCAATACAACTCTGTCCTTGAGACCTATGGTTCGGATGCAGCCAACATTCAGGTCGATAGTTTTGAAATGCAGACGGTATCAGATCAAGATGGATACTACGTACTCCTTGGGTACACCGGGTTCGCTGATTACCCGGATGGGCTCCACGTGGATCTCGGTAGCGAGGTCCTGTATTTCGTCAGTCAAGACGGGACCAAGCGAGTCGATGTCGGCCTTAGTGCAGAGATTCGAAACATTGACTGTGAAGATGCGATCACGCCTGCCGATTCCGACAGCGGCGGGCCATGTGATGAACGGTCCGGGGACGGCGTCGCTTACAGGGTCGTCAATCTGGACCGAGACACTCACACGATAGACGTGCAGGTAGAACTGCTCGGCACCGCTTCCGGAGCGGACTCGGCTGGTGACGATACGATCACACAGACCTACCAACTGAACTCTGATGCGACGATCTATCAAGGGACGGTTGCATTTGTCGATGGGACGTATCGCTTGACGGCGAGTATCGCGTCCGACCCCGACACAACGACAACATCTGAGTGGGAGTACCAATACCCAGGGCGGGTTAGATACACCTCCACCATCATCGTCACCCCGTCAGGCCGAATCCTGATTACTAAACCGTCGCACTTGCTCTATTCTCAAAAGAGATCGACTTCTTATTGCGTGAGTCGGATTTGTTAACATCTCTATACTCTGATGGCAATATAGTCTCGTCTCTTACCGCCGATCGCCACCCACGGTGACGGCGATCGGCGGTAAACAGTGAGAGTAATCATTATGACGGGGGAACGCCGGTTCCGGCAGCGGGCCGGCGTAGCGAGCCCTTTTTATTCGGTGTCGACAAGGAAACCCCATGGCTGGCGGGACCCGGGATCGGTCCGACCTCTGGTTGCTCCTTCCCGAGCCGGTGCGCCGGCTGCCCGCTGATCTCGCCACCGTCATCGTCATCGTCGTCCTGACCGTGCTGGCCGTCCTCCTCCCCGTCGTCAGGGAGACGCCCATCCGCGTCGTGCTCGGACTCCCCTTCGTCCTCTTCGTGCCCGGGTACGCCTTCATCGCGGCGCTGTTCCCCGAGGCCGGCGAATCACCGACCGCCGAGGAGGATGCCGACGACGGGATGGACGCGCCCGACGCCGGCGACCGGTCGGGCATCGACGGCATCGAACGCGTCGCCCTCTCCTTCGGGTTGAGCATCGCCATCGTCCCGCTGATCGGGCTCGTCCTCAACTTCACGCCCTGGGGAATCCGGCTGGTACCGATCCTCGTGTCCGTGAGCGGGTTCACCCTGATCGCGGTCGCCGTCGCGGCGATTCGCCGGTGGGAACTCCCCGAGGAGGAGCGCTTCCGGGTGCCCTACCGGGACTGGATCGCCGCCGGACGCGCGGAACTGTTCGAACCCGACAGCCGGGCGGACGCGGCGCTGAACGTCCTGCTCGTCCTGAGCATCCTGCTCGCGACCGCGAGCGTCGGCTACGCGATCGCCGTCCCCAAGCAGGGCGAGCAGTTCAGCGAGCTGTACCTGCTCACCGAGGGCGAGGACGGCCTCGTCGCCGACGACTACCCCACCGAGTTCGTCCAGGGCGAGCCCCGGTCGCTGGTCGTCGGGATCGGGAACCAGGAACACCGGACCGTCGAGTACACCGTCGTCGCGGAACTCCAGCGCGTCGAGGTCGAGCGGACGGGTACGGCGAACGCGACCCCGGGCGCCACCCCGGTGAACGACACGACTGCCGTCGGGAACGTCTCGATCACGGTGCTCGAGGACCCGGAGGTGCGGCGCTTCGAGACCGAACTCGGCCACAACCGCACGTGGATCCGGCCCCACAACGTGACGCCGCCGATCGCGGGCGAGGACCTGCGCCTGACGTACATGCTGTACAGGGACTCCCCGCCCGAAGATCCGACGGTAGACAGCGCCTACCGGTCGGTGTGGCTCTGGGTGAACGTCTCCGAGCCCTCCGGGTGAGTCACTACGCGGGGTGGACGACGTCCTCACAGTCCGGACACTCGGCGAACGTCCGCGGCCACCCGTCGGCGGACTCGTACCTGATCAGGAGTCGCCGGGCCGGGATCGGAACCTCGCAGTGTGGACAGCACCCGAGATCCGTTCCCCGCCCCCGACAGGATCCGTTCGACGCCATGGTACCGTCTGACGCCCGCCGGGTAATAGTTAAGGGGGACTTTACCCCCTCCGTAAGGCGGCCTTTACTCCCCGGTTCGGACCGGCCCTCGAACGGCGCTGTCCGTCACCCACTGCGCCGGCGGGCGGCGATCCCGGCGAGGAGGACGAGCGCGACGAGCGCGACGCCCGTCCCGAAGCCGGGCTGTCCGGGAACGATCGTCGGAACTCCGTCGTCGTCGTCGGTCGCCGTGCCGCCGTCGTCGGTACCCTCGGGCGCGTTTCCGTTGATCGCCGCTGCGAGGTCCTCGGCGCGCCGCAACTCGCTCTCGCTCGCGCTGTCGTTCCCCAGGATCGACTCCACCTCGCCGACCACGTCGCGGAAGGCGCGGTCGGCGGTCCCGTCGCCGTCGGTGTCGACCGTCTCGGTCCAGCCCACGCGCCCGGAGGCGAAGTTGAGCCACGCCGCGAGCGCCTCGGCTCTGGCGGCCTCCCGCGCCGAAGCCCCGGGATCAAGGACGCCGGCCGTCCCGTTCGGGGCCAGCGCCGCCGCCCCGAAGGCCGCCGAGCCCACGTCGGTGACGTTCCCGAACGCGCGCAGCGTCGCCGCCGAGTACGCATCCCTGCTGCCGTTGTACTGCGACCGCCAGTAGCTCACGCCGCGGGGCCCCTCGTCGGTGCCGGTGACGACCACGGTGATCGTGTCGGTCGCACTCGCGCCGTCGTCGTCGGTGACGGTCACGGTGATCTCGTGGACACCCGGGGTCGCGAACGACGCCGTCGCCGAATCCGTCCTCGCGAACGGGTAGGTGCCGCCCGGACTCTCGGCCGGGTCCGGGCCACTCCCGTCGTTGTAGTACGTCGTCGTCGGTCCCGGCGTCCACGCGACCGTGAGGTCGTCCGACCCAGGGTCGGTCGCGGTCGCGGCGAACGACCGGGACGCGCCGGCCGTCGCGAGGAAGGCGTCGGCTTCCGCCAGCGCGACCGTCCCGTTCCGGTCGATCGAGACCGTCGGCGCCCGGTTCGCGACGACCACCGTCGCCGTCGCCGTCCCGCTCGCGCCGTCGTCGTCGGTCACCGTGACGGTCACCGCGTACGTCCCGTCGTCGCCGTACGCGTGGGTCGCCGCGATCGCGCCGCCGCCGGGCGTCGGGTCGATCGTCACCCCCTCGGTCGTCCCGTCGCCCCAATCGACGGTCGCGGTGTGGGTGTCCCCGGTGCCGGGATCGGTGAACTCGGCGGCCACGGTCGCGCGCTCGCCCTCCGCGACGTCGTCGGGGGTCGCCGTCACCGACGGCGGGAGGTTCTCGACCGTGGCCGTCGTGGTCGCCGTGTCCGTTCCCCCGTCGCCGTCCTCGACAGTCACCGAGACGTCGTAGCTGCCGTTCGTCGCGTAGGCGTGCTCGGCGGTCGCGGTCGTCGTCGTTCCTCCAGGGTCGATCCGGAGCGTCGAGGTGTTACCGTCGCCCCAGTCGATCGTGGCGGTGTGGGCGTCCCGCCCGGGGTCCTCGACCGTCGCGGAAAGCGTCAGGGCCGTCCCCGGTTCGACCGGGGCGTCCGTCGACACCGAGAGGGTCGGCGCGACGTTCGCGACGGTGAGGTTCAGGGCGTCGGTCCCGGTCGCCTCGCCGTCGTCGACGGTGACGTTCACCCGGTACTCGCCGTCGTCGCGGTAGGTGTGATCGAGATCGAAGGTCGTCCCCTGGATCGAAAGCGGGACCGGGCCCGTCCCGTCGCCGTAGGTCACCGACCCGGTCCAGTTCGCCGAGTCGGGGTCGGTGATCGTCCCCGTCCGGGTGAACGTGTCGCCCTCCTCGATAGTGGCGTCGGGGCCGGCGTCGACGGCCGGGGGCTGGTTGGGCGCGGTGGCGTTGTCCGAGAGCGCGACCGAGACGGTGCGCAGGGCGGCGCCGGTCGCGCCGCCGTCGTCGGTCACGGTGAGGACGACGGGCTTGGTGCCGGGTGCGTCGAACGACCGCGTCACGGTCGCGCCGGTCGCGTCGGTCGTCCCGTCGCCGTCGAAGTCCCAGGCGTACGAGCCCACGGAGCCGTCGGCGTCCCGGCTCACCCGGGCGTCGAAGGTGATCGACTCGCCGGTCGTCGTCGCGCCCGTCGAGACCGTGAACCCGGCGTCGGGGGGCAGGTTGCCCGCGTCGGTCACGGCCGTCGACAGCCGGACCACGTTGTCCGAGTCGTCCGTGTCGGTCTCAGCGCTCGTGGCCTCGACGACAGTCGTGATGGAGCCGTTCATCGTGGGCGTCACCGAGACGGTCGCGACGCCGCGCTCGCCGGGATCGAGCGTCCCGATCCGGCAGAACAGGGTGTTGCCGGAGCGCTCACACCCATCGCGGGCGCCGGTCGAGGCGACGCGCGTCGTCGTCGGGACCGTCGCCGACACGACCACGTCGGTCGCCCGGGTCGTGCCGTTGTTGACGGCCGAGATGGTGTAGTCGACCGTGCCGTTGACCGGGACGCTCCCGGGCGCCGAGGCCGACACCGCGAGGTCGACGTCGCCGGGATCGCAGGCGTCGCCGACGCCGTCGCCGTCGGTATCGGTCTGTCCGGGGTTCGGCGTCTCGATACAGTTGTCGTCCCAGTCGGAGACCCCGTCTCCGTCGAGGTCGAGCGCCTCGGCGCGCCGTCTCGTCTCGGTGTAGTTTTGCTCCTCCGGAATCGAGTCGTTCGAGATGGAGACGCCGCCGCTGATCGGGCTGTCCGGGGGTATGAAGTCGATGTTCCCCCAGTCGTCGTAGTCCTCGAGTACCGAGGTGAAGGGGTCGTTCCTGTTGTTGATGTCCACGGCGACCCGGTCCTCGATCGTGCTGTCGTTGTCCCAGTCGACCGGCCGGACGTTCCCCTCGGCGTCGAGTAGCATGGTCGAGGTCTGACTGCTGTTCCTGTCGAAGTAGACGATGCTGTAGTTGACCGTCGTCGGGACGCCGCGCGTCTCGTTGAGCGCCGTCTCGTCCAGCGACGGGAGGTCCCCGGTGGAGTAGTTTATCGGGGTCCCCGAGGGCCAGGTTGACGCCCGCGTCTGGTAGGCGTAGTTCATGACGCTCACGTAGTTGGGCTTGTCGTTCAGGGGGGTGTCGCCGCCGTGGGCCAGTCCCATCTGGTGGCCGAACTCGTGGGCGAAGGTTCCGGCCTGTTCGACGTCGCTCCCCACGTTGTTGGTCCAGCCCCCAAGCGAGACGACGAAGTTGTTACCCCAGGCCAACCCACTCGTGGTCCCCCGTCCGGACTGGCTGTGAATGAACATCCCGTAGTGGGACGTCTTCCGGCGGATGTCCAGCCGGTCCTGGCAGTTCTCGGCGTTCCGGTCGGCTTCGGTTCCGAAGTTGCCGTCACACGCCTCCAGAAGGTTCCCGCGGCGCAGGCGTCCGAACGAGACGTTGTCGTTGCCCGAGGTCCCGACGGGCGCCTGGATGAACTGGTGTTCGGTGACGTTGTCGTCGACGAGGACGTGCATGTCGATCCCGGTCGTGCCGTCGGGGTTCGGCACCGGCGCGTCGGCGTACATCTCCCTGATCATCGAGAGGGCGTCCGTCTTCGGGCGGTGGGTACCCGAGTGGCCCGCACCGCTCATGTAGTCGATCTCGACGAAGACGTCCTTGTGTTCGCGCCGGGCGCCCATCCGGATGAGACTGATCGGCGCACCCTCGGGGGGCGGGTCGAGCCCCGTCCGGATCGCCTTGCTCGTCAGCGGCGCGCGATCAGCGAACGGCGTGGACTCCCAGTTGTCACACAGGCCGTCGCCGTCGTCGTCCTTGTCGCCGTCGCCGTCGACGTCGTAACACCGGTCGAACTCCGCCATGTCGAACGTCGCCAGCGGGCGATCCCCGTCACAGATGCCGTCCCCGTCGGGATCGCTGCAGGTCTGGCTGAACCCCGTGCCGTCGGGCTGGAGCCAGGCGTTCCCGCCCAGGTTCGACCCCCCGAGGATGTTCGTCCTGTTCGTCACGTTCGCGATTTCCCGGGAGCCCCGGTTGTACCCGATGTCGACGCCCAGGGTGGCGTTGATCGTGAAGGGGACGGTGGCGTTGATGCTGTTGTTGTGGATCAGGTAGCCGGACACGCCGCCGTCGCCGGCAGTGACGTTCGTGATCGTCCCGCCGCAGTTCTTGTACCTGATCGGCGCGGTCAGCGCGCGCAGTCCCACCTCCCCGCCCCGGATCCGGTTGCCGGTGACGTGGTTGTCCACCGTCCCACCGCCCAGGTCGATCAGGTAGCTGTTCGGGTCGGTCTCCCCGTCGCCGTCGCAGTCGGCCGGCTGGCTCGTGACCGCGAGACCGACCCGGCCGAACTCGATCCCGACGCCGTTGTCGAGGAGGTCGTTTTGCCGGACCGTGTTGCGAAGGAGGCCGTCGTCGATCAGCCCCACCCCGACGTCGTTGGCCGTGATGTTGTTCGCGCGGATCGCGACCGGCGCGGCGCCGATCCCCCGGACGGCGACGCCGGTGGCCGTCCCGTTTTCGTTCGTGTTCGAGACGATGCGGTTGCCCGCGACGGTGAGGTTCGAACTCCCCCGGGCGACCCGGATCCCGTCGTCGCTCCCGTTCGAGACGGTGAGATCTCGCAGGGTGGCGTTGTCCGTCTCGAAGGCGAGGACGCCGGTGCCGTCGTTGTCCCGCACCGTGTTGTCCTCGACGGTCGCGCCCTCGACGGAGGCCAGCACGATGCCCGCCCCCCGGACCTCCCGCGAGGTGACGTCGCCACCGGGGAGGATGCCCACGTTGCCCGAGCCGGTGGAGTCGGGAGCAGTAATGGAGCCCAGCGACCCGGACGAGCCGACGGTGACGGCGTCCTTCGAGGCGTTGCCGGCCTCGACGGTGTTGTACCTGAGGTCGACGGCGTCGGCGTTCCGGACGAGCATCCCGATCCCGTTGCGTTCCGTCTGTGCGAACTCGACCGTCACGTTCCGGACCGCCCGGACGCCGTCGCCGCCGACGACCATCCCCGCCCGCGCGTTCCGGTTCGCGTCGATCCCATCCACGTCCTCCCCGTCGAGTCCGCCGAGTTCGACGCCGTCCTCGCCGTTCCCGTTCGCGACGACATCGCTGAGGATGGGTGGGGTGACGCGATCCGGCGGGTCTATCCCGTCGAGGTTCACGAACTCGATGCCGTCCCCGGTGTTCCCGTTGGCGGTGACGTTGAACGTCGGTTCGACGTCCCGGGAGTCGGTGATCCGGAGGCCGTCGCCGCGGTTCGCGCTCGTGTTGAGGTCGTACACCGAGACGTTCGTGCTGTCCGCAACGATCACGCCGGCGCCGTTCTCCACGGTCGCCTGATCCCCGATCAACACGTCGTCGGCGAACCGCACGACGATCCCCGCACCTCCGTTCCCGCTGATCCGACCGTTGACGTCGACGCGTATCTCCTCGCCGCCGGAGATCGAGATCCCTGCACCGCCGTTCGAACGCACCACGTTCGCCCGGATGAAGTACTCCCTGTTCGTGGGGTCGGCCGGCGGGTCGTACCCGGCGACGCGGATCCCGTCCTCGCTGTTCGCGGAGGCGTTGTTATCGAGGACGTCGTTGCGGCCCGCCCGCGAGAGGTAGATCCCATAGCGGTTGTCGGTGACGTCGTTGTACCGGAGGGTGTTGTTGCGCGAACTCTCGCCGACGTAGATCCCGTAGTCGTTGCCGGTGAGCTGGCTCTCGACGACCGTGTTGTCGTTTATCTCCACCGGCGTCCCGGAGACGCGGTGTGAGAGCCGGACGCCATAGCGGTTGCCCGTCGCCGTCGTGTTCCGGATCGTGTTCGGTTTGGACCGGCTCCTGATCCAGACACCCGCCTCCGTGTTGTTCCGGGCGACGTTGTCCCGGACGGGCGCGCCCGACCCGACGACGACGATCCCGCTCGCGCCGTTGTAGGAGGCGTTGTTGGAGACGATCTCCTCGCCGCCGTCCGTCCCGCCCCACCCCGACAGCCGGATGCCGATGGCGCTGTTGTTCAGGATCGCGTTGTTCGCGATCCGGGTCGAGCGGGACGCGGACCCCGGATTCACCTCGATCCCGTGGTTGGCGCTCCGGAGGATCGCGTTCCCGGTGATGGTGGCGTTCGCGCCGGTGTAGAACAGGCCGGTGCCGTACCAGTCCAGATCCCTGCTCGTCCGGGCGATCACCCCCGGGGTGCCGCTGTCCGTGAGCCGGTTGTCCCGGAGGGTGAAATTCTCCGGCGTCCCGCTCGACGGCCCCGATGCGGCGTTGATCTCCCGAGCCTTGACCCCGGCGAGCGTGTTGTTGCCGACGTGGCTCTCCCGGATCGTGACGTCCGTCCCGCCCTTCGCGTCGATCCCGTAGGCGTTCTCCGAGAGCGTTACGTTCGCGACCGTGGCGTTCGTGACGTTCCAGAGGTACAGCCCGTCGGTGTTGTTGGTGAGGGTGACGCCACGCACCTCGACGTCAGAGCTGTTGACGAGAGCGATGTATCCGGGGTTGTCGGCAGCCGTGAACGTCTCGCCGGAGACGTTGAACCGGTAGTAGATCGGGTCGCCGTCAACGGTGTTGGAGGTGTCGAGATCGAACGGGCCGGGACCCACCCCTAACCAGTCAATGTGGAACGCGTCGACGTGGACGTTCTCCCGGTTCGATCGCATCGCGTTGTCCCGGAGGAGGTGGCCGGATCCGCCGATCTGCAGGCCCCGCGTGTTGTTCCGGAGGGTGTTGTTCCGGAGGACGTGGTCCTGTCCGACGACGTCCATGGCGTACTCGTCGGCGCCGTGCTGGCGGCCGTTTCGTATCCCCCGGACCACGTTGTCCGTCACGCTGGTGTTCTCCGTGAGGACCATGATGCCGTCACCCGTACCGCCGACGACGGTGTTGTTGTGGATCCGGCCCCCGAAGGCGGAGACCCACAGCCCATCATTGATCGGACGGACGGTGTTGTTCGCGATGGTCGCGTTGTCGCCGGAGAAGGCGATCCCGTCCTCGTTGTCCCGGAGTTCGTTCCCGTCGATCCGGAGCCCGCGGGTGTTCCGGAAGACCGCCGTGCCCGGCACCTTGATCCCGGTTGCGGCTGCCCGGATCGTGCTGTCCCGGACGGTCGTGTTCGCGACGCCGAACAGCCTGACGCCCCACTGGGTCTGGAGGACGCCCGCGTGGGAGAACACCGTGACGTTCTCGACCGTCAGGCCGGTGGTGTTGTAGGCCTCGACGCCGGTTCCCCAGTCGGTGAGGGTGATGTTCCGGATCGTCACGTTACGCTCTCGCGAAAACGACCCGGCCACGTACACGCCGACGGGATACGTGAAGAACCCGCGCTCTTCCGAATCGACGTGGTGACCGTTCCCGTCGAAGGTGACGTCGCTCGCATTGATCACGATACACGCGTCCGCCTGTGACGCCCCGATCAGCCGGGCCGACCCGACGTCGGTGAGGTTCGTCGTCAGTTCGTACACGCCCGACCGGTTGATCACCCGACAGGAGTCCACCGTCGTCGAGGCGTTCGTCGCCGCCGTCGTGACGGCGGGCGACGGGGCGCTCGTCCGCGCGTCTGGTGCGGGCCCGGCGTCCGGGGCAGTGTGTTGGGCGTCCGCGGTGGGGTGTCGGGCAGTCGCGAGGCCTGTGACCGCGACGGAGCCGGCGACGACCAGCAGGATCAGGCTCGCCAGAACGACCGTCTTTCGTGGCATGGGTCCGTCCGACGGCGGAGACATCGGGGTCGAGCACGGTTCCGGTCGGTCGCCGGGTAGATCCGACCGCCCGCCAAACGAACGACCCCCACCGCCGGTGACACCCTCTCGACACCGTCGCTCTCTCCCCTGTCCGTCGCCGTGTTTCCGATGAGTATGTGTTAACTGTGGACAAATAACTTACGGCTAGTGGTAACTCCGGTCACACCAGCATTGATCGTTTGCGAACCGGTAACAGGAGGTTACAGTGACGACGGGGGCGTGGCGTCCGGCGCGCCCTGTCTCCGACTGCTTCGGGAGTGGATACCGGCCGTCCGGGGACGGACGACGACTGTCCGGGTCGAAAACCGCCCGATACTGCGTTTCTCGTGCCATCGTTAAATCGATCATTGCACTGTTGTGCCGGGTTTTTCATCACCCACAATGCATATATGGTCCCGGGTGATCAGTAGTTACTGACTGAGCCATGCTGGGGAGGGTCCGCCAATGAGTCGTTATCCCCGTGCTGCCCGTAGCGCAGCCATCAAGTGCATCCCGTGTAACGCACCCGTGACCGAAACCGTCGACGGCGAGTACGTCTGCGTCCAGTGTGGGGACGCACCGATAACCGAGCGAACCCGGACCACTGCGCCCTCGGTCGCGGCCGACGACTGATAATGACTACTCTCGTCTCCTACCGGTAATTCCCCACGCCATCCGATCTCACGAAGAAAATAGACGACGGTGCGGGGTACGCGCGTCAAGCAGGTGTCGGGCCCACCTGTCGAGGACTCTGTCGCCGAGAGCCGGCAATTACAGCCCGTCGAGCGGCCGCCGGTCGGACCCGAAGAAGCCTTTATCGAGCCCACACGACGACCGCCTATGAGCCACGAGTGTGCGGACTGCGGCGAGACGTTCGACACGCTGACCGGGAAACGCCTCCACGACTGTCCCGGGCAGGATTCCTCCGTCGAGACGGAGTACGGCGAGGACCTCTCGGCGTTCCGCGACCGCGTCGAGGACGGCGACCTCGACGCGCTGTACGGCGCGCTGGCGACGTTCGAGTCGGCACAGGAGGCCGCCAGCGGTGCGGACCCCGAGACGTACCGCGAGGTCTTCTGGGAGTACTACGAACCCTTCGCCGACGGGCTCGACCGGTTCGCCCGCGAGGAGGGCTGGACCGCGCTCGCGGAGTTCGTCGAGGCGTACGACCCACGCACCGCGGAGGAGTTCCCCCACGTCTCGGCGGTGATCGAGAACGCCGTCGGTCGGTTCGTGATCCGGGCCCGGATCGAGGACGGTGTCGAGGCGATCCCCGCAGAGGCACTCGCGTACCTCCGGTCGATCCCGGGAACTGCGCCGGCGGGCGCGGACGCCGCCTTCGAGGAGGCCGGGACGTACGGCTGGGGGATCGGCCACCCCGAGGAACCCGTCGCGGACCACCTCCAGGAGATGGCCGTCGACCACCGGTTCATGGTGTCGGCGGCGCTCGAAGCCGCCTTCTACGCCGACCAGGAGGCGGCCGTCGACCTCCTCGAACGCCTCGTGACCGACGACGCGATCGACTTCAGGGTCCAGCACTCGGTGCTCACCGTCGGCCCCGCCCGGTTTTTCCTCGACAGCGTCGTCGGCCCCGACAGCGACCGCGATCCCTCCGCCCCCCGCTACTGGGACTGGACCGGGGAGTACGACTACGCCTTCGAGTGGGACCCCGAAGTGAAAGACCGCGTGCGCGAACTCGCCCGCGTGACCGGCGTCGCCGACGACCTGCCCGAGGGCTGGGACATCGCGAGCCTCGCGATCTGATCGCTCCGGGCGATTCCGCGGGCGTCAGCGCAGCCAACCTCGCCGGACGTAGCCCCACGCCAGCAGCGCCGCGGCGCCGGCGACGACCGTCGGCCCGGGCTGGGTGCTCAGGTACAGCCCCGGCGTCGGCGGGTGGACCCGGAGCGCGGGCCAGAGGACCCCATACGAGTACCCCGACGGCGTCAACAGGAGGGCGTCCGCGAGCAGGTGGGAGGCGGCGCCGACCCCGAGCAGCGCGCCGATTCGCCGGCGCTCGGCCGGGACGACGACCGCCGCGCCGATCAGGACGGCGACCAGGGCCCCGCCGGCGGTATGGATCCCGCTCCAGGAGAAGGGCACGCCGAGGATCGCCTCCATCGCGGCGTCGGGCACGATCAGCACGATCTTCATCACGTCGGGGATGAACGCCCCGGCCATGCCCGCGGTGACGTACGCCGGGGTGAGCCAGTCGTAGCGCACGGAGAGGACGGTACAGATCGCGTAGGCGAGCAGGGCGTGGGCGAGCAGGTCAGGCATCGCCATCACCCCCGGACGTCCCCCGTCCTCGCCGAACGATCGCGCGGAGCGAGACCGATCGCTCCCGGGGGACCAGCCCCCACTGCTCGCGATCGAGACGGAACCGGCGGACGATCCGCGCGAGGGTCCACAGCCCCGCGAGAGCGGAGACGGTCCAGGTGTACCACAGGCCGCTCGTGGGCACGGTAAACGCGTTCGAGGAGCGAATCGTCCGGTCCGGCTTGACGACGCCGAACACGCGCAACGTCGCGCCCTCCTTGACAGCCACGGAGGGGTCGAGGCCGACGACCGTCAGCCGGATCGACTCGTCGACGCCGTACTCGGCCGTGACGACGACGGGGTCGGTCTCGACGACACGCCCACCGACGGTGACGCGCTCGCCGAGGTACGCGTCGTAGTCGGCGGCGAGTTCTTCCGTGCCCGGGAACGACCCCGCTTCCGGTGCCGGCTCCAGTGTGCCGTGCCAGACCACCAGGCCGAACAGCGCACAGAGGAGGACGAGGACGGCCAGCAGGCGTGCCCGTGGCGACCGGAGCATCGTCCGGAGTCACGGCGGAGGTGAACGTAAGGGAACCGATCACGGATCTCCGTGGGGACGGTTGCCCGCACATACAAGTGAGCGGCTGTGTTATTCCCTGACAATGGCCGTAACTGCGTCGAACGCGACGGGACCGGGAGAGGGCTGGCACGCTTGGATCGCTCGACTCCTCCCGACGGTCGTGCTGACGCCGCTCCGGATCACCGCGATCTATGCCGTGTTCGGGGTATCCGCCCTGTACGTCTCCGACGTGCTGTTCGTCCGCTACCTCTCCGAGCCGATTCTCAGCCAGGTACAGGCGCTCAAGGGCGGTATCGAAGTTCTGCTGACTGCCGGGCTCATATTCGCGTTGACCGCCAGGAGCGAGAACCGGCTCCGGGATGCCAACGCCCGCCTCGAACAGCAACGCGACGAACTCCAGCTCCTCCATCGCGTGTTGCGCCACAACCTCCGGAACGACCTCACGATCGTCCAGGGGTACGCGGACCTGATACGGGACGCCGTCGCCGAGGAGGAAACGGAGCGACGGTGCGAGCGCCTCCTGAAAACGGCCGAGGAGATGGAGCGGTACACCGAACAGGCCCAGCGGATCAGGAAAGCCAGCGAGGCGAAAAACCGGGAGAATGCGGTCGATCTCGGGGAGGTCATCCCCGCGGTTCTTGCGGACAACTCCCGTGTCACGTCCGGGGTCGAGGTGACGACGGCGATCCCGGACGGCGCCGAAGTCAGCGCCAACCCCATGATCGACGAGGCGATCGACGAACTGGTGACGAACGCGGTCAGACACAACGACGCCGACGCACCAGCGATAACCATCGAGGCCCTCCCCGAGTCCGGGCCGGACGGGATGACGACGATCCGGATCATCGACGACGGGCCGGGGGTGCCCGAATCCGAGATGGCTGCGCTCCGGGACGACGACCGGGAGCCGCTACGACATCTCAGCGGGATGGGACTGTGGTTCGTCGACTGGGTCGTGACCCACTCTGGCGGCGAGTTTCAGGTGTCGAACGCCGAGAACGGCGGAACGGAGGTCCTGGTCCACCTCCCGAGCGCGGGCGACTCGTCGGCCGGCACGGACGGCCGTCGGTTCCTGCCAGGCACCGACGCCATCCCGTGAGCGAACCGTTCACGTCAGGAGTTCCACGAGCAGCCCGTTCTGGGCGTGCATGCGGTTCTCGGCCTGGCGCCAGACGAGCGACCGGTCGCCCTCCATCACCTCGTCGGTGATCTCCTCGCCGCGGTGGGCGGGCAGGCAGTGCATGACTTTCGCGTCGGTGCCCGCGAGCAGGTCCTCGCTCACGCCATAGCCCTCGAAGGCCGCGAGGCGCTCCTCGCGCTCGTCCTCCTCGCCCATGTTGACCCAGACGTCCGTGTACACGACGTCGGTGTCCGCGACGGCGTCGGCGGGATCGTCGACGATCTCGGGCGCGCCACCCAGGCCGGCCGCGCGATCCAGCGTCGACTCGTCGAGGCCGTACCCCTCGGGCGTCGCCACCGTCAGGTCGATCCCGGCCATCGCACAGCCCAGGGCGAAGGAGGCGGCGACGTTGTTGCCGTCGCCGACCCAGGCCGCCGAGACGTCGAAGTCACCGAACGTCTCCCGGATCGTCAGCAGGTCCGCGAGCGTCTGGCAGGGGTGGGCGTCGTCCGTGAGCCCGTTGATCACCGGCACCGTCGCGTGGGCGGCGAGTTCCGACAGTTTCCCGTGGTCACTCACGCGCGCCATGACGGCGTCGACGTAACACGACAGCGCGCGGGCGGTGTCCCTGATCGGCTCGCCCCGGCCGAGTTGCATGTCGCCGGGACTGAGCATGATCGCGTGGCCGCCCAGGCGTGTCATCCCCGTCTCGAAGGACACGCGGGTGCGGGTGCTGGGGTTCTCGAACAGCATCGCCAGGGTTCGGTCGGCCAGGTAGCGCATCGGTTCGCCGCCACGGCCGGCGCGTTTCAGCGCCGCGGCGCGGTCGAGCGTCGCCGCGACGTCCGGCACGTCGTCGACATCGAGCACGTGGGTCGGCGGGCTGTCCGGGTCGTGGGTGTCGGGTGTCGGGGTCACGTGTGGTCACGCTCCGTGAGACGGTCGCAGGCGCGTTCGAGGACCGCGACGGCGCGGTCGAACTCGTCGAGGTGGATATGCTCCTCGGGGGTGTGATCGAGCGCCGAGTCCCCGGGGCCGTAGGTCGCCATCGGCACCGACCAGGCGTCGGCGTAGAGGTTCATGTCGCTCGTGCCCGTCTTCCTGAGCTGGCTGGGCTCGCCCCCCGTGGCGCGGATCGCGGCCCGGAACGCCCGCGCGACGGGGTTGCGCGGGCTCGTCATGACCGGCGGGATGGCCTCGCGCCACTGGACGGTCCCACCGTCCAGGGCGCCGTCGGCGACCTCCCGGACCGCGTCCGTGCCCATGTCGGGCGGGACGCGGAACTGCGCGTCCACCGTCGCCTCGACGGAGAGGCCGTCGGCGCTGGTCCCGCCCTCGATCCCGACGGGTTTCGGCGTCACGCCCTCGAAGACGGGCGTCCACTCGTCGGCCCCGAAGGCCTCCTCGACGCGGCTCCACCAGCCGATGGCCGACTGGATGGCGTTGTCCGCCGGGCGGGAGGTGTGGCCCGACTCGCTGGTCGCGACGTAGGTCCCCGAGAGGAGGCCACGGTAGCCGAGCGTCACGGCGTCCCAGCCGCTGGGCTCGCCGTTGACGACGGCGTCGGGCGTCTCGCGGTCCGCGATCAGGTGCCGGGCGCCCCGGGAGTCGACCTCCTCGCCGACGACGCCCGCGAAACTGACGCCCGTCTCGACGGCCGCGACCGCCATCGCGACGAGGGATCCCTTGGCGTCGACGCTGCCCCGGCCGTGCAGGACGCCGTCCGCGACACGGACCGGGATGTCCCCCGGAACCGTGTCGACGTGGGAAGTCAGCAGGACGGAATCGTCGGCCGGCGCGCGGACGTTGCCGACCGCGTCGATCCGGGCCTCCCGACCGTGGGCCTCGAAGAAGGCGACGAGGCGCTCGGCCGCCTCGGTCTCCTCGCCCGAGACGGAGGGGGTCGCGACCAGCTCCTCGAGGAGGTCGCGGCCCTCGGCGCGGACGGGGACCGCCGTCCCCGACTCGGCGCCCGGGTCGGCGCTCATCCGATCACCCCCGGGTCGGTCCTCATCCGACCACCTCGGCCATGGCGTCGACGGCCTCGTCGGCCTCTTCCTCGGTGATGGTCAGCGGCGGGAGCAGGCGCACCACCGTCCGCCCGGCGGGGAGCACGAGTACGCCCTCCTCGATGGCGAGGTCGCGGGCGACGCGGTTGGCGCCGCGCTTCAGTTCGACCCCGATCAGCAGGCCCTCCCCGCGGACCTCACGGATCGCGTCACCGAGCCGTGCCTCGATCTCGCCCATGAGGTACGCGCCCATCTCGGCGGCGTGGGCGGGCAGGTCGCGCTCGACGATGGTCGACACCGTCGCGTCGACGGCGGCACTCACGACGGGGCCGCCCGAGAAGGTCGAGTTGTGCGAACCCGCGCCCTCCGCGATCCAGTCGGCACACAGCGCGGCGCCCACCGGGATCCCGTTCCCGAGGCCCTTCGCCGTCGTCACGACGTCCGGGACGACGCCAGCGTGCTCGACCGCCCAGAACTCGCCGGTGCGGCCGTTGCCGGCCTGGACCTCGTCGACGATCATCGCCGCGCCGGCACGCCCGGTGATCTCCCGGACGGCTTCGAGGTATCCCTCGGGGGGACGGTTGATGCCGCCCTCGCCCTGGATCGGCTCGACGATCACGGCGGCAGTGTCGTCGTCCACTTCTTCGGCCATCGCCGCCTCGTCGCCGTAGGGAACGAACTCGACATCGCCGATCAGGGGTTCGAAGGGCTCGCGGTACTTCTTCGGCCAGGTCGTCGCGAGCGCGCCCATCGTGCGGCCGTGGAAGCCCTGCATCGTCGCGACGATCTTCGAGTCGCCCGTCGCCGACCGGGCGAACTTCAGCGCCGCCTCGTTGGCTTCCGTCCCCGAGTTGCAGAACCAGACGTTCTCCAGGCGCCCCGGTGCCGTGGCCGCGAGCGCGGCGTATGCGCGCTCGCGTGCCTCGACGGGGAACGAGGCCTGGACGAAGGTGAGTTGCTCTACCTGGTCGGTCACGGCCCCCGTGACGGCGGGGTGGCAGTGTCCCAGGGGCGTGCAGGCGTAGCTCGCGCCGAAATCGAGGTACGCGCGGCCGTCGCGGTCGTAGAGGGACGTGCCCTCGCCACGCTGTATGGGGATGGGCTTCTCGGAGTGGATGAAGTTGTGTTCGCTCATGTCAGGCTCCCCCGACACCATCGATCGCCCCCGGGTGGATGTGCGTGCCCCCGCCCTCGATCGCTCCCGTGACGGGCGCCTCCGCGTTGGCATCGGCGACGACGACCTCGCTCGCGCCGCCCTCCAGCGCTTCCGTGGCCGCCATCACCTTCCGGGCCATGAACCCCTCGGCGGCGTCCTCCAGGATCGCCATCTCGGCGGGCGTCTCGACGGCGCCGATCAGGGTGGCGGGATCGTCGGGGTCGGCGTACACGCCGGCGACGTCGGTCAGCAGGACGAGCCGGGCCCCGAGCGCGGCCGCGATCGCCGCCGCCGCGCGGTCGGCGTCGGTGTTGACGGGGGTGATCGCGCCGTCGTCCGCGCCGGCCATCGGCGGACCGACGACAGGGACGTGGCCGGCGTCGATGAGGGCCGACAGGAGTTCCGCGTTCACCTCCCTGATCGTCCCGGAGTGGTCGCCCCGGCGGATCTTACGCTTGCCGTCCTCCAGCACCCTGACGGCGGACTTGCGGGGGCCATGCAGGAGTTTGCCGTCCACGCCAGACAGGCCGACTGCGTCGACGCCCAGGCCCTGGAGGCCGGAAACGAGGTCCGTCCGGATCGAACTCATCGCCATCGTGAACGCCTCCATGGTCTCGGCGTCGGTGAAGCGCCCGACGACGCCGTCGGGCGTCTCGACGTACTCGGGGGCGATCCCGAGGCGTTCGAGCGTCTCGTCGACCTTCGTGGAGCCGCCGTGGACGAGGACGACGTCCGCGCCGCCGCCGCTGATTTCGGCGACGTCTTCGAGCGCGCCCTCGGGGTCGACGGCGCGGGCGCCGCCGATCTTGACGACGGTCGTCGCGGCGCCGGTGTCGTTGACGGTCGCGGCGTCGTGGTCGGTAGTCATGGTCCGATCAGGGTGCGCCGACGGGATGAAGGCCACGGTGATCGAGCCCCGCGGTCTCCTCGATCCCGAGCGCGACGTTCGCGGCGTGGACCGCCTGGCCCGCCGAGCCCTTCATCATGTTGTCGATCGCCGAGAAGACGACGAGGCGGTCGTTTTTCGGGTCGAGTTCGAAGGCCAGTTCGGCCGTGTTCGTACCCGCGACGACCTTCGGCTCGGGGTAGCGGTACACCCCCGAGCCGCCCGCGACGAACTCGACGAACGGCTCCTCGCCGTAGGCTCCCCGGAGGGCCTTCCAGACGTCGCCCTTGCCGGGGAGATCGTCGAGCAGGAGGTGGCAGGTGGCCGAGGCCCCCCGGATCATGTCGACGGCGTGGACGGTGAAGTTCACGCCCGTCCCGAGCCACTCCTCGATCTCGGCCTCGTGGCGGTGGCCAGTCGGCGCGTACGGCCGCACCACGCCCGAGCGCTCGGGATGTGAGGAGGCCGCGCCGCCGCCCGCGCCGCCCTCCGAGGAGCCGACCTTGACGTCGACCACGGCGTCCGCGGTGTCGTCGACGACGCCCGCCTCGAAGAGGGGGTGCAGGGCGAGCAGGGTCGCGGTGGCGTTACACCCCCCCGAGGCGATCAGGTCCGCGCCCGGGAGTTCGTCGCGGGTGAGTTCCACGAGGCCGTAGGTCGATTCCTCCAGCAGCTCCGGGCGCTCGTGGCCGTCGTAGTACTCGTCGTACGCCCCGGGGTCCGAGAGCCGGAAGTCCGCGCTCAGGTCGACGACGGTGTCCGCGGCCGCCCGGAACGCGTCGATCCGGTCCATCGAGACGCCGTGGGGCGTCGCCGCGAACAGGACGTCGACGGAGTCGAGGTCCGCGGGATCGGAAAACCGGAGATCGAGGTCCCGGAGGTTCGGGTGGACGGTCCCCACGGAGCGTTTCGTGTACGACCGGCTGGTGGCCTGGGCCACCTCGAACTCGGGGTGGTCGGCAAGCAGACGGAGGAGTTCGCCACCCGTGAAGCCGCTGGCGCCGACGACGGAGGCGACGAGGGTCACGGTTCGGCCTCCACGGTCGTGGTCTCGGCCGCCTTCCCCTCGATCCAGTCGACCACGCGGGCGGGCACGTCGACGTCGGTGGCGTCGTTCAGCGCCTTGAACTCGACGGTGTGGTTGACCTCGTGGACGGTGTACCCCTCCGGATCGCCGCCGTTCACGCCCGTCTCCATGAGATCCACGCCGAGCAAGCCGCCGGCGACGGCGTCGGAGGCGCGCTTCACGAGGTCGCGCACCTCCGGGTCGAGTTCGAACGTCGACGTCTCGGCGCCGCGGGCGGCGTTGGTGAGCCAGTGGTCGGAGCTCCTGGCCATCGCGGCGATGGGCTCGCCGTCGGCCGCCACGACCCGGAGGTCGCGGCCGGGCTTCTCGACGAACTCCTGGATGTAGAACACCTTGTGCTCGTAGTGGCCGAGTTGCTCCTTGTGTTCGAGGATGGCCTCGGCGGCGTTTCTCGAATCTATCTTCGCCATCAGCTGCCCCCACGAGCCGATCACGGGCTTGAGCACGCAGGGATAGCCGAACTTCTCGATCGTCTCCAGGGCCGAGTCCTTGGTGAACGCGACTTCCGTGTTGGGGGTCGGGACCCCGGCGCGCTGGAGCGCCAAGCTGTTTTTCACCTTGTCCGCGCAGAGTTCGGCCGTCTCCGCCGAGTTGATGACGGGGATCCCGTAGGCGTCGAGGAACTGTGTGATGTACAGCCCCCGGCTGGTCGCGAGACACCGGTCCAGCACGATGTCGACGCCGTCGAAGGCCTCGGGGGGTTCGCGGATGTTGAACCCCTCCCGGCGGACGTCGATCTTCGTCGTCTCGTGGCCGCGGTCGCGAAGCTCCCGGAGCAGCAGCTTCTCGTCCTTGCGGATCCGGGAGTACAGCACGCCGACGTTCAGGGTCATCGGTTCGTCCCTCCGGTGGGGTCGTCCTCGCCGGGGCGCTCCGTGGTCACTCCCCCCAGTCCTCTTCCAGCTCGGGCGCTGGCTCGAGGACCGGCGGGGCGGTGTCGATGACTTCCAGCTCGGTGCCACAGGTCGTGCAGTCGACGATCTCTCCGATCTCGGCGTCGTCCGGCAGGGCCACCTCGGCCCCACACTCGACGCATTCTGCCGTGTCTGCCATGCGTGTCCATCGGTAGTCTCCTGACGGGTATAAAATTTCCTAACTGGACTGACAAGAATTCGACGCGGGCACGGCTCCCGGGGGGCGAGAACGGGCCCGCGTCAGCTCGTGTCGGCGGTCGCCGGTCGCCTCGACCGGAGGACAGCACCCGGATCATGTCCGCGCCGCCACCTCCCGGTCGAGTTCGTCGGCGGCGTCGGCGAGCGCACCGCGCTCGTCCTCGACCGTCCCCCGATCAGCCGCGAGCGCCTCGCGGGCGCGGTCGAGCGCACCCCCGACCGCGCCGGGCGCGGGCCCCCCGAGGGAGTCCCGCATCGCGACGCTTTTGGCCGGATCGAGCGCGCGCTCGACGGCCTCGCGCTCGACGACCGCATCGAGGGGCTCGCCCAGGGTCTCGCGGGCGGCCCGATCGAGCGCGTCGTAGATCGCATCGGGCGCGTCGTCCTCGACCTCGGCGGCGGCAGTCGCGACGAGTTCGTGGGCGGTGCGAAACGGTATCCCCGACATCGCGAGCAGGTCGGCGACGCCGGTCGCCGTCGAGAACCCCTCGCCCGCGTCCGCGGCCAGCGCCTCGGCGTCCCAGGTCGCCGTGGCGACGGCGCCGGCCGCGACCTCCGTCGCCTCCGTGACGGCGTCGATCGCCTCCCAGACGTGGGGGCCCCCGCGCTGCAGGTCACGGTTGTACGCCCTGGGGAGGCCCTTCAGCGTCGTGAAGACGCCCGACAGTCCCGCGAGCGCGTCGCCGGCGCTCGCGCGCACGAGTTCTAACGTGTCCGGGTTCTTCTTCTGGGGCATGATCGAGGACGTGGAGGCGTACTCGTCGGCGAGGTCGAGGTAGCCGCGGTTCGCAAAGAGGATTCCGTCCTCGGCGATCCCCGAGAGGGTCACGGCGAGCGCCGAGAGCGCGCCAGTCGTCTCGACCAGGAAGTCCCGCCCGGCCGCGGCGTCGGCGCTGTTCTCGATCACGCCCGAGAAGCCGAGCAACGCGGCCGTGCGCTCCCGGTCGATCGGGAAGGAGACGCCGGCGAACGCCCCCGCCCCCAGCGGCGAGCGGTTGACGCGGGCATAACAGTCGAGCAGGCGCTCGACGTCCCGGCCCAGCGCGGACTCGTACGACAGGAGCCAGTGGGCGACCGTCGTCGGCTGGGCGGGCTGGAGGTGGGTGTAGCCGGGCATCACTGTCTCCTTGTGCTCGGTCGCGCCGTCGAGCAGCGCCTCCCGGAAGGCGTTGGTCGTCTCCGCCAGATCCAGCAGGTCCTCCCGGAGGCGGTACCGGATGCAGGCCGCCACCTCGTCGTTCCGGCTGCGGGCGGTGTGCATCTTCCCCCCCTCGGGGCCGACGCCCGGAACGATCGTTTCGTTATCCCCCTCGATCCCGCCGATGACGGCCGACTCGATGGCCTCGTGGACGTCCTCGCCCTCCGACAGGGCGCCGTGGCCCGCCGCCTCGATCGCGTCGAGGGCCGCGAGGATCGCGCTCGCCGCGGCGGCGTCGACGACGTCCTGCTCGTCGAGCATCACGACGTGGGCGCGGTCGACCGCGAGGTCGGCCGCGAAGATGCGCTCGTCGCCCTCGAGCGAGGAGAGAAACGAGCGGGCGGGGCCGCCGCTGAAGCGGTCGCGGCGCACCGCGGCGCCGGGGTCGTCCTCGCTCATCTACGCTCCCTCCTTCGGCATGGTCACTCCTCGGCGTCGATCTCTGGGGGCTCGCGCTCGACGGCGTCGCGGGTGGCGTTGGCGAGGCGCTCCTGGAAGCCGTGGTACTTCGCGACGCCGGTGGCGTCGGCCTGCGTGATCCCGCCGGTCACGTCCTCGGTGTTGAACGAGGCTGCCTCCTCGGAGTAGACGGCGTACGCCGAGTCGCGTCCCACGGGGCGGGCCTGCCCGCCCTGGAGTTTCACGGCGACCGTACCCGTGACGCGCTCCTGGGTGGTCTCGATGAACCCCTCTAGCGCTTCGGTCAGCGGCGCGAACACCAGCCCCTGGTAGGCCTTCTCGGACCACTCCTGTTCGACCCCCGTCTTGAAGGCGCGCTCCTCCTTCGTGAGGACGAGCTGTTCGAGCCCCTCGTGGGCCGTGATCAGCACGGTCGCGGCGGGGTGCTCGTAGTTCTCGCGCACCTTGAGCCCGAGCATGCGGTCCTCCATCATGTCGGTCCGGCCGACGCCGTAGGAGCCGGCGAGCTCGTTGAGGTACTCGATGAGGTACGCCGGCGAGAGCCGTTCGCCGTCGACCGCGACGGGACGGCCCGCCTCGAACTCGATCTCGACGACCGCCGAGTCGTCACCGGGCGCCTGCGTCCAGTCGTAGATCTCCTCGCCCGGGATGTGCGTCGGGTTCTCCAGGTCCGCCCCCTCGACCGAGCGGCTCCAGAGGTTGGTGTCGATGCTCCACTTGCCGCCGCCGCCGCCCTCGACGGGGAGGTCGTGCTCGTCGGCGTACTCCTGTTCCCACTCGCGGGTGAGACCCATCTCCCGGACGGGCGCGATCACGTCCAGATCGGAGCCCCGCCACACGGCCTCGAACCGGAGCTGGTCGTTGCCCTTGCCCGTACAGCCGTGCGCGAGGGCGTCGCAGTCCTCCGCGAGTGCCACCTCGAGGATCGCCTCCGCGATCACGGGCCGCGCGAGGGCGGTCCCCAGGGGATACCCCTGGTAGGAGGCGTTCGCCTGGACGGCGTCGAAACACAGGTCGGCGAACTCCTCGGTGGCGTCGACCACGTGGTGCTCCAGATCGAGCGCCTCCGCCGTCTCCGCCGCCTCTTCGAACTCCGCCTCGGGCTGGCCGACGTCGACCGTGACGCCGATCACCTCGTCGTACCCGTACTCCTCCTCCAGCAGCGGGACACACACGGTGGTGTCCAGCCCGCCGGAGAATGCGAGCGCAACGCGTTCCATACGTGTCGAGTCGCCCGTTCGGGACTTAAATGGACCGATCCTGTTGGATGAATGAAAAGACGGGGCGGTTGCTACCGGAGCCTCGGTGGCTGGAAACCGGGAGAGCGCGGGGGACGGGGGGAGGGGTAGTGGCGGGGCTCACAGCCCCGGTCGTCGCGGTCGGACGGCGGACCCGCCGGTGAGAAGGGGCGAGCGGGGGCGACGGCGGGTCGCTGTCATCGAGCGCCAGTTCCCCGTGGAGCCGTTAAACGCTTGCGATCCGGGGGTGTCCGAACTGTCCGGGCCGGGAATCGACGCCCGAGGAGGATGGACGTCCGCTATCGTCTCCGGGCGGCGATCACGGCGAGCGCGAGGAGCGCGAGGACGGCTACGCCGACGCCGAAGCCGGGCAGACCGGGTCCGGAGCCGCCGCCACCGGACACGGTGACGTCGCGCTCGGAGAAGTGGTTGATGGCGATCAGCACGTCGGCGCTGGCCTCGGCACTCGAGGACTGCCGGACGAGGAACCTGGAGTTGTCCCCGCCGTCGGCCGCGCTCCGGAGTTCCGAGTAGGAGGAGGCCTCGGCGGCGGCCTCGCCGTCGACCGTGACGCTTACGTCATCCATCGATTCGATGACGGCCTCGGAGACGGAGGTGATGACGACCCGGCCCTCGCTCTCGGCGCGCTCGGCGGTCATCTCGACCTGACCTTCGCTCGTCCGGGTGACTTCGACCGCGGTGTCCTGGCTGTAGTTCGCCACGCCGGCCACGAACTCGCCGCTGGCGTCGGCGGACTCCCGCACGTACACCTCCGCCGCCGCGGTGCCGTCGGCGATCATCTCCTCGGTCTCCTCGTCGTCAGCGGTGCGCTCCCCGGCGTACGATCGCGCGACCAGCGAGCCCGAGGACCCCACCTCCGCGGAGACGTTCCCGGCGTCGTTGACGACGACGTCGGCGTCACCGACGGCGATGAATGTCGTCGTCGTCCCGCTCTCGGTCGTCACGACGACGCGGTCGTCGCTCTCGCTCTCGACGGTGGCGTCGCTGGAGACGTTCGCCGTCACGTACTGGGTGCCGCCGCTCGAATCCACCACGAGGATGCCGTTCGAGCTGTCGTGGGCGCGTATCGTCGCCCCGCTTCCGGCCGCGATCGTCGTGCTCGCCTGCCCGCTCGACTGGAGGGAGAGGACGGAGCCCGACAGGTCCGTGAGGGCGGCCAGGCCGATCCCGACCGAGATCTCGCCCGACGCTAACGCGTTGCTCCGGGACTGCACGGTCATGGACTCGACGACGGTGTCGTCCTCGACGGAGTAATCGACGATCGCGTTGCCGTCCGTCCGGAACGACACGGTCGCGCCTGTGACCGCATTCCCGTCCGAGGACGCGGCGAGGGCGGCCGGTCCGACGGCGGATCCGACGATCAGCGCTGTAAACAGGGTCGCAACGAGCGTTTTTGATCGCATCGTGTCTCCTCAGTAATCCGCCGGGGGAGATATACACCCCGAATCCTGACCCCGAGACAACGCGGATTTCGCCGGATTACGTTGAAGCCGCGATCGCTCCTCGAATCGGGGGGTCCGCCCGTTCGTCCTGCGGACCACTCGCGACCGGATCTAGCGGTCGGAAAACACAAGACGGAGGGGCGACGAACGGGGATATGGGACTCCTCTCGCGGTTGCGCGACTGGCTGATGGGATCGGGAGGCGAGACGACTGGGGAGACCGAATCGGACGTGGACACGACCACGGACGACGGCGATGACCCCAGACTCGACCCGGACAACGTGACGGAGGTTCGAACGGAGTCCGGGGAGGATCCGGCCGAAAAGCTCCAGGAGATACAGGGCGCGCAGGACGATGACGGCGACGAGGAGGACGAAACCCGTCCAGAATGAGTCGGTCGACGGTCAATCGTCGCGACACCGGCCTCGCAACAAGCGGAGGGCGCCAGCACAAAGCAGGGCGATCAGTCCCGTCACAGCGCCGAATCCGGGAGCGGGTTGCGACGGCGGCGCGCTCGTCGCGTCGCCGGACGGGGTGCCGGTCTGATCGATCGCCTCCATCTTCCGCGTGGGCGTTTCCTCCATCTTCGACGTAGGTGTTCGTTCGACGATCTCCGCCGATGGCCTGTCGTAGTCGTCGGGGTAGTCGGGGGCTGTGAACATGAGAATGACGGTATCACCGGGGCCGCCGGCGTATGAATGATACATCAGATTTCCAACAGTCGTCTCGCCGGGATCGGCCCAGATATCGACCGTCGCCGTGCGCGATCCCTCGCGTGCGCCCGCTAGGAACACCCCGCGACGATCACCCTCGTTGGTGACCTCGACGGTGATCTCTATGGGGTCTCCGGACTGTACCGTGTCCGGGGTCGACACTCTCTCAGCCGTGAACGACGGCGCCCGGGCGAACTCCGGGAGGATGTACTCGGGAAGCGCGTACCGGGTTCCGTCCGAGACGAGCCACCCCTCCTCCACCTCGACGGTCGGGACGTCGAACACGAGTGCGCCGGTTCGGTCCGTTTCGGTGTAGAGGTCTCCGACTCCGGGGGTGTTGGGATACTCGATGTCCGTGCGCCTCGGCTGGAACTCCCGGTCCCCGAGTTCGAGCGAGAACGCCTCCAGGGGCGTTCCGGCCACACTCTGGGGCACCTCGACGAACGCGAACTGGTCTTCTTCGGGCGTGTCGACGCCGATCGCGTCGGTGTTGTAGTAGTACCGGAACGACGATCGGAGCGTGACGGACGGGGTCGGTGGGGCCGTCGTTCGCGTGTCGCTGGGCGTCGCGGACGAGGCCGTTTCGGCACCCACTGCGGACCCGGCGAGTCCGATGCTTCCAACAGCCGTGAGCGCCCCCAGCAGCGCCCGTCTGTCCGGATCCATCATCCGGGGCGTACGCACGTCCGCGGGTAAAACACTGGCCAGGCTGAAAGACCCGTTTTAGCCGGGCGATGGCGTCCACTGCGGACGCACTGGTAATGAGTACGCTCGTCTCGGCTTATCCGCTCGGCGTCGCCGTCCGGTCGTAGTCGGCCGGCGGCGGGTCGCTGCCCGGCGGCCACAGCGCGGGATTGTCGAGGTAGCCGGTGTCGGATCCGGAGACGTACTCCCCCCGGATGTGGAGCCTCGTGACGTCCCCGAGCACGGTCTGCATCTCCGCGGCCGTGGCCTGATCGCCGGTGCCGTCGACGACCCAGTCGTCCGATTCGTCGAGCGTGACGCTGTATGCCGTCCAGTCGGTCCGCGGGTGGGTCTCGGTTCCCCCGAAGTCGTAGGTGAGGTCGATCCCGCCGCCGGAGAGTTCGATGTCGTCGGCGTCGAACTGGCTGGTGCGGTTGTTCTGGTAGATGT
>Ga0207719_100285_pt1 | contig 37051 bp, 35 predicted proteins | sample A23P1SouthBayCA_2_FD_187279 | JGI IMG/M metagenome (GOLD analysis project Ga0207719, IMG submission 187279) | Aerobic enrichment media microbial communities from Eden Landing Ponds, California, USA - A23 P3 (3) (SPAdes) | ecosystem: Environmental > Aquatic > Marine > Unclassified | place... | reverse complement strand
CCCCGCCGGTCGGGACGAACGACCCGCCGAGTCCCATGGCGGTGACGACGAGCGTCGGGCGGTCGAGGGCCGGTGCGTACTCGGTGTGCCCGCCGACGACCGCGACCTCCGAGCGGCGTGCCGCCTCGTCGACGCCGCGAGCGATCTCGTCGAGCGCCTCGTCCCTGCCGGGCAGAAACACACAAACCGTCAGCCAGCGAGGGGTCGCCCCGGTCACGGCCACGTCGTTGCACGCCACGTCGACCCCCAGGCGCCCGAGGCGCCCGACCGCCAGCGAGATCGGATCCGTGCTGACGACGAGGTACTCCCCCCCGAGGTCGATGACTGCCGCGTCCTCGCCGTAGGCGGGACCCCGCACGACGGCGTCGTCCTGCACGCCGGTGTGACCGAAGACGGAGTCGGCGAGCGTCCCGGGGTCGACTTTGCCGATCGCGTCCGCCGCGTCGTCGCTCATACGCCGTGGGTCGTCCGCCGTCGGCAAGGGTGTTGTGCGTCCGTGCCGGCCGCCGACGGGCGCCAGGGGTGGTTTTCCTCCCGTGGTTCATCATAGAGATCATAGATGTCTATCCCAAATCCGACGCAGGTCGCGGGCACCTCGCACGCCAAGAGATCTAAGACAGCAAAGACGTCTGTGATATCAGTCCCCTCACGGCTCGTCGAGCGCCGACAGCGCCGCAGCCGTGGACTCGCGGGCGGCGCGCACCCGCTCGTCGGCCTCGGGGTTGTCGGTGCCGTCGACGGAGTCGAGCAGGTCGAGGACGTGTGAGAGGCGTTCGTGCAGGACGTCCGGGGGGAGGGAGTCGTCGCGGAGGTCGGCCGCGACCGCCTCGGCCTCGCCGAGCCACGCGCTCGCCCTGGGATCGACGGGGAGTTCCGCGGTGGCAGCGAGGTCGTCGTGGATGGCCGCTACCCGCTCTTCGACCGTCAGGTCGGCAGGGTCGCGGCCGTCAGATTCGTCGACGGTCGGGTCGTCAGGAGCATCCATACGGGCACGTCGGTCCCGAGAGGGAGGAACCTGTCGACGGGCGGAGCGCCGCTACGCCTCGACCTTCCCGCGGAACTTCTCGCGGACCTTCTCGACTTTCGGCTGGGCGTGCAGGCGGCAGTAGCCGTCCTGGGGGTTCTTCTCGAAGTAGTCCTGGTGTTTCTCCTCGGCGCGGTAGAACGTTTCCAGGGACTCGATTTCGGTGACGACGTCGTCGTCGTACCCGCCTTCGGCGTCGAGCGCCGCGACGTACCGCTCGGCGAGGTCACGCTGTCGCTCGTCGTGGGTGAGCACGATCGAGCGATACTGGGAGCCGACGTCGGGTCCCTGCCGATCCACCTGGGTCGGATCGTGGACGGTGAAGAACACTTCGAGCAGGTCCTCGTAGGAGATGGCGTCGGGGTCGTAGCTCACCTGTACGACCTCCGCGTGGCCGGTCGAGCCGGAACACACCTCGCGGTAGGTGGGATCCTTGGCGTGCCCGCCGGCGTACCCCGACGTTACCGACGTGACGCCGGCGAGTTCCTTGAACGCCGCCTCGACACACCAGAAGCAGCCGCCGCCGAACGTTGCGGTTTCGGTCATCGGAGCCCCGTACGGCTCGGGGACCTATGTATGTGACGCGGGCCCACGGCCGACGACGGCAGCCAGCCACGGGGCCGGCGGAGCGTGCGGTCGGCTCAGAAAGCGGCGACGACGCCGCCGACGCTGCTCAGTACCATCAACGTGACCAGCGCGATGCTGATCCACCGGGTCGTGTTATCGCTCATAGAGAGGCGGTCGCGGGGTCGACACTTGAACGTTCGGGGGCGAATATCACCCCTGAGAAACGGCTGGCGCGGGCCGGGTTCGCCATCCGGGCTGACAGAGGGGCGAAAGCGACCTGACCGCAGGTGGACGGGACGTTCCGTGGTCGACGGCGACGCCGTCCGCCGACGGTTACTCTTCGAGGTGGTCGATGCCCTGCTTCGACACGTTGGCCTTCGTTACTTCCTCGCCGAGCCACTCGGGGGCGTCCTCGTCGGACGACTCCTTCCAGGCCCATCCTTCGTAGATGTGGACCTTGTCGGTCCCCCGCTCGCGGAGGCGGATTTCTGTCTTATCGTCGACGGCGTCCTCGCTCGGGGCCGGTTCGAGCCGTCGGGCCGCCTTGAGCGCCGCCTGTCGCGGGGTCGATCCACTGAACACGCTGGTCTCGGTGTCGCCCTCCTCCCGGAGCACGAAGTTACGTTTGCCGTCTTCTCGGGGCATGGTACAACTCCGCATGGGTGTAACACGGCACCCTTTATATAGTTATGCGTCGCTGTGGGGCGGTTTTACGGTTCGAACCGATGAACTGGCGCAAAAAGAGGTGATTTTCTCCGCATCCGTCCCGCGTCCCGCTGTTCGACCGGGAAAGGGGTCCCGGGCGGGCGGTCAGTCGACGCGCTCGAAGCGAACGGCCGCCGCGCCCGAGCGGTCGGTGTCGACGAGCGCGACGGTCCGGTCCCCGTCGGGGACGGTCGGGAAGTGCGCCCCCGGGTTGAGAACGACCGTCCCGTCCACCTCCCGACACTCGCGCTCGTGGTGGTGCCCGTAACAGACGACGTCGTAGTCGCCGCTCGCGGCCAGGTCCTCGACCCGGTCCCGGTCCTCGCCGTGGAGGACGGCAAAGCGCACCCCGTCGAACGCGAGTTCGGCGAAGCGACCGTGGAGCCGGCTCCCGTCGCCGAGCGCCCGGAACCCGGCTTCGAGGCCGTCGAGTTCGCCGTCGTTGTTGCCGAGGACGCCGTGGACCTCGAACCCCTCGAACGCCGGGAGCACCGGGGGTGCGATGACGTCCCCGCAGTGGACGATCCGGTCGACTCCTGCCGACTCGAACAGTTCCACGGCGGTCCGGACGGCCGCGAGGTTGTCGTGCGTATCGGAGATGACGCCGACGAGCATGGGGGGCTGTCCGGCGCGAACGGTGCTAACTTCTTCGGCCGCAAGCGGCCACACGGGGACGCGGGTGCCCGCGGGAGCACAGCCGCGGGCGTGCCAACCAGGGAGTGGAGCCGCGTCGGACGGAGGGGAAGGTTATTGCCCTCCGGGCGAAACCGCATCGGTATCACGACCGTGCGCCCGCGGCGGACCGGCGACGGTCGGGAGTCTCACCATGACCGACGAACTTCGAAGCAACTTCGAACGGGGTAGCGTCTCGGAAGCGACGCGGCGGGCCCAGTGGAAGGGGATGGGCCGGACCGACGAGGACCTGGAGAAACCCAAGATTGCCGTCGTCAACAGCTCTTCGGAGCTGGCGGTGTGTTACGACCACCTCGACGACGTCGCCGAGGAAGTCAAAAAGGGAGTGTGGGAGGCCGGCGGGCTCCCGATCGAGATCCGGACGACAGCGCCGAGCGACTTCATCGTCGCCGCGGGCGACGCGGGGTACATCCTGTCGAGCCGCGACCTCGTCGTCAACGACATGGAGGTGCCGGTCGAGGGCGCCCAGCTCGACGGGATGGTCTGTCTGTCCTCGTGTGACAAGACGCCGCCAGCCCACCTGATGGCCGCCGGACGGTTCGACGTGCCCACCATCGTCGTGCCGTGTGGCTACCAGTCGACCGGGGAGTGTGGCGGCACGTACGTCGACATCGAGGACGTGTTCATGGGGTCGGTCGAGTCGACATTCGGCGAACTCGACGACGATCAGCTGCTCGAAATGAGCGACAGCGCCATCACCGGCCCGGGGGTGTGTGCGGGCATCGCGACCGCCAACTCGATGCACACGGTGTGTGAGGCGCTCGGGATGAGCCTCCCCGGCGGGGCGCCGATCCGCGCCGACAGCCCGGACCTGGCCAGGTACGCACGTCGCGCCGGCAGCCGGATCGTCGACATGATCGAGGAGGACCTCCGGCCGAGCGACGTGATGACCGAGGGCGCCTTCCGGAACGCGGTCGCGGCGGTGCTCGCGGTCAGCGGGTCGATCAACTGCATCAAACACCTCCAGGCGACCGCCGTCGAGACCGGCGTCGACGTCGACGTCTTCGAGTTGTTCGAGGCGGTCGGCCGCGAGACGCCGGTGTTGAGCGCCGTACGGCCGAACGGGCCGGACACGATCGGGGCCTTCGACGACGCCGGTGGGGCACAGGCGCTGTTGAAACAGCTGTCGCCGATCCTGGACCTGAACGCGACGACAGTCACCGGCGAGACCCTCGGTGAGGTGCTGGACGACGCGAGCGTCGGCAATGAGGAGGTGATCCGGCCGCTCGACCGGCCCTACTCCGAGCAGCCCTCGATCGTGATCCTCGACGGGTCGCTGGCCCCGGACAGCGCCGTGGTGAAGCTGGGACTGCGGGATCCGGACCGCGAGACCAGTTTCACGGGCGAGGCGATCGTCTACGACGACGGGGAGGCGGCGATCGAGGGGATCCAGAACGGTGAGGTCGAACCCGGGCACGTGCTCACGGTCCGGGGGATGGGACCGCGGGGCGGCCCGGCGATGTCGGGCCCGGCGTCGGCGGTCGTGTTCGCGCTGTACTCGGCGGGCCTCGAAAACGAGGTGGCGTTCGTCTCCGACGGACAGCTCTCGGGGCTGTGCAACAAGGGGCTGACCGTCGCCGAGGTGTCCCCGGAAGCCGCGGTCGGCGGGCCCCTGTGGCTGGTCGAGGACGGCGACCGCATCACGATCGACGTCGACGAGCGGCGACTCGACCTGGAGGTCGACCCCGAGACGCTCGACCGGCGTCGCGAGCAGCGGGGCGACCCCGAACTGCCCGACGCCGAAGGCTGGCTGTCGATCTACCAGCGGACGGTCCAGCCGATGTCCGAGGGCGCCGTCCTGGTCGAGTCCGACGACGCCGAACCCGCCGACGACTGAGCGGGCGTCCCCACGACGACTACCCAACCTCGACTGCCGACGACCGCCCCAAGCGACGGTCGAGTCGGGTCCGGCGGGAAGCCAGAGCGGCCCGTCCGGAAAGGACAGCGTCGTGACACGACCGTGAGGGGACCGCTCCGCGGTGGTTCGGCCCTGTTCACGGGCGACACGCGGGGGTACGTCGACACCATGATCTTCGTCTGTCATTAACGTCACCGATAAATATTTACCCTGCCGTTCGAGATTGAGGGGCATCGCTATGACTACAGATGACACAGGAGACGGCGCAGTGAAGCGACGTCGCCTGCTACAGACGATCGGCGCGGCGGGCGCAGCGGGACTGGCTGGCTGTGGTGGGGGCTCCGACGGTGGATCCGACGGCGGCAGCGACGGTGGCTCCGACGGTGGATCCGACGGCGGCAGCAACGGTGGCTCCGACGGCGGCTCCGACGGTGGCAGCCAGGAACTCGGCGAGCGTGTGCCGAACGTCGTCGTCGAGTACTGGTCGAACGTCGCCGACCGCGTGATGTCCCAGTCCATCGAATCGATCGCGAACGACCTCGAGGAGATCGGCGTCACCCTGGAGATCAAGCCCGTCCAGTTCCTGACCCAGATCGGCAACTCGGTCAACGACAAGCGGACCCACCACATCTCGTACTGGACCCACTCGTCGCCCCCGAGTCGACTCGACCCGAACGAGCTCACGGCGAAGTTCACGGCCGACGCGGCTGGTCCGGAGGGCTCCAGCCCGACGAACTACGTCAGCTGTGAGTACACCCACCCGGCGCTGGCCCAGGCGAGCGCGGCTTCCGAGGACGAGCGAGCCCAACTGGTCAACGAGGCATGGTCGATCGGGACCGAGGACTCGATGGCGATCGTCACCCACCCGCGGGTGTCGACGGGCGCCTACAATCCGAGCCTGGTCGAGATCGGCGGCACCGGAAGCGCCGGGATGAAGCCGGCGACGAATCCGTACGTCTACTTCGAGACGACGCCGACCGAGAACGACATGCTCCGGGCGGCCGTCGACCCGCAGCTGGTCACGACGAAGAACTTCCCGACGATCTCCTCGCCCACGATCCTGAACACCTGGAACCACCTGGTCCACAGCTCCCTCGTCGAGTGGGACGAGAACCTCGAACTCCAGAACATGCTCGCCGAAAGCTTCGAAGAGGCAAACGGGGGCAAGGAGATCACGGTCACGTTGCGGGACGCCCAGTTCCACAACGGCGACCAGATCACCGCCGAGGACGTGAAGTTCACCTTCGAGCTGCTCGCGAAACACAGCGGCTCGGTGTACCCCTCGGCCAACAGCCCGCCCTACGAGTCGATCGAAGTCGTCGACGACAGGACGGTCACGTTCACGTTTACCCAGTCCCATCGCCCGATCTACGGGTTGACCTGGGCGCGCTGGGGGATCTTCCACAAGGAGAGCTGGCAGAGCGCCATGGAGGCCCCCGCCGAGTTCACCTTCGACTCGCTCGTGGGGTCCGGGCCGTTCGAGATCGAGACCTTCCAGCAGGGATCGTTCATGACCCTGACGCCGTCGGACGGGCATCCGGTCCACGACATCGACCACAGCGTCCAGCTGCAGGGCTTCGCGGACCAGCAGTCCGCGCTGCAGGCGTTCCAGAACGGCGAACTCGACATGCTCTCCCAGCTGTCCCCGTCGGCGACGGACACGCTGGAACAGAACATGGACAACGTCGAATTCGTCGAGGCCCCGGAGTTCACCTCCTATCACCTCTACCCCCAGCACCCGGTCGCGCCGAGCAAGTTCGGCGCCTTCCGGCAGGCGATCGGCATGGCGTTCAACCGCCAGCAGATCCACGACGTCACCTTCCGCGGCGCCGGAGAGATGGACTTCACGGCCTGCGTGATGTCGCCGACGCACCCGTGGCGGCCGCCGGAGGAAGAGCTCACGAAGTTCACCGACGAGGCACAGGGCGATCCCGAGGGCGCAAAGCAGGTGCTCCGGGACGCGGGCTGGGGCTGGGACGACCAGGGTCGGCTCCACTACCCGGCGGACGCCGACCTCTCGCCGGTCTACCCCGAAGGGGAAGAGCCCACTAGCGAACAGGGCTTCGACTGCCTGGACTCGGAAGGCAAGTACGTCGCGCCGAACTAACCCGGGGCGTCCAGACCGGCGGAGCGAAGACCCTCCCCGGCTTCGGCGTGCGACCGACGCCACACCAATTTTCGCGGTTCGGACGGGGTTCGAATCGTGACCGACGCCATCGCGACTCCCGAACTGTATCGGCGCGTGTCGATCCCACGCTCGTTCACCACGGCCGGAACCGTCGACGGCGAGCGCTACCGCTTCGGGGAGAGGCGGTGTTTCGCTACGACCTCTGGGACGAACACGTCTCCGTGTACGCCGGCGCCGCTCGACGAGGGCGCCTATGACGGCTACAGGTCGACCCCTAAGCGGTACACCGCCCACATTTTGGACTGACCCGGGAACGGGCGGCAGCCCCGGGGGACGTCACTGGTCGCGCAGGTGTTCGAGTTCCGTCTCCAGCAACTCGCGGTACTGGGCACCCTGGAGGCGGATATCGATCGACCCCTCCGAGACGAACAGCGTCGTCGGGGCGCCCACGACGTCGTATCGGTCCATCGCATCCATCGCGTCGGGGCCGTACACCGCCAGCAGCGCGATGTCCTCGGGCGGTTCGGGGAACATGTCGTCGAACTCCTCGCGCATGACGTCACAGGGGTCACAGTCGTCGCGCCACACGTAGACGATGGCCCGGCGGCTCGATTCGAGCAGCGTCACCAGCTGTGAACCGGTGACGGGAGTGAAGGCGTGGGGGACGCCAGCCTCGCGGGGCGGGTCGGCCTCGAACTCGTCGAGCACCGGCAGGAGCGTGAGGCGGGTCTCCGCGTCGAACTCGCCGTGGGTCGCGAGCGCGTCGAGCGTCGCGAGCGTCCGGATCCGCTCCTGGCGATCGTCCGCCGGGTCGATCCGACCGCCGGTCGCCTCCCTGAGCGCCGCCGCAACCTCGTCATCGTCGACCGTCGACAGCTCCCCGATCCGTTCGCTCCGTGCGTCGCGGAACCGTTCCGAGAGCGCGAGCGAGTCGCCGTCGGCGTCGACGAGCACGCCGGTTTCGAGCAGCCGATCGAGGACGCGATCCGGATCCATGCCAGTGGATCGGCCAGCGGGAGCAAAACCCCTTCGACCGCGTTCCGACCGCCGGCAGGGAGCCCAGAGCCGACCGGCCGGATCGGAACCACAACCCTCTTGACTGACCAGACAGTCAGTTATGGTAAGTGAACATGTCGAGCGACTCCGCGACTGAAGACATCATGTCTGCGACCTACAGAGCGCTGTGCAAACACGGCTACGCGTCGGTGACGATGCAGGACATCGCCGCCGAGTCCGAGAAGAGCAAGTCGGCCCTGCATTACCACTACGAGCGCAAGCACGACCTGCTGTGTGCGTTCCTCGACGACCTGCTGGCCTCCTACACGGATCGGCTGGACGGCGTCGAGGGTGAGACGGCCCACGATCGGCTGCTTGGCACGATCGAGACGGTGTTCGAACCGACCGAGGACAGCCCGACCCGGGAGTTCAAGACGGCCATCCTGGAGATGAAAGCGCAGGGACCGTACGACGAGGCGTTCCGCGAGCGCCTGACGAAGTTCGACCAGGTGCTCCGGGACCACGTCGAAGAGATCCTCGCGGCCGGCGTCGAGGACGGCGAGTTCCGAGCCGACCTCGACGTGGAAGCGACGGCGGACTTCTTCGCGACCGTGTTCAACGGCGCCCAGACCCGGAGCGTCGCGATCGGCCGGCCGGTCGACCGGTCGCGAAAGCACCTGGAACAGTACGTCGAATCGCGAGTCCTCGCGGGCGATTGCGACGCGGTCGGAGAGTTCGACGTGGACGGCGAAGACGACGACCCCGAGCGGGGCAACGTGGGGACCTCACCGGAGGGTAGCAAGTGAATCCGCGCCGGGCACTCTCGCGGGCGCGGTCGCTGCTCGCGGCGGGGTTCGATCAGGAGGGGCTGGACCTGACCACCGGATCGATCGGCAAGCCCCTGTTCCTGCTGTCGATCCCGATCGTGCTGACGAACCTGTTCCAGGTTGCGTACAACCTCGCGGACACCTTCTGGGTCGGCCAGTACTCCACCGAGGCGCTTGCGGCCATCTCGTTTGCCTTCCCGATGGTCTTTCTGCTGATCTCGCTCGGGATGGGGCTGGCCGTCGCGGGCAGCGTCATGGTCGCCCAGAACGTCGGCGCGGGCAACGAGCGCGAGGCCGAGTACGCGGCCTCCCAGACCATCGCCTTCGCCGTCGTCATCGCGATCGTGCTGGGCGGAGCGGGCTACTTCCTCGTCGACGACCTGCTGCTGGTGTTCGGCGCCGCCCCGGACGTCTATCCCCTCGCAGTGGAGTACATGCGGATCATCTCGCTGGGGCTCGTCTTCATGTTCGGCTTCCTCATGTTCATCTCGCTGATGCGGGGGTACGGCGACACCGTCACCCCGATGGTCGTGATGTTCTTCTCGGTGTTGTTGAACATCGTGCTGGACCCGTTTCTCATCTTCGGGTGGTGGGTGTTCCCCAGGATGGGCCTGGAGGGCGCCGCCATCGCCACCATCTTCGCGCGGGCGCTGGCGTTCGTCGCCGGCCTGGCGATCATGTTCGGCGGGGGCCGCGGCGTCCGGATCAACCTCGGTGACATGGCCCCGGACGCTGCTTTCGCGCGGCGCATCGTGCGGATCGGGCTCCCGGCGTCGATCGAGGGGACCGGCCGCGCGCTGTCGATCAACCTCATGCTGATCATCGTGGGGCTGTTCTCGACGCCGGTCGTCGCCGCCTTCGGGATCGGCACCCGCGTGCTGTCGGTCGTGTTCATGCCGGCCATCGCCGTCGCCCGCGGCGTCGAGACGATGAGCGGCCAGAACATCGGCGCCGACCGGGAGGAGCGGGCCGCCGAATCCGCCCGCTTCGCCGCGAAGACGATGTTCGTGGTCCTGTCGCTGGTCGGCGTCGTGGGCTGGCTTTGGGCCCGGTCGATCGTCGGCGTGTTCACCACGAACCCGGAAGTCGTCGACGTCGGCGTCACGTTCATGCGCTACGTCGCGCCGAGCTTCGGGTTCATGGGGATCATGCGGGCGTACAACGGGAGCTTCCGCGGCGCGGGGAAAACGCTGACCGCCGCCGCCATCGCCGTCGGCGCCAACGGCTTCGTCCGCCTCCCCTTCGCGTACGTCGCCTCGCAACTGATGGGCGCGGACGGCATCTGGCTCGCCTTCGGCGTCTCGAACGTGGTCGGCGCCGCCGTCGCCTACGCCTGGTACCAGCGGGGCACCTGGCGCGAGGTGTCCCTGACCGACGAGCCGGAGGCCTCCCCGGCAGACTGACGGAGTCGCGGTCCCTCGATGCGGCGCGTCGGCCCCCGCCGACGCCGCCTCACCCCGGCTCGCTCGACGGCCGGTAGGCACGGCTGACGACTTTCCACCGATTGGTCCGGAACCGCCAGGTCGTGATCGCCGCGGGGACGACGGTCTCGGCGACGAGCGCCAGATAGAGGCCGGTGACGCCGAGTGCCGTGACGGTCCCGAGGGCCGCAAGCGGGAGGCCAACGGCGTACCGTCCCAAAAGCGAGGCCACGAGCGGCCAGCGCGTGTCGCCGGCGCCCCGCAGTGCACCAGTCGCCGAGCCGTCGATGCCGAGCGCCACCGCGCTCAGGGCGCCCACCCTGACGAACGTCGTGGCCTCCGTGATCGTGCCGGGATCGTTCACGAACAGCCCCGCGATCGGCGCCGCAAACAGGAGGACGACCAGCGAGACGGCCGCGTAGACGGTCGTGGACAACCGGAGGATGGCCCCGCCGTAGGCCTCTGCCCCGCTCTCGTCGCCCTGGCCCAGCCGCTGGCCGACCAGGGTGCTCGCGGCGATCGAGAACCCCCAGCTGAAGCTCGTCGCCAACTGGCGGACGCGCCGGCCGACTTCGAGGCCGGCCACGACCAGCGGCCCGAACGTGGCAGCGATGGCCAACAGCGGGAAGATGACGAGCCCCTCGGTCACCCGCCGGACCATCAGCGGCGTCGACACCGTCAACAGCTGCCGGGCCAGCGAAAGGTCGACCTGCGGCCCGCCGAGCCGCAGGGGGACCGGGCTCGGCTGGAGCAGGCGGGTGCCGTAGGAGCGGCCGAACATCCCCCACGTGATGAGCAGAAGCGTCGCACCGGTCGAGACGGTCGTCCCGATCGCCGCCCCGGTCACGCCCATCCCGAGGCCGAAGATGAGCACCCCACTGATGAGGATGTTGAGGACCGCTCCGCCGGCCCGGACCACCATCGGCGTCCGCGTGTCGCCGACGCCGGCGTAGGTCCGACTGGCGATCAGGTTCAGAAACTCGAACAGCAGCCCGGGAGCGACGAAGGTCAGGTACGTCGCCCCGTGGCCGACCGCCGCCGGGTCCGACCCGACGAGGTCGATCAGCGGGCGGGCGAACAGGCCGTAGGCGAGCGCGACCGGCACCGCGAAGGCGAGTGCGACCCACACGCTCTGTTTGACCACGAGCGACGCGCGCTCGTCGGCGCCGCCGCCGTAGTTCTGGGAGACCAGCCCCACGGCCCCGCCCGTGAGCCCGATCCCGATCCGTTTGCCGACGAGCCAGTAGGCGTTGGCGAAGGCCAGCCCCGCGACGGCCGCCGGCCCGACCGTCAGACCCACGAGTGCCAGGTCGACGGCCTGCTTCGACATGATGGCGAAGCCGGTGACGGTTCGTGGCCACGCCAGTTCGACCGTCGCGGCGAGGTGCTCGCGGTCGATCACGCCGGCCCGCTCTAGGAGGCCCGCGAGCGCGTGTCCGATCTGCCTGGCTCGTCGCATCCGTCACGGGATTGTGGAGGGGGTGGCTTTGGCTTGTCGCTTGCGACGTGTGGCGCGGGCGGCCGGCAGATCGCTCGGCAACGGGACGACGACCCCGCGTCAGCGACGGCAACGACGAGGAGCCCGACCGATCAGGCCGACTCCAGGCCGAGTTCCTCCATCGTCTCGCGGCGGTCGAGTTTGCCGCTGGAGGTCTTCTCGATCTCGTCGACGAAGTGGTACTCCCGCGGGCGCTGGAAGTCGGCGACGAGGTCGCTGTCGAGACACCACTCCTCCAGGTCGTCGGCGGTCAGGTCGGGGTCGCTGGCGACGACGATGGCGGAGACCATCTGCCCGTAGTCGTCGTGGGCAACGCCGACGACGACGGCCTGGTCGACGCTGGGGTGGTTCTTGAGGGCCTTCTCGATGGGCGCGGGCATGATCTTCACGCCGCGGGACTTGATCTGGAAGTCCGCGCGCCCCTCGAAGTAGAGATAACCGTCCTCGTCCTTGTAGCCGAGGTCGCCCGAGAGCCACCAGCCGTCCTCGAAGGCCTCCCGGGTCTTTGCGGAGTTACGCCACGCCCACGCCGGGAGGTCGGGACCCCTGACGACGATCTCGCCGACCTCGCCGGCCGGCAGTTCGTCCTCGGGGGAGCCGCCCTCCTCGACGATCCGGACCTCTGTGCCGGTCTGGGCCTTGCCGATCGACTCGATGCGGTCGCCCTCCATCTCCTCGTTGTAGAGCACGGTGCCGTACATCTCGGTCGAACCGTACGACTGGTGGACGTTCTCCGAAACGTGCTCGCGCAGTCCCTCCAGGGTCGCCTCGTCGAGTTTCTCGCCGGTCGAGTAGATGGACGTGAGCGTGCTCATGTCCCGCTGTTCGATCCCGCGGTCGAGCACCTCGCGCCACATGGAGGCGACCATCCCGGCGTGGGTGATCCCCTCCGTCTCGACGACGTCCAGCCACTGGTCGGGGTCCCAGTCGGGCATGAAGTACACCGACTCGGCCCCCCAGATCGGCTGGAGGATGGTGTTGTACCAGGCGCCAAAGGAGGGCGACAGCGCACACAGGGTCTTCCCGAAGCGGTCGATGCCGTAGCGGGCGGAGCCTTTCATCGCCTTGACGTAGATGCCGCGGTTGGTGTGACACCAGCCCTTCGGCCGGCCGGTCGACCCGGAGGTCCACCAGATAGTGAGGATGTCGTCCTCCTCGCGGAGCACGTCCGGCCGGGTCGTCGGCTGGCCCTCGACGAACTCGTCCATCGACTGTTCGTACTCGCGGGTGGCCTCGCCGATGGTGACGACGGTCGCCACCGACTCGGTCACCGCGTCCCAGAGGTCCGCGGCGACCCGGTCGGCGAAGGACTCGTCGACGACGAGCACCTTCGGCGCCGTCTCGTCGATGCAGTACCGCAGCGTCTCCGTCGAGGCCTTGAGGTGGACGTTGGTGACGATACAGCCGGCCTTCATCGCGCCCACAAGCATGACGGTCTGGTCGACCGACGACTCGGTGAGGAAGGCGACGCGGTCGCCCTGGACGGCGTAATCGAGGTAGGCGTTTGCGGCCCGCTCGGTGCGGCGGTCGAACTCGCCCCACGTGACCCGCTGGGCTGCGTCCGCGAAAGCGGGGGCGTCGGGGCTTCGGGCTGCGTTCTGTCGCACCAGGTCCATGACCGTCGGCAGGTCGACGTGTAGGCGTGACATCGTGAGTTGGGGTGAAAGTGAGGTGGGTGAGTTGCGCGGTGAGGTGGGTAAGTCGCGGCGGGCGTTACCGGTCCAGGTACTCGGGGAACAGCCGACTGTGGGGCGGGTCGACGTCGTAGAGGTCACAGAAGTTGCCCCCCATGACGAGGTTGAGTTCGTCCTGCGGAAGGTTGTTGAACAGGGCGTACTTCTGCATCTCGCGGAGCGTCGTCCCCCAGTAGTCGGGCTGGTGGGCCGGCAGGCCGCGTTTCTCGTACTGCTCCCAGCGCAGCGGCGGGAAGTCGATGGAGGTGTCCGAGCTGTTGTGGTTGGCGTTCGCGACCATCGAGGCGCCCCAGTCGGTGCCGAAGATCAGCTGCTCGGGGCCGACGTTCGGGTCGTTGAACGCCCGCTTGAGCAGGTCCTCCCACCAGAGGCCGACCTCCAGGTAGACGTTGTTGAACTGGGCGGCGACGATCAGCGCGCGCTCGACGTTGTACCGCCAGTGACCCTGGACGCCGCCGTGCTCGAAGATCAGGTCGACGTCGGGGAACTCCGGGATGATGTCGGCGGCGTACATCGGGTCCTGGTACTCCGGGAACTTGTCGGCCTTGCGGAGGCCGCCGCCGGAGTAGCCCGCCGCCGCGCCGGGATGCCACCGGATCGGCACGTCGTGTTTGTCTGCCACCTCGAACACCTTCCGGAGCTGGGGCTTGCGCTCGCGCCACGTCATCGGTTCCTCCTGGTTCGGATCGTACGGGAGGAACTCGCCGATACCGCGGAAGCCGTCCTTTTCGAGCCAGTAGTCGATTTCCTCGCAGGCCTTGTCGATGCTCCACTCCTCCTCGCCACGGAGGGCGTCCTTTTTGGTCTGCTGGGCCTGCGCGCAGGCGACGAACCGGTCGGGATGGTCCTCCATGATCATCTCGTTGATCCCGTTGGTCATCCCGAAGGCCGGCAGCAACACGCACATGTCGACGCCGTACCGGTCCATGTCGTAGACGAGGCGATCGGAGTTGTCGAAGACGACGACCCTGTCGTCGTCGGTCGCCTCGTCGGCCGGGACGGCCGTGTGCATCAGCATCGCCAGGTTGGTGTAGTCGGCATCGTCGTCCTGTGCCTCGAAGTTCACCGCGTGACGCTGTGGGTGGACGTGTGTGTCGACTACGAATCGGCCGAGTTCCATACCATTGAGTCCGGAGGACCAATATTAAAGATACTCATTGGCACCCGCGGGGAGTCGCCGCAAGCGGGCGAAAGTCATGGACGCCGAGGGGCGGTTCGGGGCGAACTGATGGGGGCTAAGTGACCGGGGGCGACCAGGGCCCGCCGGGGGGAGGTCAGTCGTCGACGGACACCCGCGGGTCGACGATGCCGTAGAGGATGTCCACCCCGAAGTTGGCGACGATAATGAACGCCGCCACGAGGAAGAAGACGAACTGGACGACCGGGAAGTCCCGGGCCAGGACGGCGTTCACCAGTGCGTAGCCGATGCCGGGCCAGTTGAACACGGTCTCGATGAGCACGAGGCCGCCGATGGCGCGGGTCATCGTCACCGGGTAGAGCGTGACCACTGGGAGAATGGAGTGCTTGCCGATGTGTTTGAGGCGGTTGAACTTCGGCAGTCCGGACATCTTGTGGTAGAACGTGAACTCCTGGTTCATCGTCTCGACCACGCTGGTCCGCATGATGAGCATCGGCGTGTTCGCGTACCGGATCACGATGACCGAAAACGGCAGCACGTAGTGATAGAAAAAGGACCCGGAGAGGTACGGACGCCACCACGCCGCATCCTTGAGTCGCGTGTACACCTCGGGCTCGATCATGCCGTAGGTCGGGAACCACCCCAGCACCCCCGCAAAGATGATGATGGCGACGATGGCCAGGAAAAAGGACGGCACCGACGCGAAGACGATCAGCGGGATCATCCCGTGTTTTTCGAGCATCGATCCGCGGCGGGTCCCCAGCAGCGTCCCGTACAGGGTCCCGATGACGTATGCGCCAGTGATCGCCGGCCCGATGAGGATGAACGTGTTGAAGATTCGCATCCGGACGTATTCGATCACCGGGACGCCGTACTGGAGGGACCGGCCGGCGTCGAGCTGGAGCATGTTGCCCATGTACCGCAGGTACTGGACCCACAGCGGGTCGTTCAGTCCCCAGCGCTGCCTGAACGCCTGGACCTGTGCCTCCGAGGCACCCTGCTGGAGCATGATGTTCTCGAAGCCGCCGGGCATCAGCCGGAAGAAGAAAAACAGGAACGTGACGACGAGGGCGAGCAGCGCAATCGTCTGGACGGTGCGGAACAGGTAGTATCTGCTCCTCATCGGGCCACCTCCGTAGAATCAGTCGCGGCTCGGAGGTCCGAGGCTCGGCTGAACCCCCACGGGCGGCGACCGGGCTGGCGGGCGAGTCGTGTGAGTCCGTCCGGGGTTCGGTGTCGTGTCATGATCGGATCACCGTCGCTTCGGCGTCCGTGAGTTCCTCGTGGTCGTAGTAGAGGTGGCAGGCCACCTCGCGGTCGCCGTCCATCCCGTGGTCGATCGGGGTTCGTTCGCAGATCTCCATCCGGTCGGGACACCGGTCCCGGAACCGACAGCCCTCGCCGAGGCCGACCGGGTTCCCGGGCGTCCCGTCGACGGTGGTCCGCTCCCTGCCGTGGTGGGGGTCGGGGATCGGGATGGCGTCGACCAGTGCCTGGGTGTAGGGGTGTTTCGGATCCTCAAGCAGCGGCGCCGTGGGCGCGGACTCGACGACGCGGCCCAGGTACATGACGTTGATCCGGTCACAGACGTACGACACAGTCGAGAGGTCATGGGAGATGTAGAACATCGAGACGCCGAGGTCGTCGATCAGCTCCGACAGGAGGTTGAGCACCGAGGCCTGCGTCGAGACGTCGAGCATACTCACCGGCTCGTCGGCGAGGATGACGTCCGGGTCTAGCACCAGCGCCCGGGCGATCGACACACGCTGGAGTTCGCCGCCGCTCAGCTGTCCGGGCCGCCGGTCGAGGTACGCCTCCGGCGGGTTCAGTTCGGCGTTTGCGAGCGCCTCCCGGACGCGGCGCTCCCGGTCGCCGATCCCGTGAATCTTCAGCGGTTCGAGCAGCGACTCCCGGACCGTCAGCTTCGGATCGAGGGAGTTGAACGGGTCCTGGAAGATGATCTGGACGTCCCGCCGGAACGCCTTCCAGTCGGCCTTGTCGAAGTCGGCGACGTCCCGGCCCTTGTAGAAGATGGTCCCGTCGGTCGGGTCGTGTAGCCCCATCAGCGTCATCAACAGCGTCGACTTGCCACAGCCGCTCTCGCCGATCACGCCGAGGGACTCGTTCTCGTGGAGCGTCAGCGAGACGCCGTCGACCGCTTCGACCGGTTCGGACTCCCGGCGGAGCAGTACGTCGAGCGGGGAGGTGTCCTGCTCGAAGTACCGACAGAGGTCCCGCGTCTCCAGCAGCGGCGGATCGTCGCTCATTCCGCCGTCGTCCCCGCGTTGGCGCCGCCGGAGTGGTCGGTCTCGGCGCGGTACAGTTCGAGCACCTCGTCCGAGCGGAAGCAGGCCGCGGTGTGGTCCCGATCGGCCGGTCCGACCTGCTCCTGTGGGGGCACGTGTTCGTAACACTCCTCGACGGCCCACGGACAGCGATCGGCGAAGGTACACTGGGTCACCTCCCCCATCGACTCGGGGGGACGGCCCTCGATCACGCCGAGGTCCCGGTCCGGGTAGCGTACGTCCGGGAACGCCTCCTGGAGCAGAATCGAGTAGGGGTGGCGGGGGTCGTCGAACACGTCGGTCACCGGGCCGGTCTCGGCCACCTGTCCGCCGTGCATGATCGCGATCCGGTCACAGCTCTCGAACACCACGCTGATGTCGTGGGTGATCAGGAGCACGCTCGTGTCGGTCTCCTCCTTGATCCGGTCGAGGTATTTGAACACCTGGTCCTGCATGATGACGTCCAGCGCCGTCGTGGGTTCGTCGGCGATGATCAGGGAGGGATCGAGAAAGAGCGCGAGCGCGATGACCGCCCGCTGTTGCATCCCGCCGGAGAACTGGTGGGGGTAGTCCGACACCCGTTCTTTGGGGAGGCCGACGATTTCGAAGAGGTCGCGGAACTTCTCCAGAGCCGCCTCGCGGGTCAGATCGGTGTGGACGGCCGCGAGTTCGAGCGCCTGCTCGCTCACCCGCTGGAGCGGATCGAGGCTGTTCATCGAACTCTGTGGGATCCAGGAGATCTCCTTCCAGCGGATCCTGTCGTTGATCTCCGTCTCGCTCAGATCCTGTAACTCCTCACCCTTGTAGCGGACGGTCCCCGAGGTGATCTGCCCGTTGCTGTCGAGGCCTTTCAACAGCGACTTCGTCAGGGTGCTCTTGCCACAGCCGGACTCCCCGACGAGGCCGAAGTACTCGCCCGGGTCGATGGTGAACGAGGCGTCGGAGACGGCCGTGAGCATCCCGCCCTCCGTCCGGTACTTGACGGTGAGATCCTCCACCTCCAGGAGGGGGTCAGTCATAGATATTAACCGCCTTTCGCGGGCCGTCGTTTATCTTTTTCGGGTGAGTATCCCCCGGCGGAACCCCGCCGGAGCGGAGCCAACACCTCTTTGCTCGCCGGGGGCAAGTGACAGTGAATGTCCAGCGAACTCCGCCCCGCGACGACCGTCGTCGTGCTCCTGTTCGTCGTCGCCGCGGGAGCGGGCGGCGCGGTGGTCGTGACGGAGGCAGACGAGACCCGGGCGGACACGATGACGCGGACCGTCCCCCTCGGGAGCGACGCCGGCGGTCAACTGTGGCTGTACACGAGCCCCCGGCCGTCGTTCGAGGCAGCGACCCTCCCGCTGAACGTCGTCGTGTTCGGGGACCCCACTGACGTCCGCCGGAAACTGCTGGAATCGCGGCGGGGCGACTGGAACGAAACGGACCCCGACGAGCAGGACGTCGCCTCCGAGGAGAGCCTGCCGGTGGCAAACGCGACGTCCATCGCGTGGGACGAGGCCAGCGGCGCCCGACGGTACGTCTACTTCACCGACGACGAGCGGCGGTTCTGGTTCCCCGAGAGCTACCAGCTCCACGACGGCACCTACCTGGGTTCCCGCCACCACGTCCGGGCGTACGTCGGGCCGGAGGACAGCGGTCAGTGGACGGCGATGCAGGCCCACCACGAACACTGGGACTGGTTCCAGGCCAGGCACGTCGTCACCAGCATCGACGAGTCACAGTCCCACCTCGAACGGGAGTTCGTCGACGGGGAACTCGGCCCCGAGGTGACCCGGCGACCGATCCAGACCGCCGATGGCCCCGTCTTCGACGGCTGGGTGACCATCGTCGACTACCGCGGCGGTGGGACGATCGCCGCACTGGTCCCGATCGTCCTCCTCGGCGCCGTCGGGCGGCGGCTCGTCAGGAAGGGACGGCGCTACGCCAGCGGATACCAGAGCGGGGACGTCCGGGCCGGCGTGCTCGCCGTCGCGACGATCGCGCTGCTGCTGTCGGTCCGCCTCGCGGGCGTCGAACTGGAACGCGCACTCGACGTCCCGCCGAACTGGATCGCGTTCGTACTCTATCCGGTGTTGTTCGTTGGCCCGCCGGTTCTCACGTACCTGCTGGCCCGACCCCTCGACCGCCCGAGAGCCTTCAGCGCCGCGTCGGTCGGCTTCCTGGCCGCGGTCCTGCTTGATTACAGCTACCTGGGCGTGACTCACATGCCGCTTGGCACGCTGGTCCACCGGGGCGCCCTGGCGGTCGCGCTCGGCCTGATCGCGGCCGGCGCCTCGCGGACCGAGCGGGAGGACACGAGCCGGGTCCAGCACCTCCGACTGGGGGTGTTGCTGTGGGTCGGCGCGACGGTCATCCCGCTGTTGCGGTTCGTCCCCCTGCCGTTCTAGGCACTCCGATACGGCCGTTCCCACGCCGGCGTCACGGCGCTGTAGACGACGATCCCGACGAAAAAGACGAGGTAATGCAGCCACTGGGGGAGCGCCAGCCACCGGAACAGCGCCGTCGAGACCACGATCCACGTCAGGAGGACCGTGACGTCGACGACCAGCCGCGCACGGTTGTGTCGCAGGTACCCCCGCAGTCGGCGGACCCACGATCCGACGATCGGCCGGTCGTCCATTGCCTGGACGAACGATCCGGAGAGACCTAATCGTACCGGGAAGTCAGGAACGAAGCCGTGCGGGGAAGAGCCGGGCCGAAGCCGGTCTCAGATCGAGGCCATCGCGTTCTCGTCGTCGTCGGTCCCCATCGAGAGCTCCTCGTAGCGACGGCCGAACATGATCGTCGAGAGGACGGTGAGCGAGATGAGCACGCCCGGCGGAATCGACCACCACCACGCGGTCGTCATCTGCCCGGAGCTGTAGGCGTTCCTGATCATGATCCCCCAGGACGGCACCAGCGGGTTCGAAACGCCGATAAAGGAGAGCCCGGCCTGGAGTAGAATGGAGTAGCCGATGCCGAGCGCGAAGAACATGATCGCCATCGGGGCCACGTTGGGGAGGACGTGCCTGACGATGATCCGGGGGGTGCTGGCGCCCGTCGCCTTCGCCGACAGGATGAAAGGACGTTCGCGGATCTGGAGCACCTGCGAGCGGAGGACACGGGCCGACCCCCGCCAGAGGAGGAGTCCGATCACGACGACCGAGGTGAGAAAGCCCACGCCCAGAAGCGACAGGAGGACGATGGCAAAGGGGAGCAGCGGCACCCCGTAGGCGACGTCGGTGGTCCGCATCAGGACGTTGTCGACCCAGCCGCCGACGTAGCCGGCGGTCACGCCGACCCCCAGACCGATGCCGATGATCAGCGTCCCGCCGAGCAGTCCGGTGATCACCGTCGGCCGCGCGCCGACGAGCACCCGCGAGAGCACGTCCTGCCCGCTGGTCGTCGTGCCCAGGGGGTGTGAGACCGAGGGGCCCTCCGACAGGACCGGCTCGCCGTCCTCGTACACCGTCTCGTCGTGCGGATAGGGCGCAAGCATCGGGCCGAACGCACCCGCGAAGAGAATCACGACGAGAATGCCGAAGTAGAGTAGGGTGGTCTTGTCCTTGACCACCAGGCGGAACCCGTCGCCGAACCGCCGTAGAAGCTCGTTCCCCGTGGAGAGATCCATGCGGGGTAAGGGATGGTACAGTGGTATAACGTTTTCGCCAGCGGCCGGGCGGGACGAACGGCTCCCGGGCACCGCCGGACGGCGTCGCGCCGACCACAGAACACCCTTGTGTCGACTACAGAATACCCTCGCGCCATTTACACGAATACAAGTGTAAAAGGGGATACACTCTCACTAGCACGGTCGCCGGACCCCGTGGAGGTAGAGTTAACTGAATCCTCCGCCTGCGCTGTGGCATGGTAGGCGCCTACGACGTCGTCGACACCGACGCACACTACCTCGAAGACCTGGAGACGGTAGCGGGGTATATGGACGAGCCGTGGCGTCGTCGGCTCCAGGAGGGTGGAGAGATCGCCCGCTCGAAGTTCTTCGGCTCCTCGACGGGGGACCGGTTCGTCTGGGGCCGCATCGAGCGCGAGCACTCCTCGTACCCGGACGCGCCGATGCAGGTCGACGAGATCGACGAGGGGATGGAGTTTCTGGGCCTGGACGCGACGATCCAGCTCTCCCACCAGCTGCTCGCGATGCCGCGCATCCAGGCCGACGACGACCGGGTGAAGTCCTTCGCGACCGCCTACACCCGCTACATGCTCGACCAGGCCGTCGACCCGGGCGACGGCATCTACACCGTGTTGCCGATCCCCTACACCGACGTGGAGGCCTCGGTCGAGTTGATCGACGAGTACGCCGACGACCCGGCCATCGTCGCGGGCTGTATGATCACGGCGGGCGCGGAGCCACCCCTCGGCAACGAGCAGTACAACCCTATCTACCAGGCCGCCGAGGACGCCGGGCTCCCGCTGATCTTCCACACCGGCGGCTCGGGACTGGACAGCCTCAAGAACAAGGGGTACTCGAAGTTCATCGAGACCCACACGCTGGGGTTCCTGGAGGGCAACATGAGCCAGCTGGTCAGCCTGGTCTGCCAGGGGATCCCCGAGAAGTTCCCGGACCTCGACGTGACCTTCCAGGAGTCGGGCATCTTCTGGGTGCCGATGATCATGCACCGCCTGGACGAGGAGTACCTCAAGCGACCCTCCGAGGCGCCGGTGCTCACCAGGCGCCCGAGCGAGTACATCAAGGAGATGTACTTCGGCACCCAGCCCTTCGAGGCCAGCGGCGACCCGAAACACCTGGAGTACACCATCGAGATGCTGGGGGGCGCCGACCGCCTGATGTACGCCTCCGACTGGCCCCACTGGGACTTCGACCGGCCGACGACGATCACGGACGTCGAGTTCCTCTCCCAGGAAGAAAAGCAGAAGATCCTCGCGGACAACGCCCGGGAGGTGTTCGGCCTGTGAGCCGCCGCGTCGAGGTCGGGCCGGCGGCGGACCTGCCGCCCGGCGAACGGGAGATCCTCTCGGTCGCCGGCCGCCAGGTCGGCGTGTTCAACGTCGAGGGCGACTACTACGCCGTCGAAAACGACTGCTGTCACGACCACGGCCCCGTCTGCAAGGGCCGGGTCCACGACAAACTCGTCGCCGACGTCGACGAGGAGACCAAGGAGGTCACCGAGCGCATCGGGGACGAGCCATCGATCGCCTGCCCGTGGCACGGCTACGAGTACGACCTCGAAACCGGCGTCCACCTCGGCGTCGACGACATCGCCCTGGAGACGTTCGAGGTGATCGAGGACGACGGCACCGTCTACGTGAGAGTCGAGGAGTAGCCACGCCGAACCGGAGACGGGGACCGGCACATCGAGCCGGACACGTTTAATATCGGCCCGGTCCGAAAGGAGGACATGTTCGACATCCCGGACCAGGGGACGCTCGACGCGGTCAACGACGCGGAGCCGGGGGACTACCCGCGGTTCGCCCGCGTGCGCCGCCACCGCGACCCGCCGCGGGTCGACCCCGCCGAAGCGACCCGCGAGGCCCTCGCGGACGTCGAAGAACTCGCGTCGCTGCCCGATGGCGCGAGCGTGGGAATCACCGCCGGAAGCCGGGGTATTCACGACATGCCGACGGTGCTCGCGACCGTCGTCGAAGAACTCCAGTCCCAGGGCCTGGAGCCCTTCGTCTTCCCGGCGATGGGGAGTCACGGGGGCGCAAACGCCGAGGGCCAGCAGGAGATGCTGGCTGAACTCGGCGTCACCGAGGAGTCGATGGGATGTGAGATCCGCTCGTCGATGGACGTCGAGGTAGTCGGCGAGGACGGGAAGGGCCGGCCGGTGTACGCCGCCGTCGACGCCCTGGAGGCCGACGCCGTCCTGCTCGCGAACCGGGTCAAACTTCACACCGACTTCCACGGCGACATCGAGAGCGGGCTCTGCAAGATGGCCGTCATCGGCATCGGCAAACAGCGCGGCGCCAACGCCGCCCACATCGCCGCGCTGGATTCGAGCTTTCGCGAGGTGATCCCCGAGCGCACCGGGATCTTGCTCGACGAAGTCCCGATCGTCGGCGGCGTCGCGGTGATCGAGAACGCCCACGAGCGGACCGCGGAGATCCACGGCGTCGACGCCGACGACCTCCTGGAGCGGGAGCCGGAGCTCCTGGAGCGATCCGCGGAGCTGTTCCCGGAGCTCCCGGTCGAGGATCTCGACTTGCTCGTCCTCGACGAGGTGGGCAAGAACATAAGCGGGACGGGGATGGACACGAACGTCGTCGGTCGAATGCTGCTCCAGAACGAACCGGAGTTCGACTCGCCGGAGATCACCCGGATCTACGTGCGCGATCTGACCCCCGAGACCCACGGCAACGCCAACGGCATCGGGCTGGCGGACTTCGCCCACCGGCGGGTCGCCGAGAAGATCGACACCACCACCACCTACGTCAACTCCATCACGGGTGGCCAGCCCGAGCGTGGGCGGCTCCCGGTGATCGCGCCCAGCGACTACACCGCCCTGACGCTGACTTACTCGACCGCGGGCGTCACCGACCCGGAGGACCTCCGCATCGTCCGGATCAAAAACACTCTCGAACCCGACGACCTGCTGGTCTCGGAGCCGGTCGCCGAGGAACTGCGGGGGCGGGAAGGGTTCGAGGTCGGCGACCCCGAACCGCTCGCGCTCCAAGACGACGAGTTCGACCCCGTCGACTGGGAGTAAGCCCGCCGGGGCCGTGCCAGCGAGGACGCGACTACTCCCCCTGTGCGGCGGCGTGCTCGCGGCCGAGGTCGACGTACGTCTCCCAGCTCTCCTCGATGACCGCGCGCTGCTCGGGCGACAGCTCCCGCGTCTCGGCCGGGACGCCGTAGGCGAGGTGGCCCTCGGGGATCGTCTGGCCGTGCTGGACCACGGCGTTCGCCGCGACGACGCAGTTCGACTCGACGGTGGCCCCGCCCATGACGCAACTCCCCATGCCGATCAGCGAGTGGTCCTCGACGGTGCAGTCGTCGACGACGGCGCCGTGGCCGACGGTGACCTCGTCGCCGATGTCCCCGCAGTGGACGGTCGCGAACTCCTGGACGTTCGTTCGGGCGCCGATGGCGGCCGGATCGACGTCGCCCCGGATCGAGACAAACGGAAAAATACTCGCGCGCTCTCCGACGGTGACGTCGCCCATGAGGGCAGTCTGGTCGGCCACGTACGCGCTGTCAGCGACGGTCGGAGTTTCCCCCTCGAAGGCGGTGTGCATGTCCGGCGTCTCGGCGCCCGGGGGCAAAGGTCCTCCCGTAACGGCGACCGTTGCGGGGAGTCGACGCGAAGCGCGGCGGAGCGGTCCGGGGATCACTGCCGGAGATCCGAACGCTCGTCGCCGCCGGCTCAGTCGGCGCTCGCCCCGGCCGGGACGAAGCGGTAGAACACCCGGTCCTGGTCGGTGGCGTCGTCGAGTTCGACGACCACGAGTTCGACCTCGTCGCCGATCGCGAGGTCGTCGTAGCCCGCGTCCTCGATGCGCGCCGAGAGGCGCACGGGGCCGAGGTCGACGACGGCGACGACGAACGGGACGTCGTCGTCCATACCGATGGGGGCCGCCCCGCGCACCTCGGTGAACGCGAACAGGTCGCCCCGGTGGGGAAGATCGACGTAGGAGAGGTCGTCCCCGTGACACTCGGGACAGACGACCCGCGGCGGGAAGTGGACGGCGTCGCAGTCGCCACACTGCGTGGTCGTCAACTGGCCGTCCCGGAGGTTGGCGTAGAACTCGTGGATCCGGGTTTGTTCCTCGTCCTGCAGGTCGTAGAAGTCCAGCAGGCGCGGGAAGTCGACGCGCTCGGGGACCGACACCGTGCGACGGTCGGGCGTGTGATCAGTCATGCGAGATCACGCTCCAGGATCATGACGCTGTGAACCGACCCGCTGCCGCTGAGGTTGTGGATGAGGCCGGTCGAGGGGTCGTCGGGCACCTGTCGGGCCGACTCGACCTCGCCGTGGAACTGCTTGTGGACCTCGACGGCCTGGGAGACGCCCGTCGCACCCAGCGGGTGGCCACAGCCGAGCAGGCCGCCCCGCGGGTTCACCGCGATGTCGCCGTCGAGTTCGCTGCGACCCTCCTCGATGAAGGCTCCTCCCTGGCCCTTCTCGACCCAGCCCAGATCCTCGTACTCGATGATCTCGCTGATCGAGAAGCAGTCGTGGATCTCCGCGACGTCCAGTTCCTCGACGGGGTCGTCGATGCCGGCCTGCTCGTAGGCCGTCTGTGAGGCCTGGGTGGCCTGGGGCCACCCCGTAAAGGAGGGGAGATTGTTGACGGAGTTACTCGCCATGCAGGACTGGCCGCTGCCGGCGACGTAGGTCGCGGGGCCGTCCAGCTCCGCCGCTTTCTCCTCGCTGACGAGCAGGAGGCCGGAGGCGCCGTCGGTGATGCCCGAGCAGTCAAAGAGGCGCAGCGGCGGCGCGATGGGGTACGAGTCGAGCACGTCGTCGACCGTACAGGACTGCTGGAACTGCGCGAAGTCGGTGTTGGCGGCGTGGGACTTGTTTTTCGCCGCCACCTTCGCCAGTTGCTCCTCGGTGGTCCCGTACTCGTGCATGTGTCGCTGGGCGAGCAGGGTGAAAAAGGAGGGGCCGTTGAGGCCGTTGACGCCGTCGAACTCCCGGTCGACGACGTTCGTCATCGTCGACTGCATCTCGTTCATGTACTCGTCGCCGAGGTTCATCTTCTCGACGCCGACGACGAGCGCGACGTCGAGTTGCCCCGCGGCGATGGCGAGCCAGGCGTAGCGCAGGGCGGCCTGCCCGCTCGCGCAGGCGAGTTCGGTCCGCGCGATCATGTCGGTGACGTTCACGCCGAGCAGTTCGGCCGAGAGCGGCGCGACGTGGCTCTGGTTGGCGAAGCGTTCGGGCTGGACCGCGCCGACGAACAGGCCCTCGACCTCGGATTTGTCGATGCCGTCGACGTCCTCGAAGGTGGCCTTGCCGGCCTCCTGGACGAGGTCTTTCCAGGTCGCCGCCCGTTTTCCCCAGCGGGTGTTCGCGCCGCCGACGATGGCAGCGGTGTCGCTCACGGTCACTCCCCCCTCGACGTCGTCGCAGTCGGTCGTGCGTCGGTCCCTCCGCCGTCGGTCTGCCGGTCCGGCGGCGACGCCGCCGGTCGAAGTCTCGCGTGCATTGTGGGTCGGGGTTTCGGTTCGCGCCCACTGTTACGGCCGTAACGACCGTAACCGTGTTCGTTCGGACCGGGCCGCGTGCTGGCGCCTCGCACGTTCGGAGGATCATAATCGTGCCATATAATAATTGTGAAACCGACGACAGGCGGATGAGATCGGTCGCTCGATCGCCCAGGAAACGAACATTGTTCGGGGAATGGGCGAAAACAAACACAGATGACTGGAAGAAACCCGCATCCGCCGGGAACGTTTGTCGATGCAAAACGGCGGGCATGACGGATCGAACGCAGGCCGGCCGCGACCGCAGAAGGGATCGACGGTACCCACGCAGACGCCGGGGCGAAAATTGGGCGAGAACCGGCCGCACATCCACTACATATATGGGTCGCCCGCGCCCACGATGTGACGATGAAGTTCATCAGATTCAACGAAGATCGGCTCGGGCTGCTCGGCGAGGACGGCGGCATCGTCGACCTGACCGATCGGCTGGGACTGGAGTCGGCCGACCCGCTGGTCGAGTACATCGAGGGCGACCACGACGCTGCCGAGTACGCCGACGCCGACCCGGACCACGACGTCGAGGACGTCCACGTGGGCGCGCCCGTCGAGCGGCCCGGCAAGGTGATCGCGGCGCCCCTGAACTACGAGGCCCACATCGAGGAGGCCATCGCCGACAGGGACATCACCACCGACGAGTGGTTCTCGATCGAGGACAAGGGCTACTTCCTCAAGGCGCCCTCCAGCGTCGTCGGCCCCGACGACGGGATCGAACTGCCCTTCGCCGACCGCCGGGTCGACCACGAGGTCGAACTGGCATTTGTGATGGGCTCGGAGGTCAAAGACGTCGACGCGGCGGACGCCTGGGACGAGATCTTCGGCTACACGATCCTGCTCGACATCTCGGTCCGGGGCGACCAGGACCGCTCGAACCGCAAGTCCTACGACTCCTTCACCGTGGTCGGACCGGCGGTCGTCACGCACGACGAGATCGACGACCCCCAGGATCTGGATCTCACCCTGGCGATCAACGGCGACACCAAACAGGACGCCAACACCAGCGACATGGTGTACACCTGCGCCGACGTCGTCCAGTACGCCTCGATCGGGGCGACCCTGGAAGTCGGCGACGTGATCACCACGGGGACGCCCGAGGGCGTCAGCCCGATCGAGGGCGGCGACACCGTCGACGCCGAGATCGAGGACGTCGGGGAGATGACCGTCGAGGTCAGCCAGCGCGACGTCCGCTTCGAGGACGTCAACGTCCGCAAGGGCGGCCAGGAGTAAAGTCCGATCCGGGTCGGGGCTGCACCGGCGGCAGACTTTTGCGAGTCGGCGGCGCACGACCCGGGCATGACGACAAACGCGCCCGCAGACGAAGCTGATCTCCAGTCGCTCGTCGAGCGCCTGCTCGTCAGGGACGTCGACGCCCACGCCGAGGCGGTGTCGGAACTGGCGGCCCGCGGCGACGAGCGAGTGGTCCCCCACCTGATCGAACTGCTCGTCGTCGACTCGATTGCCAACGACTGGGCGACGTTCGGGTTCCCGGAAGTGCTCCGCGAGCGGGCGCCGCCGCGCTACCTCGAACTCCCCGAGGTCCGGTGGCCGGGCGTGCTCGACGCCCTGCTCGACCTGGCCGACGCCGACTTCGATTCCGAGTACGCCTGGGTCGAGTGGGAGACGTGGTACTCACAGCAGGAGATCGAGCCCCTGGATGGGTTCGAGGAGTGGAAGTTCCGGCTGTACCGGTCGTACCTTCCGCCGGTCGGATCGCTGCTCGACACCGAACCCCGCGACTTCGACATGGCGGCGATCCGGTGGGGGAACTGCGACCGATCCTTCCTGGCGGCGCTGAACGCGCCCACCTTCGTGCCGGGCGAGGCGGTCGCGGTCGCCGGAGCGGGGGACGGCCCGGCGGACGGCGCATCACAAGGCGCCGCGGGCGACACCGACGACCCCGAGCGGTATCTGGCGGACGACGACACCGTGTTCGGCTTCGAACTCGACGGTGTCGCGTACGCGGTCCCGCGCTGGGTGCTCTTTCCCCACGAGATGCTGAACGCCGAACTCGGGGGCGTGCCGGTCAGCCTGACGTACTGTACGCTGTGTAACGCCCCGATCCTCTACGATCGGCGGGTCGGCGACCGGACGCTGACCTTCGGGAACTCGGGCATGTTGCTCGGGGGCAACAAGGTGATGTACGACGAGGAGACCGAGACGCTGTGGAACCAGCACGTCGGCGTGCCCATCGGCGGCCACTACCTCGCCGAGGACCCCGACCTGCTGCTGGAGCAGTTCCCCGTGACACAGACCGAGTGGGGCGACTGGGTCGCCGAGTACCCCGACACGCTCGCGCTCGACCTCGACACGGGCTACGACTACGACTACCGCCACTACGACGGCGACCTGGGGATCTTCCGGCACTACTGGGAGAGCGAGGAGGCGGTCCAGCCCGGCGTCCGCGTCGAGGACTCGGAACTGTCCGAGACGGCGCGGGTGTACGGGCTCGTCGCCGAGGATGGGAACGAGGTGTGGGTCGTCCCGGAGTCGACCCTCGAAGACGAGGGGGTCCTCGCCGGCAGCGTCGACGGTCGGGACGTCGTCGCCGTCCTCGACGCCACGGGTGACGTCGCCGTCTTCGAGGGCGTGCCGACGCCAGTCGAGCGAACCGACTCGGGGGTCCGGGACGGCGAGGGCGTCGAGTGGACGCTGAGCCGCAACGCGCTGACCGCCGCAGGCGACGCCGGGGAACGGAGGGCCCGCGTCGCGGGTCGTCACGGCCTCTGGTTCGCCTTCCGCACCCACTACGACGCGGCGCACATCCTCGGGTCGTAAGCGGTCGACGGGGAGATCGGCGTGGTGCCACCGGGGAGCGGTGCCGGATCTCGGGGGACGCGACCTCTTCAGTCACGTCGCCTGTCGAGCGCGTCGAACTCGTCCCGACGCAGACGCCGCCGAAGAGCTATCACCGATCGGTCCGATGGGACGCCCGATGCTTTCACGCCGAACCAGAGCCCGCATCGGATTTCTCGGCGGTCTGTACAGGGTCGCACGCATGCTCGGGCGGGGTCGCGGCGACCGCGGGGCCGGACAGCGGATATTCGCCCCTCGATACGTCGCTCTCGGCGTGACGTTCCAGGTCCTGCGCGAATGGACACACGACCGGGACCTCGGGAGGATCCGTACGAACAACGTGCGCCGGATCTTCCTCTCGGCGACGCTTCTGGCGCTGGTCTTGACCGCGATGCGGTCGATGACCGGGACCGAACGCGAGAGTCTCACCCTTGGCGGGGCGGTCGGGACGGTCCTCTATCGCCTCCGGTACGGGGTACTCCGTCCGCTCCCGGAGAAACACGGGGGATGACGGCGACGCCTCCCGCGTCGTCACGCCGTTCCGATCGGTAGCCCGAGGCCCGACGGACCGAGCCGTTACGACGAGGGCTCGGACTCGGCGTAGAAGTTGAACGCCTCGAAGACGGGGCGGTCGGTGATCCCGAGCAGGATGGCCTCGTCGTCGGGTTCGTGGTGGTGGATCTCGTCCGGCGGGACCGCGAAGATGTCCCACTTGCCCCACTCCAGGGCCTCGTCGCCGACGTGGGTGGCGCCCTCGCCCTCGATGACGAAGTACACCTCGGTCGCGTTGTGGAAGTGTGGGTCGGTGGTCTCCTGGAGCAACTGGGCGCGGAACGACATCGTCGGGAACAGCGGCGGCTTGCCCGTCGCGGGGTTGACGTAGGAGAGGCTGAAGCCGTCGTGGGGGTCCGGATCGTCGTTGTCCGCGCGCTGGCGGAGCGTCTCCAGGGTGTCGGCCCACTTGAAGCGGAACGGCGGCGTCGCCTCGCGGTTGCCCTCGAACGGCCCGGGGATATTGTCGGCCGTCGCGTTGTCGTGGTCCCGGGCGCGGCCGTACTGGGAGTCCCAGTACCCCTGGGTCTTGGTGACCGGCTGGCGTTCGAGTTCGTGGTTCTCGAAGACGTTGCGGGCGTTCAGCGAGTCCAGAACCAGGGGCAGATCGAGCACGTCGAGCCAGGCCGCGGTCTCGTCGGAGTCGTTGACGTGGTCGTGCCACTCCCACTGCGGGGTGGTGACGAGGTCGTTGTCCTTCATCGGGAACTCCTCGCCCGCGACGACCGTCTTCATGTCCTCGCTGCCGTCGATGGTAAAGCGGAGGGCGTTCGCCCCGTGGCGGTGAGAGGGAGCGGTCTCGCCCGGCGACACCGTCTGGACGCCGACGTAGATGGTGTTCGAGATGGCGTTACTCATCCCCGTGTTGATCGGCACCGCGACCCGGCGCTGGAACCCCGGTGGGAGGTCGGCGATGGGGACGTCGCGCTCGATGCCGTCGATGGCCTCCTGGATGTCCTCCCACTTCCAGATGTCCGCCTGGAGGTCGTCGTAGACGTTCCCCATGTCGTCCTCGACCTCCCAGAGGGGACGCAGACCGTGCTGTTCGAGGGTGCTCCGCGTGTCGGAGCTCAGCTCCAGTAGGTCCTCGGGTTCTTGCTGGGCCATACCAAGGGGTAGGGCGAAAACCCCAATAAGTGTGTTGGCCACCCGTCGCGTCCGAACAGGTGCCAAACGGGGTGACTACGCGGCGAAGCCGCGAAACGGGCGACCGACTCAGACCCCGGCGTCGACCTGGGCCTCGTGAACGTCGGCGGTGCGGAAGACGTCGCGGCAGTCCTCACACACCATCTGGCCCTGGATGGCGTACTCCCAGAGCTTCCCGCCGCAGGTCGGGCAGTCGAAGTGTGCGCGGACGAACGGGTCGTGTTCGGCGTAGGGGTTCTCGAACTCGGCCATGGGCCCTGTAGCGGACGAACTCCCATAAACAGTTCGTCGACGGCGGGGGCGAAGCCGGGAGACGGCGGGCCGACGGGGTCACGCCGCGTCGTCGTCGAGGACGACCATCGCGTCGAGCGCCACGGCGCCGTCGGCGGTCGCGAGCACGGGGTTGACGTCGATCTCCGCGATTGTGGGCCGGTCGTCGACCAGGTCCCCGACGCGGGAGACGACGGCGGCGAGGGAGTGGATATCGGCCGGGGGGCGGCCGCGGTAGCCGTCCAGCAGGCGCGCGGCGGTGAGTTCCCGGAGCGCGTCCTCGGCCTCGGCGCGGTCGATCGGTGCGAGACGGTGGGCCGTGTCCTCGTACACCTCGGTGAACACGCCACCCAGGCCCGCGAGGACCACGGGACCGAAGGAGGGGTCCCTGAGCCCCCCGACGATCACCTCGGTGCCGGCGTCGACGTCGGCGGCGGCCTCGACGAGGACGTCGACGTCGATGCCCGCCGCCTCGGCCGCGGCCTCGATGTCAGCGACTGCGTCGCGGACGGCGGCCTCGTCCCGGAGGTCGAGCGCGACGCCGGCGCCGTCACCCCACTCGCTTTTGTGCGCGACGGCCGGCGAGGACACCTTGAGGACGACCGGGTAGCCGATCGACTCGGCGGCGGCGACGGCTTCGTCGGCAGTGGACGCGACCGCGAAGTCGAGCGTCTCGACGCCCGCAGCCGCGAGCAGGTCCTTCGACTCGGCCTCGGTGAGCGTCGTCCGGCCGTCGGCCAGCGCCGCCTCGACGGGGTCCCGCTCAGACATCCGCGCTCACCCCCGTTTCGTCGGCGTCGTCCCCCGATTCCCCACGTCGCTCGGCGTATCCTATTAGCGCCCCCGCAGCCCGGGCGACGCGCTCGGGCGACGAGAACACCGGGACGCCGGCCTCCCGCATCGCCGCCAGCTGGTCGGCCATGGCGTCGGGGGGGCCCTGGGTCGCAAACAGCACCGGCTTCTCTACCTCGCTTGCGAGGTCCCTGACGTCCTCGACCGGGAACCCCAGCGCCTCCTCGAACAGTTCGTACACCACGACGAGGTCGACGGCGTCGTCGGCCGCGACGGCACGGACCACCTCGCCGAACTCGGGCATCGGCCGGCCGGTGTCGACGGGGTTGCCGGCGTAGGTGATCCCCGGGAGGATCTCGCCGACGGTCTCTTGGGTGTCCTCGGACAGCGTCGGGAGGTCGGCGCCGAGTTGCTGGAGCGTGTCGGAGATGATGATCCCCGGCCCGGCCTGGGCCGTGACGACGCCGACGTTCGGCCCGTCGGGGACCGGCGAGTCGGCCAGCGCCACGCCGGCGTCGAGCAGTTCCTCGGTCGACTCGACCGTCGGGACGCCGTACTGCCGGAGGCCCGCCTCGTACAGTTCGTGGTCGCCGGTGAGGGCACCGGTGTGAGACTGGGCGAACTCGCCGACGTCGGCCTTGCCGACCTTGTAGGCGACGACGGGAGTGTCGGCGGCGCGGCACGTGTCGAGCAGGCCGCGGGCGTCGTCGGTGCCCTCGACGTGGAGCACGATGGCGTCGGTGCGCTCGTCCCCGTCGAAGAACTCGATCACCTCCTCGAAGCCGACGTTGGCCCGGTTGCCGAGTCCGACCATCGCCGAGAGCCCGCGGCCCTCCGCGATCGACCGGAAGGAGACGTCGTGGGCGACCCCGCCGCTCTGGGCGACGACGGCGACGTTTCCGGGGCGGATGCCCTCGATGCCGCCGGCGAAGGAACACAGCAGGTCGTCGGCGGGGATGACGAAGCCGCTCGTGTTCGGACCGAGCAGCGCCACGTCGCCCTCGCGGGCAGCCTCGATAGTGGCCCGCTGGAGGTCCTCGCCCCGCCCGCCGGCCTCGGCGAAGCCGCCGGCGTAGATGACCGCGGCGCCGACGCCGGCCTCGCCGCACTCCTCGATCACCTCGGGGACGGCCGGCCCCGGGACACAGAGCAGCGCCAGGTCGACACCGCCGTCGATGTCGACGACGGAGTCGACGAACTGCGCGTCGAACACGCTCCCCTCGGCCGAGGGGTTGACCGGGTACACCGGGCCGTCGAACGAACTCGCGTTCGCCATCGCCTCGTAGCCCACCTTCTCCGGGGACGTCGAGGCGCCGACCACGGCGATCGACGACGGGCGAAAGAGGTTGCTGAGGTTCACGCCCCATCTGTTTCCGGAACGGAACCATAGGCGTTTCCCACCGCGACGCAGGGGCTGACGAAGTCGAGCGGGCTACCCCCGGTTCGAGAAGTAGACGAACGAGCGGAGTTTCTCACTGGCGTCCTCGAAGACGCTCGACCCGTGAAAGACGAGGCCGGCGGAGAACTCGAACCCCAGGAGGCGTTCGAGGCTCTCGTCGGCCCGGTTCAGGTCCTCGGAGTAGTAGGCGGTGGGAAGGACGAAGTAGCCCGCGGGCAACCCCCGGCTGTCCGAGCCGAACACCGCATCGCCGAGGACGGCGAGGTCGCGGTCTTCGTCGACGAGTGCGTGCATGTCGGCTCTGTGGCCCGGCAGGTGGACCGCGGTGAAGGTCCCGACCGCGTCGCCGTCGCCGAAGCGACGGTCCGCGGTGACCCCCTCGTCGAGGTCGGTCCCCTCGGGCACCCAGGTCACCAGGTCGAACGCCTCCGAGAGTCCCGGCAGGCCGCCGACGTGATCGCCGTCGCCGTGGGTGACGACCAGCCGTTCGGGGGTCACGCCGACCTCGTCACAGGCGTCCCGGATCGCGTCGACGGTGTCGGGGAAGCCGGCGTCGACGAGCGTCGGCGTCTCGCCGTCGACCAGGTAGACGCGGTAGCGGGCGCGGTCGGTCTCGCGGACGGTCAGGTCGTAGACGTCCGGCATGATCTCGTCGGGCATCGTGTCACCTGGTGCGATCGGTCGACCCATAAGTGGTCCGTCGACGGGGATCGGTCGGCCGGACCGACCCCACCGGGTGGCGGTCGTTCGCCAGCAGCGACCGCCGAAGCGGCCGACACATCCGGCGCCGCGGGGCAGTCGAGGAGGACGACTACCGATCGAAGTGACGGTCGATGACGTCCCCGCGCATGACGGTGCCGGTGTCGGAGCGGGGGAGGGGATCGGACTGGAACGCCCACTTCCGGGGGCGCTTGAAGTCGGCCAGGTACTCGCTGTTCTGACAGAACTCGTCTAAGTCGTCGGCGGTAACGTCGCCGTCGGTCACGACCACCGCCGAGACGACCTCGCCCCAGTGGTCGTCCGGAAGGCCAAAGACGAGCGACTCCTCGACGTTCGGATGTTCGGCGAGGGTGCCCTGGACCTCCTCGGGATAGACGTTTTCCCCGCCGCTGACGATCATGTTGTCGACGCGGTCGGTGATGTAGATGTACCCGTCCTCGTCGACCTCGGCGACGTCGCGCGTGCGGAGCCAGCCGTCGACGAACAGTTTTTCTTCGGCTTCGGGGTTGTCGAGGTAGCCGTCGGACATGCCGGGGCCTTTTGCCAGAATCTCGCCGCGGCCGCCGGGTTCGACCTCGGCCTCGGGGTCGGGCATCTCGTCGGCGGGGGCGGCCTCGACGACCCGGATGTTCCACATGTAGGACTCCTTGCCGAGCGTACCAGTGTGCTCCTCCTGGACCGAGGGGTGGGCGAAGGTGAGGTTCGGGCCACCCTCCGTGAGCCCGTAGGTGTTGAACACGTTCTCGGTCAGCAGGTCCGAGGAGCGACGGATGAGGTCCTGGGTCACGATCGACCCCCCGGTCCGGATGTACGAGAGGCTCTCCGTGTCGTAGCCGGCGTCGGCCTGGACCTCGTTGATCGAATCGAGCTGGGTGGGGACGGCGAGCAGCCCGGTCGCGTCGTGGGCCTCGATGGACTGGAGGACCTCCTCGGGGTCGAAGGTGGGGTGGACGACGAGCGTCGCGCCGGCCTGGAGGTGCGGGAGGATCCAGGCGTCGGTCGTCACCATGTGATACCACGGCGTACAGACGACGGCGGTGTCGACCTCGGTGATCGACAGCTCCATGATCACCTGCGTCGAGCCGTGCCACATCTGCTCCTGGTCGAAGAGGACGGCCTTGGGGGCGCTCGTGGTTCCGCTGGTGTAGAAGACGCCGTACTCGTTCCCGTCCGGGAGCCCCGGTGCGAGGTCGTCGTCCGCGTCAGCCAGGATCTCCTCGTAGGACTCGACGTCGTCGCGGTCGATCTCCTTCTCGCCGGCGTGGATCGCCACGTCGACGTCGAGCCGATCGAGGGCCGCGAGCGCCGTGTCGGCTTTCTCGTCGTCGAACAGGACGGCCGCCGTGTCGGCTTTCTCCATCATCGTCGCGAGTTCGCCGGCCTTGCCGCGGAACGGGAGTTGTACCGTGGCCTCCCCCCGTTTCTGTCCCGCGATCATCGACTCGATCGAGGACAGGCCGTTGAGCGCGAGCACCGCACACCGCTCGCCGGGGATTCGCTCGTGGAGGGCATTGGCCAGGTTCGTGCTCCGACGATCCAGGTCGGTGTAAGTGTAGGTCTCTCCATCGGCGGCGACGATTGCCGTGTCGTCACCGTAAACGCGGACGGACCGCTCGAAAGCTTGCAGGTAGTTCATGGCTCTGAGAGTGGGTGAGGTAGTTATGGCATGATTGTTGCATGTATTAATCATTGTGATACCTGCCGCCGCCGCGCGACGCCCGCGGCCCAGCCCGGGTGTTCGAGGGGACCCCATCGGTCGTCGCGCCGGACCCCGCCGGCGGTGGCGCGATCCCGTCCGACGACGAGCGATCAGTTGTACGCCAGCGTGAGTTCGACGTCGTTGGCGGCCGCCTGCAGCCGTTCGGCGAGTTCGGATTCACAGCGCTCCTCGGGGAGTCGGTGAGCAGGCCCAGCGATGGTGAGGGCCCCCTCGACCGCGTCGTCGAAGACGAGCGGGACGCCGACCGCGTGGATTCCGTCCAGGTCCTCCCCGAGGTTCAGCGCGAACCCCCGGTCGCGGATCCGTTCGAGGTCCTCGAACAGCGTCGCGCGGTCGGTGATCGTGTTCCCCGAGTGGGCGGGGAGCCCGTGTCGGTCGAGGATCGACTCCACCCCGGTCCGGGGGAGGCGTGCGAGCATCGCCTTTCCCCCGGAGTTACAGTGCATGTCGGTCCACGTCCCGATCACGGAGTCGACGTTGATCTCCGTGGTGCCCCCGTCGCCGAACAGATACATCGCCTGCCCGTTCTCGTGGGTCATGACCCAGGACATCTCGCCCGTGTCGGCCGCGAGCTGTCTGACCTTCGGCTTTGCGGCGTGGTAGACATCGTACTCGTTGCGCGCGTACTCGCCGACGTTGAAAAACTGGAGCCCGACCCGGTAGACGCCGTCGCGCTTGACGACGTACCCGTGTTCCTCCATGGTCTGAAGGTGTTTGTGGACGCTGCTCTTTGCCAACCCGAGTTGGTCGGCGAGTTCGGTCACGCCCGCCCCGTTTCGCTCCTGCAGGAGTTCGATGATGGAGAACAGCGTGCGATCCGACTTCACCCCCCCTGTCCCCGACGGTTGCTCCGTCATGAGCGACTCTCGGGGGCGGGCAAGTATATAGCTGACCGAATCGAAACGCAGTTTCCACCGCGGGCCGGCTGTCCCACCGACCCGCTGTTTGCCACTGGCGAACGCGATCGCAGGACGGCAAGGGAGATTTACAGAGATACTCGTGTAAAGGCTGACGGGCGGAACGCGGCCCAAATTAGACAATTAACGTTGGACGTTCGAACGGCGATCCCGCGTCCGCTGACACCGGGATTGACAACTGGAGACGCCCCCGGGAGGGCGAGCCACCGGAGAGACGCGCGTGGCCGGGACGATGCTCCGGGGGAAGAGGATCGCAGGCGGTTCACCCGAGGAAAGAGCCCGTCAGACTCTCCAGGGGCCGTCGTACCTGATCCGTGACGCCGGGGCGGAACGGAGCGGAAACGGAACCCCAGTCGGGGCAGAAACCATCCTGTCCCACGGAGCAGGGCATACCGACCGTCGTGAGAGGGGCCCCCACTACGTACAAACACATCAGTTTACCGTCGGAGCCACCACCAGCCGGCACCGAGCAGCGCCAAGACGACGACGAGGCCGGCGACCAGCGTCGACAGCTGGGAGTCGGGACCTGTCGGTTCGGCAATCGTGACCGGAACGGTACGGGGGCCCGACCGAACGGTCGTTGACGAGGGCATCTCGGCCGTCAGATTGACGCCGACGCTTGCGGTCCCCTCGACGGCGTCCTCGGCGGCCGCGAGGTCGAAGGCGAGGCGGGCGGTTTCGTCCGGGGCGAGACGACCGGCGTAGGCGCGGGGGGCGTCGCTCGAAAACGGCGGGGCGG
>Ga0207719_100284_pt1 | contig 37115 bp, 38 predicted proteins | sample A23P1SouthBayCA_2_FD_187279 | JGI IMG/M metagenome (GOLD analysis project Ga0207719, IMG submission 187279) | Aerobic enrichment media microbial communities from Eden Landing Ponds, California, USA - A23 P3 (3) (SPAdes) | ecosystem: Environmental > Aquatic > Marine > Unclassified | place... | reverse complement strand
ACTTCGAGACCGGGCGGCCGGCCTACGAGATCTACACGTTCAACCGCCAGGTCGTCACCGTCCCGATCGGCGACGACGGCGACGGGGCCGAGTCCGGCGTCGACCGCATCGCACGCCAGGAGATCGAGCGCGAGATCCGGTCGATCGCGCGCGGCCACGTCGACGTCGACCTGAAGAACCAGAACACCGCCGTGGTGTACGTCGACGACGACGACATCTCCTCGGTGATCGGCAAGGGCGGCGGTCGGATCCGCGACGTCGAGGATCGGCTCGGCATCGACATCGACGTCCGCACCCACGACGAGAAGCCCGGGGGCGGGAGCACCGCGAGCAGTTCCGGTGCAGGCGGTGGCTCCACCGGGGACGGCACCGATGACGGCGTCGTCGTCACCCCCGAGGTGACATCGCGACACGTCGTCGTCCGGATGGACGACCACGTCGGCGAGACTGTCGAGGTGCGGGCCGGCGGCGACTACCTCTTCACCGCGACCGTCGGCCGCGGCGGCGACATCCAGGTGTCACGCGGGTCGGCCATCGCCGAGGAACTCGAACAGGCGATCGATCACAAAGAGCGGATCACCGTCCACCCGGTCTGAGTTCGGGGATCACCGCCAAGCGGCGGTCCGAGAAAAGCAGGAAAAGCGGGCTACTCGGCGCAGCAGGCTTCGGTCTTCTCTTCGGGTTCGCCGCCGTCCATCTTCGCTTCGGGCTCGGCAGCCTCCTCGGTGAGCTGATAGAGGTTCTGTCGGGCGTCGGCGAAGTAGACGTCCTCGTCGACGGCGCCGATGGTTTCGAGCCGCTCCAGTGCGTACCGGACGGTCCGCGCCGAGAGCATCGACTCCTCGACGATTCCCTTCTGTGTCAGTGGGCCGTTGTACTCCAGGACTTTGAACACCAGTTTGGCGCTCGGGGGGAGGTCGTCGAGACTCTCCTCATCGTTTCCAGCCATCGATGGAATCGAACGCACGCACGGGTATAAAGATTGATACACGGACTCACACCGACCCGCTGGTCGACGGCCGGGCACACGCGAGCCGAGCGATCAGCCGACGACGCGGGGCGACGAGGAGGGGACCACGCAGCGACGCGGCGACTCTACACGGCCATGGACGTGTCCGCATCGCGGAGGGCGGCGACCCTACGGCGCGACGGGCGTCGGGCCCGCGGGGACGACCGTCGGTCCCGGAACGAACGTCTTTTGACGCCGGCTGTTGGATGTGGACGTATGGCCACGGAATCCCGGACCGAACTCACCGGCCACCTCCGGGGAGTGACGGTCACCACGCTCGCCTGTCTCGCCGGGGTGGCAGCGGCCTTTACCTCCGGTGCCCTCGTCGGGACCGCCGCGGCGGATGCGGCGAGTACCCGGAGCGTGCTGTTCCTCGGGGCGTTCGTCGCCGTCCAGTTCCCCGTGTTGCGGCTCGCCGGCGTCGACGTGGCGGACTTCGGCGTGAAGGACTACCTGTACGTCGCGTTCATGACCTTCGCGCTGTGGTTCATCACGTACACTATCATGCTCAGCGAGAGCGTGACGCTCTGAGATGGCCGACGACAGTATCGCGGTCGTCGACCTGGACAGGTGTCAGCCCGACCGGTGTAACTACGAATGTGCCAACTTCTGTCCGCCCAACCGGACGGGCAAGGAGTGCATCGTCACCCGCGGGGAGTTCTACGAGGAGGACGAACCGTTCGAGGGCGGCCCCGACCAGATCCGCATCTCCGAGGAGGTCTGTCTCGGGGAGAGCTGTGGTATCTGCGTCGAGAAGTGCCCCTTCGACGCCATCGAGATCATCAACCTCCCGACCGAACTCGACCGGACACCGGTCCACCGCTACGGCGAGAACGCCTTCGCGCTGTACGGCCTGCCGATGCCCCAGCCCGGCCAGGTGACGGGGCTGCTCGGCCCGAACGGCATCGGGAAGTCGACGGCGGTGCGGGCGCTGGCCGGCGAGATCACGCCCAACCTCGGCGACTTCGAGAGCGAGGCGACCTGGGAGGGCGTGCTGGATCGCTACCGCGGGACGGAACTGCAGACCTACGTCGAGGAACTGCTCGACGGCGAGATAACCGTCGCCCGCAAGCCCCAGTACGTCGACCAGATCCCGGCGCAGTTCGACGGCGTGACCCGGGAGCTGCTCGAACGCACCGACGAACGGGGGGAGCTGGACTACCTGGTCGACGAGCTGTCGATCCGCCCGGTGCTGGACCAGGACATCGACTCCATCTCGGGCGGCGAGCTCCAGCGCGTCGCGCTCGCGGCGACGCTCGCCCGCGACGCCGACTTCTACTTCCTCGACGAGATCACTCCCTACCTCGACATCGGCCAGCGCGTGACCGCCGCCCGCCTCGTCCGGGAGCTCGCGGGCGACGACGAGCGCGACCGCTCGATGCTCGTCGTCGAGCACGACCTCGCAATTTTGGACCTGCTCGCCGACACGCTCCACGTCGCCTACGGGACCCCGGGGGCGTTCGGGGTGATCACCGACCCCAAGAGCACCCGCAACGGGATCAACGAGTACCTCAACGGCTACCTGGACAACGAGAACATGCGAATCCGCCCGGAGGCGATCGAGTTCGAGGAACACGCCCCACGGGAGACGGTCCGGTCGACGCCCCTGATCGAGTATCCGGCCCTGGAGAAGTCCTACGGCGACGGCGAGTTCTCGCTGTCGGTCGAGCCGGGCACCGTCTACAACGGCGAGGTGCTCGGGATCGTCGGCCCGAACGGCATCGGGAAGTCGACGCTTGCGAAGCTGTTCGCCGGGCAGCTCGACCCCGACGAGGGCGAACTCGACTTCCGCCTCGACATCGCCTACAAGCCACAGTACATCGATATCGACCGCGAGATCCGGGTCGACGCCTTCCTCTCGTCGATCACCGACGAGTTCGGCAGCTCCTACTGGAACACCGAGGTCGCACAGCCGCTCCAGCTCGAACGGATCATGGACCAGCGCCTGACGGACCTCTCCGGCGGGGAGCGCCAGCGCGTGGCCATCGCCGCGACCCTCTCGGAAGACGCCGACCTGTTCGTACTCGACGAGCCTTCGGCCCACCTCGACGTCGACCAGCGCGTACAGGCGACCACCGCCATCCGGCGGTACGCGGAGAACCACGACGCGACCGTGATGGTGATCGACCACGACATCTACATGATCGACCTGCTGGCGGATCGACTCATGGTGTTCGACGGCGAGCCGGCCGAACGCGGCCACGCGACCGAGCCCCAGCAGATGCGCGACGGCATGAACGACTTCCTCGCCGATCTGGACGTCACCTTCCGGCGCGACGAGCGCACCGGACGCCCGCGGATCAACAAGCCCGGCAGCCAGCTCGACCGCCAGCAGAAGCGTGACGGCGAGTACTACTACACGGACTGAGCGGCGACCGGGGCCCCCGCGGGCGCTCGCGGACCGGGGTGACGACCGCTGTCTCGGCGGGTACATGGGGAAAACCACACCTACCGCCGGAGTCACACCGCGGTCGATGCGCGGCGGACCGAACCCAATAAGGGAAACCGGTTCGAGGATCGGATAATGACCACGCTCGGCAGTGCGAGTGCCGGTCCGGGCGAACTGGACACCGGCCGGCTGGAGGTGGGCGAGACCCGCGACGGCAGCCCAGTCGGACTGCCGGTGGCCGTCGTCAACGGGGCCGCTGACGGCGACACGCTGTACGTACAGGCCGCGAGCGACGGTGACGAACTCAACGGCGTCGGCGTCATTCGGCGCGTCGTCCCGCGTCTCGACCCGACCGAGCTATCGGGGACAGTCCTGTTCGTCGGGATCGTCAACTACCACGCGTTCCAGGTCGCCGAGCACCGAAACCCGATCGACGACACGAAGATGAACCGGGCCTACCCCGGCGACGAGAACGGGACCTCCTCGGAACGCATCGCACACGCAACCTTCGAGGTGGCCCGCTCGGCGGACATCGTTCTCGACCTCCACCAGGGATCGACCAGCCGGATGATCGACGAGGTCCGCGTCCGGTGTGGCCGGCACCATCGGCTCCACGACGACTGTCTGGAGCTGGCCAAAACCTTCGACTGCGGCTACGTCCTCGACCAGAAGGGGCCGGACGGCCAGCTCGCCCGGGCGGCCCCCGACGAGGGTATCCCGACCATCGACCCCGAACTCGGCGGCTGCGTCGGCTGGGACGAGGAGTCGATCCAGCGGGGCGTCGAGGGCGTGTTCAACGTCCTCCGGGGGTATGGCTTCCTCGACCGCGACGGGTCCCCCCGCTCCCAGACGCGCGCGACCGGCTTCGACCAGTACGGCTCGCCCGCCGGAGGACTGGTCACCTTCGAACCCGACCTCGGCGACCGGGTGTCCGCCGGCGACGTGCTGTTCGAGGTGACCGACCCGTTCGGCGCCCTCAAGGGGCGCGTGACGGCCGACAATCCCGGGATCTTCTGGCGGTCGCGCCGCCTCCCCCAGGTCGCGACCGGCGAGTACGTCTGCTCGGTCGGTACCGACGTCGACCAGATCTGACCGTCACCGCCCCGGCCCCGACCCGACGCTCTCCCGGGGAGGAATTAACTGGGCGGCGCCGAGACGTCCCTCCGATGACCGGCGACGTTCCCTCGTGGTGTCCCGACTGCGGCACGTCCCTCGACCTCCGGGACGTCGAGGGGCGCCCGCGGCCGTACTGTCCGTCCTGCGAGTCGGCCGTCTGGGTCCACCCAGCGACGGCGGCGGACGTCGCCGTCGTCGACGGCGAGCGGCTGCTGCTCGTCCAGCGCGACGTACCGCCGGACGAGGGCGCCTGGGCACTCCCCGGCGGCTTCCTTGAGTACGACGAGGACCCCGCGGCCGGGGCGACCCGGGAACTGGAGGAGGAGACGGGGATTCACGCCGACCCCGCGGACCTGCGGCTGGACGACGCGGTCAACTATCGCCGCGAGGGCGGGCGGCGAGTGCTGTCGCTCGGGTACGTCGTCGACCGGGCGGCGACCTCGGGAGCGCCGACCGCCGGCTCGGACGCCCGGGCCGCGACGTTCGTCTCCCGCGCGGAAGTCGGGACCCTCGACGTCTCGGACGGCCTCCCGTACATGCGCGACCGGATCAGTCGACTGCAGACCGCCGCCGACGATCCGGACGACCGGACCGACGGGGACTCCGGCTCCGACGTCTCCCGGCTCTGATCGCGGTCTCAGCGCCGTCGCACCCGCGTCGTCGACCTACCGCTCGGGGTGGACCGGCGCGTCGAACCCGCCGCGAACGAGCGGCTTCGCCACGTGTCGGCGCGCACAGGGCGGGACCTCGTACCACCCCGGCTCCAGGTCGCGGTCGAGGGGACGCTCGGCTTTCTCGGCCCGCTGTTCCCCGCAGTCGCGACACCGGTACCCCTGGTCGCGGCCGGCACTCTCCATCCGCCGGCCGCAGGCGGGACAGTCCGGGACGACCCGATCGGTGTCGACGAGGTCCCGCACGGCGAACTTCTCGAGTTTGAGCGTCCCGTCGGCGACTTCGCCACAGACGGTCAGACGGTCGCCGACCCGCAGGCGACGCACCCGGTCGCGGAACCGCTTGGTCGGCTCGAAGGCGACGCAGGGGAGGGTGTCCCCGTCTCCCCGGAGGTCGACGAACACGTGGCCGCCGCGGCGGGTTTCGGGGTCCGTGGCGACGACACCGTCGACCCGGTAGGCGTGGCCGTCGCGGAGGTCGCCCACGCTTCCCGGCCGGAGGTGGGCGTCGGTTCCCTGGTTGGTCAGGAACGTCGCGGCCCGCTCGACCGGCTCCGAGTCGATGGCGGCCGCGACTTCCCTGACCGCCTCGGAGTCGTCGCCGCGGACGCCGTGGAGGATCGGCCCGGGGGCGCTCGGAACGCACACCGTCTCGTCCTCGACGCGGTCGACGGTGTCCCAGACCGTGGGGTACCCCGCCTCGGCCGCGTCGAACACGGACGCCTCGTCGACCTCGCGCGGCGTCCCACACCGATCGAACTGCCGGTAGGAGATGTGCTCGTAGGTCCACTCCTCGAAGGCGGCCCACGCGCCGACGGCTGCGAGCGCGCCGATCCGGCCGCGACCGCCCTGCCACCCGCGGTGGCGGTAGCCGACCTCGTCGAGCAGGTCGATCGCTGCGTTTCGGTCGTGGAACTCCCTGACAGCCCTTCGAGCGAAGGCGGCGACGGCGTCGGGCACGTCGCCGGCTCGACCGGACGCGACGACGAGCCCCGGGCTGGTCCGGTCGTCCGTGACGGCGGCCAGGTCGTCGAGTTCCGCCGCCGCGACGTCAAACGCCGTGTCGGGGTCGACGTCAGCGTGGAGCGCGAGCGCGGCGTTCCCGCGCGTCTTGTGCTCGACGGCCGGGTTCAGCCGTACCAGGAGGCGTCGGTGTACGTCCCCACCTGCCGCCGCCAGGCGCTCGGCGACCCGGGTCGCGAGGTAGGTCGTACACATGCCCAGCTCGCGGGAGTCCGTGTCGTCGAGTCCGATGACCGTCATCGGTCCCCGTTCTCCCCCCGCGTAGTAACTGGTTTCGCTCGTGGACGGTCGCGAAGCGACGTCAGCGGGTACTGGCGAACAGGCGACACCCGCGTCTCCCCCGGGACGGCGTGTCGCACACCCGCGGCCCGTCCCGGGGTCCGAGTCAGGACACGGCGGGACTGGTCCCGTCATCCGGCATAAACGCCCGGACGGGAGCGACCCGCTACGTCGCCCTCACCGGAGGTGAATCGGCGGACGGGACGCGTCCGGGGGAAACGCATATATATACCTAACGGCCTAGAACCTCTTATGTCCCGGTCAGCGCTGGTCGGAAACGTCACCGCGATGTTAGAGGACGCGGGGTTCGTGGTGAGCGACCGGTGTTCGATCCGGCCCAAGAGCTTCGACCTGGCCGCCCGTCGGGGGGAGGACCTGGTGTTGCTCAAGATCCTGGGGAACGTCGACGCGTTCGACCGCGAGACCGGCGCCGAGATGCGCCGACTGGGGACGTACCTCTCGGCGACGCCGATGGTCGTCGGCCTGCGGACCCGCGACGAGGACCTCAAACCCGAGGTCGTCTACTTCCGGCACGGGGTGCCGGTGATGAACCCCGACACCGCCTACGACCTGTTCATCGAGGAGGTGCCGCCGCTCATCTACGCGGCCCCGGGTGGCCTGTACGTCAACCTCGACGGGGACCTGCTGGAGGACGCCCGCGAGGACCGGGGCTGGAGCCTCGGGCGCCTCGCCAACGAACTCGGCGTCTCGCGCCGGACGGTCTCGAAGTACGAGGACGGCATGAACGCCTCCATCGAAGTCGCCGTCCAGCTAGAGAAGATGTTCGATCGCCCGTTCAGCGACCCGGTGAGCGTTCTGGACGGCGCCGATGAGGTCCGGGACGCCGACCCGCCGCCGGCCGACCCCGACCCCGAAAACGAGGACGAACACATCGTCCACGTGCTGACGAGCGTCGGCTTCGACGTCCACCCGACCTCGCGGGCCCCGTTCAAGGCGGTCTCGGAGGACTCCGAGGATCGGCGCGCCCTGCAGATGCTCACCGGCCACTCCCAGTTCACGAAAAGCGCCGAGAAGCGCGCCCGCATCATGTCCTCGCTCGGCGAGGTCACACAGACCCGGTCGGTGTACTTCGTCGAGGACGAGCGCACCACCGAGAAGCGCGGCTCCGTCGAGGGGACCGCGCTGGTCTCCTGTGAGGAACTGGCCACCATCGACGACCCGGACGCGATTCGGGACCTCCTGCGGGAGCGCTCACACGAAGCCGCCGAGACGTAGGCGACCGGGGCCGACGACTGACAGCGGTCGCGCCGACGGCAGTCGGGATCCGGATTAGCTCGCCGCGTCGCCGTAGGTCTCTTGGAGGTACTCGACGATGTCGTCGCTCTCGGGCATCCCGTCGACGCCGTGGTCCTCGTCGATCAGTACCGGGACCCCGGTCTGGCCGCTGACCTCCTCGACCTCGGTCCGTTCGTCGTGGGAACGCGGGACCATCCGGGACTCGTACTCCAGGTCGAGGTCCGCGAGCGTCTGTTTGACCTTCGCACAGTACGGGCAGCCTTCCAGTTCGTAGAGGATCAGGTTCGTCACGTGGGAGGGAAGGGACCGAGAGACCAAAAATGGCTAGCGACGGCGCAGTGACCGCACAAGAGCGCCGAGGTGTTGCTCGACTGCTCACGGGGCGTCGTCGAGGGCGACGAGTGCGTCGACCGGGGCGTCGGTCCGCCGCCGGGCGCGGTCGATCCCCTCGTCGCCCACGGCGATGAGCGCGAACACCCCCGCAAGGTCCGCGTCCGCGTGTGCGGCGATGTCGAGCATCAGTTCCTGGGTCTCGCCCGAGCGGATCAGGTCGTCGACGACGAGCACCCGATCCCCCGCCGACAGCGCCCGGGCGGGCAGGTAGTAGGTGAGTTCGATGCCGGAGGCCAGACGCTGTCGGGATTCGATGAACTCCTCGACGGCAGTCTCCTTTGACTTCTTGGCGTAGGCCACCCGCGCGTCGAAGTACGACCCCATGGCCGCGCCGAGGGTGATGCCGTCGGTGGCTGCGGTGAGGACCACGTCAGGCCGTTCGAACCCGAAGGCTTCGGCGGCGACCGGCGCCACGAGGTCGAGGAACGGCTGGTCGAACACCACGCCGGTGTTGTCGACGTACCCCTCGTCGTCGACGGCGACCCGGGCGCGAAGTTCCGCGGCCAGCGCCTCGCGGCCGACGTCGCCGACGACCTCGCGGGCCCGTTCGATCCCCGGCAGGACGTGGCCGTTGACGTACCGATTGAGGTCGCCCGCCGGCAACCCCGTCAGGGCCGCGAGTTCGTCGTAGGTGCGGGTCTCCTTGAGCATCCGGAGGGTCGCAACCGCCTGCAACTGGAGGGTCGCCTTCTCGACGCGGTTCATGACGGCTACCTGGATATTGCACGATCATGAACATACCGGTCTCCACAGGTGGCCGGCCTACCCATCCCTGCACAACTCCCCGAACGGAATCCGGCTCAGGCGTCGTCGAGGAGGTCCTCGGCGGTGACCAGCGCTTCGAGTTCGATCCCGTGATCGGCGAGGCGTTCCCGGGCCCCCTCCTGTCTGTCGACGACGACGAGCACGCGGTCGACGACGGCGCCGGCGTCCCGGAGCGCCTCCACGGCGTCGAGAGCGCTCTTGCCCGTCGTCGCGATGTCCTCCAGGACGACGACCCGGTCGCCCTCGTCGAGGCGGCCCTCGATGCGGTTGCCGGTGCCGTACTCCTTTGCCTGCTTGCGCGCGATGACGTACGGGCTCCCGGTCTCGACGCTCGTAACGGCGACCAGCGGCACCGCGCCGAGGGCGACGCCGGCGAGTTTCGCGTCGCCGACGCGGTCGGCGAAGGCCTCGGCGATGAGCCGCAGACAGTCCGGATCGGTCTCGAAGAGGTACTTGTCGACGTAGTAGTCGCTGGTGCCGCCGTGGGAGAGTTCGAACTCTCCGAACTGCACCGCGTCGGCCGCCCGCAGCGCCCGGATGAGCTTCTGGTTCGTCATGGCTTCGAGTGGCGCCCCGAGCGGCTAAAAACCGGGCGGTTCCGGTCGTCGACTCCGACCGGGCGATCCGGGCGTCCACACCCGCAGCAACAGGAAGCGCCCGACACCTGCCTCACCAGGGCTCGTCTTTCAGCCCGAGCGCGTAGGCGATGCCGTTGGTCAGGAGGTGGAGCACGGGCGTCGCGACGACGACGACCGCCAGGCGGGGGAGCGTGAACGTCGCCCCGAACCACGCCGGCGTCGCGAGGGCGGTCAAGGCGAGCGCGCCGACGACGAAGTCGAGCTGGTCGACGCCGGGGAAGGCAGCGCCGCGCTCCCGTCCCGTCCGGCGCTTGAGGAAGGAGGCTGCGACGTCGCCGAGCATCGCACCGAAGGCGAGCGTCGCCGCCGCGAGGAGGGGAAAACGCGGGAGGGAAACACCGACGGCGGCCGAGGCCGCGGGTTCGATCGCGTTCAGGGCGAGCGCGAGCGCGACGCCGGCAAGCGTACCGGCCGCAGTGCCGCGCCAGGTCTTCCCGTCGCCGAGCAGGCGGCGTCCGTCGAGGGTCCGGCCCCCGTCGATGGGACGCCCGCCGCCCGCGAGCACCGCGGCGTTGTTCGGAACGTACGCCGGCAGCATCGCCCAGAGGGCGCCGACGACGAGCGAGACGACCATACCTCCCCGTTACCCGGCCGGTGTTAAGTTCCGACGGTTTCGGTCCGCGACGACGCGCCCGGGTCCGCCGGTGTCAGGTTTTTACCCGACACCCGTCGTAGGGGACGGAAGGGAGAATGACGACAGCCTCCGATCCGTACGACCTGCAGCGATTCGTCGAGGCCCAGGACCCCGTCATCGAGACGGTCAAGGACGAACTGCGGTCGGGCCGCAAGCGCACCCACTGGATGTGGTTCGTGTTCCCGCAGATCGCCGGACTCGGCAGCAGCGAGATGTCCCGTCGCTACGCGATCTCCTCCCGGGACGAAGCCGAAGCCTACCTGGACCACTCGACACTGGGTCCGCGCTTGCGCGAGTGTACGGGGATCGTAAACGCCATCGACGGGCGGTCGGCGAACGACATCTTCGGCTCGCCCGACGACAAGAAGTTCCGCTCCTCCATGACACTGTTCGACGCGGTCGCCGACGATCCGGCCCCGTTCAGGATGGCGCTGGACCGGTACTACGACGGCGGCCCGGATCGGCGGACGCTGGAGCTACTGGGGCAGTAATCGCGCGGATTCGGAGGCCTCACTCGTCGGCGTCGCCGCCGCCCAGGTCGTCGAGGGTCGTCTTCGTCGACCGGCCGACGAACTCGTCGAAGTCGACTCCCTCCGCCAGCGCCGTCTCCTTTTTGACGCGGTAGTTCCCTCCGTCGGTGACGTGGAGGTCGCCGGGGTGGAAGAAAAACCAGTCCTCGCGGTCGAAGCGGACGCCGATCCGGGCCTTCGCGCCGAAGTTCTGTGCGAAGTACACCAGCGACTCGACCTCGTCGCCCGAGAGGTAGATCGGGTCGCCGGCGCTAGATTTGGCCTCGACAGCGTAGAAGACGTCGCCGTCGCCGGCCAGTACGTCCGGGAGGTCCCGCTCGGTCGCCGAGCCCGACGCCGGGGCACGCATGACGGCGAAGCCGGCCTCGTCGAGCCGATTGACGAGCTCGCGCTCGCGGCGGTCGCCTTTCCTGTTCGCACTCATTGCCGGGAGTCGGCGGCGGGTCGACAAAAACGGGACGGTCGCGCGGCGGGACCCGACGCCGGAACAGTTCAAACGTATAAAACTTTTCCCGGACTCGCTGACTCGGCAACTGGTGACCCCCGACTTTTGTGTCCGAACGTGACCGGAGAAACGCAATGGTTCCAGAGTCCCCGCTCGTGCGACGCAGGCGCCGGACCCGCTCCGGCGACTCGGTCGCACAGTCCCCGATCGAACCGGTTACCGACCACGGTCCGTCGAACAGTCGGCCGTCCGCCGTGCACACCGCCGCCGCACGGCGCCCGCCCACCCCGACCCTCTACCCCACTCCTGTCCCCGTCAGCGAGCGCAGACGGGAGGGGATGCTCCCGATCGCCCGGGAGGTGGTGTCGTCGTGAGCCGTCGGCTGTTGCTTGCGGCGATCGTCGTGACCTCGGTGCTGGCGGCGGCGCCGGCACCGGCGGCGGCCCAGGACGGGACGGTCGTCGTGGACACGACGCTCGACCCGACGTATCCGACGACCGAGCGGAACGCGACCCTGACCGTCGGGATCGCAAACCCCGACGACGGATCAGGGCGCTACCAGGTGCAGTCGGTGCGCGTGTACAACGACTCGGGCCGAACCGACCTGGTCGGCGAGCGTACCGGCTCCTCGTACGTCGGCGAGGGCGAGCGAGCCACCCGGAACGTCTCGGTCGGCTTCGAGGAGACCGGGCAGGAGCGCCTCCACGTCGCCGTGCGGATCCAGCGGCGCGGCGAGGAGCCGTTCCTCGTGACCCGAACGATCACCGCGCAGGTCCACGATATCCACCCGTCGATGTCGCTGTCCGGCGGGAGTGCCGACCCCGGCGACCGGACGACCTTCACCGTCACGGTCGCCAACAGCCTCAACGAGCGGATCTCGGGGCTCGAAATCGACCTGACGGCGGAGAACGCCTCGCTCGCGGACGACCACCACGTCATCGCGGGGCTCGACCCCGGGAGCGCGACCACGATCGAGGTCGACGCCCGGCAGGCCGAACCCGGTCGGCAGGCGGTGACCGCGGCCCTGTCGTATGCGACCGCCGACGGGGAGCGTCGGCGGGTCACCCGCCAACTCGCGACGTCGGTCGATGGCGGGCAGTCCAGGCTCTCGCTCGGCCTGTCGGCCGGGAACGTCGGTCCCTCCGACCGGACACACTTCGACGTGACGGTCGCGAACGGCTTCTCGGAGCCCGTTTCGGGGATCGAACTCCGGGTTCGTGCCTCGAACGCGACGTTCACCGAACGGCGGCGGGTCGCGTCGCGGCTCCCGGCCAGCGACGCCGCGTCCTTCTCGTTCCCCGCGACGGCGGTCGAACCCGGCCAGCAGACGGTGACCGCCTCGCTGACGTTTACGACCGCCGGCGGCGACCGACAGCAGATCACCCGTGACCTGACGACGTCGGTCGAGCGCGTGCGCCATCCGGGGAACGTCACCCTGACCGGCCTGCGCTTGACCCGCGAGAACGACACGCTGCGGATTCGCGGCAGCACGAGTAACCTCGGCACCACCAACGTCTCCGGCACTCTCGTCGAGGTGGCCGAGGGATCGCGGACCGGGCCCGCCGACGCCCAGCACCGGTACTTCGTCGGCGGGATCCCCGCGAGCGACTACGCCTCCTTCGAGGTGCGGGCCGAACTCGACGGCCCGGTCAACGAGTCGGCGACGGTGCCGCTGCGGGTGAGCTACGTCGTCGACGACACCCGGATCACCCGGACCGTCGAAGCGACCTACGAACCCCGGCCGACGGACGACTCGAACTCCGGCGGCGGGTCGTCGACGCCGCTGTTGCTCGGCGGCGTCCTCCTCGTCGGCGTCGTCGGCGTCGGCTACTGGAGGTGGTCCGGATGACGATCCTGAGTGCTACGGGGGCCGTCAAGGAGTACCAGTCGGGGTCGAAGACGGTCCGCGCGCTGGACGGCGTCGACGTCGCCGTCGACCCGGGGGAGTTCGTCGCCATCGTCGGGCCCTCGGGCAGCGGGAAGTCGACGCTGTTGAACCTGCTCGGCCTGCTCGACGAACCGACCGAAGGCCAGGTCGTCCTCGACGGGGCGGCGGCGTCGGCCCTGTCGACCCGCGAGCGGACGGACCTGCGCCGCCGGACCGTCGGGTTCGTCTTCCAGAGTTTCTTCCTGGTGCCGACGCTGACGGCCCGGGAGAACGTCGCCGTCCCGGGGCTGGTCCGCGAGGAGCGGACCGACCTGCTGGACCGCGCCGACGACCTGCTCGACCGGGTCGGACTGGGCGACCGCGGCGACCACTACCCGAACGAACTGTCCGGCGGGCAGAAACAGCGCGTCGCCATCGCCCGCGCGCTGATCAACGGCCCCGAGATCGTGCTGGCCGACGAGCCGACCGGGAACCTCGATCACGACACCGGCGCGCAGGTGCTCGACGTCTTCGACGGCGTCGCCGCCGACGGCGTCCCGATCCTGGCGGTCACCCACGACGAACAGGTCACGGAGTACGCCGACCGCACCGTCGAACTGGTCGACGGGCGGATCGAGTCGCCGTGATCGACGGTCGCCTCGCCCGACGGTTCCCGCTCGTGGCGTTCGCAAAGCGGAACCTCTCGCGGGCGCGAGCGCGAACGATCCTCGCGATGGCCGGCATCACCATCGGCGTCGTCGCCATCGCGTCGCTGGGCATGTTCGGCGCCGCGTTCGAGCAGTCGTTTTTCAACTCCGTCGACGACACCACCCGGACGGTGATGGTCGGACCGGGCGAGGACGCCGACTTCGAGACGCTGGACCGCGACCGGATCTCGCTGATCCGCCGGCATGCCGAGGCGCCGGTGTACCCGCAGTACACCACCTCCGCGACCATCCAGGGCCTGAAAGAACGGACGGGAGGGCAGGTGATCGCGATCGACGACCCGGGGGAGTTCGTCGACGCCCGCCAGGGGCGGATTCCGCCGGACTGGCGTAGCGGCGCGCTCGTCGGCGACGGCCTGGCGAGCGACCTCGGCGTCGGCGTCGGCGACAGCGTCAGCGTCGACGGCGACACCTACCGCGTGGTGGCGGTGCTCGAACCGGACAACCCCCGGTCCGGCCTGCTGAACACCGACGACGCCGTCCTCCTGCCGCGCGAGCAGGTCGCCCCCGATCGGGCGACGCGGGTGTTCGTCAAGACCGAGACCCCCGAGGCGGCCTTCAACACCGCCGCGGAGCTCCGGTCCGCGCTCAACGGGCGCGACCAGCGCTACCAGGTCTGGGACGCCGAATCGGCCATCGAGCAGATCCAGAACCAGCTGTCGACGATCAACACCTTCCTGCTCGGGATCGGCGCCGTCAGCCTGCTGGTGGCGGCGGTCAGCATCCTGAACGTGATGCTGATGTCGACCATCGAGCGCCGCGAAGAGATCGGCGTCCTGCGGGCGGTCGGCTACCGCCGGCTCGACATCCTGCGGCTGATGCTCGTCGAGGCCGCCCTGCTCGGCGTCGTCGGCGCGCTCGCCGGCGTCACCCTGAGCGTCCTGCTGGGAATGGCGATCAACGCGGAACTGCTCTCGGACCCGCTGGCCTTCACCAGCGAGGCCGTGCTGTATCTCGGGCTGGGCTTTCTCTTTGGCACGGGGGCGAGCTTCCTCAGCGGGCTCTACCCCGCCTGGAAGGCCGCCAACGCCCGACCGGTCGAGGCGCTCCGGGACTGACCCGGGGGTTCCCTTCGGCCCCGATGGGCGCCAGACCGGGTCCTACGTCCCGTGGGCCCAGCTGTCCATGTACTCGCGCTGCTCGTCGGTCAGGTCGTCGATGGCGACGTCCTCGGCGTCGAGTTTGGTCTCGGCGACCAGCCGGTCGAGGTCGTCGGGGACGTCGTGGACGCCGGCCTCGTAGTCGTCGCCGTGCTCGACGAGTTCCCTGACGCAGACGGCCTGGACGCCGAAGGACTGGTCCATCACCTCGACGGGATGGCCCAGGGCGACGGGTGCAGCGAGGTTGACGAGCCGGCCCTCCGCGAGCACGTTGAGCCGCCGCCCGTCGGCCAGTTCGAACGCCTCGACGCCGTCGCGGGCCTCGTAGCGATCGACCGCAAGATCAGCGAGGGCGTCGAGGTCGATCTCGACGTCGAAGTGGCCGGCATTGGCCAGGAGGACGCCGTCGACCATCCGCTCGAAGTGCTCGCGGCCGATCACCTCGCGGTTGCCGGTCGTCGTCAGGAACACGTCGCCGACCTCGGCGGCCTCGGCCATCGGCATCACGTCGTACCCCTCCATGTGGGCCTCCAGGGCCCGACGGGGTTCGACCTCCGTGACGACCACGTCGGCGTTCTGGCCGCTCGCCTTCTTGGCGACGCCCTTCCCGCACTGGCCGTAGCCCGCGACGACGACGGTCTTGCCCGCCCACGAGAGGTTCGTCGTCATCGCGATGGCCGCCAGCGACGACTCGCCGGTGCCGTGGACGTTGTCGAACAGCCGCTTGGTCGGGGTGTCGTTGACGGCAAACACCGGATAGTCGAGGGCGCCGTCGGCGTCCATCGCGCGCAGGCGGTGGACGCCGGTGGTCGTCTCCTCGCACCCGCCGACGATGGAGTCGAGCAACTCGGGGTGGGACTCGTGGATCGCCGCGATCATGTCCATCCCGTCGTCGACGGTCACGGTCGGCTCGTGGGCGATCACCGACTCGATGGCCGCGTAGTAGTCCTCGTCGTCGACGCCGCGGACGGCGTAGGAGGTGACGCCCTCGATGTCATCGAGCGCCGCCGAGACGTCGTCGTGGGTCGACAGCGGGTTACAACCCGTAATGGCGACCTCGGCGCCCCCCTCGGCGAGCAGTTCGACCAGGCACGCCGTCTTGGCCTCGACGTGCATCGCCATGCCGACGACCTCGCCGGCCAGGGGCTGGTCGTCGCGGAACTCCTCGCGCAGCGAGTCGAGGATCGGCATGTGCTGGCGGGCCCACGTCATCTTGCGTCGTCCCTCTTCGGCGGCCGCGGCGGCGTCGTCTACGTGCTCGCTCACCGACGGATAGCTCATGCCCGGCTCTTTCGCCAGCGACGCCAAAACGGTACCGAAGCCGGGGCTCACGAGCCCCGGGGGCGCGGGGCGATCCACGAGAGGCCGACCGCTACGACCGCGAGCGCCGCCGCCAGCCCGAACGCGACGGCGTACGAGCCGGTCCGCTCGATGACCCACCCGCCGCCGATCGGGGCCGCGAAGGCGCCGACGCCGCCGACCGCGGTGAGCAGCGAGATCGCCGTCGCCGCGACGGCGGGATCGACCACCTCGCGGACGTACGAGAAAAACAGGCCCAGGCCGAGCTGGACGAAGTACCCCGAGATCACGAGCAGGCCGAACAGGACGGCCACGTCCGACACCAGGGCGAACCCGACGAACGTCGGGGCCGTCACCACAAACGAGAGGACCGCAACCGGGCGGCGCCGCGCGTCGAAGAGCCGGTCGGAGATCAGCCCGCTGCTCATCCGCGAGACGGCGCCCATCGCCGGGAAGAAGGCGACGAACAGCCCGCTCTCGGCCAGCGAGAGGCCCGCGACCTCGTTCATGTAGGTCGGAAGCCAGCTGTTGATGAACAGGTACAGCGCGTACGAACAGAACCCCAGGATCGAGACGTGCCACACCGCACGGTCGGTCAGCACCGCCCGGAGCTGTGCGGCCGAGGGCGTGGCGGCGGCCTCGCCGTCCGTCCCCTGCCCGCCGCCCGCGAGGGCGAACACCGCGAGACCGACGGCCGCGAGCGCGCCGTACCCGCCGAACGCCGCCCCGAAGCCGACCGCGTCGACGACGAGGGGCCCGGTCACCTGGGCGAGCGCGAACCCCGTCGCTCCCGACGCGGTGTACAGGCCAACCGCGGTCGCGCGGCTGCCGGCGTCGAAGGCGCCGTTGACGACGGAGTTGGCGGCGTTCCAGACGGCCACGAACGCGACCGCGCCGACCGCCCGCGAGGCGAGCAGCCACGCGTACGAGCCGGCGTCGGCGGCGATCCAGCCCCATCCGCAGGCGACGAGCAGCGCGGCCGTCGCAACTGCGATGCCGCGGTCTAAATCCACGCGGTCGAGGACGAGACCGCTCGGGACGCTGGCAAAGACTGGCAGGAGGAACATGACGCTCACCAGCCACCCGGCGGCGACCGGCCCGACGCCCAGCCGGTCCATCACGATCGGGTTGATGCTCGCGGGGACAATCTGGTAGGCCGCGGCCGCCGCGGTCAGCAGGAACAGCCCCGCGAGCAGCAGCCAGGGCGATCTGTCAGGAGCACCGTCATCCGGGGTGCCCGCTGTCGTCCCGCTCACTCGACGCGCTCCCGGAGCGACTGCGCGCGCTCGCTGGCGGTCGCGATCACCCGCTCCTCGTCGAGGGTTTCGACCTCCCGGTCGCGCATGAGCACCCGTCCGTCACAGACGGTGTGGCACACGTCGCTCCCGCGGGCCGCGTACGCGAGCAGACTCACCGGATCGTGCTCCGGAGTGAGGTGTGGGGCGTCCAGGTCGACCACCGCGAGGTCGGCGGCGGCGCCCGGCCGGAGTTCGCCGCCGGGGAGCCCGACGGCGTCGGCACCGTTCGCCGTCGCCATCCGGAGGGCGGCCGAGGCTGGAACGGCGTCGGCGGCGTCGGCGGCGAGTTTGCCGAGCATGGCGGCGTCCCGGAGTTCGTCGAACATGTCGAGGTCGTTGTTCGAGGCGGCGCCGTCGGTGCCGAGCGCGACGGTCGCGCCCGCGTCCAGGAGGCGCTGGACCGGCGCCATCCCGCTGGCGAGTTTCATGTTCGAGGCGGGACAGTGGACCACCGCGGTCCCCCGCCGGGCCAGCAGATCGATCTCGTCGTCGTCGAGGTGGACGCCGTGGGCCAGGAAGTCGTCGCCGCCGAGCAGACCGAGGTCGTCGGCGTACGCGAGCGGGCGCACGCCGCGGGCCTCGACGATCGGCTCGACTTCCTCGCGGGTCTCGTTGGCGTGGAGGTGGATCGGCACGCCGGCGTCGCGGGCCTCGCGGGCCGCCTCGCGGAGCGACGGCTCGTCGACCGTCGTCAGCGAGTGCGGGGTGACGGCCGTCCGGATCCGGCCGTCGGCGGCGCCGTCGAACTCCCGCGCGACCGCGACCGCCTCCTCCAGGTCGGCCTGGGCCGCTTCGTCCTCCTTCCCGACGGTGACGACGCCGTGTCCCACCCGGGCGCGGAGTCCGGCGGCCTCGATCGCCGCGACGACCTCCGGGACCTCGAAGTACATGTCGGCGAAGGCGGTGGTCCCGCTCCGGATCATCTCCAGGAGCCCCAGTTCCGTCCCGGCGCGGACGTCCTCGGGGGTCAGGGCTGCCTCCGCCGGCCAGATGTCCTCGCGGAGCCACCGGTCGAGGGGCTTGTCGTCGGCCCACCCCCGCAGGAGCGTCATCGCGGCGTGGGTGTGGGCGTTGACCAGCCCCGGAACGACGAGCGAGTCGGTCGCGTCGAGGGTCTCGGCCGCGGTCCCGGCGAGGTCGGGGCCAATTTCGAGGATTTCGCCTGCCGACTGGTCGATCAGGAGGTCGGCGCGCTCGACGGACAGGTCCGGCCGGAGGACGCGACCGCCGGCGACAGACAGCGTTGCCATGCCGGGGGCTTCGACCAGGCGGGCGTTAATGCCGTCGCTTGCGGCGGTCCGCTCGTGGGAGTATCCACCGATACCCCACGTCGTGCGTGGCGAACGGACGGCACGAACCTTCGCGACGCGGTGTGCCGCCGACGGTCGGGCAAGACGCCCCGGGCGCGCCGCGGTCGAACTCAGTACACGCGGCGGGGTGGCCGCGCCATCGGCCTTGAACCCTCGCGTGTCACCGACCCGGTCGCGAGGTGCGACAGGCACTTGCCCCGGGGGTTCGAGTGGACGCGTATGCACATTGCGGTGCCCAACAAGGGCCGCATCCACGACCCCACGATCTCCCTGCTCGAACGCGCCGGCCTCCACGTCGAGGACGGCGCCGAGCGAAAGCTGTACGCCGAGACGGTCGACCCGGACGTGACGGTGCTGTTCGCACGCGCGGCCGACGTCCCGGAGTACGTCAGCGACGGCGCCGCCGCGGTCGGCATCACGGGGCTGGACCAGGTCCGGGAGTCCGGCCACGACCTCGTCGAACTCCTCGATCTGGAGTTCGGCAGCTGTCGGCTCGTGCTGGCCGCCCCCGAGGACGGCGACATCGACGACCCGTCGGACCTGGCGGGACGGACCGTCGCCACGGAGTTCCCGCAGATCACCCGCGAGTACTTCGCGGACCTCGGGATCGAGCCGGAGATCGTCGAGGTGACCGGCGCAACCGAGCTCACCCCCCACGTCGACATGGCCGACGCCATCGTCGACATCACCTCGACCGGGACGACGCTGGCGGTCAACCGCCTGGGGATCATCGACGAGGTGCTCGCGTCCTCGGTCCGACTCTTTGCCCACCCGGACCACGTCGACGACCCGAAGGTACAGGAACTGGTCACCGGGCTGGAGTCCGTCCTCGCCGCCGAGGGCAAGCGGTATCTGATGATGAACGTCCCGCGGGACCGCCTCGACGCGGTCCGGGACGTGATCCCCGGCCTCGGCGGGCCGACGGTGATGGACGTCGCCGGCGACGACGCGGTCGCGGTCCACGTCGTCGTCGACGAACGCGAGGTCTACGGGACGATCACCCGGCTGAAGGAGGTCGGGGCGAGCGACATCCTCGTCACCGAGATCGAACGGTTAGTCGAGTAGGCCGTCGAAGGCCCCCCGGCAACTGCGGGCCGGTCACGTAGGCGCCGAACTGATCAGCGCCAGCAGCCCGAAGACGATGACACCGAGGATCACGGTCACGGTGAAGTGGATGAGCGTGATGTACGCCGCCGTGCGGGCGGGCTGGTCGTACACGTACGAAAAGAGGGCGCCGTCGAGAACGAGCGCCGCGACCAGTCCGGGAATGGAGGGCAGTTCCAGGGCGGCGACGACGACCGAGACGGCGGCTGGGGCGGGCCCGACGAGCACGGCGTTGCGGATCGGGACGTCGCCGAGGACGTTCCGTGCGGCCAGGTGTGCGGTCAGGGAGAGGACGAGCGTGAACCCGACGAGCAGTCCGAGCACCGAAACCGGGGTGACTCCGGCGGCCTGTGCGACGACGGAGTGCACGACCTCAGTCCTCGAGGAGCCCGAGTTCGTCGAGGCGGGAGACGATGACTTCGACCGCCCCTTCGGCGTCCTCGGGGCGCTTCCCGCCGGTGATGACGAGCTTCCCGGACCCGAACAGGAGCGCGACGACCTCGGGGTCGTCGAGGCGGTAGACCAGCCCCGGGAACTGCTCGGGTTCGTACTCGATGTTTTCGAGGCCGAGGCCGATGGCGATGGCGTTGAGGTTGAGGTTCCGACCCAGGTCCGCGGAGGTGACGATGTTCTGGACGGTGATGTCGGGGTCGTCGTCGACCTGGATCTTCAGGTCGCGCAGCTTCTCGAAGACGATGTGCAGCGACTCGTGGACGTCGTCGGTCGATTTCGCGCCGGTACAGACGATCTTGCCCGAACGGAAGATCAGCGCCGCCGACTTGGGTTCCTGGGTGCGGTAGACGAGTCCCGGAAACTGTTCCGGGTCGTAGTCGGCGCCCTCGAGGTCCATCGCCACGCTCTGGAGGTCGAGTTCCTGACCGATGCCGGTCGAGGCCACCACGTTCTCGATGTTTATCGTTTCCTTGGGGTCGGTCATGTGTCGGTTTAAATTGCGTATTTAACCTTTAAAAAGGTTGGTGCGTCGGGTTGACATTTCATCCCGGCGACGTGTCGCGGTTCCCGGGCCGCGGTCCGGAAGACGCGGGAGTCGACGGCGACGACCAACGGCCGGGCGGACGATGGGACGCCCGGGACCGACACGCTGAAAGCCGCGCCGGGCGGATCGGGGGGCGTGTACTGCCTGGAGCTGGCCGGGTCGGACGACGCGTTCGCGGCCAGAGAGGCGGCGACGGCCGCGAGCGACGTGGACGTCGTCGCGCCGGGGCTGGCGACGGCCCGCGTCATCGACGCCGGCCGGGCCCGGCGGCTGGCCTACACCCACCGCGTCTCGACGCTCGTGGGGCGGACCGACGCCGACGTGGCGAGCGCCCGCGCGCTGCTCTCGGCGGCGTCGGTCGACCGCGAGGGGTCGGTCCGGGTGCGCGCCCGGAACGTCAGGTCGCGGTCGGCCGCGAGCACCCGCGCCGCCGAGCGCGAACTCGGGGACGTGCTCGTCGACCGCGGCTTCGACGTCGATCTCGACGACCCCGACCACGAACTCCGGGCGCTGTTCGGCGAGGAGGTCTGCCTGCTCGGGTGGCTGACCGTCGCCGTCGAGCGATCCTTCGGCGACCGTCGCCCCACCGACCGGCCGTTCGTCCAGCCCGGAAGCATGGCTCCGATGGACGCCCGGGCGGTGGCGAACCTCGCCGGCGCGGGGCCCGACGCTCGCCTGCTCGACCCGATGTGTGGCACGGGGGGGCTGCTCCTCGAAGCCGGCCTCGTCGGCTCGTCGGTCGTCGGGGCCGACGCCCAGTGGAAGATGGCCCGGGGAACGCGCGAGAACCTCGAGGCCGCCCTCGGCCCCGACGCGGGGACGGTCGTGCGCGCGGACGCGACGCAACTTCCCTTCCGGGACGACGCCTTCGACGCGGTCGCCTTTGACGCGCCGTACGGCCGGCAGTCCAAAATCGCACGCCACGACCTCTCTGACCTCGTCGCCGGGGCGCTGGCCGAGGCCGTCCGGGTGGCACCCCGGGGGGTGCTCGTCGCCGACCGCGAGTGGGTCCGCCCGGCCGTCGACGCCGGCTGGTCGGTCGAGGAGGTCTTCCGCCGGCCGGTCCACGGGTCGCTCGACCGCTACGTCCACCTGCTGTCGACGGGGTAAACGGTTCCCCGGACGTGCGTGGGGAACGGTAACAAGGGACATACATTTATACGATGGGGCCCTACGCTCGACCGGACAGAACAATGACCGCCGCACACGACCACGCCGCCTCGCTCGATCTGACCCGGCAGGAGGCGTGGGTGATCCACGCCGCACTGCTCGATCACATCGAGCGTTCGCTGGCGGAGGGCGACGAGGCGCCGCAGTCGGTCTCGCTGCTCGAACGAATGGAGGCCGACGGGGACGCGTTCACCCCGGCACAGCTCCGCCTGCTCCGCGAGGCACTGGCCGAGTACCTCGTCGATCCGCCGGCACGCGACCGACCGACGGCCGAACGGCTCCTCGTCGCCATCGAGGACGCCATGGAGTCGCCGTCGGTCGGTCAGTCCTCGTCGAGCCAGTAGTCCACGGCGTCGTCGCGCTTGAAGTACCCCGAAACGTCGCGGGGTTTCTCGCCGCCGGGCGGGCTGTCGCCGTAGACGCCGATCTTCCCCGAGTCGGGGTAGACCGTGACGTCCGGCGCCCGCATTGTCGACGCCATCAGGTACCGTAGCGGCTCGTCGCGGTCGTTGACGACCCGGTGGCCGCCGTCCTCGCCGGCCGGCAGGGCCACGTAGTCGCCGGCGCGGAGGCGGTGGTCGCCGTCGGCGCCGCGGAGGTGCCCCGCGCCGGCGAGGACGTACAGCGCCTCCTCGTTGCCGGTGTGCCAGTGGAACGGCCAGGACCTGTCGCCGGGCGGGAGTTCGTAGAGGCTACACCCCAGGTCCTCGCCGCCCGCGGCCGCCGAGAGCGTCTTGCGGCGGAAGTTCGTCTCGCCGTTCGTCGTCTCGCTCCAGTCGAGGTCGTCGACGTTGACTGGTTCCATGGCCCCTCCACGAAGCCCCGGGTCATAATACACGGTCACCGGAGCCGGACTCCCCGACCACCGGGGATAAGGGTCCGGCAGACGCCGCCATCGGGTATAAGCCTCTAGCAGACGAACGAACGGCCTGTGTCAGACGTAACCGACCTGCTCAAGCAGGCGTATCAGGACGAGATCGAGACGGTGATGAACTACATGACGAACTCCATCGTGCTCGACGGTGTCCGGGCCGAGGAGATCAAAGAGTCCCTCCAGACGGACATCCAGGAGGAACTCGGCCACGCCGAACAGCTCGGCCAGCGCCTCAAGCAACTGGACGAGGCGCCGCCGGGGAGCGCCGAGTTCGAGGCCCACCAGCACTCGCTCCAGCCCCCCTCGGACACGACCGACGTTCCGAGCGTGATCGACGGGGTCCTCGAAGCCGAGAACGGCGCGATCGAGACCTACCGGTCGCTCATCGCAGCCGCCGAGGAAGCCGACGACCCGGTCACCGAGGACCTGGCGGTGACGCTTCTGGCCGACGAGGAGGCCCACCGCACCGAGTTCCGCGGCTTCAAGAAGGAGTACAGCCGGGACTGACCGATCGGCGTCCACTCTGTCGACCTGGCACGCAGCCGCGTCGACCGGAACGAAGCAACGACGACCCCGAACGCGTCGCGAGCGACGGCAAACGCCCGCGATCCGATCAGTCGGCGGCCGCGGCGCCGTCGCCCGCGACCGGGTCGTCGCTGGCGACGACGTCTGCGCCCGCGACCTCCATCGATTGGACCAGCAGTTCGGTGACGTCGACGATGTCGACGTCGTCCTCGTAGCCGCCCGTCTTGCGGCCGTCCTCGTACATCGTCATGCACATCGGGCAGGCGACGACGAACGTCTCGACGGCGCCCGCCGTATCCTCGGTCGCCTCCCGCAGGCGCTCCTCGCTGGGTTTGACCTCCTCGTCGTGGTCCAGCCAGAGGCCGCCGCCGCCCCCACCACAGCAGAAGGAGTCGTCTCGGTTGCGCGGCATCTCCGCCAGGGTCGCCCCGGTCGCACGGATCACCTCGCGGGGCGCCTCGTACTCCCCGTTGAACCGCCCGAGGTGACAGGGGTCGTGGTAGGTGACCGTCTCGTCGACGTCGCCGAGGGGAAGCCGCCCCGCCGCGACCAGGTCCTCGACGACCTGGGTGTAATGGTAGACGCCGATCGCCCCGTCCTCGTTCCACCCGAACTCGGGGTACTCGTTTTTGAACGTGTTGTACGAGTGGGGGTCGGTACAGACGATGTTCTCGAAGGTACAGTCCCCGAAGGCGTCGACGTTGTCCTCGACGAGCATCTCGTAGAGGCCCTCCTCTCCGACCCGGCGCACGTCGTTGCCGTCGTTTTTCTCGTCCTCGTAGAGGATACCGTAGGAGACGCCCGCGGCCTCGAAGATCCGCGCCAGGGCGCGGGCCACTTTCCGGTTGCGCTCGTCGTAGGCGGGGTAGTCGCCGACGTACCAGAGGAACTCGACCTCGTCGACCTCGCGGGCGTCGGGCACCTCGAAGGGGAGGTCGTCGGTCCAGTCGCCGCGGTCGCGGGCGGGTTCGCCCAGCGTGTTGCCGTGCTGGAAGGTGTTCATCATGGCGTCCTGGACCGGTTCGCGCATCTGCCCGGTCTCGGTCAGGCGGCGGTTCATCTCCGTGAAGTGGTTCAGGTGCTCGATGTCGACCGGACAGGCGTCCATGCAGGCCATGCAGGCCATACAGGACTCCATCGTCTCGGCGTCGACGACGGAGGTCCCACCGTCGGCGACGATGTCGATCTCGTCGCGGTCGCCGGCGTCGACGCCCTCGCGGTAGGTCTTCAGGTCGAGGATCACGTCACGGGGATCGAGCGGGCGCCCCGAGGCCTTGGCCGGACACACCGAGGAACACCGGCCACATTTGGTGCAGGCGTCCATGTCCAGCGCCTGCTTCCAGGAGAAGTCGTCGGCGGAGGTGTAGCCGATGTCGTCGGGGTCGGCGTCCTCGGGGACGCCGGGCAGTCGCTGTCCCGCCTTCTCGTCGGCTGCGACGAGGTTCGCAAACGAGGAGAGCATGTGGAACGGCTTGGCGTAGGGCACCGCCGCGACGAAGCCAAGCGCCAGTAGGGCGTGGGACCACCAGCCGACCCAGTACAGGCCCTGCGCGAGGTCCGGTCCCAGCCCCGCCCCGCGGAAGACGAGCGCGACGAAGTAGCCGACGAACGACACCGTCTCGAAGTCGGGGAAGCCGGTGCCGAGGATGCGAAGCCCCTCGATCAGGTAGCCCCCGGCGCCGAGCGCGAACAGCGTCCAGACGAAGGCGTCGTCCTCCAGCGAGGTGTGCTTGCCCCAGAGGCGGCCCTCGCGGACGGCGTACCGCCGGTAGAGCGCCATGCCGACGCCGACGACGAACAGGAATCCGAGGGCGTCCATCACCAGCGAGTACGAGAGGTAGAAGTCGCCGACGAAGAAGGATTCACCGGCGATCCGCTGGTAGATGTCCATGTCGATGGCGAGGATCGTCGTCCCGATCAGGAGGGTGAGAAACCCCCAGAGAACGAAGGCGTGCATCACGCCGGCGTAGCGGTCCCGGTCGAACTGGCTCTCGTTCGAGAGGGCGATCCGGGCCGCCCGCAGAATCCGGGCCGGCAGGTCGTCGAGGCGGTCGAACGGGTCCTCGGTGCCTGCCATGTACCGCGAGACGCGCTCGTAGATCCCGTACAGGAACACGAGGATGGCGACCGCGGCGAGGTAGTAGAAGACGGCCTCGCCGACCGGCCCGATGGTCCAGAACGTCTCCCTGGTGACCGTCTGTGCGACGGGAACGGCCGTTCCGACCACGAGTGAGGATGACATACCCGTGTGCGCGCACACGACTCGGTTAAAACTTGCCACCGACGTGTGCGTTCCGCGGCGGCGCCACCCCGGTGAAACCCCGGACATCACCCGATAGCCGCATTCGAGCGGTGGGCGAGCCGACAGTCGAAGAACCCGGACGGTCCCGGGGCCGACCCCACCCACGACGGACCCGGCCCTCGAACTGTCGATATGCGGAGAGGTCGTGGATGAAGCGCCGCGGGTCGACGCGGTCAGACCACCGTGGCGGTGACCAGTCCGACGCGGTCAAACCACCGCGGCGGCTCCTCACTCACGAACCGCACGAGGTCCGTCGACGTTGCATGGGGCGAGTGCTCGGCCCCTGGGACGAACGCTCCAGTCGGCGACCCGCTCCCGTCGGGCCACCGGGGCAGTGCCGGTCGCCGTGGCGTCACGAATGTCAACCGACTGACTTTCAACGCCCTTTTGTGTCTGTTCGGCCTACGTTTGCCGCCCATGGACGAGAAGACCGAGGAACTCCGGGACATCTTCGTCGAGACGACCGGGTCGGAGACGGTCACTGAGCGCCAGGAGGCGGGGCGAGGATCGCTCGCGGAGTCCGGCGAGGTCGACGGGGGAACGCTCGACCGGGTGGCCGAACTCGTCGCGACGATGCGCGAGCGCTACGAGTTCGGGACCGACCTCGACGACGGGGCGCTGGTCGAACTGGTGCGCCGCTACCACGAGGGGGCCGACGACGACGCCCTGGCCGAGACGCTCGGCGTCGACCCGGAAACCGCGTTCCGGGCCCGGATAGACCTGCATCTCGTCCGCGAGGCCGACCGCGAGGTCCCCGTCGACCGGGAGGAACTGCGGGCGCTCGTCGCGGCGGGGCGGGACGACGAGGCGGTGGCCGACGCGCTCGACATCGACCCCGGGACGGTCCGGCGCTTCCGGGCAGTCCTGGCGGCCGAGACCGAGGCGACCCGCGCCAACGACCGCTTTCGCGACGAGTTCGCCGAACTGCTGACCGACGCCGACCTCTCCGGGCGACTCGCCAGCGACGCCCGCGAGGACGGCCTAAAGGAGGCCACCGAGGACATCGAAACCAACGTCTCGCTGTGACCCGGTCGACGCCTCCCGCCGGAGTTCCGATCGACGCCGCGACCGTGGGACGGCGGCGTTTAAGGAGCAGGCCCCAGTAGGTTTCGTATGCGCGGCATTCGAATCGGTAGCGCGTTCGGCATCCCGATCCGTCTCGACGTCACGTTCCTCATCGTCCTCCCGCTTTTCGCCTGGCTGATCGGCTCGGACGTGGCGAACCTGGCGACAGTGCTCAACGACCTCCTCGGCGCCTCCTTCTCCGGGGAAGCGTTGAGCGCGGGCGCGATGCGGTGGTATCTGGGCGGGGCCGCGGCGATCGGGCTGTTTTTCTGCGTGTTGCTCCACGAGCTCGGCCACTCGGTGGTCGCGATGCGGTTTGGCTACGAGATCGAGTCGATCACCCTGTGGCTGTTCGGCGGCGTCGCCCGCTTCACCGACATCCCCGAGGACTGGAAGCAGGAACTCCTGATCGCGATCGCGGGCCCGATCGTCAGCGTGGGCCTCGGGGTCGCCTCGTACGCCGCCTTCCTCGCGCTCCCGGGCGGCCTGGATCCGGCCGGGTTCGTGCTCGCCTACCTCGCGCTGACCAACGTCGCGCTCGCGGTGTTCAACATGCTCCCCGGGTTCCCGATGGACGGCGGCCGCGTGCTCCGGGCGCTGCTTGCACGCGATCGCCCGCACGCCCGGGCCACCCAGATCGCCGCCGAGGTCGGGAAGGCCTTTGCGTTCCTGCTGGGCATCTTCGGCCTGTTCGCGAACCTCATTCTGGTGGCGCTTGCCTTCTTCATCTACATGGGCGCCTCCAGCGAGGCCCAGCAGACGGTGATGAAAGCCGCCTTCGAGGACGTGACCGTCGGGGACATCATGACCCCGCGGGCCGACCTCAACGTCGTCGACGAGGACACCTCGATCGCCGAGCTGATGAACCGCATGTTTCGGGAACGTCACACCGGCTACCCGGTGCTCCGGAACGGCACCCTCGTCGGCATGGTCACACTCGACGACGCCCGCTCGGTCAAGGAGGTCGAGCGCGACGCCTTCCGGGTCAAGGACGTGATGAGCCGCGAGGTCGAAGGCATCTCGCCTGACGCCGACGCGATGGACGCGATCCAGACGATGCAGAAACTCGACGTCGGTCGGCTCCCGGTGCTCGACGAGGGCGGCGAACTGGTCGGTCTCGTCTCGCGTACCGACCTCGTCACCGCGTTCAACATCATCCAGACCCGGGGGTCGTTCGCCGACGCCAGCTCCCGGGAACCGCGACTCGACGTCCGCTGACTGCCGATTTCGACAGTAGTCTTTAGATACTCTCGGAAACCGGCTGGCGAATTGCCGTTGACCGCCCGTCGGCCGGCTGTGGCCCGAACCCGGCAGGTGCGGGCGGTCCGGAGCAGTTCGACGGGGCTGGCGCGTCGGCTCGCGGGAGACGGTCCGCGAGGGCGCAGGCGCCGGAAGTCGCGGAGTGTACCTCGAATTCAGCGGTTTCGAGCCACTCTGAAACCGTTCCACGCGCCGTTCTGCTCCAGGCGACCGTCACCCCGGGGCAGACGTCCGGTCGCCCGTCTGTACGATTACTTCTGTTTGCACTGTCGTCATTTACCGTTCGACAGCACGGCGTCGAATCCACCGGCTCCGGGAGACAGGAAACGATCGGAGAGCGAGAAACCGATCCGGCGAACCGAGTTTACGCTCATATGGGTGTAAAGTCGATCGCGGGGGACGGTCGTGACTCCCTGAATTCGTGAGATCCGAACGGTCGGGGTCTGCCACCCGGGACCGGGCCGAGCAGGGGACTGTCGGTCGCCGCTCGTGGGGTGGAAGAGTCAGAGAATCACCCGACGGAGACGACGAACCCCCCAGCGTTCGGAACAGGCGAACGAGGGGTCCCGGACGGAGGTCCGGCGACCGCCGGTTCAGGCGTAGGTGCGGTTCAGTTCGATCACGTTGACCGCGTTGCGGAGCCGTTCGACGATCTCAGCCCGGCGCCGGGCGTCTTCGAGCCGGCAGGCCGGCCCCGACACGCTGATCGCTCCCTTGACCCCGTCGTCCCCGAGGATGGGAAGGGCGACGCAGACGAGGCCCCTGATCCGTTCTTCCTCGTCAACCGCGTGGCCGGTTTCGCGGATCGCGTCCAGTTCCCCGAACAGTTCCGTCCGATCGGTGATCGTGTTCTCGGTTCTCGCCGGGAGTCCGTGGCGGTCGACGATGGTCTCGACCCGCTCGCGAGGGAGGTGTGCGAGGACGGCCTTCCCCAGTGCCGTGGTGTGGAGGTGGGTGTTCTGCCCGAGGTAGGAGTCGACGTTCACGGCGTCGGGACCCTCCTGCCGGTAGATGATCGTGCCGCGGCCGTGTTCCTCCACGAGGAGATTGGCGATTTCGCCCGTGTCGGCCGCCAGATCGTCGACCTCGGGTTTCCCGACGCGGTACAGTTCCCGGTTGATCCGGGCGAACGATCCGAGGTCGAGGAACCTGAGCCCGACGGCGTAGCGGCCGTCCCGCTCGACGACGAAGCCGTCGTGTTCGAGCGTTCGCAGATAGTTGTGGACGCTGCTCTTTGGCATATCCAGGTGCTCGGCGACCTCCGTGATGGTCGCGCCGTCGAGCGCCTTCAGCGCCTCGATCACCCGGAACGTCCGTCGCGTCGTGCGTACCGGCGTGTTCGGTTCCGCCCCTTCGGTTGCCATGTGGCACCACTTGTTGTTCGTCGTAATAAAACCCCTGTTCGACCATGAAGAACTCCCCGATCGCGTTCGCAACCGAGGGGAGAACGCTGGACGCCGGGAGTGAGGAGAGAGGGACGGCAACCCAGCGACCCTCGCCGCATGGGAACGGTTAACTGCCGGCCGGTCGACGCCCGTACCGAACCATGAAGGCAGCCAGGTTACACGAGTACACCGACGACGTGGGGTCGGCGTTCACGATCGAGGAGGTCGACCGGCCGGCGGTGACGGCGCCGGACGACGTCGTGGTCGACGTCGAGGCGGCCGGCTGGTGTCACACCGACAACCACATCGTCGAGGGGGGAATGCAGGAGATCGCCGAGGCGACGCTCCCGTACACGCCGGGCCACGAGAACGCGGGCGTGGTCAGCGAGGTCGGCGATGGCGTGACGCGGTTCGCACCGGGGGATCCGGTCGTCGTCCACCCGGCCGCGTCCTGTGGACTGTGTCGCGCCTGCCGTCAGGGCGAGGACATGTACTGCCCGAACCACACCTTCGTCGGCGTCGACGCCGACGGCGGCTTCGCCGACTACCTCAAAACGACCGAACGGGCGCTCATCGGCCTCGACGGCCTCGATCCGGTCAAGGCAGCCCCGCACGCCGACGCCGGCGTGACGGCCTACCGCGCGGTCAAGCGGGCCGCAGCCGACCTCGTCGCCGGCGACTACGCCGTCCTCGTCGGCATCGGCGGCCTGGGGCACATCGGTCTCCAGGCGCTGCACGCGATCAGCCCCGCAAAGACCGTCGCGGTCGACGTGAAGCCGGCCGCCCTCGAACTGGCCGACGACCTCGGCGCGACCGCGACGATCGACTCGACCGAGGAGGACGTCGCCGCCGTCGTCGACGACCTGACCGACGGGGACGGCGCCGCGAAGATCGTCGACTTCGTCGGCTCCGACGAGACGCTAGGGTACGCGCTGTCGGCGCTGCGCCCCGGGGGGGACCACCACGTCGTCGGCTACGAGGGCCACCTCGACGTCCCGGCCCAGGCGGTCGTCGGCGGCGACATCGACTACCAGGGGACGCTCGTCGGTACCTACCCCGAACTCCAGGAGCTGATCCAGCTAGCCGAGGACGGCAACGTGGTCGCGCGCACCTCGACGTACGACCTGGAGGAGATCAACGAGATCGCCCACCGGCTCGAAACGGGCGACATCGAGGGGCGGGCCGTCTTCACGCCCTGATACGGTCGCGCCGGCGCGGCCGGTGGAAAAGATTCGGAATCGCGTTCCGCGAAGCAGGCGCTACTCGGGCCTCTGTGCCGCCGTCGCCCCGTTGGGGGACGAACGCGCCTGCCTGCTCACAGGTCGACCCGGCGACCCGTCTCGTCGGACTCGTAGATCGCATCGAGGACGCGCATGTCAAACAGGCCGTGTTCGCCGTCCGGACCGACGTCTCGGTCCGCGAGGATCGCGTTGGCGAAGTAGTCGAACTCCTCGCGGATCTCGTCGCCGCCCGCGGTCAGTTCGATCTCCTCGCCGCCCTGGACGACGCGGAGGGTCTTCTGCTCGCCGGCTTCGTAGGCCGGCTCCAGGGCGAGGCGGCCCTCCGTGCCGAGCACCGAGATGGTGTCCTCCATTTCCGTGTCGTAGCTCGTCCGGCAGGTGACGATCACGCCGTCACCGAACTCCATGGTGAACGACGCGTGGAGGTCCATCCCGTCGAGGAAGTCATCGTCCCGGACGACCGTCCCGTGAAGGGACTGCGGGTCGTCGTCGAGGAGGAACCGAATGGTGTTCAGCGGGTAGACGCCCAGATCGTAGAGGGCGCCGCCGCCGGCGAGGTCGGGGTCGGTCCGCCAGCCCTGCTGGCCGTCGCGGGCGACGAAGGGGCCGGCGCAGGCGCCGCCGGCCTGGTAGATGTCGCCGATGACCCCCGACTGGATCACTTCACGCGCGCGTCGCATCAGGGGATCTGTGTGCATACGGTAGGCGACCATCAGTTCGACGCCGGCGTCCTCGCAGACTTCGACCATGGCCGCCGCCCGCTCGACGTTCGCCTCCATCGGCTTCTCGCAGAGCACGTGTTTGCCGTACTCGGCGGCGGTCTCGGCGTGCTCGAGGTGGGCGGCGTTCGGCGTGCCGACGTAGACCGCGTCGTACTCGTCGGTAGCGGCGCCATCGTGGAACTCCCCGTAGGTGACCCCGGCGGCGAGGTCGTGCTCGTCGGCGACCGTCTCGGCCTTCTCGGCGGAGCCGCTCACGACGACGGTCGCCTCGGCGTACGCACACTCCTCGAGGGCGGGCAGCGCGAAGTCCCGGGTGAACCAGCCAAGCCCGACGAGGGCGAAGCGGACCGTGCCGTCCGTCTCCATCTCCCAGTCACGCTCGTCGATGGAATGATCGAAGGGGGTGAGATCCATACGACATCCACTCTGCCAGCGTATTTCAATCCCAGTGTCGGGGAAGGTGTGTAGGGCTCTCGGAGCACACCTGGTTGCGGGGTCGTCGACGGACCAGTTGCGGACGAACGCACCCCCAGGTCACGACGGGGTTTTCGTGGCTCGTCGATGCGGCGTGCGAGGACCCGAAGATCATCGCGTCCGGCGTTCCCGGGGGGCGATTTTCCGAAACTTATATTACGTTTCTCTCTGCTGGTAGACTCGACACATGGCAGTAGGCGCTAGACTATTGATCGGATTGCTGATCGACGGAATCAGTAGCGGGCTGATCCTGGCGATGTTGGGACTCGGCATCACACTCGTCTTCGGCCTGGGTGGGGTCCTCAACCTCGCGATCGGGGTCTTCTCGCTACTGGGGATACTCATCACGATCGAGGTGACGGGCATAGTGTCGAACGTCCTGGTGGCCGCCGTCGTCGCGTTCCTCGCGGCGGGGGTAGTTGGCCTGGTCGTCGACCGGTCGCTGCTATCGCTCGTCTACAAGTCGGAGGGGGAAGAACGGACGCTCATCGGGATCTTCGCGACGCTCGGATTGTCGTTCTTCCTCGAAGGGGTGCTCATCCTCCGCTACCCCGACGTCTACTCGGTCCCGGCCGAAATCGAACTGCTCCGGGTCGCCGGGATCCTCATCCGTGGGTCGTCGCTCGTCAGCATCGCCATCACCGTCGTGATCTTCGCCCTGCTGTACCTGTTCTTCGAGCGAACCTACGTCGGACAGGCGACGCGGACGGTCATGCAGGACGAGATCGGGGCCACGCTCTGTGGCATCGACACGCGGCAGCTCCGGACACTGGTGTTCGTGCTGAGCGCCATGGTGGCGGCGATCGCGGGCATGCTCTACAGCTTCACCGGTGAGGTCGGCGTCGCCTCGGCGTTCCAGCTGACGATCAACGCGGTCATCGTCTCGGTCGTCGGCGGCGTGACGAGCATCGCCGGGACCGTTGTGGCCGGCTTGGCACTGGGCATCATCACGACCTACGCCAGCGCATTCGTGGGGGCGTACTTCGCCGCGATTGCGCTGTTCGCGGTCGCAATCGTCGTTCTCCTCGTCCGTCCAGGACAGATCTCGTCATGAACTGGGAGCAGTACAAGATTCCGGCGGCGGTCGTCTTCCTCGCCATCCTGCCAGTCGTCTTCTTCCAGGAGGGCGCGACATACATCTCGCGGATCTTCACCATCTTCATCATGTTCGCCACGCTCGCGCTGGCGCTCGACGTCGCCTTCGGCCAGACCGATCAGCTCCTCCTCTTCACCGGGGGGATCGTGGGGATCGGCACCTACACGACCGTCGACCTGGCAGCGTCGCTCGGCGTCTCGCTGTGGGCGACGATCCTGATCGGCGGCCTGTTCGCCGGCGTCGTCGGGGCGGTGGTGTGCTACGTCGCCGCCCGGCGACAGCTGAACGTGATCGTGATCTCGATCCTGACGATCTCGCTCCAGCTAGCCATGGTCCAGACGTTCAACGCGCTCAGGGACATCACCGGCGGCAACACCGGCATGGAGGTCCCGGCGCTGACCGCCGAGGCGATCACCTCGACGATGGGGTGGGAGCCGCTGACCTTCCTCTATTACCTGTTCTTGCTCCTGCTGACGGCGCTGATGGTCGTCCACCACTACCTGACCAACTCGAAGTACGGGCTCGCCTTCGACATGATCCGACAGGACGAGGTGTCGGCCGCCTCGACCGGGGTCGCCGTCGTCAGGTACAAGGCGTTCGCCGGGTTCGTCGCGACCTTCTTCATGGGTCTCGTGGGGCCGCTGTACGTCCAGATCGGCGGATACGCCACGCCCGGGATGTTCCAGTTCGCGACGATCGACGTGCTCGTCCTGATCATCCTGGTGGTCGGCGGGATGCGGACGATCTACGGGCCCATCGTCGGCGCCGCGCTGATCGTCTACGTCAACGAGGCGCTCCAGGCCGCCCAGGAGTTCCGAACCATGGTGTTCGGGGCGATGCTGATCGTCCTGTTCCTCTACTTCAGAAACGGGATCGTCCGGTACGCCCGCGATCTGGCCGTCGACCGGTTCGACCTCGGGGATCGGCTCCCGGGCTAATCACGCGATTCCTCCCGGTTCAGTTCGTTCTGGAGACCGAGAATTTATAACCCGGGCCGGGGAACGCGTGGCCATGTTAACCGCAAACGGGGTGACGAAGACTTTCGGCGGATTGACAGCCGTCGACGACGTAACCTTCGAAATCGGGGAGCAGGAGATCGTCGGCCTGATCGGCCCCAACGGCGCCGGAAAGACGACGCTGTTCAACACGATCACCGGCGTCCACCCCCCCAACGCGGGATCGATTACCTTCAACGACGCTGAGCTCACGGGGATGGAACCCCATCAGATCGCCAGGCGCGGGGTCGCCAGGACCTTCCAGACCGCGCGGACGTTCAACGAGTCGAGCGTCCTGGAGAACGTCGTCGTCGGCGCGGTGTTCGGCAACGAGAGCTCGCCCTCGCTCGACGCGGCGGAGGATCGTGCACACGACTGCCTGGAGTTCGTCGGGCTCGACGGCCGCGGGGAGGAGGAAGCCGGGAGCCTCACCATCGCCGACCGGAAGCTCCTCGAACTGGCCAAGGGGATCGCCGCCGAACCTGATCTCATCCTCGTCGACGAGATCGGCGCCGGACTGACCGGGGCCGAAATCGCCACGATCACCGACACGCTGGAGCGGGCGCGGGCCGAGCGTGGCATCTCCGTGTTCTGGATCGAGCACGTCATGGAGGCGATCATGAGCTCGACCGACCGGATCATCGTCCTCAATCAGGGCCGGAAGATCGCCGACGGATCGCCGGCGGAGGTCCGGGACGATCCCCAGGTTGCCGAAGCCTACCTCGGGGGGGTCGAAGTGTGAGTGGAACGCTGGTCGAGGTCGAGGAGCTCGACGTCCACTACGGGGATCTGCAGGTGCTCTGGGACGTGTCCCTGGAGGTCGAGGAGGACGACTCAGTCGTGTCGATCGTCGGCCCGAACGGCGCCGGGAAGTCGACGCTGTTGAAGACGATGTCCGGGATCCTGGAGCCGACAGACGGGCGGATCAGCCTGTTCGGCTCGAACATCGGGGAGTACTCCGCCCACGAGATCGTCGAACTCGGATTCGTCCAGGTGTCCGAGGCCCGGAACCTCTTCGGCGAGATGTCCGTCTACGAGAACCTCCGGATGGGCGCCTACACCGAGCGGGACCACCTCGAGGAGACGGTCGCCGAGGTGTTCGAGATGTTCCCGCGGCTCGAAGAGCGCCGGGACCAGGACGCCGGCACGCTTTCGGGCGGGGAGCAGCAGATGCTCGCGATCGGCCGGGGACTGATGGCCCAGCCTGACGTGCTCGCGCTCGACGAACCCTCTGGGGCGCTCGCGCCACAGCTCGCCCAGCAGGTCTTCGAGAAGATCGAGGAGATCAGCGACGACATCACGGTCGTCCTCGTCGAGCAGCACGTCGACGAGGCGCTCAACCTGGCCGACCGGGCCTACCTGCTGGAGAACGGCCGGGTCGTCACCGAGGGGACCGGCGACGAACTCCTCGGGAGCGAGGAGATCCAGGAAGGCTACCTGCGCTAACCACGGCACCGCGACCCGAACGACCGAGTCGGACCGTTCTCCGGATCGGTTCTGTCCCACCCCATCGACCGCGAGAGGCGGCGCTACGGGCGAGAACGCGGAAAAAAGCGTTCCGTGCCGGGCGCGACCTCAGAGGTCGAGCGATCCGGGTTCGTAGGCCGGCAGCGGATCCGTCCGGAAGGCCTCCTCCAGGCCGAACTCGCTGTCGGGGTACCATTCCAGGGAGCCGCCGGGGTTGAAGCTGTTGTAGATCTGGACGGAGTTTTTGACCTCACCCCAGTCGGTGTACTCGACCGGCTGGGCGTACAGCGTATCGAAGGTCCCCGACCGGAGCCCGTCGGCGATCGCCGACGGTTCGGCCGAGCCAGCCTCCTCGATGGCGCGGGCGATGAGGTCGACCGCGACGTACCCGTTCGCCTGGTTCATGTCGAAGAAGGCGTCGTTCTGCTCGTAGTACGCCGTCGCGACCTCCTGGAACCGGTCGCTGTAGATGTCCGGCGCGTTGAACGAGGCGAAGGGCCCCTCGATCGCGTCGCCGACCGCCCCGTAGTCGACCTCGGTCGCCGTGATCGCCGCGGTGTACAACTCGGGTTCGAGCCCCAGGTCGACGACCTGTGGGTACATCGAGGAGACGCCCGCGGGGTGTGCCGAGCCGAGGATCATCTCGACGTCGCTCGGGAACTGCCGGAGCTGCGAGGTGAAGTCGGTCTCGGGGATGGGCGCGGTGAACGACGTGACGTTGGCGTCGTCCGGGAAGTACGCCTCGACCCCGGCCTTGAACTCGCGGCCCCAGGACCCGTCCTCGTAGATGACGCCGATGTTGGTGTAGTCGTTCTGCTCGGCGATCTGGGCCTGGGCCCGCGCGACCGTCGGGACCGCGGGGAGCGCGGTCCGGAAGGTGTACCGCGTGTCCTTGCCCTCCGTCAGGACGGACGCGGCGCCGGCCGCGTGCAACACCATCGGTACTTCGCTCTCCTCGGCGTAGCGGGAGGTCTGGATCGCGACCTCGGAGGATCCCGGACCGATCCCGGCGACGGCGTCTTCCTCCTCGACGTGGCGTGTGAAGGCGCTGCGGGCCTCCTGTGCGCCGGCACCGGCGTCCGCCTGGACGATCCGGAGTTGGCGACCGAGGACGCCACCGTTCGAGTTCCACTCCTGGAGGGCGTGTTGGGCACCCGCCAGGTGGCGCGGCCCGTACATGGCGAAGACGCCCGAGAGCGGCTCGATCGCCGAGATGGTGATCGGGTTGTCGCCGCCGCCGGCCTCACCGGTCGTCGTCCCGGACTCCCCGTCACTCATGTCGTCGCCGCCGTCGCTACCGTCACTCATGTCGTCGCCGCCGTCGCTACCGTCGCCGCCGTCACCGCCGTCGCCGCCGCCGTCACCTCCGTCGCCGCCGGAACACCCTGCGAGCAGACCGGCACTGACGCCAGCCCCCGTGACTTTCAGAAACCGCCGCCGCTTGACGCGATCCAATCGTTTTTTGCTCATATCTGCCACACGCGCAAATACAAGAATAAATATATAAATCTTTGGTACAAATTCCGAAAATTCCGCGCGGGGATAACGCCGGGCTGCGACGCCCGCGCCCGGTTACCGATCCGGCGCCAGAGAGTCGACCGTCGAATCGAGCAGCGGCTTTGCGCCGCCCGCGAGCACCAGGACCGCGGCGTCGACGACATCGCGGTCGAGGACGGCGTCGAGCCGATCG
>Ga0207719_100283_pt1 | contig 37123 bp, 39 predicted proteins | sample A23P1SouthBayCA_2_FD_187279 | JGI IMG/M metagenome (GOLD analysis project Ga0207719, IMG submission 187279) | Aerobic enrichment media microbial communities from Eden Landing Ponds, California, USA - A23 P3 (3) (SPAdes) | ecosystem: Environmental > Aquatic > Marine > Unclassified | place... | reverse complement strand
CCTCGGCGTGGAGCATCATCCGGTCCGGGCCGATCAGTCGGAAGTCGGCACCGGCGGCGAGTGCACGCGATGCCTGATGCATCACGTGTTCGTGTGAGACGTCAGAATAGGAGAACACGACCGTACCCACGTCTTCATCGTCGACGACCGTCTCGAGGTCTGATTCCGGGCGGATCGGGATGCCCTCGGGATAGCCCTCACCGGCCAACTCGGAGGGATAGCGGCGGTTGGGGAGTTCGTCGAGTTCGCCGATATTCTGTGTGCTGGTGTGCGTGAACGCGACGACATCGAAGCGTTCGTCGCCTCTGAAAACGGTATTGAAGTCGTGGAAGTCGCGGCCCGCTGCACCCATGATGACGATCCGTGTCTGACGCATGGTACTAACTACGTGTGGGGGGTGGAATTAGTATGGGTGGCCCCTCTCACGAGACGGGAACGGATCCGACCGTCGTGGCGCTGGGCGGAAACACGCTACTCGGTGCGCACGGCCTCGGGACGATCGACGAACAGCTCGACGTGATAGCGCGAACCGCTCGACGGATTTCGGAAGCGACTCGGGCCGGGTACGACGTCGTGCTCACCCATGGGAACGGGCCGCAAGTCGGCAATCTCCTCTTAGAGCAAGAGCGCGTCAGCGAGACGCCCGACCTACCGCTCGACGCGCTGGTCGCCGAAACGCAGGCCCAGATCGGCTATCTGCTCCAGCAAGCGTTCGACAACGAACTCGTTGACTCACCTGATTTCATCACCGTCGTGACGCAGGTGGTCGTCAATGCCGACGATCCTGCCTTCCAGAACCCGACGAAACCCATCGGACCGTTCTACACCGAAGCGGAAGCAGCGGAGAAATCATTCGAGACGCGACACGTATCGACTGGTGACCGCCCGTACCGCCGTGTCGTCCCATCTCCCGAGCCCGTCGAGATCGTCGAAGGGGAGGAACTCACTCGCCTCGTTGAACGAAGGAACCTCGTGATCGCCGCTGGCGGTGGAGGCATTCCCGTCGTCCGTGACGACGGACTCCGGGGTATCGAAGCCGTCGTCGACAAGGACAAGGTCTCACAGCTGCTCGCCTCGAAACTCGGCGCCGATACCCTCGCCATCCTGACGGACGTCGAGTTCGCGTACGTGAACTACGATACGCCCGACCAGCGCCCGCTCCGTCGGGTTTCTCCCGAGGAGTTGCGTGCGCACCTCGACGCGGGCGAGTTCGGTGAGGGCAGTATGAAACCGAAGGTGGAGGCCTGCCTCCGATTTGTCGAACAGGGTGGAGAGCGGGCCGTGGTTACCTCGCCCGGGCACCTCATGGACGCACTGGCCGGCGAGGCCGGAACGCGGGTCCGGGCCTGACCCCCTGGACGGGGACGGAGGACGTTTCCCAGCTTCTCGTAATCGACAGTCGCTTCTTTGTCCCTCCGACACCGAGGATTCGATATGTACGACAAGATACTGGTCCCGACGGACGGAAGTGAAGGGACGCGGGGTGCCGTCGAACACGCAATCGATTTCGCAACGACCTACGACGCCGCACTTCACACGATCTATGTCGTCGATACGAACGTGGGCGTCGATTCCTCGATCCCCGGAACGCTCGATGCTCTCGAGGAGGCTGGTGAGAACGCGATCGATGAGGTGATCCAGCAAGCGGAGGCAGCTGGTGTGAACACGATCGAAGGTGTAGTGGCACAGGGAGCACCCCACCAGGCCATTCTCGATTATACCGACGAACACGACATCGACCTCGTCGTCATGGGGACGCATGGCCGCACAGGGCTGGATCGATACCTCCTCGGCAGCGTCACCGAAAAAGTCGTCCGGCTCTCGGATGCCCCAGTGTTGACGGTCCGCCTGCCGGCTGATGAGTCTTCGTGATCGGGCGGAGCATCGTTCTCACGGATTTGAAATCAGAAGCATTGCTAAGAACTAGGCCTTCGATGGTAGGCCCGGTGTCGAGTAATGACCACTGATCCGTCGACGAGTTTCGAGAAGACGACAGAACTACAGGCCAAATCGCCGACCCTTATCGAGGGTCTTCCCGGGTTGGGATTAGTCGCGGCAATCGCGGTCGACCAGGTCACGAAGCAACTCCAGTTGGACCAGCACGGAACCATCGTTTCCGACGATTTCCCGTCGGTTGCAGCATTTAACGACGGTCGGGTTCGTGATGCAGTGCGCGTCTACGCAGGGGAGGATCCATCCGTAATGACCCTCCAGAGTGACATCCCGATCCCGCCTGCTGCAGTCGATTCTCTGAGCCAGTGTGTCCTGCACGACCTGGCGGAGGAATTCGAACAGGCAATCTTCCTCGCGGGGGCACCCGCGGAGTCCGAGGACGAGATCGGCGAGGTCGTCGGCATCGCCACGACCGACGATCTGGAGACCGCTCTCGCCGATGCCGGGATCACCTTGGCTGATGGCTCCGGCGTCGTTGGTGGCGTGACCGGTGCGCTGTTGGCCGATTGTCACCACAACGACGTTCCGGCGGCGGTACTCGTCGTCCGTTCGAACCCGTATATTCCCGATCCAGCGGCAGCCCGTTCCGTGATCGAAGAGGCGCTTGAACCGCTCGTGGCGTTCGACATCGACACGCAGGAACTCCTCGAACAGGCCGAGGAGATACAGAAACAGAAACAACGGATCGCCGAACAACTCCAACAATATCAGCAGCAACAGGACCAGCAGCCGGCGATATCAGGGATGTACCAGTAGGATACCAAACGGTTCGCTCGCGGATTCTCAGTCGCCTGGAATCACCGACGACGCTTACTTGCTGTCGCCAGTTCAAGGAACCGATGACGGCGTCAATCACGGAGTACCCCCGATTCTCGAACGATCCGGAACCCTTCGATCGGACGTCAGTTCCGGAGGTGGTAGCGTGACGGATACTATTCTCGTCCCGGTCGACGGTTCGCCCCTGTCGCGAAACGCGCTTCGTCACGCTCTCGCGGAATTTCCTGACGCGTCGATCACGGTGCTTCACGTGGTCGATCTCTTCGAACCCGGCTATGGTGCCTATCCGGACTTCGAAACGTCGTACGAACCGTTGATGGGGTCCGAAGAGTGGTACGAACGAGCCGAAAAAGTCTCCGAGCAACTCTTCGAAGACGCTCGAGAGCTCGCCGAGGACTACGGTCGCGAGATCACGACGACGTCGGAGATCGGTGATCCAAAGCGGATCATCGTGGATTACGCCGACGAGGAGGATATCGACCACATCGTTCTCGGATCCCACGGACGAACGAACGAAGAACGGCCCGTGTTCGGTAGCATCGCGAAAATCGTCGCACGCCGGGCAACAGTTCCCGTGACGCTCATCCGATGAGAGAAACTGTGCCCGAGTGAATTTCCGACATGGGAGACGTCGTCAGCCTCGGGAGCATCAACGTGGATAAAATACACCACGTGTCCGATTCTGAGGTCCTCGATCTCGAAACCCGGTATAGCTGGTTTCCCGACCGCGGCCAGACGGTCCGGATCGATGACCTCCCGACGGGTTTCCCATCCGATCCTGATAGTATCCGTCATGGAGGAAAAGGCGCGAACCAAGCCGTGGCTGCGTCGAAGGCAGGAGCGGAAACCGAGATGCTCGGGAGGGTGGGTCCCGATGGCGGGGAACTCGATGTCATCGGTCGCCTCACGGAGGCCGGAGTCGGTGCCGTTCGGATCGGGACTGCGTCGGAACCAACCGGAACGGCCCACGTGTTCGTCGGGCCGGAGGGCGACAACCGGATTATCGTCCGGCCAGGGGCCAACGGTACCATCGATGATGCCTACGTCCGGGAGCAGTACGACACGATTCTCTCGGCCGGGTGTCTCCTCCTGCAAAACGAGATCCCGATCGAGCCGGTTGTGGCACTCCTTTCCGATCTGGCTGCCGAACGGAATCGACCGACCGTTATCCTCGACCCCGCGCCCGCAGATGGAATCGAAGAACTCCTTGGTTGCGGTGCGGTCGACTACCTCACCCCGAACGAAAACGAGTATCGGGCGCTACAGTCCTCGCTTGACGAGTTCGATGGAGTCCTCGTTCGTAAACGAGGTGCCGACGATGTCGTCGTCGAAACGGAGCGACAGTTCACCGTAACGCCGCCGACGGTCAAAGCGATCGACACGACCGGTGCCGGCGACGTCCTGAACGGCTTCCTCGCGGCACAGCTCGCAGCCGGAGCGTCACTACGGGAAGCCATCGAAGTTGGAACGATCGCCGGGTCACTGTCCACGCGTAAGGAGGGTGCTCGGAGGGGCATCCCGACGCTCGAAGATGTTCGAACGTACTGAACGTCCGATGATGTCACTGGGTGAACAGGGGCGTCTATCCGTTCGTTGTCCATGTCTACCGGAGCGGTCGCCGCCGGAAGCGGCTCGCGAGGGCGCGGCGTTCGGCCGATTTAGCCGGTGATAGTGACCGGCCGCTCCGCCGAGAGTGTCACGTCCTGTGTGATACTCCCCATGAGTACCTCCTGGAGCCCAGACCGCTTGCGCCCCCCCATGACGATGCTATCGGCGTCGCGTTCCGCCGCCACATCGAGTATCTTCCGTGCCACTTCGCCCCCGATAGCGACACGCTCGACGGGAACCCCCTCGTCTTCGAGCGCCTCGGCTGCCTCGACGGCTGCATCGATCTCCTCGAACGTGTGGGGTGGAGCCCCCTTGTAGTCCTGGTGGCGGAACACGACGAGCACGGTCGCCTCGACCGTCTCCGCCGCCTCGGGAAGCCCCGCAACGTACGCCGCCTGGTGACGGGCGCGTTCCACGTCGGCGTCGACCGGGAGGAGAACTTGTCGGATCCCTCCGCTGGGTACGGCGGTCTCGCCCGTGACAGTGACCGGGCGCTCGGCCGAGAGCGCGACGTCCTGAACCGTGCTGCCCAGTAGCACGCGGGAGACGCCCGACCGTTTCCGCCCGCCCATGACGATTTCGTCGGCCTCGAGTTCGTCAGCAGAACGGACGATCTGGTTCGAGACGCTACCGTCATCCACGGCTCGGGTCACGGAGACCCCCTCCCCTTCGAGAAGGTTGGCCGCCCCGACGGCCGCGTCGATCTCCGAGAACTCCACCGCGTCGGCGTTACTGAACTCCCCGGGGGACACCACGAAAAGTACCGTCGCCTCGACGTCGGCGGCGGCGTTCGGAAGCCGCGATACGTACTGTGCTTGGTGGAACGCGCGCTCTTCGCTTCTGTCGACCGGAACGAGTACCCTGTACATTACGTTTGATGATTGTGTTTAATGAGTTATATATCCGGCGAGTATTCCCACGGAACGAGAACCAGTAATCCGGAGTTGGCCATCGGTGCCGTCGCCAGCGACGGGAGCGTCTGGCGCAACGACGAGGCCTTCCGCGCGACGGGAGCCGACGAGGAGTACTTCGAACGGGAGCGCGAGCGGGAAGCCAGGAACGCGCGCCGGAAGGCCGAACGCTACCGGGGCGAGCGCTCCGACCTGACCGGGAAGACCGTCGCCGTTGTCGACGACGGCGTGGCCACGGGCTCGACCATCAGAGCGTGCCTCCGGATGCTCCGGAAGACCGACGCAGAGCGCATCGTGCTGGCCGTCCCGGTCGGACCGCCCGACACCGTTCACGAGTTACAGGAGCTGGCCGACGAGGTGGTCTGTCTCGAAACGCCGAGCAGCTTCATGGAGGTCGGCCAGTTCTACGAGCGCTTCGACCAGGTTCCCGACGAAGAGGCGATGGCGTATCTCGGATCGTCGTCCTGACGCCCGGACCCGGGGGTGATCAGGCATCGCTGTCAGCATCGGGGTCGAACGGACTCCGTTCCAGATAGAGGGATTCGAGCAGAAAGACCGAAACGAAGATGCCGAGGATCCAGAGCAGTATTTCGACGTCGGTGAGATAGAGGTGATAGAGGACGACCGGGATCGCGACGCCCGTTCCAACGAGGCCGAGCGCGGGAACGAGCAGGTTCGACCCTGTCACGTCGGCGAGTCGGAGGTTGGTGTAGTTCGTGACGGCGAACGAGAGAAGGAACGCGACGGAGCCGAACTCGGTAATCTGCTTGAGCGAGCCGAGGGCGGCGAACGCGGCCGTGAGCCCGCCCATGACGAGAAGCGCATACACGGGGATTCCCTCCCGATTTCGGAAGGAGAAGGCCCGAGGAAGCGCCCCCTCCGTCGAGATCTTGTGGACGAGCCGTGCCGTCCCGAAGAGGGTCGCGTTGATCCCTGAGGAGGTACTCTTCATCGCCGAGAGGATGACGAGGACGAACCCGGCGGCACCCAGAACAGGGATCCGAGAGACCGCCTCGGCGAGTGCTACTTCCTCGTGAGCCACGAGCTGTTCGGGTGTCAGGTGAAGCGTCGCCATGAACGAGACCGAGACGTAGATCAGGATCGCGATGACGATGGCGACGTACATCCCGATCGGCAACACTCGCTCCACGTTCTCGATGTCCTCGTAGTCGTACACCAGCAGCTGGAACCCCTCGTAGGAGACGAAGATGATCGCAAACCCGGTGATCGGGCTGACGACCCCCTCGCTGAAGAAGTCGATAGCCGTCACGCTCCCGTCGTAGAAGACGATCCCCAACACTGCGAGGGAGAGCAAAATTGCGATCTTGATGTACACCGCGATGTCCTCGAACAGGCCGGTTTCGCGGACGCCCGACAGGTTCAATCCCACGAAGAGGGTGACGACCACGACCGAAATAACGGGGCGAAGGAGCTGTGGAAGTTCGATCCCGACGATGGCCCGTGCGGCCGTCAGCGTGTATGCACCGAACGCAAACGCGTACATCGCCATCACGCCGACGTAGCCGACGACAAGTACCCACCCGACGTACGCAGCCACCGTCGGGCTGTCGACGACGTGCTCGACGAAGGAGAAGACGCCCCCGTGTTCGCCAAAGTGCAGGGTGAGTTTGAGATAGGAATAGGCGGTCAGTAGCGTGATGACGCCCGCGATGAGATACGATATCGGGACGGCGTTCCCGGCCTGTGCCATCGCGACGCCGAGTACGGCGTAGATCCCGCCCGAGACCATCCCGCCGACGCCCATCGCGATGACCTCCAGTAACCCGAGTTTCCCCGGTCGACTCCGCGTTAGGAGCGATCGAAACGAATTCATATCACGTCACAATCGTTGTTCGGTTCGTCTTCCGCATGGCTCACGATCACTGTGAGGCTTTGATGTGCCGTTGTACGGCGTAGAATCCAGCTGCGTAGATTCCAAATGAAAATATGCCGATCGAAAAGATCCCGATGGCGAAGATTCCAACGGAAAAAATACCCGCTGCGAATATTCCGACCGAGAAAATACCGGTCGACAGAATGCCTACACTGAAGTTTCCTGCAGCCAGATAGCCCACAGCGGATTCCCCCGCGGCGAGCACGTCGAATCCCGCTATTGTTTCGATGCCGGCAACGGTCAATCCCAGGGCTATGATCAAGAGGCCGACAACCACAAGTCCAGTTACGTCCTCCCATTCGAAATCCATATGCGATAGTTTCGCCCAGGTGGGTGTTATAAGTTGGTCGCACTTCTCGATATCTAAAATCTCGACTCATATCAGGCAGATCGCCAGTTACTGCCGTCTTTAGGGATGTGATGTCCGACTGTGGAAACCGATGACATCGGAATTCGCGGAGCTACATCTGCCGGTACAATCACACAGACAGAAGCCCTTCACCCCGATATACGGAAGACATCGCGACCAGGAAGGGGATCACAGAGTTCATTCTCTACGATCCGTGGTCACGGGGCGTACGTTCCTTCGAGTTGCGTCTCGTCGATGACAGTACCATCCATCGCTGATTCGAGTTGGTCCGTCGTCGTATCCGTATCGAGATCGAGCCGCTGGTCGAGCGCGAAGAGTCGGAACCGATACGTGTGTTCGTGGTCCGGTGGATTCGGACCGCCGTATCCCTGTTCGCCGTAATCGTTCCGTCCTTGTACCGCTCCAGAGGCATTCCAGCCTTCGGGGATCGTCGACGTAGTCGGGTCGATATTCCAGACTACCCAGTGGTCCCAGATTTTGCCAGCCGGTTCGACAGCATCCGGGTCGTCTATCACCAGCGCTAATGACTCGGTCTCCTCCGGTACGCCGTCGATTTCCAGTGGCGGATTCACGTTTTCGGCCGTGTATCCATACTTGTCTGGAATCGGATCACCGTTTACAAACGCCGGGCTCGTCAGCTGTAGCGCGGTCATCAGTCCACTACGGAGATGACATCGGGGATAGATGAAAAACGACGATCATTCTCACCGTTTAGGAACGGTAGTCAATTCTAACTGGTCAACGCGAGTAGAAGCGACCGGATCATGAGCGAATCCGACGACGTCGATACGGCTGTTCAGCGAGTACGTGACGCCTTTGATGAGGCGGTGAACGAGGCCGGGGAACTGAGCGATCAGGCACGCGAGAGCGTCGAGGAGGCGATCGACGATCTCGAACAGCGGATCGAATCCCTCCGTAGTGAGGAGTAATCCGTCCCCCGTCGGATGAGGGGACTCCCGCGGTTCTCCGCTTGAGCGATTGCGAGAATTCCCCGTAGAATCCCAAGCACAACTGAACGGACGAGGATAAGAGAGAACCCCGATAAATTAATTCCGTCAAACCGAGGATACAGCTTTCTAAGAGACCCGGCAGCTGGAGTTCGAGCTGACTACGGAAACCCAAGAAAGCCTCGGTTCTCACAGGCTCGGAAAGGGAGAGCATCATATATGAAGAGACCATATACTGTAGAATACGATGAGCGGTGAGGAGAGTGAGGGATACGCTTTTGTCTGTCCTGAGTGCGAAGAACGCTTGGAAATAAACAAAACGATGAAAGATACACTCATCGAAAGAGGATGCGTCATCTGCGGGGCACCGGTGACGGAGGAGGCGTTCACGGAAGACTCGTTCGCTGATTCGTCTTAATTGTTCATATGTCACAACTTTGGAAATATACTTCTATGGTTTTCGTGGGGTATGATGGCTTCTCCTCGGATACGCCGTTGCCATATCGAGGAAGATCGGCAAGGGAGAGATCAGTATGACGACACTTTGATCGCGTCGGGGCTATCGTAACCCTTGGGGTAGATACTAAAGCCTGCCCCGTTAGGTAGCACACGAGGGACAATGCTTCTAGATGAAGAAACGGAACTCTCGGACAGTGAGATCGATTCTTTCCTCGGTCGGCACGAAACGGGGGTGATCTCCCTGGCGCGAGAGGGTGAATCGTACGCCGTTCCGATCTCGTATGGGTACGATAGCGAACATCGTCGGTTCTATCTACGCTTAGTTTCGAATCCGGAAAGCGAGAAACGGCGGTTCCTGCGATCGACACCGCATACCCGACTCGTCGTATACGAAGAGGACGACCCGGTCTACACGAGTGTTGTCGCGGCTGGTACCCTCCGTGAAATCAGTCGAGACGAGCTGACCGTCGAACACATCGAGCAGTACGGCGACGCCAGACGTCCGCTCTTCGAGATCTGGGGGGAGTCTCTGCCCGCTCTCAACGTCCGGCTCTACCGACTCGACCCGGACGAACTGAGTGGACGGACGGCCGACATAGAGTGAGACGACGAGTCCTCCTGAGCGGGATTTTCGCGCCGACTCGCCGGGGCAATCGGGGACGTCTACCCGAATCACCGCACGTGTCGATTCGAACGTCGTGGACCGGGAACGTACTGGTGCCCGCCGTCCCGAAAGGCCCCGCATAGTAAAGTGCCCTCGTACTGTAGATCGAAGTCCCTTATGCCGCCAGGGATCCGAGCCGAAGTGGAGTTCGATACCCCGGACATCTGTCCGATCGTCGAACTCTCAGCGGCGGTAGGGACGAGGATCGATTCGGTGTCGACGAACGTCTGTCCATCCGACTGTACGGAGAGTGTGACCGAATTTTCGATTGATTCAGATGGTGACTTCGAGGGAGATATGATCCCGATTTTCTCACATGGGTCCTCGGATCGATACCGGCTTACCCACGATGACGGTGTGAGCTGTCCATGCGAATATCTCGGTCAACTCGGGTGTCCCGTCGCCCGGTACGTAGCTCAGGATGGTACACTGACAATCGTGTTTCACGCGGCCGATTACGACCAGCTACATGAGGTAATTGACGAGCTTCGTGACCAGTTTCCCGACGTGGATATCAAACGGTTTGTCCAGTCCCCGGCCGGAGAGCGCTCCCAAGATAGCGTGTTCGTAGACCGGAGCAAACTCACACACCGCCAGTCCGAAATACTGGAAACCGCCTACGAGAAGGGATACTTCGATCGTCCACGGCGGTCCAACGCGACGGAAATCGCGGCGGAACTCGACATCAACCCCTCCACGTTCAGGGAGCACCTCGCGGCGGCAGAATCGAAAATCCTCGAAGACCTCCTGTAGGGGATCGCTATCGGACCCCGTTCACTCGTCCTGATCGTCGTCTCTCATCGGTGATTGCCGTCACGGGGTCGGTGATCGCCGGTAAACGGTACCGACAGCCACGTGTTGTCGGTCTCGCCGACCAGGGCCGGGAGGATCCGGGGGTGTCCGCCCCGTCGTTATAAACCCACCCGGATACTGTGGCCCTGTGTTACTCGTCGTGGCTGCTGTTATATCCACATATGAGCCAGTCATCGATGACCCCTGCGACCGTCGACGCGTCCGACCAGGCCTCGACCGTCCGCGCGTCCGACCAGTCCTCGAATGACGTGCGAACCGTCGTTGCTGAAGCCGCTGTTCAGGAGCTCCTCGATGCGCTCAACGATGTCGACTGTCGTGCTATTCTCGATGTGACGAGCGAGGAGGCGTTAACAGCGAGCGAGGTTTCCGACATCCAGGATCTTCCGCTTTCGACGACGTACCGCAAACTCGATCTCCTCACCGAGGCCGGTCTGCTCGAAGAACGGACCCGCATTCGCCGGTCCGGGAAACACGCCAGTGAATACACCCGACTGGTCGAGGACATCGCCATTTCACTCGGCCCTCGGGGCGAGACGGAGGTGCGGCTGTCGCGGGGGAAGAGCTCCGGGCAGACTGGACCGCCCGCTTCAACGATGGGCGGCTGAGGAACGTGGCGGATCACCCCGATCGGAGTCCGCATTTCGTGGCGCTGTTCGCAACCAACACTGCATCAACGTCTCGTTCGCTCGTCGGACGACGCGTCGCCGGTACCTGACGCGCAGTCGGTACACAACCCGGTGTCTCCGTCGTAGTGGACACTACATACAAGCGCTCCACACCGCCTACACTGGTAATCGGCAGGCGCCGATTCGCAGATCTGGCAGAGGGTTTCCACGCTCATACAGATCAACCGGTCGTCAGCACCGGAACGTCGGATCGTCCGACGACGCGGGCGGTCGTGCTTCCGAGAAGCCGATCCGTGTCCGGAGTCCGACCGCGAGTCCCCATCCCAATCACGTCGGCGTCAACACCTGACGCGTACGCGAGTATCTCCTCGTAGGGAACACCCCGGAGAATATCGGTCGTCACCGGAAGGTTCAGCTCGCGAGCGGCGGTCGCGATCTCCTCGACCGCGTTCTGACCGCCCTGCTTGAGGAGGCCGACGATACTTCGGGGAACGTCCTCGAACTCATATGTCGTCGTGTCGACGACGTAGATCACGTGGACGTCGGCGCCGTAGCGCTCTGCGATGCCCAGCGCGTGATCGGCCGCACGTTCGGCGGCGTCGCTCCCATCGGTAGGGATCACGACCCGGTCGTACATCCCGTATCCCGATTCGGGGACGTCCCCGTCCTCGGCCAGACGGACGGCCATGACCGGCACGTCCGCGAACGTGATCACCCGTTCCGTGGTGCTCCCGAGCCGCGCTCGTTCGCCTCCGGTCCGGCCATGCGTACCCATCATCACCAGATCGATATCGTTCCCGTTGACGTACTCAAGTATCGCCCGATACGGGGTCCCCTCACTGACGGCCCGGACGGCATCAAGCCCGAGATCCGTCGCCCGCTCCTGGATCTTGACAGTCGCCTCCCGCCCGCGCTTTTCGGACCGCCGGCGCAATTCTTCGCTATCTGGTGAGTCCAGAGCGATCGAGGTCACGCCGGGATCGATGACGTGAAGGGCGTGGATCGTCGCGTCGCCGGTTCGTGCGAGGTCGAAGGCACGGGTGGTCGCGGTTTCGGCCCCTAGACTCCCATCGGTCGGAACGAGGATACTGTCGTACATACGGATGTCTCCATACGAGGCCGAGGGGTAAGTATACTACCCGTAACCAGGAACGAGCACGCGGAACCCGCCCGGGTACCGACTACGGGGACTTCTCGGAGTATGGGACGTACAGAGGCGGCCCCACGGAAAACGACGTATATATTACCAGTGGACGATCATCAACGTTACTTACACCGATAGAATGAACGTGTTGTTCCGCCGGTATCTGGTCGTTCTCTTCCGATTTCTACCCTTTGTGCTGGCATTTCTCCGCGACAGGCGACGGTTCATACTGTTCGGATCGCGAAGGCGAGTCCCCGAGGAGAACCACCGACGGCGGGCCCAACGGATACGCGACACGATGCTCGAACTCGGCCCGGCATTCATCAAGGTCGGGCAGGTACTCTCGACACGCCCCGATATCGTACCACCGATCTACGCCGAGGTGTTCGGGACCCTCCAGAACCAAGTGCCGGAAGACGCGGGAGGCGATCCGAAGCAGGTCGTCGTCGAAGAACTCGGCGACGAACTCGATCAGTCGACCCTCGAACCGATCGCTGGTGGATCACTCGCGTACGTGTACACTGCCCGACATCGGGGGAAGCAAATCGCGCTGAAGGTGCGTCGTCCCGGACTGAAACCCGTGGTCGAGCGTGACCTCCGGGTCGTCCGCGGACTGATTCCGCTGATCAGCCTCTTCGCCAGCGAACGCCAGCAGTACTCGATCGAAAACGCCGCCGACGACTTCGAGGACATAATCCTGAACGAGTTGGATTTCGACCGCGAACGGGAGATCATGTCCGCGATCGGGGAGAACTTTGACGGGGACGATCGAGTCGTTCTCCCGGATGTCTACGAGACCCTGTCCTCGGAACGCGTGCTGGCGATGGAGTACCTGACCGGCCGGAAAATCACCGACGACGACGCGTTCGACGATGTGGACGTGACGCCACACGAGATGACAACGCGAATCACCAACGTGTATCTAGAGATGGGTCTCGTCGACGGGGTCTTCCACGCTGATCCCCATCCGGGCAACCTCGCCGTCACGGACGACGGCCGCCTACTCATCTTTGACTTTGGCATGAGTGAACGACTTCCGGCCGCCGTTCAGGAGGATATCGTCGGCCTCTATCGGGCGCTCGTCCGCCGTGACGTGGACGACCTGGTAGACGCGCTCATCGCACTCGATGTACTCGAGCCCCGGGTCGATCGTGCCGAGGTCGGCCGCGTTCTCGAACTCGTCATCGAGAATCTCGAAGGCCGACCGGAGATAACCTGGCGGATGATCATCACGGAGTTGACGACGACGCTCCGGGACTTCCCGTTTCGTATTCCGCCGGACGTGATGCTCCTCATCCGGGTCGGGACCGTCGGCGAAGGCGTCTGCCGACAACTCGACCCCGAGTTCGACTTCCTCGCAGTCGTGCGCTCGTTTCTCCTCGATAAGGGACTCATCGAGAGCGAACTCGACGCGATTATCACGGAGACGTGGGCGGATGTGCGCCGATCGCTTCCCGCGCTGGCACGGGTCCCGTCCCGATTCGATCGGACGTTGTACCGGCTCGAACGCGGCGAACTGGTCGTCCGTACAGAACCCGCTGATGGACACGGTACGGGCGATCACAACCTCGGATACGCGGTGCTCGCCGGAGCACTCGTCGTGGCAGCATCGATTCTGACGTTCCACGATCGCCCATACGAGTTGCCCGCACTCCTCGCCGCGGCCGGCCTCTTCCTCGTCTACCTCGTCAGGCATCGGACGTAACGCAGACGAGAACGCGAGACACCCCGTCCAGAGCTTACGACCAGGTGGTGGCTCACGGCACCTCGCAATGCTGGGGTCGCTACTGACTCGATCGCTGTCGTCGACCGACGTGCCCGACGAACGACTCACGACGAGTGTCCGGGATGTTCTAGGCGTTTGGGAACGTCTCCCGGCATATTTCAGACGTTTGGGAATGTTCCTCCCGATATATGTGGCCGCTCGTCGATGAACTACACGGGGGAAACAACAATGCCAATCGAAGACCTTGCCCGAGAGGACGTCATCAGTGCCGGCCCGGAGACGTCAGTCCCCGAACTCGCCCAGCACATGCGAGACGAAAACGTCGGGAGCGTCGTCATCACGAACGACAATATCCCGGCCGGGATCGTTACGGACCGCGATCTGACGACGCGCGTGCTCGCCGAAGGGACCGCTCCGACCGACCACGCCGCCGCCGACGTCATGTCGACGGATCTGTGCACGGTTGATCCGGGCGCCGGTTTTTACGAAGCTGCGCAGGTGATGAGCGAGAACGGCGTGCGTCGCCTGCCCGTCTGCGACGAGAACGACGAACTCGTGGGGATCATCACCGCCGACGACCTAACCGAACTACTCGCCGACGAAAACCAGCAACTGGCGTCGGTCATCCAGGCCCAACGTCCGGAATACTAAACCCAGTCCCCGACCCGAATCCGGCGTTACAGGTTCGCTTCTTCTACTATCGGACGGACCGGTTGATACTCTCCGCCGGGGGCGTCCCCTGGCGGAATGTATCATGGCTCCCGTCCGATCGTATCAAAGGAATTCCGACACCAGCAAGACCCCAACGAAGGCATGCCAGACGACGGCTGCGGCTTTGACCGGCCGGGAAGGAGTTGGACGGGGCGGATTCCGGAACACGGCGTGGTAGACGAACGTCGTCGCAACGAGGGCTCCCACGAGCAGTCCGACACGCAGACGGAGGTCGGTAATCGTGCCGGCCAGGGCACCGCCACCGAGGCTAGCTGCAATCGCAGTTAACACCTTGTCGTAGTAGGCAAGCGAAAAGTCCATGTTCACGTCGGCGATACGAACCGCGGAGGGGAAAGCATTCAATCGATTCTCGATACCTGAGAAGAGCAGATCAGCCGAAGTTCTCTCCGTCCCCTCAAACGATACCCGCTACGTCACGGCGAGTACCGGGACGATCCCCGACACACGCCGCCGCACGTCATCACGTCAGACCGATTTCCGAACCGGACCGGCCGACAGACGGGGGGAGACCGCCTTTCTGAACCACGTCGAATGCCCGCATCAAATCCGTCCGGGAGATGATCCCGATAAGCGCCCCGGTTTCGTCGACGACGGGCAAGCGACCGACCCCGTTCTGCTGCATTTGCCGCAACGCCTCCATCGCGTCGGCGTCCGGGGAAATCGTCTTGACGTCAGTCGACATCACATCACCGACACGGGAGGCGTCCCGTTCGACCGCTTCGACGGTACCCGCATCGTCCAGGGTTACTACCCCGACGAGGTCCCCGTCTCGTACCACGGGATACCCGGTGTGCCGTTCGTCAAACATCCGTGCAACGAGGTCGGTGATCGACGTGTCCTCGGTGACCGTCTCGAGATCCCCTTCGGGGGTCATCACGTCATCGACCGTGACGCCTTCGAAGGCCGCTTTGATCGAGGTCTGTTGTACCTCGCCGGATGCGGCGATGTAGATGAAAAACGCCAACAGGATGAGAAACCAGTTGGTGAACAGTCCGAGAAGCCCCAGTCCGAACGCGAACACTTTCCCGACGGCGGCGGCCTGTCGGGTCGCCCGAGCGTGTGGCTGATTACGGGCGAGAAGTGCCCGGAGGATGCGCCCCCCGTCCATCGGAAAGCCGGGGAGGAGATTGAACGCAGCGAGTACGATGTTGAGAACGGCGAGATAGCCACACACGAAACGGACGGGGTCAACACTCGACGGAAGCGCTATGAACGCGGCGTAGGAGCCAATCCCGATGAGTACGCTCACGACTGGTCCGGCGATAGCGATCACCAGTTCGTGTCGCCAGTCCTCGGGGAAGTCGGTGAAATTTGCGACGCCGCCGAGCAACCAGAGCGTGATCGAATCGATGTCGTACCCGTACCGCAGTGCGACCAGCGAGTGGCCGAACTCGTGTAGAAGTACGCCCCCAAACAGTCCAAGCGCCGATACCAGTCCGAGTATCCAGGGGAGGTATCCACGCGTCAACTGCTCCGAGTCGATCGTAGCCGAAAACGTCTCGTTGATCACGAACACCAGTTCGGTGATATCCCAGGCGATGAACGCGGCAAACAGGGGAAGGACGATCAGAAAGGTCCAGTTGATCCTGACCGGGATACCGAACGCCGAGCCGATCTGAAATCCTCGCATGTGTGTGACTGGTGTGGGGGATACTCCTAACTGGCGGTCGGGCGTGACCGTCCCCGGATCGTACAGTAGATGACCGAGGAGATGCCCGCGAGGACACCGAGTCCAAGAAGGCCGAAGGCCGGGACGCCGCCTTGGAAAACGGTAGCCCAGGGTAATGCAACGATCGCGGCGATCACACTCACGAGCAGACCGGGCATGCCCAGGCACTCGTCGGGGGGTGGCAAGCCGAGGACATCGAATGGCTGCATCGTTCAGCCGTCCCGGTACTCCTTTTCGAAACCGCGGAATTCGGTCCGGTGCGCTTCTTCGTCTGCGAGAATCGTCACGGCGAAATCCTCCGTAACCGGGTCACCGGCTTCATCGGCGGAATCCACGAGTGTCCGATACGTGTCGATAGCGTCCTCCTCTGTGTCAAGGACCCCTCCCGGATAACCGAGAGCACGTCCGTCGAGTCTTCGGGTGGCTGTAGGGAATCCTGACGGGCGGTGAACTCTGCCGAGTCGGGCGGTCGCGTATCGAGTTGTTTGAGTCGGTTCCCCAGTTGCTCGGCGTGAGTGAGTTCCTCCTGGATGTCCTGCTGGAGGCTTTCCTTGATCTCCTCCGCGCGAACACCATCTGATGGCATTAGTCTGATAATTCATCACTGTCCCCAGTTCGTCGGTGTAGGCTTTACGAAGCAGGTCGGCGACGGTCCCCGGCCATACACACCGAGTGGCCCGAGAGAGAATAAAACCCCGAGGCCGTCCCGACCCGGTGGGAATCGGCGCAACATCTAAATTTCAGTTTGATTCGTCAGTACTATGCGAGAGACGGCAGACGCGAAAGACCCCGAGAAGTCGGCGAATCGGTGCGATATCCGTGGAAATGTCGGTTTCGTTGCCGTCGGCCACAGCACAAGAGTTATGTCGCACACTGTCAGAATTCCGTACGCCGGCAGCTTTTCTCTGTCGGCAGTACTCCCGCGCCTCGGCGTCCCCCCATCCGCCCCCCGGGCGGCCACCTGGTCGCCCGTCTCCCCCGCCCCGACAGGTTCACCTACCTCCCGGCTCCGGCGGCAACTCGATCGTCACGACGCTCCCGCGGGGCGACCTGTCCTCGAAAGTGACGGTCCCGCCAGCGGACGCGACGCTCCAGTGGGCGAGCCAGAGGCCGATCCCGCTGCCGTGTTCGAGCGCCGTCTCGGTCCCCGCGCTCAGGGCGTTCACCTCGATCTCGGGGATGCCGGGACCGTCGTCCGCGATCCGGATCCGGATGTGGTCGTCGGCTTCCTCGACGCGCACCCCGACCCATGGGTCGTCGGCGTCGTTGTGCTCGATGGCGTTCTCGAGCACGTTCTCGACCGCGGTGTCGAACAGCGTCTCCTCGGGCAGCGTAACGGTCACGCCCGAGGGGATCTCGGAGTCGATGGAGACTCCCGGGTTCGCGGACCGGAACTCCCCGACGATCCGTTCCAGCCGCCCGGAGACGTCGACCCGGGCCCGGGCGGACCCCGACGAATCGGTCGCGGTCGCCATCCCCCGTGTCTTCTCGCTCAGATCGATGAGGCCGTCCGTCGTCTCGACGATGCGACGGGCGGCTTCGGCCGTTCCGTCCTCGCTTTCCCGCTCGATCCGCCGGGCCCAGCCACGGATCACGGTCATGTCGTTTCGCAGGTTGTGCCTGAGGACGCGCTGGGTCACTTCGAGGCGCTGTTCGTACTCCGTCCGGTCGGTGACGTCCCGGAGCGCGATCACGTACCCGGCGGCCGTCCCGTGGTGGTCGGTCAGCGTCGACGCGTCGGCGTCGAAGGTCCGCCGCCGACCGCCGAGCGTCGTCGTGATCGTCCGGCCGTCGAGCGCGGCCGTGGCCTCGTCGACCGTCGCTGTCGCCGTGTCCGTGGTCGTCCCTTCTTCCGTCGTCGCCGCCCCCTCGTCGGTCGCCGTCCCACCGGGGGCGATCTCGGCGACGTGAGCGCCGACGGTGGGCGCCGGATCGAGCGCCTCCCGCGCGATCGCGTTCGCCTCGACGACCGTCCCGTCGGCGTCGAGGACGACGAGCCCGTCGCCCATCTCCGCCAGGACGCGCTGGCGGGCGATCGGCGTCCGCTCCAGGAGGTCGAACTCGAACAGCGCGAGTCCGAACAGGACGCCCGTGATGGCGAAGGCGAAGGGCGTGAGATCGAGCGCGGGCAGCGGTCCCCACGGGACTCGAAGCGTGAACGCGACGTTGGCCGCGAAGGGTGGAAGCGTCCCGAGCACGAGCAGCGCCGTCTGCTTCCGGTACAGCCGCGAGGCCCGCTCGAAGACGACGACGAGCAACCCGATGCCGGCCGCGACGACGAGGTACGCGTACGCGATGTGGAGGAGGTACCCGGCGCCGAAGGAGAGGTCGACCACGCGGGGCGTGGACTCGGGCGCGAACCCGGCCACGTCCCACACCAGGCCGTGGGCGGGGTTGGTCATGACGAGAGCGGCAAACAGGACCGGGTCGGCGGCGAGTGCGGCCTGCCTGGCGGGCGTGAGCCACTCCTCGTGGCCGGCGTACCGGATCGTGAAGAGGAGCCACAGCGTCGGGACGGTCCCGCCGACCGCGAGCGCGGCGCGCTGCCACAGTAGCTGTTCGGCTCGCGTCGTGAACCCGATCTGGACGGCGTAGACGAGCGACCACCCCCCCAGCGCGAGCATCAGGGCCAGGAAGGGACGAGCGCCCGGCTCGGAGCGGTGGTGCCAGGCCTGGACGGCGACCAGCCCGGAGACGCCCGCAGCACCGAACCCGACCAGCGAGTACAGCGTCGGATCCCATGCCATCGTCCATCGGCCCGGAGGCGGGGGACGAAAATAAATCCAGTACCTTACCGGCGATCGCCGGTAAACAGCTACAACAGACATTATCAGGGGCTACATAACCCCCCGCGAGCAAGTGCGTGGCATGACACACGAGATCGTCGTCATCCCGGGCGACGGCATCGGGCGGGAAGTGATCCCGGCGGCACGGCGCGTCCTCGATACGGTCGACGCCGACCTCGCGTTCACCGACGCCGAGGCGGGCGACCATGTCGCCGCCGAGACGGGCGAGCCGCTCCCCCCGGAGACGGTCGCGGCGGTCGAAGCCGCCGACGCGACGCTGTTCGGCGCGGCCGGCGAGACCGCCGCCGACGTGATCCTCCCCCTTCGTCGCGCGGTCGAGTCGTTCGTGAACGTCCGCCCCGCCAGGGCCTACCCCGGCGTCGACGCCCTCCGTCCCGAAACCGACCTGGTGATCCTCCGGGAGAACACCGAGGGCGTGTACGCCGGCCACGAGGACCGCCTCACCGAGGACGTCTCGACGCTCACCCGGCTGGTCACGGAGACGGCCTCCCGGCGGCTCGCGGAGTTCGCCTGCGAGTACGTCGACGGTCCCGGGTACGACGGGTTCACCGTCGCCCACAAGGCCAACGTGATGCGCGTCACCGACGGCCTGTTCCGGGACACCGTCCTCGACGTGGCCGAGGAACGCGGCATCGAGGTCGACACCGTCCTGATGGACGCGCTCGCGATGCACCTCTGTCTCCATCCCGGCGAGTACGACGTGATCGTCTGCCCGAACCTCGCGGGCGACATGATCTCGGACCTCGCGGCCGGGCTCGTGGGCGGGCTGGGACTGCTCCCCAGCGCGAACATCGGCGCCGGGAACGCCCTGTTCGAGCCCGTGCACGGCAGCGCGCCCGACATCGCCGGACAGGGGGTCGCCAACCCCAGCGCGACGGTGCTGTCGGCGGCGATGTTGCTCGACCACCTCGGCCACGAGGGCGAGGCGCGGCGGGTCCGCGAGGCGACGACCGGCGTCCTCGAAGACGGGCCCCGGACCCCCGACCTGGGCGGCGACGCCGGGACCGAAGCCGTCACCGACGCGATCATCGACCGACTCTGATGCCGGCGCAGTCAACACACGACGATCGCCGTCCCCGGGATTGATAATCCCGTGTTCCGACCCATCGGGTACGATGGCTGAAACCATCCTGTGTGCCGAATGTGGCTGGTCGGGGGAGCGATCGGAACTAGAAGTAGTAGGCGGCGAACGGCAGTGCCCCGTCTGTGCGGAGGTCGTCGAGTTCGTGGACTGATACCGGCGAGCAGCGCTTTCCGGTCAGTCCCGGTCATCCCGCTTCCGGAGCAACCGCCACGCCGTGAGTGCAGTCGCCCCGAGCGCCGGCAGGGCCCCGACCCCGGGTGTTCCGGGAGTCGCCGTCGCGTCGTCGTCCGGCCCGCCGGTCGTGTTGTTCGTGGTCGTCCCGTCGATCGAGGCCGCGTCCCCCTCGATCGTGGCCGTCGATGTCACGGTAGACGTGGGTGTGTCGGTCGACCGCGGATCCGTGGTCGTAGCCGGCGCGGCCTCGCTCACCTCGACGGACGCGGGGTGGGAGGGATCGCTCCCGGCGCCGTCGGCGCCAAACCGGCGGATTTACGACCGCGACGCCGGCAGGGCGTAGTATGAGCCACGAGGCGTTCCCCACCGAGAACCCCGCGGTGGTCACGTGTGGGCTGCCCTACGCGAACGGCGACCTGCACATCGGCCACCTCCGGACGTACGTCGGCGGCGACGTGTTCAGCCGCGCCCTCGAAACCCTGGGCCAGGAAACCGCGTTCGTCTGTGGGTCGGACATGCACGGCACGCCGATCGCCGTCGGGGCGATCGAACAGGGGATCGATCCCGAGGAGTTCGCGCTGGAGTTCCACGAACAGTATCGGGAAACGTTCCCCGCCTTCGACGTCGACTTCGACAACTACGGCCACACCCACGACGACACGAACCGCGAGTTGACCTACGAGATCGTCGAGGCCCTCGAACGCGAGGGGTACGTCCACGAGGAGGAGATCAAGGTCGCCTGGGACCCACGCGAGGACCAGCCACTGCCCGACCGCTACGTCGAGGGGACCTGTCCCTACTGTGGCGCCCACGCCCGCGGCGACGAGTGCGACGAGGGCTGTGGCCGCCACCTCGAACCCGGCGAGATCGAGAACCCGGTGTCGACCATCTCGGGGAACCCCGCGGAGTACCGCGAACGGACCCACAAGTTCTTCGAGGTCTCGGAACTCGCGGAGTACCTGTCCTCGTTTCTCGACAGGCTGGAGGGCACCGCCAACGCCCGCAACCAGCCCCGCCAGTGGATCGAGGACGGCCTGCAAGACTGGTGTATCACCCGCGATCTCGACTGGGGCTTCGATTATCCCGGCGAGGACGACCTCGTCCTGTACGTCTGGGTCGACGCCCCCATCGAGTACATCTCCTCGACGAAACAGTACACCGAGCGCGTCGGGGCGGACGTCTACGACTGGGAGGAGGCGTGGAAAGGCGGGGGGGCCGGTGACGACCACGACTCGACCGGGGGCGGGGAGATCGTCCACATCATCGGCCGGGACATCATCCAGCACCACACCATCTTCTGGCCCGCCATGCTCCACGTCGCGGACTACACCGAGCCCCGCGCCGTCGTCGCCTCCGGGTTCATGAGCCTCGACGGGGACGCCTTCTCGACCAGTCGCGACCGGGCGGTGTGGGCCAAGGAGTACCTGGAGGAGGGTTTTCACCCCGACCTGCTTCGGTACTACCTCACCACCGTCGGCGGGTTCCAGGACGACATCGACTTCTCCTGGGAGCGGTTCCGGGAGCGCGTCAACGGCGAACTCGTCGGCAACGTCGGCAACTTCGCCTACCGGTCGCTCCTCTTTGCCCACCGCAACTGGGGCGGGACGCCGGACGCGGAGGTGAGCGAGGAGGTCGAGGAACGCATCGAGGACGCGATCGAGGCGTTCCGCGCGGGGATCGACGACTACTCCACCCGGAAGGCCACGCAGGCGGGCGTCGAACTCGCGGGCTTCGGCAACGAGTACATCCAGCGCAACGAGCCCTGGAACCTCGTGGACGACGATCCGGAGAGGGCTAGCCAGGTGATCCGGGACTGCGTCCAGGTCGCGAAGGCCGTCGCCGTCCTCCTCTCGCCCGTGCTCTCGGGGACCGCCGACGACCTCTGGGCGCAACTGGGCGAGGAGGGTTCGGTCCACGACGCCGAGATCGACGCCGCCCTCGACGCCCCGCCCGACGACTTCGGCGCCCCGGAGGAGCTCTTCGAGAAGATCGAGGACGACCGCGTCGAGGCGCTGAACGGGAAGCTCGAACGCCGGGTCGCGGAGGCGACGGACGATGACGAGAGCGAAGAGGCGGAGAGCAGCGAGGACGCCGTGCCCGACCTCGAACCTCTCGCCGAGGAGCGAGTCTCCTTCGAGGCGTTTCGGGATCTGGACCTCCGTGTCGCGGAGATCCTCGCGGCTGAGACGATCGAGGGCGCGGACGAACTCGTTCGCCTGGAGGTCGATCTCGGCGTCGAGGAGCGCCAGATCGTCGCCGGACTTCGCCAGTTACACGACGTCGAGGACCTGCCGGGGACGAAAATCGTCGTCGTCGCGAACCTCGAGAAAGCGGAGCTGTTCGGGGTCGAATCGAACGGTATGCTGCTGGCGGCGGGCGAGGAGGCCGACCTGCTCACGACGCAGGGCGACAGCCAGCCCGGGACGAAGGTCCAGTAACGGGCACCGGCGTACACGGCCGAACGGAGGGACGGGCGTCACTCCGGTGACTCATGGAGCGCCTTCGCCAGCGCGATTCCGTTCCCGGCGGTCAGAACCCCGACACAGAGGTATCCGAACGGTCGGGGACCGAGGAACTGCAGCGCGAACCGCCCGACAACGAGCAGACCAACGAACACGAGGATCATGACTGCACCGGCCTGCATTTCGGCACGTGACTCCGTGGAGAGGGGGCTGGCCGTGAGTTCTCTCGTCGGCTCCGGACGTGCGGATCGGGCCGCGAAGTAGGCCCGTAATCGATTCCACGCCCAGATCGAGAGCCCGTTTGCCGAGAGGAGAAACGCCACGGCGACGCTGACGAACGCGGGTGTGCTGTACTCTAGAACCCACAGCAGGCCACCGAGGAGAATGAACAGGTTGCTCCCGACGGCGTGCCCGAGTGCCCCCTGGAGGTACCTGACGGCGTCGACGCGAGTGACCTCCCCCTCGATGGTCTCGTCGAGATCCATACCCTGTTTCCCACAGGATCGCGGCGGTGATAAATAGTTTTGTAAATAATAGTTATTATCCATCACGTTTGGACCAGTCCACGCGCCGTGGACACGGGAGCGTGGCACGCCTGCATGGGACCTCTACAGGCGGAGCAGGCCGGGTACCTCGGGGCGTGACCCCGGGGTAGTCGACTGGAATCGACGCGCCGGCGAACCGCACCTTTTTGCGCCGTCCTGCCGAACGCGACGGGTATGCGAGACCTCCGTGAACTGTCGGTCCCCGAAGAGACGGTGCTCGAGGCCTGCGGGGAGACGCCTCTCCCCGAACTCGGCATCATCGAGCAGGCCTGGGAGACCGACCCGATCCCGGACGGCCGGCTGGCGGACCGCGCCAGCGAGGCTGTGGGCGACCTCGACCTCGATTCGATCCCCGAGGGGGGCGAGGTCGCCGTCGGGGTCGGGAGTCGAGGGATCAACGCCCTCGGGACGATCACCCGGGGGGTCGTCGCGGAACTCGAAGACCGGGGGTTCGAGCCGTTCGTCTTCCCGGCGATGGGGAGCCACGGCGGCGCGACCGGCGAGGGACAACGGGAGATGCTCGCCGAACTCGGCGTCGACGATGAGACCGTGGGCTGTGAGATCCGCTCCAGCATGGAGGTCGTCGAGGTGGGCCGCACCGAAAAGCGGGACGTCCCCGTCGTCGCCGACGCGAACGCGGTCGCGGCCGACGCGATCGTTCCCGTGAACCGCGTCAAACCCCACACCGACTTCGACGGCGCCGTCGAGAGCGGGCTCTCGAAGATGCTCGTGATCGGCATGGGAAAGCAACGGGGCGCGAAGATCGCCCACGAGTGGGCGGTCGACTGGAGCTTCCGGAACATGATCCCCGAGATCACCGAGCAACTCATAGCGGCGCTCCCCGTCGTCGGCGGCGTCGCGATCGTCGAGGACCAGTACGACGACACCGCGATCGTCGAGGGCGTCCGACCCGACGGGTTCCTCGACCGCGAGCGCGAACTCCTCGAACTCGCCTACGAGATCATGCCCACCATCCCCTTCGAGGAGGTGGACGTCCTCCTCGTCGACAGGCAGGGCAAGGACGTCAGCGGCCAGGGCCTCGACACGAACGTGATCGGGCGACGGCCCTTCGCGATCAACGAGGACGAGCCGGGCCACCCCGAGATCAAGCGCATCTACGTCCGCGGACTCACCGAGACGACCCACGGCAACGCGATGGGGATGGGCTCGGCGGACTTCGTCCACGAGGACCTCCTCGCGGGGATCGACGCGCCGACGACGCTGATAAACGCCATCACCGCGAGCACGATCCGGGGCGTTCGCCTGCCGCCCGTCGTCGAGACGGACCGGGCGGGACTCGTGGGCTGCCTCTCGACGGTCGGCGTCGTCTCCCCCGGGGACGTGCGCGTCCTCAGGATCGCCGACACGATGCACCTCTCCCGGATGTACGCCTCGCCGGCGCTGGTCGAGGAGGCTCGCGACCGAGAGGTCCTGCGCGTGGTCGAGGAGCCGTCGCCGATCGCGTTCGAGTCGGGCGACTTCGCCGCGCCGTCGCCACACGAACGAGGGTAGCGATCGGGTCGGCGGCGCGCCGGAAGGTCGACCTACCCCGTCATAATGACCGTTGTAGTCTCTTCCCGGTGAGCGCCGCAAACGGGGGTGGCGCTCACCGGTACACAGCTACAACGGTCATTATCAGGGCAACTCCCGGAGCCGGTCCAGCATCTCCTCGACGGGCGTCGAGACCACGCCCAGCGAGAAACCGTCCATCGCGGCGAGGTCGGGGGCGAACTCCCAGAGGTCGGCCTCCTCGATCCCGTGCAGGACGACGGCGTTGGGCGTCGGCTGGACGACCCGCATCGCCACGAGGGGGGACTCGCCCCGCGAGACGTTCGTGAAGACCAGCGCGCGGCTGGTCGACTGGCCGTACAGGCGGTAGAACTCGTCGGAGGACAGGCGGGTGATCGCCTCGATGCTGTCGATGACGGTGTGGCCGGTGATCCCATCCGGTCCAGGGACGATCTCGACGCCGCCGATGTGTTCGTAGAACTCCGCGGTGGGAAGCGTCGCGGGGTACTCCTTGAGGTCGAGCACGATGTCGCTCGAAAAGCCCGCCGACAGCACGCGGGCGTACTGGCGGATGTGGTGCCCCCCCCGGGCCTCGTCGATGTCGAGCAGGCCCTCGACGATCCGCCCGATGACGCCGATTCCCGGACTCTCGCGGCGGCCGCTCTCGTAGTCGGAGATGACCGAAGAGGACACGTCGAGCTGGTCGGCGAGGTCGGTCTGGGACACCTCGAAGTCGGTGCGCCACTTCCGGAGCGTGCCGCCCGGGTCCGAGGAGAGCGTGATTTCGCCCGCGATCCGTTCGGCGAGGTTCCGCCGCGGGTCGCTTTCCGCCATGGCCGAGAGTCCGACCGGAGGGCGTTAAGGCTACCGAAAGCCGCGCTCGACGATCGTCGAGCCAACAAGGATATGCCGGGCGGTGCCTACTGTCCGGCGATGCCCTCGACGCTCGTCCACCTCGCACTCGGAGGGTTGATCGCGGCCGCCCTCCTGGAGGAGGCCTTCGACGCCCGGGCGCTCGGGGTCGTCCTCGCGGCCACCGCCGTCCCCGACCTCGACACGTTCGTCGGGATCGCGCTTCCGGGAACCCACCGGGCGGCCCTCCACACCGTCCTCGTCCCCGCGATCGCGGCCGTCGCGGTCGCATACGACCTGCGCCGGGAGGATTCATGGCTCCGGGCGCGGGGTGACCGCGCCGTGCGTGTCGCGTGGGTGGCGGTCGCGGCGTACGCCCTCGCCGGGATCGGCCCCGACCTCTTCTTCAACGGCGTCAACGTCCTCTACCCGATCCACGACCAGTTCTACGAGGTCAACGGGAAGGTACTCGTGTCGAACCAGCGGGGGCTGGTCCAGACCCTCTGGGAGGGCGAGGCGTCGACGCGGGGCACGACGAACACGACCCACTACTCGACTGGTGTCGACCCGGTGAGGGGGACGGAGCCGGAGAACGTCGAGCGGGTGTTCCCGGTCGCGAGGGGCGGGCTGCAGGTCCTCCTGCTCGTGACTGGAACCGCCGTCACGGGAGCGCGACTGTGGCTGGCCCGGCGGTGAGGTCCTTCTGCGCCCTCGTCCGTCGGTGAAGGCCCTCCGGCGTCCCGGGATCGGGAGTGCGCCACCGAATGGTTTTTGGGGTTGGGAGCGGAGCGACCGCTATGAGCGAACCGATCCGGGTCCTCCACGTGGACGACGACCCCGGATTCGCGGAGGTGGCCGCCGACTTCCTCGAACGCGAGGACGGGCGGTTCACGGCCGAGACGGTGCCGAGTGCGAGCGAGGGCCTGGATCGGCTCGCGAACGGGACGTTCGACTGCGTCGTCTCGGACCACGACATGCCGGAGACGAACGGCATCGAGTTCCTCGAAGCCGTCCGCGAGGAGGACCCCGACCTGCCCTTTATCCTCTTTACGGGGAAGGGGTCCGAGGAGGCCGCCAGCAGGGCCATCTCGGCGGGGGTCACCGACTACATCGTGAAGGGGACTGACACGAGCCAGTACGCGGTGCTCGCACACCGGATCGAGAACGCCGTCGAGCAGTACCGCTCGCGGCGGGCCGTCGAGGCGACCCGACGGACCCTGGAGCAACTGACCGAGAAGACCGACGACGTCCTGTTCATGTTCTCCGGCGACTGGAGCGAACTCCTCTTCATCAACTCGTCGTACGAGGACGTCTGGGGTGGATCGACAGCGGAACTCCGGTCGGACCCGGAGTCGTTCCTGGAGTACGTTCACCCCGAGGACCGCGGGAAAGCGCGCCGGTCCATGGAGCGGCTCTCGAACGGCGAGCCCGACGTCGTGGAGTACCGCGTGACTTCTTCGGACGGCGAACGGCGATGGGTTCGGGGGGAGAGCAAGCCGATCCTCGACGACGACGGGAGCGTCGAGCGCATCGTCGGGTTCGTCCGCGACATCACCGAACAGCGGAAACGGGAGCGGGAACTCCGCGAGAAGAGCAACCTCCTGGATCAGATCTTCACCCAGGTACCGATCCACCTGTACGTCAAAGACGAGGACGGGCGCCACCTCCGGGTGAGCGAACACCTCGTCGACGACCCGGGGGAGTATCTCGGCAGGACCGACCGGGAGATATTCCCCGACGCGTTCGGCGAGGAGGCCCACGCGGACGACATGGAGGTCATCGAAACCGGGGAACCGCTCCTCAACAGGGAGGAGTACCTCCCGACCCGCGAGGAGTGGCACCTCACCTCGAAGGTCCCGTGGTACGACGACGACGGCGAGCTCGCGGGCCTGCTCGGCGTGACCTGGGACATCAGCGAGCGCAAGACGTACGAACGGGAGTTGGAACGACAGAACGAGCGCTTGGAGGAGTTCGGCAGCGTCGTCTCCCACGAGTTGCGGAACCCGCTGAACATCGCCGAGGGACAACTCGAACTGGCGCGGGCCGAGTGTGATAGCGACCACCTCGACGACGCGGCGACCGCTATCGACAGGATCGTGACCCTGATCGGGGACCTCCTGGCGCTGGCCCGGGAGGGCGAGGCCGCGAGCGAGGTCGAGCCCGTCGAACTCGCGGACGCCGTCGAGGCGTCCTGGCGGAACGTCGAGACGGCTGCGGCGACGCTCGTCGGCGACGCGGACGGAACCATCCAGGCCGACCCGAGTCGCCTCAAACAGCTCTTCGAGAACCTGTTCCGCAACGCCGTCGAGCACAGCTCGACGAGCCCTCCCGGTTCGCGCGAGGGCGCCGTGGGGCCATGCTCCACGGGCAGTCAGGCCTCGCCTGACGACGTCGCCGAGCGAAGCTCGGCTGGCGATCGGACTCCGTCCGATAACACCCTCGAGCACGGCGACGAGGTGATGACGATCACGGTCGGCGACCTGCCGGGGGGGTTCTACGTCGAGGACGACGGTCCGGGCATCCCCGAGGGAGAGCGCGACGCGGTGTTCGAGACGGGCTACTCGACGACCGAGGAGGGGACGGGATTCGGACTCTCCATCGTCAACGAGATCGTCGAGGCCCACGGCTGGGAGATCGACCTGACCGAGAGCGACTCGGGCGGCGCGCGGTTCGAGATCACCGGTGTCGATACCGTCGCGTGATAATGTCCGTTGTAGATTCTTACCGGCGGTTCGTCGCCGGCAGCCTCGCGCTGGGGGGTGTCGCGCTCGCCCACGCCGTCCTCACCTGGCCCGCGAGAGCGACGGTCGCCCTGTTCGGCGGCGGCGCGCTCGTCGCCTTCCTCGCGGAGGCCGTCGCGATCAACGCGGGCTGGCTCGAACACGGTGTCGACCCGAAACTGCTCGGCGTTCCCCTTTACCTCCTCCTCGCGTGGACCGGGACGGTGTACGTTACCTTCCGGGCCGCGCTCCTGGCGGTCGACGGACCCGCCGCCGTCGTTCTCGCGGCCGTCCTCGCGACGGGATACGACGTCCTCACCGACCACCGCGGCGTCGACCAGGGGCTGTGGACGTACACCGGCGGTCCGCCCGGTCCCCGCTTCCGGGGCGTCCCGTGGTGGAACTTCGCCGGCTGGTTCGCGATCAGCGCGACGACGGCTGCACTCGCCGTCCCGTTCCTGTGATCGAACGGTGTCGGGAGACCACCAGCGCGGCGGACCGATATCTCGGCGTTTAAGACCGGGAGGTCCCAACCGCCGGGAGAGACGACATGCGTCGGACCGCCCCCCTCCGTGGACTCCTCGTCGCCGTCGGCGTCGCCCTGCTCGCCGAGCCCGCGCTCGCACACGTCGGCGGGCTCTCCGGGACCGCCGACAGCACCATCCCGACCTGGCTCACCATCGGCACCGGTGGGGTGATCATCGGCGCGTCCTTCCTCTTTACGAGCCTGCTGACCGACCACGAGGGGATCCGGATGGTGAACGGCTGGCACCTCCACGCCACGGTCCCGGAGTCGCTTCGCACGACCGTGACGTGGGCGGGTCGGGGCCTCGGCGTCGCCGTCCTGGCGCTCGTGGTCGCGAGCGGCCTGTTCGGGCCCAATCGGTCCTCGCCCGGGATCTTCAGCGCCGAGGAGAGTTTCGCCATCATGGTCGTGTGGGTGGGCTGGTGGGCCGGGTACATCATGTCGGTGTACCTCGTGGGCAACACCTGGCCCCTCCTGAACCCGTTCCGGGCGCTCGCGGCGCTCGTCCCCCGGATCCGGGACCGCGCCTTCCCCGAGCGCCTCGGCGCGTGGCCGGCCGTCGGGGGACTGCTCGCCCTGGTCTGGATCGAGGTGGTCAGCCCGGTCGCGTCGGCGCCCCGCGTTCTCGCCGCCACCATTCTCGGGTACACCGCCGTCACGCTCGTGGGGGCGGCGACCTACGGCGCGGCGACCTGGTTCGACCGCGTCGACCCGATCGCCCGCGCGCTCCGGCTGTACGGCCGGATGGCACCGATCCAGCGCACCGGCGACGGGATCGCCCTCACGCTGCCGACGACCGCGCTCGTCGACCACCGCCTCCGTGAGGAGCCCGGTGCGACCGCGTTCGTGGTCGCCCTGCTGTGGGTGACGACCTACGACGGCCTCGTCGCGACGCCGGCCTGGGAGGCTGCCATGACTCCCCTCCTCGACGCGGCGGGGGGCGCCACGGTCCCCATCCTCGGCGACGATGCGAGCTACCTCCTCGCGCTTTTGGTCTACGTCGTCGCCATCCTCGCCGGTTTCGTCCTCTTTTATTACGCCTACCGATACGCCGCGAGGAAGGCCCGCGACACCGCCGGCAGCTACGTCGAAGCCGACTACATCGCCCGCTACTTCGCGCCAGCCCTGCTCCCGATCGCCGCCGGCTACCACATCGCGCACTTCCTGGGATACCTGATCCGGCTCTCGCCCGCGCTTCTCGGTGCCCTCCCCTACCCCCTCTCCGTCCCCCCGGATCCGACCGTCCTCACGGTCCCGGGGTGGTTCGGGACCCTCCAGGTCCTCCTGGTCCTGCTGGGCCACGTCCTCGCGATCTGGGTCGCCCACTCCCGGTCGTTCGACCTGTTTCCCGGAATCTTCAAGCCGATCCGGAGCCAGTACGCCGTCACGGTCGCCATGATCTTCTACACTATGGCGAGTCTCTGGGTCGTGATCCAGCCGTTCGGCGCGCCACCGGGCGTCTGAACACCTATCAACACCTCCATCACGCGAACCATGTCGACGATACCCGACCCCGACATCGACGTTCCGTTCGACGAGACGCCCGCTGCCGACTGTCCGTACTGCGGTCGTCCCTTCGACACCGAGCGCGCCCGGGACCTCCACGTCGGCCGGGCCCACGAGGCGGAGGCCACGGAGAGAGAGATCGTGGCCTACGATGAGGCGACCGAGGCCGAACGCGACGAGCTGTTCTTCTACCACGTCAAGGTCGTCGTCGCGCTCGGGGTCATCTACTCCGTGCTCGTGATCGTCTACATGGCCGCGCTCGGGAGCGGGTTCCTGTGACCCGAACCCGCCCGTTTTAATAACACTTTGGTGGATTTTTGTTAAGAATCCTCATCTAGGGCCGGATCGATAACAGCCGAATTAATAAGACCGGGGACCAAGCCCCGGGTGATGACAGCGTCGACGGACGACCGGGAGACGCTCCGGCTCTCCGTGCCCGGGATGGACTGTGCCTCGTGTGCGGACACCGTGGACGGGGCGCTGGCGGGGCTGTCCGGGGTCGTCGCGTACGACACGCTGCCGGCGGCCGGTCGCGTGGTCGTCACGTACGACCCGGGGACCGTCGCCCCGGGCGCGGTGATCGCGGCGATCGAGGCGGCGGGCTACGACGTCGCCGACCCAGATACGGACGGCAAAGCGGGCGAGATCGACGCGCCCGGCGGCCGGAGCGAGGGCGGCGCGGCCGAGCGCCGGACTGTCTGGCGGAGCCGCCGTGCGGTCGCGACTGCCGCCGGCGGGGTCGTCCTCGCCGCCGGGATGGTCTTCGAGTTCCTAATCGCCGGCGAGATATCCGTTGCGACGGTGCTCTCCGCGGAGTTCGCGCTCGCCGACGTCCTCTTTCTGACCGCCGTCGCCCTCGGCGGGCGACCGATATTCAGGGGCGGGTACCGCTCTGCACGCGCGCTGAACCTGGACATCGACCTCCTGATGTCGATCGCCATCCTGGGAGCGATCGCCGCCAGCCTCGGCTTCGGCGAGTCGTTTTACTTCGAGGCGGCGACGCTCGCGGTCCTCTTCGGGATCGCCGAGTTATTAGAGGAGTACGCGATGGACCGCGCCCGGGCATCCCTCCGGGAGCTCGTCGATCTCGCGCCGGAGGAGGCTACCGTCCGCCGCGACGGCGAAGAGGTGACGGTCCCGGCGGGGGAGGTGAGCGCGGGCGAGACCGTCGTCGTCAGGCCGGGCGAGAAGATCCCTGTCGACGGTGAGGTGCGGGCGGGCGAGAGCGCGGTTAACCAGGCGCCCATCACCGGCGAGTCGGTCCCCGTCGACAAGACCGTCGGCGAGACGGTGTTCGCGGGGACGATCAACGAGGGAGGGTATCTCGAAATCGAGGTGACCGCCGACGGGACCGACACCACCCTCTCCCGGATCGTCGAACTCGTCGAGGACGCCGAGGCAAAGCAGACGGAGCGCGAGCAGTTCGTCGACCGCTTCGCGGGCTACTACACGCCCCTCGTGGTGGGATTTGCAGTCCTGATCGCCACGGTCCCGCCGCTCGCGTTCGGCGCGCCCTGGCCCACGTACGTCGTGTACGGACTCACCCTCCTCGTGCTCGCGTGTCCCTGCGCCTTCGTCATCTCGACGCCCGTCTCGGTCGTCTCGGGTATCACCAGCGCGGCGAAACAGGGCGTCCTGATCGAGGGCGGCGTCCACCTCGAGGCGATGGGCGAGGTGCAGGCGGTCGCGTTCGACAAGACGGGGACGCTCACCGTGGGCGAACTCGCGGTCACGGACGTGATCCCGCTGGCGGGCAACACCGAGGCGGACGTCCTCGAATGTGCTCGGGGGCTCGAGGAGCGCAGCGAACACCCGATCGGCGAGGCGATCGTCGCGCGGGTGGCCGACTCGGAAGCAGCCACGGCCGATCCCGACGTCGAGGCGTTCGAGGCGCTCGCGGGGGAGGGCGTCCGCGCCAACCTCGACGGCACGATCCACTACGCGGGTAAACCCGGACTGTTCGAGGACCTCGGGTTCGATCTCTCGCACGTCCACGCGACCACCGACGGCGGGGTCGTCACGCGGACCGCGACCCGGATCTGCGAGCGGAACAACTGCCTGGACCTCCTTTCGGAGACCGTCCCCGACCTCCAGGCGGAGGGCAAGACGGTCGTGCTCGTCGGGACCGAGAACGAACTGGAGGGGGTCATCGCGCTGGGCGACCGGGTCCGCCCGGAGGCGAACCGGACCGTCTCGCGACTGAAGGAACTGGGGGTCGAGCACACCGTGATGCTCACCGGCGACAACGAGCGCACGGCGGGCGCGATCGCCCGCGAGGTCGGCGTCGATGAGTACCGTGCCGAACTCCTGCCGGAGGAGAAAGTCGCGGCGGTCGAGGAACTCGTCGACGAGTACGGGGATGTCGCGATGGTCGGCGACGGCGTCAACGACGCGCCGGCGCTCGCCACGGCGACTGTCGGGATCGCGATGGGCGCCGCCGGCTCCGACACGGCACTCGAGACCGCCGACGTGGCGCTCCTGTCGGACGATCTCTCGAAGCTACCGTACCTCTACGAACTCGCCGGACGGGCCGACGGCGTCATCCGGGGCAACGTCTGGGCGAGCCTCGGGGCGAAAGCGTTGCTCGCGGCCGGCGTCCCCTTCGGGCTGGTGCCCATCTGGCTCGCGGTGCTCGCGGGCGACGCGGGCATGACGGCAGCCGTGACAGCGAACGCGATGCGGCTGTCGCGGGTCTCGCCCGAGAAGTGAGACTCGTCACCCGATGCGAGCGAGTGCCACCGACTTCTCGACCCGGCGATTTTGGCCGTCCTCAACGGTGATCGCGACCACGGTGACGGAGGCGGGCCGCGTGTCCGCCGGTATCACCCACTGTTCGGTGACGAACGTCGACTCGCCCGGACGGACGTCGCCGGTGGAGGCGTTCCCCCCGATCGTCTCGCCGCCGTCGGTGGTGACGCCCCGGAGCCGGAGTTCGTAGGTTCCGTTGCCGGTGTTGTCGACCTTGACGGTGAGCGTGAGGAGGCGCTCTCCGCCCTCCTCGGAGAGCGAGGCGGTTGAGAGGGTGTCCGCCGGCGCCGTCTCGGGGAGCACTTCCTCGCCGACGCCGACGCCTTCCGGGGATGGCGTCGGCGTGCCGCCGCCGAGAAGCTGCGCTTCGAGCAGGCCGAGGAACGTGATTCCCTCGACCAGCAGGGGGATCCCGATCCCGATGATCACGAGCAGCCGGATCAGGGTGCGTCGTTCCATGAGCGGTCGGTGGCGTCAGGTTCTGTGGGCGGGGGGGTCGCGACGGCGACGGTCAGGGGATGATCGGCGCGGAGCCGGGATCGAAGGGTCCGCCTGCGACCATGCTCCAGAGGGGCAGCGAGTACGCGAGGACGACGAGCACGACCGCTACGGCGGTCCACAGGCGGACGTTGTCGAGGACGCGCGGGCCGTCGGTCGCCATGGACAGCGGCGCGCGGTCGACGTCCTTCATCAACACTGCCCCGTCACGGCCGGACAGCCAGGTGGCGGTCATCACGGCGAGGAACATGAGGAGGGAAACGAAGAGGATCGTCCCGCCGATCGCGATCTGGAGGCGCATCTCCGAGACGCCGCCGACGACGCCCTCGAAGCTCACCTGGTCGTACTGCGGCTCGGCGGTCCGGCGGGGAATACCCGCCAGCCCGGCGCGGTGCATCGCGTTGGACATCAGCGTCATCCCGACGAACCAGGCGTACGGCTGGACGGTCGCCACGCCGCGCAGGCGCAGCTGCTTGCCCGAGATCTGGGGGTACAGCCAGTAACCGAGCGCCATCGCCGTCAGCGCGAACGCCGTCCCCACGGTGAGGTGGAAGTGCCCGGGCACCCACAGGGTGTTGTGGATCAGGTAGTTGATGTTCATGCCGGCGTTGATCATGCCCGAGAAGCCGCCGGCGGCGAACATCAGCCCGGCGAGCGCCATCCCCGAGAAGGCGGGGTTGTCCCAGGGGAGCGTCCGGAGCCAACCGAAACGGCCGGTCCCGCCGCGCTGGCGCGCCCCGTGTTCCATGCTCGCCACGACGGTGAACGCGGTGAGCAGGGAGGGAAGCAGGAGGAACATCGTGTTCGTCATGGCGATGAACTTGAAGCCTTCGGGGATGCCGGGGTCGAGGTACTGGTGGTGGAAGCCGGTCGGCGTCGAGAGGAGGAGAAAGAGGACGAACACGACCCTGGCGAGGGGATCGGACACGAGGCGACCGCCGGAGAGGTTCGGCAGGATGGTGTACCACCCCAGGTACGCGGGCAACAGCCAGAAGTACACCACGGGGTGGCCGAAGTACCAGAACAGCGTCCGCGTGAGCAGTGGATCGATCGCCTCCACGATCCCCAGAGACCACGGCAGCAGGAAGGCCAGGACCTCGACGGCGACGCCGATCGAGGACAGGTACCACATCAGCATCGTCGTCAGCACCATGAACGTCCGTAGCGGGATGCGCTCGCCGGGGTTCTCGGCCCGCCACCGCCTGTAGGAGAGGAAGTAGTTCGCGCCGGCGAGCCACGAGCCGACGATGATCAACGCCGCCCCGACGTAGAACGCCGGATGAGCCTGCAGCGGCGCGTAGAACGTGAAGAGGACGTCGGCCTGCATCGGGATGGCGTCGATCATCCCGCCGAGGATGGCGACGCCCGCCAGCAGCGTCCCGACGAGCAGGAGGCCGAACCACGTCCAGGTGAGCCGTCTGCTCGTGACCTCCCGCCCCAGGCTCTCGGTGACGCCCCACAGGAACAGGCCGGCGATGAAGAAGGTGGTGAACACCAGCGCCAGCAGGACGCCGTGGGCGGTGAGGATCGTGTAGTAGTCGACGGAGCTGACGAACCCGCGGAAGGCGCCGGTTCGGTGGAGCGCCTGGATCATCCCGAGCAGGCCACCGACGCCCAGGGCGGCGAAGGCGACGCCGAAGGACAGTCGGACGATCCGTGCCTCGAATGGGTACTCCTCGTAGAAGGACATCAGGTCCCACCCCCGAACTCCGAGGCGTTGACGACGCGTAGCTGTCCGGCCATGTTGTGGTGCTGTGCGCCGCAGTACTCGTGACAGACGATGCCGTACGTGCCCGTCTCGTCGAACTCGACGGTGAACTTCGCGATCTGGCCGGGGATAGCCATCGAGTTGACGTTCGTCCCGGCGAGTTCGAACCCGTGGACGACATCCTCGCTCGTGAGGTAGAACGTCACGGTCGAGCCCGCCGGCACCTCGATCGGGTCGATCGACCCTGGTTCGAAGGCGAACTGGTAGGAAACGACGTACACCTCGTAGTCGTTCGCGCCGCTGCCGTTGTACACGCCCGGTGCCCGGAACCCGTCGACCTGGTCGTACTCCTCATCGGCGATGCGGTCCGCGTCGACCTCGCCCCCGGAGTCGTCGATCATCGCGATCCCGGGACCGATCGCGCCGTAGGTCACCGTCCCGATCCACGCGACGATCAGGACGACCGATACCACCGCCCAGACTGACTCGAACCGATGGACTTCCATGTCTTGTCACCCCCTACCCGATCACCGTCGGGCCGTTGCCGAGGAACTCGACGAAGTACATGAACACCCACAGACCGACCAGGATCAGGAAGTAGATAGCGATCAGGGTGGCCGTCCCGGTCGGGTCGAACTCCTCGTGGTCGATCTCGCGCTCGATGCCCTCGTCGGCGGCCGGCCAGGTCGCCTCCCCGGACTCGCCGCCGAACGCGCCGCGGTACTCGCGTGCGAGCACCGCGAGCGCAGCGATGCCGGTGATCCCGAGCGTCGCGACGACGAGCGCGACCCCCGGGTCCCCGCCGGGAAGGGTAAATCCGCCGTCCCCGGCCGCGTCGTCGCCGTCGTCGCCGCCGTCGCCGCCCTCCTCGACCGGAACCGTCAGGACGTCGTCGCCGACCGCGATCGCGCCCTTCATGCCGGCAGTGACGTGGGGGTCACACTGGTAGGTGATGATCCCCCCGGCGTCGAGCGTCCGGCTGTAGGTGGCACCCTCGGAATTCTGGAGTTCCGACTCGAAGTCGGCTCCGTCCTGGGCGTGGACGTTGTGCCCGCCGCCCTGGCCGGTCCACTCCCAGACGACCGTCGTCCCGGGGTCGATCCACAGCCCCGCCGGCGAGAAGGCGAGGTTGCCACCGTTGCCCTGCGCGCCGACCTCGACGGTCACCTCGTCTTGATCCCGTGCGTCGCGGTACCCCCCGTCGACGCCGTCGAGCCACCCGCCGAAGTCGGGCTTAACAGCCCCGCCGAGCTGGATGTCGCCGACGACGAGGACGCCCTTCATGCCGAGCATGAAATGGGGATCACACTGGTAGGTGATGACGCCCTCCGAGTCGAGGGTCCGGCTGTACGTGAACCCCTCCTGGGCAGTCGTCTCCGATTGGAAGCCAGCACCTTCCATGGCGTGGACGTTGTGTGACTGGCCTTCTCCAGTCCACTCCCAGACGACCGTCGTCCCGGGGTCGATCCGGACCGCCGGCGGACCGAACGCGTAGTTGCCGCCGTTGCCCGACACGCCGACCTCGATCGTCACCTCGTCCTTTCCCGTCTCGTCGACGATCGTCCCGTCGTAGTTGCTCGTGTCCGATAACCACTCGTCGATGTCCGGCGATTCGGTGGCGGTCCCCGTTGGCGTCCCCGTCGTGGCCGCCCCCGCGGCCCCCGCGGTCGACAGCGAGAGCGCCGCAGCCG
>Ga0207719_100282_pt1 | contig 37304 bp, 45 predicted proteins | sample A23P1SouthBayCA_2_FD_187279 | JGI IMG/M metagenome (GOLD analysis project Ga0207719, IMG submission 187279) | Aerobic enrichment media microbial communities from Eden Landing Ponds, California, USA - A23 P3 (3) (SPAdes) | ecosystem: Environmental > Aquatic > Marine > Unclassified | place... | reverse complement strand
CGCAGCCCACGCCCGCGACCACGGCGCCGCGGTGCTCGCCTCCGTCCACGACTTCGAGGCGACGCCCGACGCGGAGCGACTCGACGCCCTGCTGGACGCGGCCGTCGACGCTGGCGACGTCGGGAAGCTCGCGGTCACGGCCCGTGACCGGGACGACACGCTCGCGCTCCTATCGGCGACCCGCAAGTGGACGGCCCGCGGCGAACGGGTCGCGACCATGTCGATGGGCGAGCCGGGCCGGCACACCCGGGCCGTCGCGCCGGTGTACGGCTCCCGGATCGGCTACGCCCCGGTCGACCCCGAGCGCGCGACCGCCCCCGGCCAGTACGACCTCGCGACGCTCGCGTCGCTGGTCGAGCGACTGGGGTGAACGGCCGGACCGGGAGGCCGATCCGTCGAGTCGGGGGGTTTAGGACCCTCCGGATCATCCCGGAGAGTATGATTGGCCAGCGAGGCCCCCTCGTGGGCAAGCGCGTTCGGCCCGCCGTGGCGGCGCTGCTCGCGTTGGCGATCGCCGGTCTCGGACACGTTTACCTCCGGAGCTGGGGTCGGGCTGCCGGATGGTTCACGATCATCCTCGGGTCGGGACTGGCGCTGGTCGGTGCGTTCGGCGATCCGACCGCGTCGGTGTCGGAGCTCCCGGCCCTCGTCGTCTACCCCCTCGTCGGCCTGTTCGTGCTGTCGGCCGTCGACGCCTACGTACTCGCGCGACGCTCGCGGGACGCCTCGCCGGGCGCCGCGGGTGGCGCTCCCAACCCAGAGGGTGACGCCGAGGCCGCGGACGGGACCTGCCCCCACTGCGGCCGCGAGGTCGACGAGAGCCTCGACTTCTGTCACTGGTGTACCGAACCGCTCGACGTCGACCGCAGCGGCGACGGCGACGTCGCCTGAGGGGTCGAGTGCCGGACCCGAGGGGATTGCGTCGTAGGTGCCTGGAGCCGACGGCGCCACACCGAGGGACAGGAACCCACCGACCGCGCTCGATAATCTTATGACCGCGCCAGATTATCTGATCTGAAACTCGGAGGGGAACGTTAAGGGTCGACCTGGATGACGGTCTCTCCATGGCCGCGCTTCGCGTCGCCGGCGTCCTGCTCGCCGTCGCCGTCCTCGCGGCGACCGTCGGGCCGGCGGCGGCGACCCCGGTCCGGCCGTCGCCCACAGAGCGCCAGGCGACTGGGGCGCAACCGCCGGGCGGCGGATCGTGTTTCCCCGGGAGCGGCCACCGGTTCGAGATGGGCCGGTACGGCCCCTCGATGGTGGTCGTCGTCCACACCTCCCTGTTCCCGAACGTCCTCGGCTCGGACGTCGACCCCGACTCGGTCGCCAACGGGTCGGTCGACGTCCGCAACGCGACGGGCGTCGACGGAGTCGAAAACGCGACCGGCGGGGACGGGGGATCGGAAGACCCCATCCAGCCCGCCCGGCCGACCGCCGAGGGCGCCCTGGGGATCGAGGCCCAGGGGGTCGCCATGGAGCAGCGGATCGTCTTCCTCCGGACCGGGGTGATCTACACGGGCACCGACGGCGCCCTGGAGTTCCTCTCGAACCCGTTCGAGCCGTTCGCGCTCGTGTTCAACTACCGGTTCTCGCTGCCGATGTTCGATCCGTTCGGCGTCGACGCCAACTACGAAAGCGACGAGTCGCCCGTCGAGGGCATCGAGACGGTCCCCTGCTGATCGCGGCCGGCTGTCGCCGGAGCACGACCCGACAGCGTCGGTCAGTCGCCCGCGGCCTCGGCGGGATCGACGACGTCGCCGGTGAGCGGATCGACGCCCACCTGATCGCACAGGTCGGCCAGGGGACAGGCCTCGGGTCCGTCGAGACAGGCGGGCTTGCGTGCCGTGCAGAACTCGCGGCCGAACTGGATCATCGCCGTGTGGCCGAAGCCACATTTGTCGGCCGGCACGTCGCGTTCGAGGTGTTCGCGGACGGTCTCGTGGTCGGCGTCGGCGGGGGCCAGCCCCATCCGGCGGGCGATGCGATGGACGTGCGTGTCCACGGGGAAGACCCCGCCGCGGCCGCCGGCAAACAGCAGCACGCAGTCGGCGGTCTTCGGCCCGACGCCGCGGACCGACAACAGCGTCTCGCGCACCGTCTCCGGGGACTCATCCCGGACGAACCGGTCGAACTCCGCGGTCGAACCGTACTCCTCCAAGGCCCACGCGGCGGCGTCACGGATGACCTCGGCCTTCTGGTTGTACAGCCCCGCGGGTTCGATCGTCGCCGCCAGGTCGTCGTGGGCGGCGTCGGCCAGCCGCTCGGCCAGTTTCTCGGCCGGGCCGTACCGCTCGATCAGGGCGTCGTGGGCCGGCTGGCTGGCCACGTCGCTGGTGTTCTGTGAGAGGATCGTCCGGACGAGACACTCAAAGGCGTCGCGGCCGCCGTAGGCCTTCCGCCAGTACTCGTCGCCGAGAGCGTCGACGACCGCCTCGGCTCGCGTCGCGGGGTCGTCCGCCACGAACGCGGCTGCGGTCCCACCGCCCTCGGCCCCGCCGCTGATGTTCTCCGCGGGTTCGGGGTCGGCATCGGCGTCAGCGTCGGTTTCAGTCGGCTCAGACATCCCGTCGGTCGCTTCCGGCGCCTCGTCCCCGGGGTCCGCGTCGCGTCCCTCCGACATGGTCGGCTGTTGGACCCCGACCGGTAAAACTACTCCACCCGGAGGCGGAACGTCAGGTCCGCGCCGTCGGCCAGCGCGGCCACCAGGTCGCGGTCGACGTCGGCGGCCGCGGCGTCGGCGCCGACCATGACCGTGCGGTCGTCGACGTAGTCGCTGGTGCGACACACCGCGCTGCGGTCGCTCTCGAAGGTGAGGTCCGGATGGCCGCGGCCGACGATCCGCTGGGATCGCCCGTCTGCGGTGACTTCGGCGACGATTTGCGCTCCCGGGTCCCGACAGGCCTCGACGAAGGCGGGGTCGAAGTCGGCGGGCGCCCGGTCGGCCGCCACGCCGAGGATGCAGTCGCCCGCGGGCGTCAGCCAGTCGTCGGTGGTGACTTCGAACGTCAACTCGTGGGCGCCGGACACGTGTTCGTGGCCGCGCGCGCGGACGACTTCCTCCCGGGTCCCGTCGTCGCTTTCCGTCGCGCTGTCTGCCATACCCGCGCTGGACGACCCGCCCACAAAAGCGGCCCGTCTCCCGGGCGAGAGTCGACGATCGAACCCGAACTCCAGGCCCTATCCCCGGACGACCGTCACCGTAACGTCCCCGCAGGGACACTCGTAGGCGCGCCGCTCGCCGGCGTCGGTCGTCATCGACAGCATGAACTCGCCGTCGCCGAGCTCGCGTCCACAGCCCTCGCAGGCGCAGGTGAGTGCGCTGTACATACAGCGACGTTCGGCACCATCCTACAAGAAGCCGAGCAAACAGCGGAGTGAAACTGAAACTGGTCCGGAACCCGCGGCCTCGCAGGATCTATTTATATACACCCCCTCATGTGTGAGAACGCCACACATAGATGATTCGAGCGGTGTGATAGCGGTTTTCACAGCTTCGACCACCGAAGTATTTATGTACTGAACGACTGTATTTACTGCTACCAGACGCCTCCGGCGTCGGCGGCACAGCACGCAGAATGATCGGGAACTCTTATCCACGGTTGGACGCAGCCCCACACAGCAGCTGCCACGCCCGGAGTCTGGTATCGAGGTCTGATTAGCATGGCAACAGCGAAACAAGAACTCATCGAAGAGTACGACATTGAGGAGCTCGACGAGGCGGACAACGTCGGGCTCGACGACGACAAGCTCGAAAACGGAAGCAAGGGAGAGCTCATCAAACTCGCCGGTCAGCTACGGGACCGACGAAACGAGCTCAACCAGATGGCCTCCGAGCGGGCCTCAAAGCGCGACGACCTGAACGCGAAGACCCGCGAGAAGGTAGACGAGGCCCAGGAGCACCGCGAGCAGCGCGACGAGCTCAACGAGCAGGTCCAAGAACACAAGGAACAGCGAAACGAGCTCAACGCCGAGGCCAACGAGCTGTTCGACAAGGTCGAACAGATGAAAGAGGACCTCGAGCTCGACGACGGCAAGGACCTGGAGGAGCTCGAAGAGGAGATCGAGCAGCTCGAATTCCGCCAACAGACCGAGGTACTCTCGGCCGAGGACGAGCGCGAACTCATCGAGAAGATCGAGGACAAGCGCGAGGAGTACCGCCAGAAAAAGGAGAAACTGGAGGACTCAAGCGAGCTCGAGGAGCTCATCGAGGAGGCCGAGGAGGTCCGATCGGAGGCGTCCCAGCACCACCAGAAGGTGACTGAGCTCGCGGACAAGGCCCAGGAACATCACAACGAGATGATCCAGGCCTACCGCGAGGCCGACGACATCCGCGACCGGGCCGACGAGATGCACGAGCTGTTCGTCGAGGCCCAGGAGTCGGCCGACCGCCACCACGAGGACTTCGTCCGCGTCCAGAAGCGCCTGCGCGAACTCGACAAGCAGGAAGAGGAAGAGCGCAAGGACGAGCGCGCGGAGAAGCGCGAGAAGGCCAAAGAGGAGGCCGAGGAGATCTACCAGAAGTTCAAGGAAGGCGAGACCCTCGATACCGAGGACCTGATGAAGCTGCAGAAGACGGGGCTGCTGTAGCTCGATTCGACGCCGTCGACGCCCGCACTTTTACGAGGACCGCGCACCCAGCCGCAGGCATGTCACGCGACAGTACCCCCGACGTGCGCGGATCGTCCCCGTGTGTGACCGCTCCGGCCGACCTCCCCGCGGAGCCGACCCTGTCCGCCGGGGTGGGCGGGCGATGAGCGCCGGCCCGGACGGAGCGTCGATCGGCCGGACGATCATCGTCCTCATTTCGGTCGCACTCGCGGCGGTCGTCGGCTGGCTGCTCTTCTTCCGGCTGCCCACCGACCTGGCGGACCTGCTCGGCGTCCTCCTGTTGCTGGCGGGCGTCGTCGTCGTGGGGCGCCTGGGTTCCCGGATCGCCGCGGCCCGGTTTCCCACCTACGACGCCGCCGAGGTCGGCGTCGAAGGGCCGATCACGCGGGAGACGAGTCCCTCGGGCTTCCCGGGCGGTGCGGTCGGCGCGGACGCCGACGAGGTGGTCGACCAGATCGAGCGGGCCGACGAGGACCCCGCGGCCGAGGCGTTGCTCCTCCGGCTCAACACGCCGGGCGGCCAGGTCGTCCCGAGCGACGACATCCGGCGGGCCGCAGCGCGCTTCGACGGTCCGACGGTGGCCTACGCCACGGACACCTGTGCCAGCGGCGGCTACTGGATCGCCGCGGGTTGTGACGAACTGTGGGCCCGGGACGCCTCGGTCGTCGGGAGCATCGGGGTGATCGGCTCGTCGGTCAACGTCCACGAACTCGCCGAGGACATGGGCGTCTCCTACGAGCGGTTCGTCGCCGGCGCGTACAAGGACGCCGGCTCGTCGCTGAAACAGCCGACCGAGGCCGACCGCGAGTACCTCCAGGGGATCGTCGACGACTACTACGACGACTTCGTGGAGCGCGTCGCCGAAGGGCGCGACCTCGACCCCCAGGCGGTGCGGGACACCGAGGCCCGGGTGTTCCTCGGGGAGGAGGCCGAACAACTGGATCTCGTCGACGAGATCGGCGACCGCCGGGCCGTCGAGGACCGGGTCGCCGACCTGCTCGACGTCCCCGAGGTGACCGTCGAGGAGTTCGAACCCCGCCGCCGGATCGTCACGCGGCTCCGGGGGGGCGCAGAACGGGTCGCCTTCGCGCTGGGCGCGGGGGTCGCCTCGCGGCTGACGGGGGAGGCGAGCACCGACTTCCGGTTCCGGTTCTGATTCCGCCGTCGGCCCGGCGGGTGCAGCGAGCGGTTTCGGGCGTTACGGGCTGTCGCAGATTGGTTCGGGCGTTACGGGTCGTCTCGCGTGACGACCTCGATCTCGTGGCCGTCCATCGTCTTCGTGAAGGCGTAGCGGTCGCCACAGGACTCCGGATCGCGGTAGTCCTCCGCGTGGCGGTCCATCAGCGTCCCCCAGTAGTCCTGAAGATCCCCGGTCCGGACCGCGACGTGGCCCCAGGCGTCGCCGACGTCGTACGCGCTCCCGTCGTAGTTGTACGTGAGTTCGACGGACATCTCCTCGTCGACGGCCCCGCGGGGCTTCATGAAGTACAGCGCGAAGGTGTCGAGTTCGGCCCGGCGGAACAGTTCGTAGTCGAGTTTGCGGGCGAACCAGCCGATCGCCTCGTCCGCGTCTTCGACCCGGATCATCGTGTGGTCGAGGCTCCACTTCGCGCCGTGGTCGCGCTCGACGATCTCGATCTCGTGGCCGTCCGGATCCGTGACGAAGGCGTACTGCCCGCCACAGGAGTCGGGGTCGCGGTAGTCCTCGACGCCGCCCTCCATCAGTTCCTCGTAGGCGTCGTAGATGTCCTCGACGCGGACGGCGATGTGGCCCCAGGCGTCGCCCATGTCGTAGCTGCGGCCGTCGTGGTTGTAGGTGAGTTCGAGGGTCGCGCCGTCCTCGTGTTTGTCCGGCGGAGCGAGGAAGACGTTCGTGAACGTGTCGGCCTCCCAGCGGCCGTACTCCTCGTAGCCGAAGTGGGTCGTGTACCAGTCCAGCGACGCCTCAAGGTCCTCGACGCGGATCATCGTGTGATCGAGCGTTCCGTCCATAGTCGTCCCGTCGGCTGCGCGACCCAAAACCGTACCGAAGGCGGCGGATGCGGGGGGACAGCTCTGTCAGTCCGTCCACCCGAAGGCGCCCCGGTAACGCCACCAGGCGACCGCCGCACACAGCGCCGTCCCCGTCGGGATCGCCATCCGACCGGGCTGGACCGAGAACCCCCCTGCCAGCGACAGCCCCGTGACGCCGGCGACGACGAGGAGCCCGGCGGTGACGCGCCGGTCCTCGTGGCCGGTCGCCACCCCGACGGTGGCGCTCGCGAGCGCTGCTGCGTAGAGGACGGTCCCGAGCGGCCAGGCCAGGACGAACTCCGGGAGGCCGGCGGTGTACCGGAACAGGAAGTCGGGGAGTGTCGTCACGCCGATCGGGTCGAGCCCGACGAGCCCCCACGGGAAGACGAGCGTCGGGGCGCCCGCGTCGTAGACCTGCACCGACCAGGGGAACGCGAGCAGCGCGAGCAGCGCCGCGAGGTCGGTTCGGCCCGAGGTCCCCGGGTCGGTGCCCGAACCGTGGCTGGGTGTCGCGGTCGCGTCGCGGGGCGGGCTCACTTCCGCGCGACGACCCGGAGGACGTCCTCGTCGGCCAGTTCGTGGTCGCGGCCGATCTGCTGTTCGTCGTGTTTCGCGCTCGGGCCGGTGACGCGGGCGAAGCGGAACCGTTCGTCGAGCGTGCCACCGAGCCGTTCGAGCGCGTCGTCGACGGTGTTGTTCCCCTCCATCAACACGAGCGGTTCGTCGTAGTCGACGCCGCGGCCCGGTTTGTCCATGTACACGCGGATCAGGCCGAGTTCCTCCCAGAGGCGGTCCTTGAGCGCGTCGAGGCCGCGCTCGGCGTCGGCGCTGATGAACACCGCTTGCTCGGGGTCGACGCCGACCTCGCGGAGGTTCTCGTCGACCGTCTCCTTGTACCCGGGTTCGATGAGGTCGACCTTGTTGACGGTGACCAGCGAGGGGAGATACACCCGGTTGTCCATCACGCCGTCGATGAGTTCGTCGATGGTGAGGTCGCCGCGGATCGTCACCTCGGCGTTGACGAAGCCGTGCTGGCGGAGCACGTCCGTGATCGTGTCCTCGCCCAGCGAGACGTCGTCGGCGGTAGTGACGTTCAGGCCGCCCTTGTGGGTCTTCGTGATCGAGAGGTTCGGCGGCGACGTGTCGAGCCGGATCTTGTTCTCGTACAGTTCCCGGCGGAGCCGCTCGTACTGGTCGATATCGAACACCGAGAGGAGAAAGACGACGAGGTCGGCGGTCCTGATCACCGACAGCACCTGCTTGCCGTCCCCGCGGCCGCCCGCGGCGCCCTCGATCAGCCCCGGCACGTCGAGCAACTGGATGTTCGCGCCGCGGTATTTGAGCATCCCCGGCTCGACGTTGAGCGTAGTGAACTCGTACTCGCCGACCTCGCTGTCGGCGTTGGTCAGCGCGTTCAACAGCGAAGACTTCCCGACGCTCGGGAACCCGACGAGCGCGACGGTGGCGTCGCCGGTCTTCTCGACCGCGTAGCCCGAACTGCCGCCCGAGGAGGACTGTCGCCTCTCGAGAGTCTCCTTTTTCTCCGCGAGTTTCGCCTTCAGCCGCCCGATGTGCTGCTCGGTCGACTTGTTGTAGGGCGTGTTCGAGATCTCCTCGCGGAGGTCCTCGATTTCCTCCTCCAGTCCCATCACCTGGCCATCGGCTACCTGCGTCGAAAAAGCTGTCCTTCCGCGGCGTCTCCTCCGGGGACCGACCACGCTGCCGTGGGCACGCGAGCGGGGACGGACGTGACGGTGCCGGAACAGTTTCGACGCGATTATAGGCGATCGCACGCTTTCGACTGACGAACACGCGATGCCGGATCCCGCGACCCTCCGCGACAGCACCCAGATCGTCCTCCCGTGTGACACACTCGACGGGCTCAGGGAGGCGATCGAGACCGAGTTCACGGTGACCGTCTTCTCCCGGGACGACGTCCGCTGCCTGATCGTCGGGAGCCCGGTCGAGATAAAGGCGGTCTCCCGGTTTCTGGCCCAGCACGGCGTCTCGATCCAGTAGCCGCGCCGATCAGCGGTGGAGGCTGGCGACCGGCTTCCGAAGCGCTTTGTACGATCCAGTTCCTCGGTCGAGTATGGACGAGGATCCGGCGCTGAGCGAAGGGTACCGGATGGCCAGCCCGTGGCCGGTGTTCGTCGCCCTCGGGATTCCGATCTCGGAACTTGGGATCCTCTTCGACCTCTTTCCGGTCACCGTCGGCGGCCTGCTGTTGTTCTGTGGGAGCGTCGCCGGGATGGCCCGGGAGGCCGGCTACGTGCGCTCGCCCTGGCGGGCGCTGCTCGGCCTCGCGGCCGCCCTGTTCGTCGTCGGGGGCGTACTCGCCTTCACCGACGTCGCCCTCGTTACGCGCGGGTACGCGATCATCGTCACGGGCGGCCTCCTGACGTTCGCGAGCGTCGTGGGGAGTCTCGTGATCGACGAGCGCCCGCGGCCGGCGTAGCCCGCGGCCGACGGAGCCCGCGGCCGATCGAGCCCACAGAGCGGGTCCCCCGACGGGGCGTCGACACGACCGTCGCTCCGACGAACCAACAGCCTATTTGCGGAGCACCCGCAACCCCGAATCATGGAGACGGAGATATTCGATCGGGAGACGATGCTGGACCTCGTGGTGAACTTCATCCCGTTGTTCATCCTGCTTTTCTTCGTCGGGGTGTTCCTGTTCAGCAACCCCTACGGGTTCGACCTGCTGACCTCGGGGCTCCAGTTCGGGATCGTCGTCGCCGCCTTCGTCCTGCTGGCGATCCTCACGTACCTCTCGGCGGTAGCGATCGCCGGATCGGAGCGGACCGACGAGGTGTACCCCCCGGGTCAGGCGACCGTCGACGGACAACCGACGCTCCACGAGGTCGAACAGGCCGAGGAAGAAACCCGCAAACGGCTGGCCAGCGAGTCCGAGGACGGCAGCTAATCGGGTCCCGAGGGGAGCCGCCGACGCGATACCCCCGACGACGACGTCCCCACGGTCCGAGGTCGGCGACGTCGCGGTCTCTTCGTATGTGACCCCCGCTCGCTCGCCCCCGCCGAACCGTTCGAGAGCAGTAAAAATCGGTAGACTGCGGTCGTTTCGGGTCGCAGCCGATCCCGAACCATTCATTACCGTGCACTCCTGAGGGGCAGACATGGAACTCAACGGGCAGTTGCTGCTCACCGTGCTCATGGGGGTGTTCCTGGTGGGCGTCGCCGCGTGGCTCGCACGCATCGAGAACTGGCGGTCCTACACGCCGCTGGCGAGCGGCGGCGTGGCGGCCGGCGAGACCGGCGAGGCCCACGAGGAAAAGCCCGGCGGGATCGTCCGCTGGCTCACCACCGTCGACCACAAGGACATCGGGATGCTGTACGGCACCTACGCCATCCTCGCGTTCGTCGTCGGCGGTCTGATGGTGATGCTGATGCGCGTCGAACTGATCGATCCGGGGCAGTCGATCATCGAGAACACGTTTTACAACTCGCTGCTGACGAGTCACGGCATCACGATGCTGTTCCTCTTCGGGACGCCGATCATCGCGGCGTTCGCGAACTACCTCGTGCCGCTTTTGATCGGCGCCGACGACATGGCGTTCCCGCGGATCAACGCCATCGCCTTCTGGCTGCTGCCGCCGGCGGCGCTTTTGATCTGGGCGGGCTTTTTCCCGATCGAAAATCTGCTCCCGGCCCAGACGGCCTGGACGATGTACACCCCGCTGTCAGCGGGCGTCGGATCGGGGACCCAGGCGAACGCCGGCGTCGACCTGATGTTGCTCGGCCTTCACCTCTCGGGCGTCTCGGCGACGATGGGGGCGATCAACTTCATCGCGACCATCTTCACCGAACGCGGGTCGAAGGTCACCTGGGCGAACCTCGACATCTTCTCGTGGACCATCCTCACCCAGTCCGGGCTGATCCTCTTTGCGTTCCCCCTGCTCGGGAGCGCGCTCGTCATGCTCCTGCTCGACCGGAACTTCGGCACCACCTTCTTCGCTGTCGACGGCGGCGGCTCGATCCTCTGGCAGCACCTGTTCTGGTTCTTCGGCCACCCGGAGGTGTACATCCTCGTCCTCCCGCCGATGGGCATCGTCAGCTACGTCCTCCCCCGGTTCTCGGGCCGGCGGCTGTTCGGGTTCAAGTTCGTCGTCTACTCGACGCTGGCCATCGGCGTCCTCTCCTTCGGCGTCTGGGCGCACCACATGTTCGCGACGGGGATGGACCCGCGCCTGCGCGCGTCGTTCATGGCGGTGTCGCTCGCAATCGCCATCCCCTCGGCGGTCAAAACGTTCAACTGGATCACGACGATGTGGAACGGGCAGCTACGCCTGACGACCCCGATGCTGTTCTGCATCGGCTTCATCTCGAACTTCATCATCGGCGGCGTCACCGGCGTGTTCCTCGCTTCCGTCCCCGTGGACCTGGTCCTCCACGACACGTACTACGTCGTCGGACACTTCCACTACGTCGTCATGGGCGCCATCGCCTTCGCCGGCTTCGCCGGCCTGTACTACTGGTACCCCCTCTTCACCGGGCGGATGTACCAGCGGACGCTCGGCAAGTGGCACTTCTGGCTCTCGATGATCGGCACCAACGTCACCTTCTTCGCGATGATCCTGCTGGGCTACGGCGGGATGCCGCGACGGTACGCCACGTACCTCCCGCAGTTCGCGAGTCTCCACCAGGTCGCCACCGTCGGCGCCTTCCTCATCATGATCGGCCAGATCTTCTGGGTGTACAACTTCGTCGTCTCCTGGATCGACGGCCCCCGCGTCGAGGACGGCGACCCGTGGAACCTAGACGAGTACGGCATGAAGACCGGCGAGTGGCAGTGGCTCGAGCGTCGCATCGACACGTCGCTCGCCGTCCCCGACGGCGGCGAGGAGTCCGAACCCGAGGCCGCTACCGACGGCGGTCGGCGGGTCGATGACGGCGGCAGTCCGGGCGCAGACGTCGACACGGACGACTGACGCCGACCGCGACGACGTCCACGGCGGAGTTCGCCGCCCAACACGGAGGCTTTTCGATCGTCGACGACTCCAGCGGCGGCTCAGTCGTGGGCCGTCGGAACCACCCGGGACCCGACAGGTCGCCGGGGACCCGGAGACCGACCGGGGACCTGGGGCCGGCGGCGGGAGGACACGCGGGAACTGCCCGCGGTCACAGGACGAGCACGATGCCCGTGAGGAACATCAACACGACGACGGCGGCGAGAACGAGACCGAGGAGATCAGTGTCCGACATGAGCGACGGTTGGAGCGCCGCCGACAAAGGTGGCTCGGTCCGGGACTGCCGGGGTTCGAAAGGGCTAACGCGGTCCCGCCCCGAGCGGCGGACGTGAGTGCTGGTGTTCGCGGTCGCCGGTTCGTCCTGGCGCTGTACGCCCTGCTCGTCGCCTTTGCCGCCGTCGCCGGGGCGCTGTTCGCGACGGTCGTGGCCGAGCCGGAGCCGCCCGCGCTGTTTTTCCTCGTTGCCCTGCCGCCGACCCCGACCGGGTTCGCGGCGTACGGCGCCGTCACCGTCGCGGTCATCCTCGGGGTGCCGCTCGCGCTCGTCGCCCGCGTCTCCGCGGAGGTCGACGACGGCTCGGGGTCCAGCTAGGCCGGGTGCCGGCGACGAGTGGGCACAGACAGCGAGGTGGGCAAGGAATTAAGCGGTCTCCCCTGAAACGTCGATACATGTATCACGCGATCATCGGCGTCGACGAGGACGAGCAGCGAGCGATGGCCTGTGCGGAAGCGGTCGGGGCGCTTCCTGGGGACGTCTCCGAGGTGGAGGTAACGATCGTCTACAGCTTCACCGAGAATCCGAGCGGCGCGTCCGCGACACAGGTCCACTCGGTCCGGGAGGTCGAGGACTACTTCGACGACGAGGGGATCGAGTACCGGGTCGCCGACACCAGCGGCGACCCGGCCGATCGGCTGCTCGAAACCGCCGCCGACAACGACGCCGACCTCATCGTCGTCGCGGGGCGCAAGCGGTCCCCCGCGGGCAAGGCGCTGTTCGGCAGCGTCACCCAGGAGGTCATCCTCAACGCCGACCGCCCCGTGATGGTCGCCGGCAAGCAGAAGCTCGACGAGAACTGAGCGAGGGCGGAGCGACGCCGGTCGACGAACGAAACCGGGCGATACGGCGCCATCGGCACCCACTTCGTCACGCAGCTGGGCCGATTTGCCGACGAACGTTTTGGGGATCCCCAGGAACGTTTAGTACCGTCGTTCCGTACGGGACGGTATGGACGTGCGCGAAGCAACCTCGGACGACGTCGAAGCGATCCGGGCAGTCGCGCGGGCGTCGCTCTCGGCGTCCTACGGCTCGGTGCTCTCCGAGGACGTGATCGACGCGGCGGTCCGGGAGTGGTACGCCGAGGACGTAGACGACGAGCTGGCCGACGAGGACGCGATGTATCTCGTCGTCGAGGACGACGGCGTCGCCGGCTTCTCACAGAGCTACGTCGTCGGCGAGGGCGAGGGGATCGGCGAGATCGCCTGGCTCCACGTCGACCCCGAGCGGCGCGACTCGGGGCTGGGATCGCGCCTCCTCACCGAGACCGAGCGGCGCCTGGTCGACGCCGGCGCCACGAAGTTCGTCGGGCGCGTGCTCGCGGCCAACGAGGAGGGCGCGGCGTTCTACGACGCCCACGGGTACGAGGAGGGCGACGAACGTGAAGTCCGCGTCGGCGACGAGCAGTTCGTCGAGCGGACGTTCGTGAAGTTCCCGGGTACCGAGGGCGACGCCGAGGGTGGGCTGGGGCTGGCCGAGCGGCCGCTCCCCGACGGCCGGGCCGCCTACGTCGCCTACGACGAGGGCGACCGCGCCTCCAAGGGGCCGCTGTACGCCGTCTACCTCGACGCCGACCGGGAGCGACGCTACGGCTGGTACTGTAGCGCCTGCGGGGGGTACAACGTGGCGATGGACTCGATGGGCCGGGCGGAGTGTTCCGACTGCGGCAACCGGCGGAAGCCGACCCGCTGGGACGCGAGCTACCTCTGAACGGGGGCCAGGCTGACGGCAGCGGTCCGGCGATCGGCGGCGCGGGTCAGTCGCCGCTCGCCCGCTCCTGGATCTCCCGAACGACGTCGGGGTTCCGGAGCGTGGTGGTGTCGCCGAGTTCCTCGCCGTTGGCGATCTGTTCGAGCAGGCGGCGCATGATCTTGCCCGAGCGGGTCTTCGGGAGTTCGTCGGTGAACACGACCGCCTCCGGGCGCGCGATGGGGCCGATGGCGTCCTCGACGCCCTCGACGATGCGCTCGCGCATGGCCTCGGTGCGCTCCTGGCCGTCCTCGAGGATGACGTAGGCGTAGACGGCCTCGCCCTTGATGTCGTGGTCGCCGCCGACGACCGCCGCCTCGGCGACGCCCTCGACGCCGACGATGGCCGATTCGATCTCCATCGTCCCCAGCCGGTGGCCCGAGACGTTGATCACGTCGTCGACGCGCCCGAGGACGGTGATGTAGCCGTCCTCGTCGATCTTGGCGCCGTCTTCGGGGAAGTACACCCAGTCGTCGGGGTCGTCGGAGTCGGTGTCGGAGTACTCCGCCCAGTACTCCTCGACGAACCGCTCGTCGTTGCGGTACAGCGTCCGCAACATCCCCGGCCAGGGCCTCTGAACCGTCAGGTAGCCCGCGTCGCCGGCGTCGACTTCCTCGCCGGCGGCGTCGACGACGCGCACGTCCAGGCCGGGCAGGGCCGGCCCGGCGCTACCGGGCTTCATCGTGTTCACGCCGGGGAGCGTCGACACCATGATGCCGCCCGTCTCGGTCTGCCACCAGGTGTCGACGACCGGGCACTCCTCGCCGCCGATGTGCTTGTAGTACCACTTCCAGGCGCGGGGGTTGATCGGCTCGCCGACGGTGCCGAGCAATCGAAGACTGGAGAGGTCGTGGCGGCCCGGGTACTCGCCGCCCCACTTCATGAACGAGCGGATCGCCGTCGGCGCGGTGTACAGCTGGGTCGCCCCGTACTCCTCGACGATCTCCCAGAGGCGGTCGCGCTCGGGGTAGTCGGGCGTCCCCTCGTACATCATCGTGGTCGTCCCCAGCGACAGGGGGCCATAGACGATGTAGGAGTGGCCGGTGATCCAGCCGATGTCCGCGGCACAGAAGTACGTGTCCTCGGGCGAGACGTCCAGGACGGCGTGGCTGGTCCAGGTCACCCAGGACATGTAGCCGCCGGTGGTGTGTTTGACGCCCTTGGGCTTGCCCGTGGTCCCCGAGGTGTACATCATAAACAGCATGTCCTCGGCGTCGCGCTCGACGGGATCGACGGTCGCGCCCTCGTGGTCGGCCACCAGGTCGGCGTAGGCGTGGTGGCCCGCATCGAGGTCGTGGCCGAAGCCGTCGCCGTCCCGCAGGCGCTCGACGACGACTGTCGCCGCGACGTCGCCCTCGACGTCGCCGAGGCCGTCCAGCGCCTTGTCGTAGTGGTCGAGGGGGTCGCCGCGCCGGTAGTAGCCGTCGCAGGTGAGCAGGTACTCCGAGTCGGCGGCGTTCATCCGGGTCGCCAGCGCGTCCGCCGAGAAGCCCGCGAACACCACCGAGTGGGGCGCGCCGATGCGGGCACAGGCCAGCATCGCGATCGGAAGCTCCGGGATCATCGGCATGTACAGCGTGACGACGTCGTCGGCACCGACGCCCAGATCCCGCAGCGCGGCCGCGAACTCGTTGACCTCGCGGTGGAGGTCCTCGTAGGTGTAGGTCCTGTTTTCCTCGTCGGTCGGCTCGCCCACCCACTCGATGGCGGCCTCGTCGCCGCGCTCGTCGACGTGGCGGTCGACGGCCTCGTAGCAGGCGTTCAGCGACCCGCCGGTGAACCACTCGTAGAAGGGCGGGTTCGAGTCGTCGAGCACCTGGTCGAACTCCTCGAACCACTCGAGCATCTCGGCTGCCTCCTCCCAGCAGTCGGGCCAGTTCTCCTCGAACCGCTCGTGGATCCCCTCGTCCGTGACGTTCGCTCCCTCGACGAACGCCGCCGGCGGCTCGAAGGCCTCCTGTTCGGCCAGCCTGGCCTCCAGTTCCGCGGTATCGTCTGTCATGGGTCACGATAACCTTCCGAATCCTCCATGATAAACCTGTGCCCGACGACGCCGGATCGGTCGGCGTCGTCGGGCGGTTCCCCGACGTCGACCGCGGCGCATCGAGCCGGCGTGGCGTCGGCGTCGACGCTTCGGGCGGGCATCCGGGTCGGTGCGGTCCGACGGTCGCCCGGTCAGCCGAAGTTCTCGACCTTCGCGGCCTCGGGGTCGCCGCCGGCGGCCGCGATGGCCTCGCGGGCCCGGTCGACGAATGCCGCGAACCCGTAGACGAACACCTGTTCGCCCGCGGCGGCGGTGACGGCGTCCGCGGCGTGGGCCGTCAGATCCGCGTCCGCCGCCGCCAGCGCGACGGCGGCGCCGTCGTCGGCCAGCGCGTCGAGGCGCTCGGTGTGGGCGTGCTCGTCGTCGAGGTAGACGACCGCGGCCTCGTTGCCCTCAGCCAGGGCGCGTTCGGCGATGCCGACGGCGGGGCCGACGCCCGGGCCGCCCGCCAGCACGACCGCGCGCGACTCGCCGTCGTAGAAGCTCGATCCGAAGGGTCCCGAGAGGTCCAGTTCGTCCCCCGCCGCCAGCCCCACCAGGTGCTCGCTGAACGGGCCGCCCTCCTCGGGGTCGACCTCGACGGTCACCTCGAAGGTCCCCGCGACGTCCGGCGAGGAGAGGGTGTAAAAGCGGGCGTACTCCTCGCCGTCGACGGTCGCGGCGAGTTTGACGAACTGGCCCGGTTCGGCCTCGAACCCCGCGGGCGTCTCCAGTTCGATGGCGACGGTGTGCGGTCCGACGGTCCGGACCGCGTCGACGGCGACGGTCGCGTCCATGGGGAGGGGTTCGCCCGGGACGACAAAGGTGCTTCCGATCCGCCGACGTGGTGGGGGTGTGCCGACGACGCAACTCGCCGGCGACGGCGGCAGATGTACCCTTTCAGAAGGCTTTTGATCGGTCCTAAGAAACCTCCACCACAGCATGCCTGCGGACTTCAACTGGGCCATCGGCGGCGAAGCCGGCGATGGAATCGACTCTACGGGGAAGATCTTCGCCCAGGCACTCTCACGGGCCGGTCGACACGTCTTCACCTCCAAGGACTTCGCGTCGCGCATCCGTGGTGGGTACACGGCCTACAAGGTCAGGACGGCGGTCGATTCCGTACAGAGTGTCGTCGATCGGCTGGACGTCCTCATCGCGTTGACACAGCGGACGATCGACGAGAACCTGGACGAACTCCACGAGGGATCGGTGATCATCTACGACGGCGAACGGACCACGATGCAGGACGTCGAGATCCCGGAGGGGATGATCGGCCTCGACGTCCCGCTGAAGTCCCTGGCCGAGGAGGCCGGCGGCGCCATCATGCGCAACGTCGTCGCGCTCGGGGCCGCCTGCGAGGTGGCGAACTTCCCGATCGAGAACCTGGATAGCGCCCTGGAGAAGCGCTTCGGGGCCAAGGGCGAATCCCTCGTCGAGAACAACAAGACCGCCGCCCGGAAGGGCAAAGAGTACGTCGCCGAGGAGTACGACCACGCCTTCGACTACGACCTCGAAACGACGGACGCCGACTACGTCCTGTTGAACGGCGACGAGGCCATCGGGATGGGCGCCATCGCCGCAGGCTGCCGGTTCTACGCCGGCTACCCGATCACGCCCGCGACGGACGTCATGGAGTACCTGACGGGGCGAATCAACCACTACGGCGGCCACGTGGTCCAGGCCGAGGACGAACTCAGCGCGATCAACATGGCGCTCGGGGCCGCACGCGCTGGCGCACGATCGATGACGGCGACCTCGGGACCGGGGATCGACCTGATGTCCGAGACGTTCGGGCTGGCTGCGACCGCCGAGACGCCGCTGGTGATCGTCGACGTGATGCGCTCGGGCCCCTCGACCGGGATGCCCACGAAACAGGAGCAGGGCGACCTCAACATGACGCTGTACGGCGGCCACGGCGAGATCCCGCGGTTCGTGGTCGCGCCGACCACCATCGACGAGTGCTTCTGGAAGACCGTCGAGGCGTTCAACCTCGCCGAGAAGTACAACTCCCCCGTCTTCGTCGTCGCGGACCTGGCGCTTGCGGTGACCGAACAGACGTTCCCCCCCGAGGCCTTCGACATGGACGACGTCGAGGTCGACCGCGGCAAACTCGTCGACGACGACTCCATCGAGGAGTGGCTCGACGACGAGGGACACTTCCGGACCCACGCCATCACCGACGACGGCGTGTCGCCGCGGGCGGCGCCCGGGACGACCGACGGCGCACACATGTCGACCGGCCTCGAACACGACGAACTCGGGCGCCGGACCGAGGACACGGAGATGCGCGTCAAACAGGTCGAGAAGCGCGACCGCAAGTTCGAGACCGCCCGCGAGCGCGAGGATTGGCAGGTCCGGGAGTACGGTGACCCCGACGCCGACGCGCTGGTCCTCTCGTGGGGATCGAACGAGGGGGCGATGGTCGAGGCCATCGACTTCCTCGAAGAGGAGGGCGTCGACGTCCGCTTTCTCTCCGTACCCTACATCCACCCCCGCCCCGATCTCACCGAGGAGATCAATGAGGCCGACGAGGTCGTGGTCGTCGAGTGTAACGCGGACGGCCAGTTCGCGGACCTGCTCGAACACGACGCCCTCCGCCGGGTCAAGCGCGTGAACAAGTACAACGGCGTGCGATTCAAGGCCGACGAACTCGCAGAGGAGATCGAGGCGACCCTGGAGGATTCAGCATGAGCTCAGACGTTCGATTCACGGACTTCAAGTCCGACAAACAGCCCACCTGGTGTCCCGGCTGCGGGGACTTCGGGACGATGAACGGTATGATGAAGGCCCTCGCCGAGACGGGCAACGACCCCGACAACACGTTCGTGGTCGCCGGCATCGGCTGTTCGGGCAAGATCGGGACGTACATGCACTCCTACGCGCTGCACGGCGTCCACGGCCGGGCGCTCCCGGTGGGCACGGGCGTCAAACTCGCCCGCCCCGACCTCGAAGTGATGGTCGCCGGCGGCGACGGCGACGGCTACTCCATCGGCGCCGGCCACTTCGTCCACGCGGTGCGGCGCAACGTCGACATCAGCTACGTCGTGATGGACAACCGCATCTACGGGCTGACCAAGGGCCAGGCCTCCCCGACCTCCCGGCAGGACTTCGAGACCGCTACCACGCCGGAGGGGCCGAAACAGCCCCCGGTCAACCCGATGGCCCTCGCGCTGGCCTCCGGGGCGACCTTTATCGCCCAGTCCTTTTCCTCGGACGCGCTCCGCCACCAGGAGATCGTCGAGGCCGCCATCGAACACGACGGCTTCGGCTTCGTCAACGTGTTCTCGCCGTGTGTCACCTTCAACGACGTCGACACCTACGACTACTTCCGGGACAATCTGGTCGACCTCGCCGAGACCGACCACGACCCCGGCGACTACGACGCCGCCAAGGAGAAGATTCTCGACTCCTCGAAGGAGTACATGGGCGTCATCTGGCAGAACGAAGACTCCGTGCCGTACCGCGAGCAACACGGGCTGACCGAGAACATGGCCGAGATCCCCGACGGCGCGCCCGACGACGCCATGGACCTCGTCCGCGAGTTCTACTAAGCGACCTTTTTACACCTCGGGTTCGCGCTCCGCGCGAACCACTCGGTGCAAAAAGCTCGATCAAAAAGTCCGCGAGGCTCGGCCTTCGGCCTCGCTCGCGGTCGGTGGCGGTGTGCGACCGCGGCCGCACCGCCTCCACACTGACCCGCCATCGCACCGACCTGCCTCCGCACCGACTGCCCTGGATTCCCTGTTCCTCGTCGCCACAGAGCTATCACGCACGTCACAACGTAGTTACAGACCAGGCGGTCCCAAAGTCAGGAATCGACACGGCGGTGATCGCTCCGCCGGTCGCGCCGAACGATCGCCGATCACGCTGGTTCGACGTACAGTTGGTACCGGCGGTCGCACTCCAGACACTGGGCGTCCTCGTCCTCGATGAGAGCGGTCACAGGGACCTCGCCGTACTCGCAGTTCGGACAGTCGTAGACGAGCGAATCCCCGGCGATCCGGTGGGCGACAGCGTTCGTGTTCTCCGCGGTGAGGGTGGTCCTGGACATTATCCGGTTCTAGGAGGCCGGAACTGACACATAAAGGTACATGCTAACAGTTACCAATCGAGACGGTGTCGGGAAGCGACATTCGAGACTGAAAACGGCTATCTGTGGCCTCACAGGGGTCGATTTCATACGGTCGTTTTTTATGAGGGCCAGAACAATGAAGCGTAACATGGCAGCGGACACGACAGACAGCGACGCTCGGGGGGCGTCCGGAGGCCGAGCCTGGACCGGCGACGTCGTCATCGTCGGCGGCGGCACGGCCGGGGCCTTCGCTGGCGCCACGGCGGCCGGCGAGGGACTCGACGTGGTCCTCGTCGAGCGCAAAAGCGAGGAGGAGGCCGGACACATCGCCTGCGGGGACGCGATCAAAGGCAAGTCCACGTTCCCGGACGTGATCGACCTCGACTACCTCAAGGAGGAGTCCTTTACCAACCGGAACATCCGGCGGGCGGTCTTCGAGAATCCCCGGGACGACGAGACGATCGACATCCCCTTCGACGAGGCCGGCGCCGTCATCGACCGCAAGCGCTACGGCGAGGTCATCCTGGAGGAGACCGAACGCACCGGCGTCGACATCCACTACGACACCGTCGTCCAGGACGTGATCCAGAAGGACGGCCGGGTGCGCGGCGTCCGGGCGAAGAGAAACGGCCGGGTCCGGGAGTACCGCGCCGAGATGACCGTCGACGCCGCCGGGGCCCTGTCGATCCTCCAGGACAAGGCCGACTTCTCCTCGGCGACCTTCGACACCAACGTCTCCTACCAGCAGTTCTGTTCGGCCTACCGCGAGATCGTCGAGATCGACGAGGAGCCCGACTGGTCGGACGCCATCGTGTTCAAGCCGACCGAGGAGCTGGGGTATCTCTGGTACTTCCCGCGGACGGGCACCGAGATCAACGCCGGGCTGGGCTTCCAGATGAACAAGGAGCCGATGCAGCTCGTCGAGGTACTCAAGGAGGATCTCCGCACCCGCGCGGAGTTCGCGGGCGCGACGGTCAAGGACAAACTCGGCGCCGCCTTGCCGACCCGCCGCCCGTACGACTCGGCGGTCGCGCCGGGGTTCGTCGCGATCGGCGACGCCGCGGGCCACGTCAACCCCACGACCGGCGGCGGCATCCCCGGGGCCGCAAAGTCCGCCCACTGGGCCGCCAAGATCGCCGTCGACGCCATCGCCGACGGCGACGTGAGCGAGGCGAACCTCTGGGAGTACAACCGCCAGGTGATGACCGACTTCGGCAAGCGCTTTGCCGCGGTCGACCTGTACAACATCTGGGGATCGGCCCACGATGTCGACGAACTCGTCGACATCGTCACCGCGGTGCCGGGCCAGCAGCTCGTCGACGCCGTCAGCAAGGGCTCCTCGGAGATGGGGCTGGGGCTCAAGCTGAAGACGCTGATCAAGACCTTCGGCCACTGGGACGCGCTGTACGAGATGTACAAGGTGAACAAGCGGGCGACGACCCTGAAGGACCACTACGACCGCTACCCGACAGACCCCGGTAGCTTCGACGCCTGGCGCGACGCCCGCGACGACATCATGGACGAGGTGTACGCCATCTCGGGCGCCGATCCGAAGTACTGACCACGGCTCCGCATCGAGGTGTCCCGATCCGTCCGCGCCCGCACGGCGCCGGTCCTCCTGGTTGCACTCGGCGGGGCTCTCGGGGCGACGCTCCGGGGGCTCCTCGGTGCAGCGGCCGGCGGTGCCCTCCTCACGACCCTCGCCGTCAACGTCGCAGGGAGCCTCGCGCTCGGCGTGATCCTGTTCGACGCCCGGGCGGCCGCCCGCCTCCCGCGGCGGGTCCGGTATCTGCTCGGGACGGGGTTTCTCTCCTCGTTTACCACCTACAGCACGTTCGTGGTCGACGCCGCGCTGGCGACGCCGGCGGTCGCGGTCACGTACGTCGTCGCCAGCTACGCCGGGGGGTTCGGCGGCGTTCTCGCCGGGCGGGCGCTCGTGGCGACCGCGTCCGGGAGGCCGATCCGGTCGCCGGGTGATCGCCCGTGACCGCGGAGGCGGCGCTCGTGGGCGTCGGCGGCGCCCTCGGTGCAGTGGCCCGCTACGCGGTCGGCCAGTTGATCGACGGCGCCGCGTTCCCGTGGCCGACCCTGCTGGTGAACGCCGCCGGCAGCTTCCTCCTCAGTGCGGTCGTCCTCGGGTCAGCCGACGCCGCCGTCGCCAGCCTCGTGGGCACGGGCTTTTGCGGCGCGTTCACGACGTTCTCCTCCTTCAGCTTCGAGACGGTTGAGCTCTGGGAACGGGGGCGCCGGCGGCTCGCGGCGCTCAACGCGACCGGGAACCTGGCCGCGTCGCTCGCGGCGTTCGGGTTCGCGTGGGTCGTGGTCGCCTGACGTCGATCGGACGACGCGCGCCGACTCAGAAGGGGAGCGGTGGGATCTCTGCGATGACGTGCGTCGCCAGCCACACCAGTGCGACCATCGCGGCGAGATACATGAGCAGTTGGGTGAGGCTCGGAAGGTACGTGATCAGTTTGGCGAGGCCCGGGATGTCGAGGCGCCCACGCGTGTCGTGATCGAGGGAGCGGGCGGGCACCGTCGACCTCAGAGGAGCCCACCGTCGTCGGTGGTCGTCTCGGTCGGCGTGGCGGTCTCAGTTGGCGTCGGAGTTGACGTCTCGGTCGGCGTGGCGGTCTCCGTTGGTGTCGGCGTTGGTGTGGCGGTCTCCGTTGGTGTCGGAGTCGGCGTGGCGGTCTCTGTCGAGTCGCCGCCGAGCAGGCCGCCGTCGTCGGTGGTGGTTTCGGTGGGCGTGGGCGTCGGCGTCTCCGTCGGCGTGGGACTTCCGGTCCCGTCCTCGGCGGTCGTCGTTTGGCCGTTCCCGCCGGACTCGCCGTCGGCGGGCTTGTTCCCGAAGATGTCGGTCTCGATCGTGTTCGTGTAGGTCAGCGGGTCCAGCGGCAGCGACAGCGCCGTCCCGCCGGCCTCGATCCTGGCACTGAACTCGATGCGGAGGTCGGTGACCTGGTTCCGTTCGAGGTGGGTGACCCACCACTCGTCGAGCCGGGAGTTGTCGATCCGGACGGTGGTCTCGATCGTCCGCTGCTGGCCCGGCGGGATCAGTACCTCGCGCTCGGTGGTCCCGTTGCCGACCGGCACCTCGTTCATCGTCGTCCGGTAGCCGAGTTGGGTCAGGACGATCGGGTAGGCGTTGGGGTTGTAGACGGTGAAGGTGGCCTCGACCGGCGTCTCGGCGTCAGTCACGGTACCCCAGTGGGCGCTCGTCTCGTTGACGTAGAGGACGGGATCACCAGTGGGTGACTGCCCCTCGCCCGCGGACCGGGTCTCCGTCGAGTTGAACTGCGAGATCACGTCCGTGTCGACCTCGCGGGTGACCGGCGGGGCCTCGAACGTCCGGTCGACGGTCTCGGAGTAGACGCTCGCGTCGACCGCCAGGGTCGTTCGCTCGCCGTTGCGGACGTGGGACGCCCACCACGCGGGGATGCGATCGTTGGCCATGCGCGTGGTCGTGTTGATCCGCGAGGTGCCCGCCCCGATCGACACGCCCGTCTTGTTGCCGGCGGCCATCGACACGTCGTTCATCCGGACCTCGTAGCCGACCGAGAGCCCGGAGAGGTTCGCACCTACGGGGTTGGGGTTGTCGACGGCGATCGACGTCTCGATGACGGTCGTGGTCTCGTTGACGCCGGCGAAGCGGTTCTCGACCCCGTCGACAGTGGGCTGGCCGAAGACCCCCGCCGCGAACAACCCCCCCGCCACGACGGCGAGGACGACGACGACGACCGCGACGGCGACGATCCTGAAGACGCTGCCGAACAGGACGCTCCGGAGACTCATCCCTTTCCCGTTCTCGCGCGGGGCGAAAAAGGCCGTGATTCCGGGGGTAGGACTCGGTGCGAATGAACTAAGTGTTCACCTCCGAACCTTCGCGTATGGAGACCCAGGCGAGGGAGTCGGACAAGGACGTCGGGATGGTCGTGCTGTTCTCGCTGGTCGCGGGGCTCGGCGCGGCGGCGATGTTGCTGGCGCCGGGCCAGTTCGCGAAGGCTCTCGGGTTCGGCGTCGCGATGCTCGCGGCCGCCTTCGCCGTCGTCGCGACGCAGGTGTTCTGAGCCCACTGGCAGCGTCGCGACCGGGGAGCGACCGACGAAACAACCGTTAATACCGTCCGACCCCAAGGGTAGAGAGATGAGCGACCTGACCGACGAGGACCGGCGGATCGTCGCCTACCTCCGCGAGAGTGCACGGCGTGGCGAGCGGTACTTCCGCGCGAAAAACATCGCCGACGCCATCGGGTTGACCGCGAAGCAGGTCGGGTCCCGCCTGCCCCGACTCGACGAGAAATCGGAGGAGGTCGACATCGAGAAGTGGGGTCGGGCGCGGTCGACGACCTGGCGCGTCACCCCGCAGGGCTGAGCCCCGGTTTTTTGTCCGCTCGGAGGTGAGCCCCGTCATGATCGACCCCGTTACTGCACCGCCACGTCGCCCGCTCGTATGCGACTGACGCTCGCCCAGCTGTCCCAGTCGGGCGGGAACGTCTCGGAAAACGTCGACCGGGCCGTGGACGCCGTCACCGAGGCCGCAAGCGCGGGGGCCGACCTCGTCGTCCTGCCCGAACTGTTCTCCGTCGGCTACTTCGCGTTCGACAGCTACGCCCGGACCGCCGAAGCGCTGGACGGCCCGACGCTGTCCCGCCTGTCAGACCTCGCAGCCGATCTGGGCGTCGGGCTGCTCGCCGGCAGCGTCGTCGAGGACCTCGCGGCCAGCGCGGCCGCAGGGTTCGACGTGCCCGCGGCCGAGGGGTACGCGAACACGGCAGTCCTGTTCGGTCGCGAGGGCGAGACGCTGTCGATCTACCGCAAGCACCACCTCTTCGGCTACGAGTCGGCCGAAGCGCGGCTGTTGACCCCCGGCGAGCGCCTGTCGACGGCGTCGTTCGAGGGCTTTACCGTCGGCGTCTCGACCTGCTACGACCTCCGCTTTCCGGAACTGTACCGGGCCTACGCCGACCTGGGGGTGACGCTCGTGCTCGTCCCGTCGGCCTGGCCGTACCCGCGCGTCGAACACTGGCAGGTGCTCCCGCGGGCCCGCGCCGTCGAGAACCTGACCTTCGTCGCCGCCGCCAACGGCGCCGGCGACGTCGAGGAGTCGACCCTGCTCGGCCGGTCGACCATCTACGATCCGTGGGGGACGCCCCTGGCCGCCGCGGGCGACGACCCGACGCTCGTCTCCGCGACTATCGACCCCGACCGGGCCGCCGAGGTCCGCGAGGAGTTCCCCTCGCTGTCCGATCGACGGTACTCCGCGGCCGACGACGCGCTGCCGGAGGACGGCGGCGTCGGGTCGGGGCCCGGCGACGACCGGCACCGGTAACCCTCGACCGGACAACGGCGGGCGTGACGGCACCCGACGACGCCGGAAACCAGGGCCCACTCGGCGGACCCGGCCCGCAGAGTTTATACCAGTCGTGACCATACCCTTCGTTGCCGACGTTCGACGCTTTTCTCGTCGACTGTCGGCAACGACAAATTCACGCCCGACGCGCTGCAGTGACGGGGTCCGCTGCGGCACTCGGCGCCCCCACCCACGCCCCCGGCCCGGCGGGGGCTCCCGTCCCGCCTCCCCTCGCCCGATCGAACCTGAACCGCCAGCGACCGCCTCCGACCAGCCACGGCGGGAATCGGACCGAAGCTATCTTGGCCGTCGCTTCCCCTTGTCACCTAACACATGCCAGAGGTGTCGGCACGAACGGCTGGCACGCTCGTCGCGGCGGCGGGGGTGGCGCTGGGGGCGCCCCACGTGACTCACACCCTCGAGTATGCCGGGGACGCCGCGGCCGTCGCCGTCCACGTGGTGGTCCCGATCGCGCTCGCTGCGGTGCTCGTCGCCGCCGGCTACCTGCTCGCGGCGGAGCGGCTCGTCCCCGAGGGGGAGGTAGCCCGCGCGCTCGGCTGGCTGCTGGTCGGCGTCGCGGTGCTCGAATTCATGACGGCGTGGATGCTCGCGGGCGTCGTCGTCGACGGCGGGATCGTCCCGGAGCCGTCCGAGGCGCTGTTGAACGCGGCGACCGTCGGCGGGCTGGTGGGGCTGCTCGTGGGCGTCTACGACGGGCGGGTCCGACACCAGCAGCGGTACGTCGACCAGCTCAACCGGATCAACAACACCCTCCGCATCGCGAGCCAGGAACTCGTCCACGCCGACAGCCGCAAGGAGATCGAACGCGCCGTCTGTACCCGGCTCACCGAGTCCGACCCCTACGACAGTGCGTGGGTCGGCCGCCACGACCGGGAGCGCTCGCGGGTCGTCCCGTCGACGTGGGCGGGCATCGACGACGAGTACGTCGAGTCGATCGTGATCACGGTCGACGACTCGCCCACCGGCAACGGGCCCGGTGGGCAAGCGATCAAGACCGGCGAACTCCAAGCCATCCAGAACGTGCTCGACGACCCGTCGGCCGAACCGTGGCGGGACCTCTTCGAGTCCGAGGGCGTCGAGTCGCTGGCGGTCGTCCCGTTCGTCCACGGCGACACCGTCTACGGCTTCGTGAGCCTGTACGCCAACCGGCCGAACGTGTTCGACGACCGCGAGCGGCAGGTACTCGCCGAACTCGGCGAGACGGTCGGCCACGCGATCCACTCGATCGAGACCCGCGACCGCCTGGCCGCACGCGAGCGGGACCTCGAACGACAGAACGAACGGCTGGAGCAGTTCGCGGGCGTCGTCAGCCACGACCTCCGGAACCCGCTGAACACCGCCGAGGGGTATCTCGACCTCGCCCGCGAGGACGGTGACGGCGAGCACCTGGATCGCGTCGCCACCGCGCTGGACCGGATGAACGAGCTCATCGAGGACGTGCTCACCCTCGCCCGGCAGGGCCAGACCGTCAGCGAGCGCGAGACGGTGGACATGGAGTCGCTCGTCGAGGCGGCGTGGGGGACCGCCGGCCACTCCGAGGCGACCCTGGAGGTCGACGGCGACCTGGGTCGGCTGGACTGTGACGCCAGCCGGGTCCGACAACTGTTCGAGAACCTCTTTCGGAACAGCGTCGAACACGTCGGGACGGACGTGACCGTGACGGTCGGTCGGCTACCCGACGGGTTCTACGTCGCCGACGACGGCCCGGGCATCCCCCCCGAGGACCGGGAGACCGTCTTCGAGGCGGGCTACTCCACCACCCGCGAGGGGACGGGGTTCGGCCTCAACATCGTCGAGACCCTCGCGACTGCCCACGGCTGGACCGTCGCCCTGACCGAGAGCGAGGCCGGCGGCACCCGCTTCGAGTTCACCGGCGTCGACGCCTGGCGCGAGGAACCGACCCGCGCGTCCTGAGTCCGCCATCCCGGCATTGTTCAGATTAGCTGATTCCGGGGCGACGTTTAATGAGGCGTGGCAGCGTAGGTCGACCGATGGCACTCGGCAGCTACGCGGACGAGATCGGTCCCACGTCGGTCATCATCGTCGGATTCGTACTGTTCGTGATTCCGGAGCCCGCGACGTCGACGCTCGGCGTCGGGTTAATGCTGTTCGGCGCGGCGTGGTGGTTCTGGGAGTGGGACCGTCCCTGAGGGCGGGAGTCCGGTCGGCCCTGACCCTGTCGAGGCTGCGTTTTGACCCCTGGAACCAAACGGGTCGATCCCCGGGTCAGGACGCCCGCTTCTCGATCTCGCCTTTGACCGCCGCGGCGTCGAAGTCGTGGTCGGGGCGGATGTTGACGAAGTCCAGAAACTCCCGAGCGGCGAGCAGTTCGACCTCGTCGTACGCGGCAAGGGCGGCCTCGACTGCGGCGCGGCCGCCGATCAGCGGTTCGAGCGCCCCCAGCCCGCAGGCCAGATCGTAGGATCGGGCGTCGGTCTGGGCGTCCGCATTGACGTTGGTCGCGTCGATGAAGTACACCGCCCCGTCGACGATGAGGACGTTCTCGGCCCGGAGGTCGCCGTGAGCCAGCCCGTTGTCGTGAAGCCGCCGCAACGTGTGGAACACCTCGGGAGCGAGTTCGGCCTCGCGCTCGCGGTCGAGGTCGTCGAGCGACCGGAAGTCGGGCAGGTATTCGAGCACCAGCACACCCAGCCCGTCGATCTCCAGGGCCTCGACCGGTTCGGGCGCGTTCACGCCGATCTCGCGCATCCGCCGGGTCGCCTCCAGGTCGTGTTCGGCCATCTGGTAGGGCGTGCCGAAGTGCTCGAAGAAGCCTTCCGTGCCCGAGGAGATGGCCCCGAGGTTCCGCCCGGTGGTGATGAACGCGTGGACGAGAGAGTTCTGCCGGGAGACGACCTTCACGAACCACTCGTCGTCGATCACCATCGGGGTCGACAGCCAGTTGTCGGCCTCCAGAAACCGGACGTGGACCTCCTCGCGGCCGTACCGCTCGGCGAGTTCGCGCGCGACGGTTTCGAGCCGGGACCAGTCGACCCGGCCGCGGACGAGCTGTCGGAACTGGACCACACGTCTCCCACGACGTGCAGACGCATAAACCGTGGCGCACTCGTGCCGTCCGGGGCCGCCGTCACGCCTGCGCGGCCCGGGACCGCCGTCACGCGTGGTGTGCCGGCGGGCGGTCACTCCCGCGTCAGGACGATCGGGTCGCGGTCGTCGACGTCCGGCGCGTCCGGACCCAGCGCCGCCTCGAACTGCCGGGCGTGGACGGCACGGAGCGCGGTCGCCTCGGCGTCCGACAGCGAGAGCGCGTCGTCGAACTCCGCCCAGATCGTCGGCTCGATCAGACAGAGGTAGGCGTCGGGTCGGCGCTCGACGAGCGGCGAGCGGGGAAGGGTGCGTCGCCACTCGTAGACGAGGTTCTCGACGCCGGGGAACTCCCTGACGGACTCCTGATGGCGGCGAACCAGCGACCGGAGCCGGTCGGCGTCCACGCCGTGGGCCGATGCGGCCGCAGCGATCGGGCCGTCCCCAAACGTGTCGAGCGGGTCGCGCGTCACACCCCGCTGTCGGCGGGCAGTCGACAAAGACGATTCGGTCGTGGACGGCGACCGAGCCAGGGCTGGGGAGCGGTAAAAACGAGGTGAGAGTTCGGGGGCGGCGGCTCAGTCGTCGGTCAGCCGCTCGGCGATGCGCTGGGCGCCCTCGGCGGCGGCCAGATCCGGCCGGTCGGGGGCAACCAGGTCGACGTCGCGCTGGAGTTCCTCGCCGAGGCGGTCCTCCAGTTCGTCGACGATGCCCGGGATGCAGGCCATGCCGCCCGTGACCGCGATCGGTCGCCCGAGCGCGAGCTGGTACACCTTCATGTGGTCGTTTGCGAGTTCGGCGAGGAAGTTGTTCGCCACCTCGTCGACCACGTCGTCCAGGTACCCATCGAGCGGGTCCATCACGGATCGCTCGATGGTGAACTCGTGGGCGCCGCCGCCGGGCTGCTGGATCACGTCGGTAAAGGCCTCGAAGTCGTCGAAGTCGGCGTGTTCTTCCTTGTAGCCGCGGGCCGTCTCGACGTCGACGTTGACCCGCCCCTGGGTCTCCTCCTCGATCATGTTGGCGATCTGTCGGTCGGTCTCGTTGCCGGTGACCGCGCCGGTCGAGAACGGCGACATGAGTTCGCCGTGGCGGTAGGCACAGGCCTCCAGGTTCGTCGACCCGAGGTTGAGCGCGAGGAAGATCTCGTCGATCGCCTCGAGGTCGTCGCCGAACGCCGGGATGGCGCCACACAGCGACTCGGGGAACGAGCGGACGAGTTCGTCGCCGATCCCGCTGCCCTCGATCACCTCCGCGAGGTTGTCGAGGCCGGCCTCGTTGTCGATGGTGGGGATCGCGTAGACGACCGCCGAGTCGGCGGGAATCTTCTGGTTCTTGACGAGTTCGCGGAAGAACGTCCCCGCCAGGTCGGCGCGGTCGTCGTCTTCCGGGAGCCCCGAGCGGAGCATGTACTGCACGCGGTCGGGGTACTCCTCTGCGGCCTGCTCGCCGTAGACGACCCGCTCGGAGCCCGAGAGGGCGTCCTCGTAGGTCGCCAGGCAGGTCAGGGTCCGGACGGTCTGGGGGTCCCCGTCCTCGTCCGGGTAGTAGAGCACGGTACGGGTGCTGCCGAGTTTCACGCCCACGGGCAGGGGCCCGTCGGCGGCGGTGTCAAACGACGCGTCGGTTTCGGATGAGTCAGCTGCCATTGTTGTGTACCTCTCTAGGGTGTGGCCGTCTCGGGGCGGTCAGGCCATGGATGCGAGCTGTGCCAGGTAGACCAGGCTGAGCTGATGGTCCTCGACCGTCAGCTCCTCGACGTGATCGACGTCCGCGTCGAAGCCGAGCAGGTACTCCTGGAGATCGTCTTCCACCTCAGCGGTGATCCAGCCGATGTCCTGGTAGTACCGTATCGCCTTGAACGACCGCTTGAAGCCGGTTTTGAGCACGAGGAACTCGAGCCAGTCGAAGACGACCCGCTCGGCCGCGTACTGATCCGGCACCGACTGCAGGTACGGCTTTTCGAGCGAGCCGTCCTCGCCCGCAGACTGGTGCAGGAACAGCTGTTCGAGCTGGTTCGAGCGAACCGAGTCCTCGCCGCGACCGGAGCGACTCTCGCCCTCGTCGAACTGGAAGGAGCCGTTCCCGTGACCGTTGGAGCGGTCGCGCCCCGAGTGGCGCGGCCGCTCCGTGCGTGCCGACCGCGCCGACTCGCCCCCGCGGGCGTCGTCCGCGTCGTCGGGCGCTCGTTCGCGGGCCATCCTCCGAAGTTCGCCGAGGTCGTAGTCGTCCGGGTTGACGTTCATGTGCGGTCGTTCCTCCTGGGGTAACTCGCGACTGCCGTCACGACCCCGTCTCGTCGCACCGGCGACGCCGATGCGGACCACGATGGACGCCGGCACCCACCGGTACGCGCCGCGCACGTCGGCCGGAGGGGAGTGGCCGACGCCAGCGTCGCGGACCGATCGGACGTGTGGTGACACGCTGCCAACGCCATTGTGCTCGGGGAGTTGGGGAGTTGCCACATAAGTGTGACCCCCCGCGTATCAGCTTCGATAACGTGACTCGGCGGGAGTGCACCGTCGCGGCGTCCCGGGGGGCGCGGACCCCCGTCCGTCTCGAAGAACAACGCCGCAGGGGGACGCGCTCAGAGCGTCGTCTCGCCCTGGTTTGCGCTCCGGACCTGGAGCGCCCCGGTGTCGGCGTGGAGTTCGAGCGAGCGGCCATGGTCGCCGCCGACGTCCTCGCGCTCGATCTCGATGCCGAGTGCGGCCAGTTCGGTCCGGGCCGCCTCGACGTTCCGGCGGCCGATGCTCCCGCGGTCGTCGGTGAACTCGAACATCTCGCTGCCGCCGGCGAGTTTCGCGACCATGCGGGTGCTGTCGGCACCCTTGGCGCGCATCTCGTCGACCAGCGCCGGCACCACGGTGTCGACGTACTTGGCTTCGTCGCCGCTCCCGTCGTACTCGGGCAACATCGCGTGGGCGAGACCGACGATCCCGGCGTCGGGGTCGTACAGCGCGACGCCGACACAGGAGCCGAGGCCGCTGGTGACGACCCGGGCGTCGCCGGTCGCGACGGCGTAATCGGCGATGCCGACCTTGACGCGTCCCCCCGACTCGGTCGACGGGTCGGACGAGTAAACTTTCATCCGCGCTCAGGCGGGTGCGAGCTGTTCGAGGGCCTGTCGGAGTTCCTGCTCGTTGGGAAGCGCGTAGATGTCACAGGTGAACTCGTCGTTCTCCGTCCGGATCGTCGAGTCGATCAGGAACGCGAACTCCTGTGACTGTGCGAGGTCGGTCACCAGCGGGTCGATGATCGCCGGCCCCAGATCGTCGACGTAGGTGGGCGTCGAGATCTCGATCGTCGTGTCCAGCGTGTCGGCCCACCCGTCGAGAAAGCCCGACGTGATGATGTTGCCGATCTCCTGGATCGCGCTCTGGTGCATCTCGGCGCCCGCCTCGCCGTCGGACCCGGGCAGTAGCGCCGCCGCGACGCTCTCGGCGGACTCCTCGTCGAAGAGGATGGCGATGTAGCCGCTCGGTGTTCCCTCGAACTCCAGGACGACGCCGGTCCGGGGGTCGTCCTCGACCGCCATCGGGACCCCCTCGACGGGGACGAAGCTCAGTCGGCTCACGTCCACCTCGGTCGGGATGGCGGTCATCATCGAGATGTCCTCCGAGGCCTGCTCTGCCCCCTCGGCGATCATGCTGCTGAAAGACGTGAACGTCTCCAGCGGGACGGGGTCGTCCCCCTCGCTGGCCGAGACGATGGTGTCCAGCGAGGGCGCGGTCGGCACCATGTACAGATAGAAGTTCGCCGCGTCGTTGGCCGAGTCGAGCTGGTTGCGAAACACCAGCACCTGGTCCTCGGTGCCGTGGTCGACGTCGGTCAGGGGCTCGTGGCCGTCGACGTCGACGTAGGTCGGCGTCGAGATGTCGATGGTCGTCTCCAGGTAGTCGGCCCACCCGTCGACGAACCCGCCGATCATGATGTTCCCGACCTCCTTGAGGCTGGAGACCGCGAGGTCGCCCTCGGGGTCGGCGCCGGCGCCGGGCATCAGCGTCTCGACTAAGTCCGCCGCGCCGTCGCGCGGGAACGCGAGCACCGTCGTCCCTTCGAGCCCGCCCTCGAAGCCGATTTTCACGCTCACGAGGTCCTCCTCCTCGAACCGTGTCGCGACCGCCTCCCGCGAGGAGAGTTCGACCTTGGTCACGTCGACGTACGTCTCGATGCCCGTCATCGTCGACAGCGACCCCGCCGCCCGTTCGGCCCCGGTGTGCGCCAGGCGGCTGAACGTGCGAAGCGACTTGACGTCTAGCTTCATGCCTCGACCTTGGTGACGTCGGCGATGGCCTCGAGCACGTTCGGCTTCTGGAACGGCTTGGTGATGTAGCCGTCCGCGCCGGCCTGGACGGCCTCGCGCATCTTCTCCTCCTGCCCGACGCTCGTACACATGATGACCGTCGAGTCCGGATCCGCGTCCTTGATCTCCGTGGTCGCCTCGATGCCGTTCCGGATCGGCATCACCACGTCCATCGTGACGACGTCGGGGTCGAGTTCCTGGTACATCTCGACGGCTTCGACGCCGTTCTCGGCCTCACCGACGACTTCGTGTTCGTCCTCCAGCAGCTGCTTCAGGAGGTTCCGCATGAATGCGGAGTCGTCTACCACCAGCACTGTGCTTGCCATGCACACCACGTTTCCGATTTGGAGTATAAACCCTTCCCCGCCAGTATCAGCTCTGATACGAGGGACACCGACCGCACCGATCGCGGCTGGCACGCGGAGCGCGGTCGGCTGCCTCGACTTGATGGCAGGGCGTCGTCGGGGCCTACCCCTCGTCGGGAGGAAACCGGATGCCGTCGCCGAGCGCCTCGACCAGGTCGGCGACCGAGTCGTCCGGACCGACGTCGTGGGCGCGCAACACGTCGATCAGGGCCCGGCGTGGGAACCGGACCGAGCGGCCGGAAGCGAGGAGGAGGATGCCAAGCACGTCCTCGGGTGGGGTGTCGGGATCGACGTTGCGGGCGTACCAGGTGAGCAGTTCCTCGAACACCTGGGTCATGTCGTTCGAGAACGCCTCGTGCTGGACGACGTCGTCCTCGATGGCCGCCGTCGCCGAGAACCCGTGGTCGGCGCCCACCCGCTCGACGTGGTCGGCGAGTCGCTCGCGGGCCCCCTCGGCCCGGACCTGTTCGACCTCGTCGACCCGATCCGAATCGCCCTCGTCGTCTGCGTCGCCCTCGTCGGGCGACGGCGTGCCGTCGTCGTCGGTGGCGACGACGAACCGCCCCTCGTCGATCGTGGCCACCCGTTCGTCCCGGGTCCAGTCGAGGTCTTCCGGACGCAGGGCCGACTCCTCGTCGTCTGCTCCGGGAGAAGGGTCGGCGCCCATGTCACGAGCGTGCGCCGCGCGGGTCTTAAGCGCTCCGCCGCCGACAGTCGCCGCTGCGGCCCGGCTTCGACCGTCAGTATCGGAGACGAGAACCAACACATTCACAGTGGATGGGGTCGTACGTCACCCTACGTATGGAGTCTGACAGGACCCTGTCGGCGCTCGGGAACGAATACAACCCGGAGATCCTCCGGGCAGCGGCCGAACCCCACTCGGCACAGGAGTTCAGCGACCTGCTCGACATTCCGATCGCGACCTGTTATCGCAGGATCGAGGAACTCACGGGCGCGGGACTCCTCGAACTTCACGACAGGGTCCTCTCCGACGAGCATCGCCGGACGAACGTCTACCGACGCAAGATCGACGAGATCGTGGTCCAGTTCGAGGGCGACGAGTACACGATCAACGTGACCAAACGCCCCGAGGTCAAGACCAAACTCGACGACGTCTGGCGTGAGATCGCCGGCGAATAGGCTGAAGGACTCGCATTCGCCCCCGAGGGCGCCGCCGCACGCTCGACCGGCGTACGATCCGAACTGATACTGACGGCCGGTCGGCGTGTTCACTCCTCCATCCGGTTCGAGTTCGCCCGGAGCCTCGCCGCCGCTTCGTTCGACTCGGGGAAGGCTCGAACCACGCAGGGGAATGGAGAGTTCGGACGACGCGAGAGACTGAGTCGCCCGCGGGCCTGCCTGTGCGGGCGTGGTTGTTGTTCTCGGATCGGTACGGAAATCAGTTTTCAGCTGTGATATTCGGGGGGGTACGGTTATGTATCGGCTCTAATTTGTGGACGCTAATGGTCGTGTTCGTCGGGAGGACCGTCGGCCGGCCAGTGAGCGAATACAATGTTCGAAACGGACACTGATAACAGAGGTCAGGTGGGGATCGGGACCCTCATCGTGTTCATCGCGATGGTCCTCGTCGCGGCGATCGCGGCGGGCGTCCTGGTCAACACCGGCGACCTTCTGCAACAAAAAGCACAGCAGACCGGCGAAGAGTCGACCGCCGAGGTGAGCGACGGCGTGCAGGTCATCACCCAGGTCGGAATGCTCGAATCCTTCGGAGGGACGATCAAGGTTGGCGAGCTGAAACTCAAAGTCAAGAAGCGTCCCGGGGCTGGTGACATCGACCTCGGGAAGACGCTGTTCCAGTACGTGAAGGGCGGGTCGAAGGAGGAACTGTCGGGCTCGGACGTTGGAACCACGACGATCCTCCAAGAAACCTCTGACACCGCGACAATCTCGATCGACCTCGACAGCGATGGTGCCCTCACTGGTACTGGGAACATCGAAGCCGGCCAGACTGCCCGGATCACGATCGTGACCCAGTCGGGCGCCCAGACGGAGGTCATCCTCCAGCCGCCCGAGACGTTCGCTGGCAAGACCGGCGGGGAAGCGATCCACCTGTAGGTGATCAATAAATGAAACTACTCAACACCGACGACGACAGGGGCCAGGTCGGGATCGGGACTCTCATCGTGTTCATCGCGATGGTCCTCGTCGCGGCGATCGCGGCGGGCGTCCTGGTCGACACGGCCGGCTTCCTGCAGGAGAAGGCACAGCAGACCGGAGAAGACAGCACCGATCAGGTGAGCGACAACATCCAGGTCGTCTCGAAGTTCGGCGAGATCAAGAAGACTCACGTTCCCCAGGATGGGAGCAGCTTCCAGAGCCACAGGCGGGTCGGTAACGTGACGCTCCTGATCAAAGCCGGAGCCGGCGCAGGGGCGATCGACATGAACGACACGACGATTCAGCTCATCGGCGAGGACGGTGACGTCACCATCCAGCGATCGGTCGACGACGGCAACAGCGGCAACAACGACGTCGACGAACCCCAGCGCGGGGCGTTCGGTCTGCGGGAAGTCTCCGGCTTCACCGGCGGGGACACCAACTCCGAACACATCATCGAACAGACCGATCAACGGCTGGAGCTCGAAGTCAACCTCGACGGGAACGTCAGTAACGCCGGCGGCGCCGGCGTCGCAGCCGACAACGCGACGTCGACCGACGCGGACAACTTCCTCACTGACGGCGAGCAGCTGACGCTCCGAATCACGACCGGGAGCGGATCGACCACGACCGCCGTGGTCGACGTCCCCTCGACGCTCAGCACGCAAAGCAACGGCGACTACGTGGAGGTGTAACACATGAACAACATCCAACTACCGTTCACGACCGACGATTCGACGCGGAGCCGAGGTCAGGTCGGAATCGGGACCCTCATCGTGTTTATCGCGATGGTTCTGGTGGCGGCGATCGCTGCCGGGGTCCTGGTCGACACGGCCGGCTTCCTCCAGCAGAAAGCACAGCAGACCGGCGAGGAGAGTACGAACCAGGTCATCAACCGGATGCAGGAGGTGAGCACGGTCGGCATCTACGAGGCTGATGGCGACGGCGGCGAGAACGTCAGCCGAGTCAACATCACGGTCAAGCGCAGCAGCGGGGCCGACGTGATAGACATTGCCTCCTCGACAGTACAAATAACCGGGGACAAAGGTGAGCAGTCGGTCACCATCGGCGACAACGAGTCGGCCATCACGACGTCGCTCGCAGGTGGCAACAGTGCCGACTCCCTGACCGGCGACGACGAGCGCGTCCGCATCTCGCTCAACATGACGGGCAGTGGCGCGATCTACGGCGGACTGGCGTCCGGCGAACAGGCGACGGTCACCCTGACCACGCCCGACGGCGCGACCACCACCGTCATCCTCAACATCCCCGACCCGCTACCGACTACCGAGGGCGCGGCGGTCAAGCTGTAGCGGCCCGGTACACGTTTCGATTTTCCGTTTTTCTCGGCCGTCGAGTGACAACGTCGTCCCTCCTGGATCACAGAGACGCGGCCACGGACGACAGATCCGAGACGAAGATGCCCTCCGCTTCGGGCGGCGTCGAGCCCAGTTCCTCCGGACGTACCGTCCCACATTCGAGAGACTGGCGGGTCCGCTACGTGCGTCCGGCGCGGCCGTCGTCGCGGCTCGTGAGAAGTAGTCGTCTCAGGCCCGACCCAACTGATCGTTCAGCGGCTACTCGAACTCAGCGCTGCCGCCCCCACCCTCGTCGCCGAACCAGGGCGGGGACTCGCCGACCATCGAGAAGCCGGCGGCCTGCTCGTAGATCTTGATGCCGCCGTGGTCGATCTCCAGGGGGAACATCGAGTTCTTGATCGACTGCTTGCGCATCTTTGCGACCCAGATGTACCGGTTGCTTGTCGCGCCCGCAGGGCTCTGGATGAGATAGATGTTGCCGTCGGTGAGGAAGTTCTCGAGGCCGATCTCGGTCTCGGGGAAGATGGCCGACTGCTCGGTCGTCAGAAGCGAGGTCAGCCCGCTGCCCTTGAGGATGTCGATGAACTTGAGCAGGTACTGGCGCTGTTCCTTCTCGTCCTCGAAGAACAGCTGAAACATCGTCAGCGAGTCCAACACCAGTCGGTCGTTGTCGGTGTCCTGAAGGTCGTCGAGGATCCGATCGAGCGTCGAGGAGAAGTCGCCCTCGCGGAGGAGGGTGTGTTTGTCGTAGACGGTGATCTTCCCGTCGTCGACGTACTCGTCCCATCGGTCGAAACCGATGGAGGCCGCGGCGTCGCTGATGTCGTCGGCGGTCTCCTCGAAGGAAAGGTAGATCCCCCCCTCGTCGAACATGTCGACGCCGTTGTAGATGTACTGCAGGCCGAGAATACTCTTTCCCGTCCCTGGGTTGCCGCTGATGAGGACGGCTGCGTCCTTGACGATACCGCCGTTTAGAATCGAGTCGAGGCCCTCGATTCCGGTTTGTACGAGTTCGGGCATACGAGATCAGGCTGGGTTGGGTTCGTCGCTC
>Ga0207719_100281_pt1 | contig 37368 bp, 36 predicted proteins | sample A23P1SouthBayCA_2_FD_187279 | JGI IMG/M metagenome (GOLD analysis project Ga0207719, IMG submission 187279) | Aerobic enrichment media microbial communities from Eden Landing Ponds, California, USA - A23 P3 (3) (SPAdes) | ecosystem: Environmental > Aquatic > Marine > Unclassified | place... | reverse complement strand
GGGGTCGGAGACGACGATGGCGTCCACGTCGGTGGTGGATTCGAGCACCTCGGCCACCGACCAGAGCCACGGCGGGCGATACCCCCCGCGGAAGTGGAGGGTGTCGACCATCGTGTAGCGCTGGACGTTACACGGGTTCATCGAGACGGTGTGGCAGTTCTCGACACTCCCACAGCGCTCGACGGAGCGTTTCATATCTTCGAGCGCGTCGCCCTCCGAGAGGAACGGCGGCTTCATCAACAGATACGCCTTCACGCCCGCGTCCGCCTCGGCGGCCGATTCGGAGGCGGACTCGAAGTCCGCGAAGTCGAAGTACTTGTTCACGCAGTCGTGGCGCACCCGGTCCGTCGCCGTCTCCAGGCCGATTGCGACGTCCGTCTCGATGCCCCGCCCGGTGAAATCCTGGAGTTTCTCGGCTTCCACGAAGTCGGGCAGCGACTCGACGACCATCCGCTCGCGGTCCGAAAACTCCGAGGCGATGGCGTCGCGCGTCTCCGCGGGCACTTCCCGCTCGTCGAGGAAGGAGCCGGAGGTGTAGATTTTGATGAGTTCGGCGGGCGAGTCGGCGTTCTCGGACTCGTGGGTGAGACACGTCTCTATCTGGCTCATCAACTGCTCGTGGGTGACGCTGCCGCCCTCGACGGACTCCGCGACGTAGCCACACATCGTACACCCGCCCGCCCGCGCCCACCGACAGCCGCCGGTGTTGAGGATGATGGTGAGGGAGTCCATCACGCCGTCGGGCGTGTTGTCCTCGTCGAGCCACACCCGCGTGGGCTCCGTCGGGTCGTAGGTCTCGTCGCGCTCGGCGCGCTCCTCGCGCATCACCTTGTTGTGGGCGTCCATCCCGCGGCCCCGCTCGTACACCTCGGGGGACGGTTCGGCGTCGCTCATTATCCTATATCTCTCTCCGAGCAGTAAAAGGCCGCCGCTACGCCCGCTCGCGTCGGCGCGTCCGAGGGGAAAGCATTTACCCGCCAACCGGCGAGTTCGTCCACACCGCCATGCCCTCCTTCCCGCCGGCGCTCCGGGACGCCTTCGAGCGCCGATTCGGCATCGACACCCGCGCGCTCGCCGCGCTTCGGGTCGCGCTCGGCGTCCTGTTACTCGTCGATATCGCGCGCCGCGTCGCGTCGATTCGGGCGTTCTACACCGATTCAGGGATTCTCCCCCGCCACGCGCTCGTCGCGGACTACTCCGAACTCGTGCGCCTCTCGGTTCATACGCTCTCCGGGGCGGCGTGGTTCCAGTACCTCCTCGCCGGCGTCGCCGCGCTCGCGGCGCTCGCGCTCCTCGCGGGCTACCGGACGCGGCTGGCGACGCTCGTCTCCTTGGTCCTCCTGATTTCGGTCCACGTCCGCAACCCCGTGTTCCTCAACGGCGGCGACGCGCTCCTGCGGCGGCTCCTCTTCTGGAGCCTCTTCCTCCCGCTCGGGGAGCGCTGGGCGCTCGACGCCAGTTCAAACGCCCGCGAGCGTGTGGCGAGCGCCGCCGCGGTGGCGCTCCTGGTTCAGGTCGTCGTCGTCTACTGGGTGAACGCCGCGTTCAAACTCCGCAGCGACGTCTGGCTCGCGGGCGACGCCCTGCGCTACGTGTTCCGTCTCGACCAGTACACGTGGCTCCTCGGTGACGTGCTCGCGGGCCATCCGGCGCTCCTGACCGTTCTCTCCGTCGCGTGGATGGGTCTGCTCGCGGCGTCGCCGTTCCTCATCGTCCTCACGGGGTGGCGACGAACCCTGTTCGCGACGGCGTTCATCGGCGCGCACCTCGGGATGGCGGTGACGATGCAGTTGTACCTCTTTCCGTTCGTCTCCGTCGCCGCGTTGCTCCCCTTCCTCCCCGCCGGCGTCTGGGACCGGGTGGAAGACCGCACCGGCCGACTCCGCGAGCGCGTCCTCGCCCGCGTTCCGACGCGCACCGTCTCGCGCGGCTGGCGTCCGTTCTCGCCGCCGACCCGCCGCCGCCTCGTCACCGCCGTCGTCACCCTCCTTTTGCTCGGCGCGCTGCTGTGGAACGCGATGGCGCTGGGGCTCGTGCCCGCTCCCAACGAGGATGTCGGTGACGGCAGTTGGACGATGTTCACCGGCCCGCCGACGAACGACCTCTCGGTGGCAGTCGAGGGAACGACGGCCGACGGCGAGCGCGTCGACCCGCTGCGGGGTGGCGCCTTCGAACCCGGGCACGACGCCAGTTCCTACCCCTCGGAGCGCTGGCGGCGCTACTTCCTCACGAAGTGGCGCGCCGGCGAGAACTTCACCCATCTGGGTCCCTATCTCTGCGCGCGCTGGGACCGGGCGCACGCCGACGAACTGCGCCACGTCGTCGTGACGGCGACGGTCGAACACGTCTCCATTGATGGGCCCGGGTCGACCAGCGAGCGGGTGCTGGCCGACCACGCCTGCTGAGGCACGGACGCCATCGCCAACGTTCAGGAACCCCGGCCGCATAGGAGGCCACATGGCACGTTTCGACGCGACCTGCCGGGTGGAACGATGACTGACATCGCCGTGTTGGGGGGGAAGGTCCACGGGCTCTCGCCCGCCGACTACGCCGACACGCTCGCGGCGCGGTTCCCGGACCTCGACGTGGAACTCGCCCGCACGGCCGCCGAGGAGCGCGCCCTCCTCGACGAGGCGACCGTCGCCACCGGATACACGGTCGACCCCGAGGCCGTCCGCGAGTCGGATACACTCGAACTGTTCGTCTGTACGTTCGCCGGAACGGACCACCTGCCCCACGCCGCCTTCGAGGACGCGGGCGTGACCGTCGAGAGCGCGTCCGGCGTCCACGGGCCGAACGTCGCTGAGCAGGTGCTGGGGTACATGCTCACCTCGGCGCGCCGCCTGTGGAAGGGGTGGGAGCGCGACCGACGCGGCGAGTGGCGACATTACCAGGCGGGCGAACTCAAGGGCTCGACGGTCACCGTCGTCGGGATGGGCCCCATCGGGCAGGCGGTGCTCGAACGCCTCGAACCGTTCGGCGTGGAGACTATCGGTGTTCGATACACCCCCTCGAAGGGCGGGAACGCCGACGAGGTCATCGGCTTCGACGAGGCGGACCTCGCCGCGGCGTTCGCCCGCACGGAGTATCTCGTCCTCGCGTGTCCGCTCACCGACACGACGCGCTCGCTCGTCGACGACGAGGCCTTCGAGACGCTGCCCGCGGACGCCGTACTCATCAACGTGGCGCGCGGCCCGGTCGTGGATACCGACGCGCTGGTCGCCGCTCTGCGGGGCAACGACGTGCGCGGCGCCGCTCTCGACGTGACGGAGCCGGAACCGCTCCCCGAGGACCACCCGCTGTGGGGGCTCCGGAACTGCCTCGTCACGCCGCACAACGCCGGGCACACGCCCGAGTACTGGAGTCGCTGTGCGGACATCCTCGACGACGCGCTTGACGCGACGACCCTGCGGGACTGAGGAGTCTCTCAGCGCCGGCGGAGCGTTCCCCTGACGAACGGCATCACGGGCGGTACGCGCGGGCCGACGCGCTCGTCGGCCACCGTCTCGAAGCGCCCGTCGCGCCGGAGGCGCGCCCCCGTCTCCCGGTCCAGGTGACAACCGCCCGCGAGGCGACCCCACAGCGGCGTCGCGAGGCGCTGGATTCGTCCGTACGCGCCCTCCCCGCGGACGTGCTCGAAGAATCGGAGCTCCCCACCGGGGCGGAGCACCCGCGCGAGTTCGTCGACTGTCGCCGCCGGGTCGCGGACGGAGCACAACACGAGCGCGGCGACGGCGGCGTCGAACGTGTCGCTCCCGAACGGCAGGCGTTCGGCTTCGCCCCCGACGAGTTCGATATCGCCGTCGAGCGCCGCCGCGACGGGGGCCGCGCGCCGGCGCATCTCCGGGTCCGGTTCCACGCCGACGACCCCGGTTTCGTCCCCGGCGAGGTACGGGAGCATCGCCCCCGTCCCCGTTCCCACGTCGAGGACGCGCCCCGAGAGCCCCGCGCCGAGATAGCGCCGGTGTGATGAGAGCAGGCGCTCCGCGGGCGCGGTCAGCGGGTCGTAGACGCGCGCGAACAGCGGGTGGGTCGTCGGCGCTCCCATCAGGGCGCGGGCGACTCGTCGGGGTCGCGTTCCGTCTCCCGGTTCTCGCGCCCGCTGTTCTCCGATTCCGACGCCGCGTCGCCGTCGAGCACGGGCACCGACACCGTGACCGCCGACCCCCGCGGCTCGTTCTCCTCGAAGCTCACCCTCCCGTCCGCGATGTCAGTCGCCCACGTCACGAGCCAGAGCCCGAGGCCGCTGGCGTGTTCGAGCGCGCTCTCCGAGCCGCGTTCGAGCACCTCGCGCTCGTACTGGTCGATGCCCGGTCCGTTGTCCCGGACCGTGACGTGGACCGTCCTGCCGTCGAGCACGCACTCGATTCGGACCCAGGGGTCGGGGCTGGTGTTGTGTTCGGCGGCGTTCTCCACGAGGTTCAAGAACACGTGTTCGAGCACGCCCGAGACGGCGACGGAGGGGGTGTCATCGTACGCGATGGTCGCGTTCGGGAAATCCGACGCCACCGCGCTCGCGCTCTTCTCTAGGAGGTCCGCGAGCGGAACCGGCTTCGTCGGCCCCCGGTCCTGGTCGAAGATGTCGGTGATTCGTCTGGCCTTCTCCCCGGTTTCAGCGATGCGGGCGGCGCTCTCCTGAACCCGCTTGGCCGCCCCCTCCCCGGCGTTCATCAGGTCGGCGTAGCCGCTGATGATGTTCGTCTCCGTGCGGATGTTGTGCCTGAACACCCGGTTCAGCACTTCGAGACGCTGCTGTTGGCGCAGGTACTCCCCGATGTCGTGGAACGTGTACACCGTTCCGAGCAGTCGGCCGTGAACGTCGTCGATGCGACTCATCGTCACGTCGAAGGGTCGCTCCTCGCCGCCGCTCCGAATCGTCACCGGCTCGTGTCCTGCCCCGCCTTCGAGGCGTTCGTACTCCGGAATCCACTCGTGGGCGGGCGAACCGAGCGCGGCGACCCGCGCGACGCCGAACACGTCGGCCGCGCTGTCGTTCATGTCCACGATGTAGTCGTGGCGGTCCACGACGACGGCGGCCGCCTCCAGGCGCTCGAACACGAGGCGGCGCGCCCGCCGGTTCGGTGACGGACTCGTCCCGAGCAGCCGGAACCGGGTGATTGCGCCGAGATACGCCACGCCCGAGACGGCGAAGGCGATGGGCGTCGGGTCCGGGCCGACGCTCGGGATGACGCCCGCCAGAAACAGCGCGTTGCTCACCCACGGCGCGAGCGTCCCGACGAGGAGGGCGATGCTCTGCCCGCGGAAGGGGAGCGTCTCGCTCCGGAGGAGTTCGAACAGCGGGATGGCACCCAGCAGGCCGAGCAGGTACGTGTACACGCCGATGACCCAGAACCACGGGCCGGGCGTCTGACTCAGCAGCGGCGCGCCAAAGCGCCACGCCAGCGACGCGTCGGTGTACAGCAACGAGTGGTGTGACTCCAGCGCGGCGAGGATGATGGTGATGGCGGGCACCACGGAGAGCAGTCCGACCGACGTCGGCGTGATGTACCGGTCCCGTCCCGTGTACTCAAGCGCGAACAGCAGCCACGCGACCGGGATGATGACCACGCCGATCCACGAGACGTTGACCCAGAACGTCTTCTCCGCGAGCGTCGAGGCCTCCAGTTGGAACACCAGACAGACGGACCACCAGCTCTGCCCGGCGAGCATCGCCACCAGCGGCGTCGCACCCGGTTCCGATCGGTCGCGCCACGCGAGGAACGCCGCGCTGACACCGACGGCGATTGTCAGCGCCAACACCAGCGTCGCAATGTCGATGACGAGCGCCAATACATAGCCAGTGTGGCCTCAAGGCGTCTTAACCGCTTGGGAAAAGATGTCGCGGAGCCGATACGCCTCGCTATCCCAACGCGACTATCGTCAGCACCGCGCCGGCGACGAGGTACTGACACTCCGCGGCTATCGTCACCGCGTTCGTCACCTCACGACGGCCAACGAGCGCCGTGACCGCGAGCAGGTAGCCGAGGCCGATGAGCAGCGTCGCCGCGACGGCGGGCAGGAGATCGACGACGATGGCGGCGACGACGAGGCCGCCCGCCGCCAGCGTCACGCCGTACAGCGCCTGTCGGGTGCGAGTGACGCCGACCACGACGGGGAGCGTCGAGACGCCAATCTCCCTGTCGCCCTCGGTGTCCCGGACGTTCGGTATCTCCGTGCTGACGAACGTGCCGAGGAAGAAGTACGCGAAGACGACGAGCGCCGACGGCGTCACCGACGCGCCGGCGAAGGCGAGCGGGAGGAAGGTGAGCGTCGTCGCCCACGCCAGCGCGACGACGGCGGTGTTGAGGAGGAACACGTCCTTGAGTCGCTGGACGCGCGCGCCGATGTCGGGCAACACGTCGGCGGCGTACACCACCCAGAACGCGCCCGGGAGCACCGTGACGGCGAGCGCGACGGGTCCGCCGAAGACGGAGAGCGCGACGGCGAGGCCGTACGCCAGCGCGACGAGCACGTACAGTACGTCGCCGTGCCGGCGCGCGAACGCCGCCTGTCGCGGGTTGGAGACGGCGTCCGTCTCCGCGTCGGCCACCCGGTCACCGGCGTACACGGCGAACGTGACTAATCCGACGACGACGGGGGCGAAATTCCAGGAGAGCGAGAGGACGGCCATCGCGATGACGACCTGAACGACCGCGATACAGGCCAAGTAGGCCGAACTGAAAACCAGCGCGTCCCGGACGCGGGTTCCCGCCGCGCTCGCCTTCGAACTCAGAATGCTGTACGTCGATCTCGTGCTGTCGGAGGGCCCCGACAGCGGGGGTGTCTCGTGTGACATGACTGTCCGGCGGTTCGGAGCCCGTTACTCCGCAACGCCGTATCAACCGTTTTCGGACAGGGTGTAATCAAGCCACCTGACAAGACACTAATCAAACAGTGGATTACCGGTATCAGACGCCACACGAGTCGGAAAAACGGATTCGCGTGTCGGTCGTTGCCGCGCTCAGTCGGAGTCGCACTCCGGGGCGTCGTCGCGGACGTCGAACCCGCCGTCCGTGCGCGCCGGCGTTCTCCGTATCGAGGGGAGGTCGATGTCCTCGGTCGCGATGATGGCGAACCCGACGAACACCGTGAGAAAGCCCGCGACGGCGAGTTTCGGAATCGCCTCGTTCAGCAGGACGCCGCCGCCCACCGTCGCGACGATGGGCACGACGTAGAACGCGAGGTTCGCCTTGATGGCGCCCGTCGCCTCGATGAGGCCGAAGTAGGCGATGTACGCGATGGCGCCCGCGAACACGCTCACGTACGCGAGCGCGACCAGCGCCTCCGCGTTCCACACCACGGCGGCGGGCGACTCGCCCAAGCCGAGGCTGGCGGCGTGGGCCAGCAGCGCGCCGAACGGAAGCCCCCACGCCGTCTGAACGGTGCTCGACAGGTCAGCGTCCGCGCGGCGGATGAGGACGCTTCCGAGCGCGCCCGACGCCGCCCCGCCGAGCAGGATGGCCTTTCCGACCATCCCGCCCGCGAGGAAGTTCGCCGGCGTGGGGTTGACGACGAGTCCGACGCCGACCAGTCCCAGGAGCATCCCGCCCGCACTCCGGACGGAGAGGCGCTCGTCGGTGAGCAACAGCCCCGCGAACACCGGCGTCAGCACCGGGTTGAGGCTGGCGATGATGGAGGCGACGCCGCTGGTGACGTGCTGTTGGCCGACGAACAGCAGGGAGTTCGTGAGGCCGACGGTGACGAACCCCGTGGCCAGCACTCCTGCAATATCGGCGCGGCTCTTCGGGAGCAACTCCCCGGACTCACGGGTGAGCGCCACGTATCCGAGCAGCAGTACCGCCGCGATGTCGAAGCGGTAGGCGACGAACAGGAGCGGCGGGAAGTACTCCAGCCCCGCCTTCGCCGCGACGAACGTCCCCCCGAGGAGGACGCCCGTCGCCGCGAAGAAGGCGAGCGTGCGTCGGGTCGTCACTGGCTACCCAACACCCCCGTGCGCCGGCGGGAGGGCGGTGCCGGCTGTGGATTTCGAATGAATCGCGTCATACCAGAACGGAGGGGTTCCACCCGTATAGTGTCGTTCAGAAACTCTTTCGCAGTCCAGCGGATGCCCACCCCGCGCAACGCTTTCACGGTGCGAAAGCGGTTTTGCCCGCCTCGCCCGAACGGGGGTATGGAATCGGAACTGGAGGAGATAGAGTTCCTCGCGCTCTCGCCCAACCGGGTCGAGGTGCTCCGCCTCCTCGCCGAGGGGCCACACACCCGCTCGGAACTCGCCGCCGCGACGGGGGCGTCGCAGGCGACGCTGGGCCGGATTCTCGGTGACTTCGAGGAGCGCTCGTGGGTCGAACGCTCGGGGAGCGAGCACGTCGCCACGGCAACGGGCCGCCTCGTCTCGGGCGGGTTCGAGGAGCTACTGTCGATTCTCGACACCGAAAAAAAGCTCCGCCCCATCGTACAGTACCTCCCGACGGCGGCGCTGGACTTCGATTTGCGCCACCTCGCTGACGCCACCGTCACGGTGCCCACGCGAACCCGCCCGAACGCGCCGGTCCAGCGCCTCCTCGACTTGGAGGAGCGCGCCGAAACGGTCCGGGCCTACTCGCACGCGTTCAACGAGCAGAGTCTCGCCCTCGTCGCGGAGCGCGCGGCCGCCGGCGAACTGTCGTTCCGGGGCGTCTTCTCGAAGAGCGCCATCGACGCGCTCGCGGCGGACTCCGAACTCTGCCGGCGGTTGGCCTCCCTGCTCGACGCCGAGAACGCGGAGGTGCGCGTCCACGAGGGCGAACTCCCGCTCGCCGGCACCGTCGCGGACGACGTGGTCCATCTGCTGGTCCGCGACGACGACGGCATCCTCCAGGCCGCGCTCGAAACGGACGACGAGGCGGTGTACGAGTGGGCGACGGCGAGCTTTCAGCGACACTGGGAGGCGGCCGAGGAACTGCGGAAGGAAGCGCTCGAACCGTAAGACGGCGCTCGAACAGCGCGCCAAAAGGGGCCGGGGCCGTTACTGCGTCTCGACGGCCGCGTTCGGCGCGTTCCGCTTCACGCTCTCGATGGCGTCGCGGACGTTGCGACGCTCCGCGTACCCCTCGCCGGAGTCCGCCAAGATGTTGCCGTTCCGGTGGCGGAGCCGCCAGCGGAACTCGCCGCCCTTGTCCTCGAATATCTCGAACGCCGCGGGGCCGATGTCGAGCACGTCGGCGTCGGGGAGGTACTCGCGCACCCGCTCGACCGCCTCCTCGGCGCCGCTCTCGTCGCTGTACCCCTCGCCGCTGTCCGCCATTATCTCCCGGTTTCCGGAGCGAAGCCGCCAGCGGAACTCGCCGGCGTTGTCCTCGTACGTCTCGAAGGACAGGTCGTCGAGGCCGCTTTTGATTCCGTCAACCGCGCGGCGGGCGTTCCGCCGCCGGCTGTACCCCTCGCCGGAGTCAGCCAAAATGTTGCCGTTCCGGTGGACGAGCCGCCAGCGCCACTTGCCCTCGTTGTCGCGGTACAACTCGACGCCCGTCGGGTCGAAGCGGAGGTACTCCGCCGCGCCGACGTACTCCTGTAGCCTGTCGAGCGCCCGCCGGGCGTTGCGCTCGGAGGCGTACCCCTCGCCGCTGTCCCCGATGACGTTGCCGTTGCCGTGGCGAAGCCGGAAGCGGAACTCGCCGGCGTTGTCCTCGTACAGCTCGAACGTCGCGTCGCTTTCGACCTCCGCGACGGGTTCGAACTCCTCGCCCTCCTCGGGCAGTGCCTCGGGTTCGACGTGGAGCACCGTCGCGCCGAGCGCGTTGCGCCGGACGCTCTGGAGACCCTTCTGGGCGTTGTGCCGTCGGGTGTACCCCTCGCCGCCGGTGGCGATGATGTTACCGTTCCGGTGGCGGAGCCGCCAGCGGTACTCGCCGCCGTTGTCCTCGTACAGTTCGAAGCGCGCGCTGCTCGTTCGGAGCGATTCGAGCTGTGCCGCCAGGTCCGCCTCGTCGGCCTGCGTGTCCGCGACTTCGCCCCGCAGGCGCTCGACGACGGCCGCGATGTCGTTCTCGTCTGCCTCGGCGTCCGCAATCGCCTCACGGAGCTCCGAGACGACGTCCTGAAGCGACTCCTCCTCGGCCTCGGAGGCCGCGAGCGTCCCGCGGAGCGTCTCGACTTCCGCCGCCAGCGACGTCCGGAGCCGCTCGTTCTCCTCGCGCGAGGCGACGATGGGAATCAGGACGCCCGCCGCGCCGATGAGGAGCAGACCGAGCGCGTACAGGCCGATTATCCGCGGCTCGCCCGTCGCGACGAGCCAGTCGTTCGGGAACACAGTGCTGAACCAGACGATTGCGGCCCCGCACAGCACGAGGCCGAGATACACCAGCGTGTTCGCCCGTCGTCGGAGCGGTAAACGGATGACCGGCCCGGCGAACACCAGCGCCAACCCGGCCGCCGACAGCGCGATGGCCGCCTCGCGGAGGCCGCTCGCGGAGTCGCTGGCGAGAAACGCCAGCAGGCCCGCGACGCCGAGAACGACCCCGACGACGAACACCCAGTACCCGCGCACCTCGTCGCCGGTCGCCGGCCGACCGATGCGGTTCCGATACCACGATTCCAGCGCGCCCTCCTCGGTGTGTTCCGACGCCATATTGTACATTTAAATTCATCATTGAATAGCGACTTATATCTTCGCCCGAATTCGGCGTCGGAAAAAGCTGACACCGGAGTCACCGGATTACGGGAACCGGTACCGCCGCACCGTCCCGGCGTCCGCGCTGGCGGCCCGTTCGTCGCCGGCCGTCGTCGCGAACACGCCCCGCTCGGTGAGCGCGACGCTGTCGTGAGGCGGACCGTCAATCCGCCAGCGCTCGCTGCCGTCGGCGTCGAAGCAGACGAGTCCGCCCGTCCCCGGCGCGGCGACGACGCCGTTCGCCCCGCCGGCGACGCACGTCTGGGCGGGCGAGGAGGCGTCCCCGAGTCGTAGCTGTCCGCGTTGCTCGCCGTCGTCCGCGCCGATGACGTGAAGCCGGTTCGCGGCGTCGGGCACGAACAGCGTGCGCTCGACGAACGCGGGGTCGAACATCCGGCCGATGCCGAGCGGTCGCCGCCACTCCTCCTCCCCGCTCGCACCGTCCAGCGCGATGACGACGGTCTCCGGGTTCGCGTCGTCGTCGGAGACGTCCGCGAGCTGGAATATCATCCGCTCGCCGGCGATGGGGCCCGAGCGGGGCGTTCCGGTCGCTACCCGCCACCGGTGGACGGCCTGCGGGTCGAGTTCCCCGCGCTTCTGGGGGCGCGCGTGGAACCCACACGTCGCCCCGTTCGCGGCGACGTACACCCCACGGTCCACGCCGCCGACCGGATGAACGATTCCCTCGAACGGCTCGTCCGGGCTCGTCCACCACTGGCGCTCCCCCTCGCCGTCGAAACACGCGATGACGCCCTCGCCCGCTGCCAGCACCCGCTCGGCCACGACGACTGGCGGGGCCATCACGGACGGCGTCCCCCCGTTCGGTCCCGGGACGGCGCCCGTCCACTTCCGCGTGCCATCGGAGAGCGCGTGGGCCGTCACCTTCCCCTCGCCGGGCACGAGTATCGACTCGCCGCCGATGCTCGGCGTGAACGTCCCCGACCGGACGGACCGTCGCCAGCGTTCCGCTCCCGTCTCGGCATCGAGCGCGAGGAGGTCGGTGCCGTCGCTGAGGAACACCTGATTGTCGACGACGAGCAGTTCGCCGGGGTTCCGGACCGGCGTCTCCCACTCGTCGGTCGGCGCGCTGTCCGGCAGCGTCACGCTCGGGTTCGCGTTCCGGTTGTTCGTCCCGAACGTCGTTCGGGGCCAACTCGCGGCTCCGTCGGGTGTCGACGACACCGGCGTCGCGGTGTCGCCGTTCCCGAGCGCCGAACAACCGGCGAGCATCGTCGTCCCGAGCGCGCCGAGGAGGGCACGGCGGCGCATACCCACCCTACTCCCTGCCCGTTCTTAGTTCGTACTATCGCGTTTTCACTCTCAAACGGTGCGCCGTATGCCAAATTCGACCGCGAACGCTACGCAAACGTGCTCAACACGACGAACAGCGTGCCGAGCGCCACGACGGTCGTGAGAAAGACGTTCAGCGAGGCGAAGCGCTCGTCCCCGCCCAACTCGCTGGCGTAGATGTACGTCGAGACGGCGGTTGGCATCGCCGTCATCACGACGCCGGCGGCTATCGTCGTCTCGCTCGCGCCGAGCGCGAGGAACGCGCCGAACGCGAGCAGCGGCATCACGACGGTTTTCAGCGCCACGACGGCGCTCACGGCGAGCGCGTCGACGGCCTCGACGTCGAGGATGAGCGAGGACCCGACGCCGAGCAACGCGATGGGGAGCGCGAGCGTCGAGACGGCGTCGAGCGTCCACGCCGCCGCGTTCGGGATGCCGACGCCGAACTGCGCGAACAGCAGGCCCACCACCAGCGACAGCAAAATCGGGTTCGTCGCCACCTCCCGCGCCTGGTTTCGCATCGTCGTGTCCAGATGCCCGCCGGAGACGAGAATCAGCACGGTCATCGTCGTCTGCGTGAGCGCGCCGACGCCGAGCAACACGCCCGCCTTCCCGGCCACCAGGCTCGCCCCGCCGAAGGACATGACCACGATAGGGACGCCGAGGTAGCCGTAGTTCGCGTGGTAGGACTGGACGATAGCAACCGGCCGTGTACCGGGGTCGGTCACGACGCGGTGGACCAGCCAGCCGAGGCCCATGGCGCCGAACATCGCTATCCACAGTCCGCCGAGCAGCGGGACCGAGACGATTTCACCGAGCGAGACGCTGTACGTCGAGGTGAACACCACCGCCGGGAGCGCGACGTAGAATGCCACCTGGTTCAGCCGGTCGCGTCTGTGGGGCGTCAACACGCCGACGGAGCGCGCGCCGACGCCGACGCCGAGCAGGAGGAGCATCGTACCCAGCCGCAGGACCAACTCCATCAACGCCGGCTACGACGGGGGTGCTCTTGTGCCCGACGGTTCCCACCTTGCCCCCAACGTTAACGCGGCCCCCTCCGAATCGGGGTGTATGGCAGCCATCGAAGCGTCCGGGCTCACCAAAACCTACGGCGACGTGCGCGCCGTCGACGGCCTCTCGCTCTCCGTCGAGCGCGGCGAGTTGTTCGGGTTTTTGGGCCCGAACGGCGCCGGAAAGACGACGACAATCGAACTCCTCACCGGACAGACCCGCCCCGATGACGGCCGCGCCGAGGTGCTGGGCGCCGACCCCGCCGCGGACCCCCTCGGCGTGCGCGAGCGGGTCGGCATCCTCCCGGAGCGACACGCGCCGCCGAGCTATCTCACGCCCCGCGAGTTCTTCGAGTTCGTCGCCCGCGTCCGGGACCTCGACGACGACGCCGTCGCTGAACGGGCCGCGGAGTGGGCCGAGCGACTCGGGTTCGCCTCGAAACTCGACACGCTCGCCGCCGACCTCTCGCGGGGCCAACAGCAGAAGGTAATGGTGACTCAGTCCTTCCTCCACGACCCGGAAGCGGTGTTCATCGACGAACCGCTCGCGAACCTCGACCCGCTGGTTCAGGAGCGCGTGAAGCGCGCGCTGGCCGAGCACACCGAGGCGGGGAACGCCGCCCTGCTCTCGACACACAACATCGAGGTGGCCGCCGAACTCTGCGATAGGGTCGGCATCGTCACGGACGGCGAGATGGTGACGACGCGGCAGATGGACGGCGCCGGGGCGGAATCGCTGATGGACACCTTCCTCGAAGCCGTGGGCGAGGACGCCCGTGACACGCCGCGATGAGGGCGCTGCTCTCCTGGCTGGCCCGCGAGGAGTTCCGCCTCCACGCCGACCTGTTTGGTAGCCGCCGGTTCGCGCCGTTCCCCCTGCTGGTCGCGGCGCTCGCGGCGAGCGCCGTCTGGGCGCTCGACGCCGCCGGCACCGCCCCCGGTGAGATGGTGACCGGCGTCCACCTGCTCGTGTTCGGCTTCGGCCTCTACACGGGGACAGCCGGACTCGTCGGTGCCGACCTCATCGAGCGCGTTCTGGGCGAGCGCGCTCTGCTGCTCTCGGCGTCGGCGTACCTCCCGGTCTCGAAGCGCCGCCTGCTCGGCGCGTTCCTCCTGAAGGACGCCGCCTACTACGCCGTCCTGTTCTTGCTCCCGCTAGGTGTTGGTTTCGCGCCCCTCGTTTTCACGGGGGCGTTCGCGCCCCTCGACCTTCTCATCCTCTGGTTCTCCCTGCTGCTCCTCTTCGCCGCCGGGATGGCCATCACGTTCGCGTTCATCGCCGTCCGGACGCGCGCGGTGCCGCGGTCCGCGCTCGCCGCCGTCGCCGTCGGCGCGCTCGCGGCGGGGTGGTGGACGGAAATGCTCGCACCTGTGTGGGACGCGTTCGTCGCCTTCGACGACCCGCTCGCGCCGGCGAGCCTCGCGGTTCTCCTCGGCGTGCCCCTGCTGGGAATCGCGTCACTCGCCGTCTACGACCCGACGCACCGCCGGGCGGCCCGGACCCGGACGGCGGCGTTCGGGCGCTGGCGTCGCCGCCTCCCCGACGAGCAGGGGTTGCTCACCCGGACGCTCCTCGATTTGGGCCGCTCGTCGGGCGGGTTCGCCAAGCCCGTCGTCTCGGCGGCGCTCCTGCTCCTCCTTACTGTCTTCCTCGAATCCGTCGCCGCGAGCGTCGTCGGCGTCGCGCCCGCGCCGGGGCTATTTTATGGGTCGGTGCTCGGCCTGAGCGCCTTCACCACGTACAGTTGGCTCACGCAGTTCGACGACATCGCGGAGTACCGGCCCTTTCCCATCACCGTCGCGGCGGTGTTCCGCGCGAAGCGGGTGGCCTTCCTCCTCGTCGGGATTCCACCTGCCGTCCTCGCCTACGCTGTCGCGCTCGCGTATGCTAGCACGACCCCGCTGGACGCGCTGTTGGGCCTGCTCGTGTTGCTCTCGCTGTCGGCGTACTTCTTCGGGCTCACGGTGTATCTCGCGGGTCTGGACCCGAACGCCTTCCTCTTCGATACGGTCCGGTTCGCCGCGTTCACTGTCGGCGTCGCCGTCCCCGTCGTGCCGGCGCTGCTGGTCGGCTTCGCGGCCGGCGAGGGCGACCTTCCCCTCTGGCTCGTCGCCGCCGTCGCCGTCTGTGCGCCCGTTCTGGGCCTTCTCGGCGTCGCGCTCGCGCGCCGGGCGGGCGAGAAGTGGGCGGACGCGGTCTAAATTGACTCGCCGGCCGCCTCCCGGCGTGCCACGTACACCACCGTCGCGAGCGTTATCACGAGCATAAGGGACGGTCCGATTTCGGCGGGGTCGTCGACGGCGCCGAGGCCGTTCGAGGGTATCGCGCGCAGCGTCTCCCAGCCGAGCGACGCCCAGACGATGGTCAGAGGGTGAGCGAGACCGTGCCGCTGTACGTCCGGAGGAACCGCCGGAGGGCCATACTGTGGTGTTTTCCCGCCGGGAAGGAAAGGATTCGCCGCTCGGACAGTTTTATAACCAAGTAGTATTACCTAGTTGTGTATGCCAACGCAACTGGAGCGCGCCCGGGACGGCGAGGTTACGCCGGCGATGGAGCGTATCGCCGGGCGGGAGGGCGCGGATGTTTCCCCCGAGTTCGTCCGCGAGCGCGTCGCCGCGGGCGAGGCGGTGATTCCGGCGAACCACGGCCACGAGCGACTCGACCCGATGGCCATTGGCGAGGCGTTCTCGACGAAAGTCAACGCCAACATCGGCAACAGCGACGACGCTGGCGACCCCGAGTCGGAACTGGAGAAACTCCACGCGGCGGTCCACTACGGCGCCGACACCGTGATGGACCTCTCGACGGGCGAGAATCTCGATGCCGTGCGGGAGGCGAACGTCGAACACTCGCCGGTGCCCGTCGGCACGGTGCCTATCTACGGGGCGCTCAAGCGCGCCGGCGACCCCGAGGAGTTGACGGCCGACCTGTTGTGCGATATCATCGAAAAACAGGCCGAACAGGGCGTCGATTACATGACGATTCACGCGGGCGTCCTGCTGGAACACCTCCCGCTCACCGACGGTCGGAAGACGGGCATCGTCTCGCGTGGCGGCTCCATCCTCGCGCGCTGGATGGAGACACACGGCGCGCAGAACCCGCTCTACACCGAGTTCGACCGGATATGCGACATCCTCCGCGCACACGATGTGACGATTAGTCTTGGCGACGGCCTCCGGCCCGGCTGTCTGGCGGACGCCGGCGACGACGCGCAGTTTGCCGAACTCGACACGCTGGGCGAACTCACCGCGCGGGCCCAAGCACACGGCGTTCAGGTGATGGTAGAGGGCCCCGGCCACGTCCCGATGGACGACATCGAATCCCAGGTCGAACGCCAGAAGGAGGTGTGCGACGGCGCTCCGTTCTACGTCCTCGGACCGCTCGTCACCGACGTGGCACCAGGCTATGACCACATCACGAGCGCCATCGGCGCGACGGAGGCCGCCCGCGCCGGCGCCGCGATGCTGTGTTATGTCACGCCCAAGGAACACCTGGGACTGCCCGATGCCGAAGACGTGCGCGAGGGACTGGCGGCGTACCGCATCGCGGCCCACGCCGCCGACGTGGCGACGGGCGAATCGGGCGCCCGGGACTGGGACGACGCGCTCTCGGAGGCGCGCTACGCCTTCGACTGGAACCAGCAGTTCGAACTGGCGCTGGACCCGGCCCGCGCGGAGGAGTACCACGACCAGACGTTGCCCGGTGACAACTACAAGGACGCGCAGTTCTGCTCGATGTGCGGCGCGGAGTTCTGCTCGATGCGCATCGACCGGGAAGCCCGCGACGGTGAGGGTGAGAGCGAGGGGATGGAACGCATTGCCGACGAGACGGACCTCGAATCCTCGTCCGCAGCGGCGGTGAACCGCCCGCCGACCGGGACCCACGACCCCGAGTGGGACGGCTCCTCGTCGGCGTCGGAGGCGGAGTCAGGAGAAGCGGCCGACGACTGATTATAGTTCCCGGACGACGGGCGTCTCGCAGGCGCCACACAGTAGCGCGTCGCCGCCCTTGTACGTCCCCGGCGAGAGGTCGCCGTCGCCACACTGCGGGCACTCCTCGCCGTCGAGCAGTCGGATGGGGCTGTCGCGTTCGTCCATCACCGGCCTCTCAACGTGCCGGCATATATGTCTGGTGGCTGTTCGTTTCCACAGGGGAGAAATGACCGGAACGGATTTTCCCGTCCGCCTAGTATTAGGGCCGATGACTGCGCCACCCGACGCCGCCGACGCTCGCGGCGTGTCCCGACGGGCGTTCCTGAAGTCCGCCGTCGCAATCGGGGGGTCCGCGGCGCTCGCGGCCTGTCTCGACCGGGAGTCGGTCGACGTGCCCCGCGGCCCGGAGGCCCCCGGCGCGGCCGGCTATCCGGCGCGCCAGCACGCGTGGAACGACGTCCTCGCCCGCGACGACGCGGGGAACGCCGTCCAACCGCGCCACCACGTGCTCCTCCTGCTCGATTACGGCCCCGACGGCGAACCCACGGACGCCGACCGCACGGAGATGGAGGAGGCGTTCCGCTCGCTCGAACGGGCCTACGAGCGCTCCCACGAGGGACTCCTGCTCACCGCCTCGTACGCGCCGGCGTACTTCGAGCGCTTCGGGGACTCACTCCCCTCGTCGGTCGACGTGCCCGACCCGGAGGCGCTCGCGCCGTTCGAGGACCCCGACCTCGACACGCCCGACGCGCTCGTTCACCTCGCCAGCGACCACGCGAAAGTCGTGCTCGGCGCCGAGGAGGCGCTCCGCGGCGAGACGGACGAACGAAACGGCGTCTCGGTGCGTGCGCTCCCGGACGCCCTCTCCGTCTCGGAGCGCCGGACCGGGTTCGTCGGCGCGGGACTCCCCGCCGACAACCAGGACGTGATCGGGGTGCCGGACTCCGAACCGGTGCCCGAGGACTCGCCGCTGTACATGGGGTTCAAATCCGGTTTCGAGGGGAACCAGGCGAGCGAGGACCGCGTGACAATCGGTGAGGGGCCGTTTGCCCCCGGCACGACGGTCCACCTCTCGAAAATTCGGCTCAACCTCACGCAGTGGTACGAACAGGACGACCGCTACCAGCGCGAGGCCAAGATGTTCTGCCCCCACCACGCGAAAAACGATACCGTCGAGGGCGTCGGAGAGAACCTCGGGACGGACACGGGGATGGACGACTGCGAGGCCCCCGAGGAGAGCGCCCGGAACGACGGCGTCGTCGGCCACTCCCAGAAGATGGCGGCCGTCAGGGAGGACGACGGGCCACTCATCCTGCGCCGCGACTTCGACTCCACGGACGACGGCGAGGCGGGGCTTCACTTCCTCTCCTTACAGTCGTCGGTGAGCGCATTCGTCGAGACGAGGGAGGCGATGAACGGGAGTGATATCTCCGAGGACTCGGCGGTCGGACAGCGGACGAACAACGGAATCCTCCAGTACATGAACGTCAAACGACGCGGCAACTACCTGATGCCACCGCGCTCGCTGCGCGCACTCCCCCCGGCAGCGCCGGGTGAGAACTGATGCGGCGACGACGATTCCTGTCGGGGGTCGGCGCGGCGAGTGTGGGTGGTCTGGCCGGCTGTCTCGGCTTCGAGTTACAGTCCGGCGACTCGGTGCGCGGCGAACCCGACATGGTCGAGGACCGGCCCGACGCCGCCTACATGCCGACCCACGTCGAGGGGATGGCGGTGGCCGGGACGCAGTCCTCGGGCGCGTACGACTGCGCGCTCACCTACACCTACCCCCACCGCTTCTGGCAGGTCACGGGCACGCACACCTCGATGACCGAAGTCACCGAGGGGGACACCGTCCACCTGATGCCCGTCGTCTGGCACCGCGAGACGGGCATCGTGCCTCCGGACGTGAATCCCGGGTTCGAGGTGAGCCTTGAGGGCGGGTCCGTCGTCTCCCGTTCGCCGTGGTCGATGCTCTCCCAGCGGATGGGCTTTCACTTCGGGGACAACGTCGTCCTCCCTGGCGAGAACACCTATGATGTGACGGTGTCGGTGGGCGAGCCATCAGCGATGCGGACCGGGTCGCTCGCTGACGCCGGGCCCGCCGAGTTCGAGTTCGAATTTACGTTCCCCCGGAGCGAGTTGGAGACGGTGTCCTACCGCGATATCCCCGCCGACGAGGAGGGGACGCGGGGCGCCGTCGACCCGATGAACATGGAGATGGTCCCGACGACCCAACTCGTCGAACCCGACGCGCTCCCCGGCACGGTGCGGGGGACGGCCAAATCCGGCGACGCGACGCTCGCGGTGACGACGCTCGACGACGCGACGCCCTTCGGCGGCGACGAGTCGGAGACGTATCTCGCCGTCTCCGCCCGGACGCCGTACAACCGCTACCCGCTCCCGATGATGTCGCTCTCGGGGACCCTCGTTCGCGGCGGCGAGACGGTGTTCGATGACTCCCTTACCACGGCGCTCGACGCCGACCTGGGCACCCACTACGGCGCCCCCGTCCCCGGCGTCGAGTCCGGCGACGAGCTCACTCTCTCTGTGGATGCGCCGCCGCAGGTCGCCCGCCACGAGGGGTACGAGACGGCGTTTCTCTCGATGCCCGCGGCGACGCTCACGCTCTGAGCGGTCCCCGGCGACGAGCGGTGAATCCGCTCGCCGCGGTGCCATCCCGCGCCACCGAAGGCGTTGGGGCGTCCGAACGGACGGACAGACTTTTCTCCCGCTTCGCCGTCAACGACCCGTACGGGTATCGGGTCATGAGCGTTCTCACCGAGGTCGCCCTGCTCTGTGCGGGACTCGGCATGCTGGTCGTCGGGAGCGACCGGACCGTTTCGGCGGCGTCGTCGCTCGCGCACGCCGTCGGCGTCCCGTCCCTTTTCATCGGCGGCACGGTGGTCGCTGTCGGCTCCTCGATTCCGGAGATAGCGACCTCGGTGTACGCCGCGGCGTACGACGTCGACGGCCTCGTCGTCGGTCACATCGTCGGCTCCGCGACGGCGCAAATCACGCTCGGCATCGGCGTCATCGCGCTGGTCGCCCCGCTCACGATTCCCCGCGCGAAGACCCGGACGTACGGCGGCGGAATGGTGTTCGCGATGGCCGTGATGTTGCTCGCCGTCCGGTCGGGGTCCGTCACGCGCGTCGAGGGCGTGGTGATGGTCGCCGCCTACGTCCTGTTCATCTCGTGGTGCTTCGACGAGGCGGACTACGATGCGGCCCCCGTCTCCTCCGACTCCCGGGAGTCGTCCGCGTGGTCCATCGCCGTCGCCGTCGTCGGACTGGCGCTGGTCGCGCTCGGCGGGCATCTCCTCGTGACGAACGCGCGGGCGCTGGCCACCGAAATCGCCGTCTCACAGCACTTCCTCGGGCTCGTCACGGGGCTCGGGACGACGGCGCCCGAAGTCGTCATCGCCGCGTTCGCCATCAGCCGCGGCGAGGGCGACATCGCCGTCGGAACGCTCCTGGGGTCGAACATCACCGACCCGCTGTTCTCGCTCGGTGCGGGCGCGGCCGTCGGGGGCGTCGCCGTCGCGGACACGCGGACGGCCGTGCTCGCTACGGCGTACATGCTGCTCGTATCGCTCGGCGTCGTCGCGTTGCTGTACCGCCGCGAGCGACTCACCCGGCGGCACGCGGTGCCGTGTCTGCTGTTGTACGCGCCGATTCTGGCTCTCTGAGCGGTCGCGCGACCGAGCGCTACGCCAGCCGGATGCCCGGCCGCCCCGGTTCGGTGCGCGCGGCGAGTTCCTCGTCGGCGTCCTCGGCCCGCGTCACCGTCACGTCGACGCCGAACTCGCTCTCCAGGAGCCACGCCGCCCGCCTGAGCGCCGCGGCCTCGAGGTCGGGCGAGAGGACGGGGTGGAGCTCGCGGGCGCGCTCGACGAGCGAGGCGAGGAACTCCCCGCCAGCCTCGGCGTCGAAGTCGGCGTCGCTCACCACGGCCTCCCGGACGTTCCCCGGGTCGGCCCACCGGGCGCGCTCGTGGGCCCGGTACTTCCACTCGGGCGCGACGGCGAGGATGACCGTCTCGGGGTCGAAGTCGACGGCGTCCACGAGTTCGCGCACGTCCGTGCGGGTGCGCTCGACGAGGCGGGCCTCCGTCTCGTGGTTGTCGGGGAGCGCGACGGCTTCGGGCCACTCGGAGACGGCGAGCAGGCCGTCCTCCGGCGATTTCAAGTCGAGCCAGAGCTCCTCGCAGAGATGCGGCGCGACGGGCGCGAGCAGTTTCGTGACGGCCGTTAGCCCCCGCGTGTACACGCCGACGTTCGGCGTCGTGTACTCGGCGTAGCGGCCGAGGAGGCGGACGAGTTCCTCGACGGCCTGTATCGCCCGGTTACACCGGAGTTCCTCGTAAGCGTTCGTCGCGCGCTCGATGGTGGCGTCCACGCGCCTGCTCACGTAGTCATCAACGGGGCGACGCTCCGGGCGCTCCCCCTCGGGCGGGCGCTCGTACTCGTGAACGAGTCGATAAACGCGCTCGGTGAAGCGGTACGCCTCGCCGGACTCCTGGTCGCGCCACTCCACGTCGTTCTCCGGGTTCGCGGCGCTCAAGATGGCCAGTCGGGCGGTGTCGGCGCCGTAGCGCGTCGGGGAGACGACGTTCTCCGCGCGCTGGCTCATCTGCTCGCCGTCGTACAGCACCATCCCCTGCGTGAGCAGGTCCCCGATGGGCTCCCGGCAGTCGAGCAGTCCGAGGTCCGTGAGCGCGCGGGCGAAAAAGCGCACGTAGAGGAGGTGTAAGACGGCGTGTTCGGTGCCGCCGACGTACCGGTCGACGGGGAGGAACTCGTTCGCCTTCGCGGCGTCGAAGGGCCGCGTCTCGTCGTCCGGCGAGAGGAAGCGCAGGAAGTACCACGAGGAGTCCACGAACGTGTCCATCGTGTCCGTCTCCCGCTCGGCGGGGCCGCCACACTCCGGACAGGTCGTCTCCACCCACTCCGTCGCGGACTCCAAGGGATTCCCCCGGACGTGTTCGTAGTCGGGCAGTTCGACGGGGAGTTCCTCGTCGGGCACCGGCACCGTCCCGCACTCATCGCAGTGGACGAGCGGGATGGGCGTCCCCCAGTAGCGCTGTCGGGACACCAGCCAGTCCCGGAGGCGGTAGGCCACCTCGGGTTCGACGGCTTCGACTTCGCTCACGATGCGCTCGCGCGCGGTTTCGCTGTCGAGGCCGCTGTACTCCCCCGAGTTCAGGAGCTCGCCCGCGCCGGTGTGGGGCGCGGACTCCTCGTCCTCGCCGCCGATGACCGACCGAACCGGGAGGCCCTGTTCGGTCGCGAACTCGTGGTCCCGGCGGTTGTGGCCGGGGACGCCCATCAGCGCGCCCGTTCCCACGTCCCCGAGGACGTACTCCGCGACGTACACGGGGAGTTCCTCGCCCGTGATGGGATGTGTCGCGCGGAACCCGGTGTCGACGCCGGACTTGTTCGTGTCGCCCGCCTCGCGCTCGATGGCCGCGACGTACGCTTCGACGTCCTCCTCGGCCTCGGCCGCGCGCTGGGCGAGCGGATGGGAGGGCGCGAGCGCGAGAAACGTCGCGCCGAACAGGGTTTCGGGGCGCTTCGTGAACGCCTCTATCTCCTGGCCCGCACAGTCGAAGGAAACCGCCGCGCCCTCCTGTCTGCCGATCCAATTCCGTTGTTGTTCGACGACGGCGTCGGGCCAGTCGTCGAGTTCATCGAGTCCGCCGAGCAGTTCCTCGGCGTACTCCGTGATGGTGAAGAAGTACTGGTCGGTGACTCTCGTTTCGACGTCCGTCTCGCACCGCCAGCAGGCCCCCGCATCGACCTGCTCGTCGGCCAGCACGGTCTCACAGGACGGACACCAGTTCACCTCCGCGCCGCGGTGTTCGACCAACCCCGCCTCGCGGAGGCGCTTGAACAGCCACTGGTTCCAGCGGTAGTAGTCGGGTTCGCAGGTGGCGAGTTCGGCGCGCCAGTCGAAGCCGAGCCCCAGCTCGTCCATCTCCTCGCGCATCTCCTCGATACACGCCCGCGTCCACGTCTCGGGCGTCGTCACGCGGCGCTCGGCGGCGTTCTCCGCGGGGAGGCCGAACGCGTCCCACCCCATCGGATGGAACACGTCGTCGCCGCACATCCTGCGATACCGCGCGTAGGCGTCGCTCGCGGTGTACGTGCGGATATGGCCCATGTGGAGGTCCCCGGAGGTGTACGGGAACATCCCCAACACGTAGGTGGGGTCCGTCGCGTCCTCGTCCACCTCGAACACCCCTTCCTGTCGCCAGCGGTGCTGCCAGAACGACTCGACGGCCCCGTGGTCGTAGGATTGTGTCACGGTTTCACACCCAGTTGTTGAATTGAGGGGTCCGACCGGCCAAAAGCGTTCGCGTTCCGCTCAGAGGGCCGCCGTCGTCGTGAGTTCCTCCAGGAGGAGCAAAAGGTTGTACGCGACGGTGACGAGCAGGCCAACGGCGAAGAACGCGAACGCGGCGTTCGCGGTCCCGTTCGCCGCGAGAAAGGCCTGGACGATACATATCGTCCCGCCCGTGGAGACGATGTGTATCATCGAGGCGACGAGCGAGGAGGGCGACTCCGCCGCCGCCTCCTCAGCGATGCCGCGGAACGTGAGCACCGCGAGCAGGCCGAACCCCCCGAGCGCGCCCGCGACGTACGCCAGTACGCGCCCGAACCCGGGCACGCCGAACGCGTCGATGAGCAGCGCGCCCGCGCCCCAGATACACAGCGTGTAGCCGTACGCTTCCGACTCCGAGACGAGGTTCGACTCCAGGCGGGTTCGAAACTCCATCGGTGTCCGGCGACGGCGCGACGCACAAAAATACTTTCTCGCGGACTCCCTTTCTACGGCCCCAGATACCCCCACGCCTGTAGCTTGTCGCCCTCCCCGCCCATCCAGCGCTCACCGATGTCGTCGCGGTAGTACATGTTCGGCATCGCGATGTCGTCGACGCGCGCGTAACACTGCGCTCTGGCCTCGCGCATCGTCTCGCCCTTCCCCGTGACGACGAGGGGCATCCCGTTCTCGCCCGCCGAGCGCCACTGCCCATCAATCTTCTTCGCGTCCTCCAGGTGAATTCCCTCCCGGCTCTCCGATTGAAACACCACCGCCGCGTTCCGGGAGTTCTCGTCGTACGTCTTCTCGTCGTCGAAGGGGAAGGGGGGAAGGACGATGCGGACGCCGACCTGGTAGCCGTTATGGACCGCTAACTCGGGGTCGTTCCCGTGCGCGAGGTCGTAGAAGAACTCGCCCGTCGCGGACTCGAAGGACTCCTCCTGGAGCGCGATGGTCGGGTAGCCAAAGCGCGGCGTGAACTCCAGCGGGTAGATGCCGTTCCCGTTCACGATACAGTTCACGTCGATGCTTCCAACATACCCCTCCTCGGCCAGCCACCCCTCCAGTTTCCCGAGCGTCTCCCGGAACAGTTTGTTCCGCCCGGCCCAGAACATCGAGGTGCCCATCTCGCCGGTCTGGGGGCCGATGTTCCCCGGGAACAGCTTCTTGTGCTCGAAGTTGAAGTTGACCTGGTCGATGAACTCGTTCCCGTCGAAGAACCCACAGACTGCGACCTCGACGCCCTCGACCTTGCGTTGTAACTGGAACCCTTTCATCCGGTGACCCCACGCCTTCTCGTAGGCCGACAGTACGTCGACCACGTCGCTGCCGTCGTCCTCGTTGCCGACGTACAGAAGCCGCTTGACGTTCTGGACTTCCCCGAGCGGCTTGATGACGTACGGGGCGGGGTTCTCCCGGACGTGCTGAATGCCGGCGTCGAACTCGCGGAAGATGTGGTGTTCGACGGTGTTCACGCCGTGCTCTTCGAGTATCTCCATCGCGTAGCCGCGGTCCGCTTCTAACGTGTCGGTGTTCGGGGTCCCGCCGACGACGGCTTTCCCCCGCTCGCGGAGCTCCTGTGCGAGTTCGCCAGTTCCGACGTCGGACCCGACCCAGATGTCGTCGAAGACGATGACGTCGGCCCACTCGACTTCCGCCTCCCAGTCGTCGGTTTTCGGGACGAACCCGTCACCGATTTCCCGGTCCGATTCGGCCTCGATGTAGTATTTCACGTCGTGGCCCTCGCGGTGGACCTGCCACGCGAGGTCCGTGATGAGCGCGGCGTCCGCGGACACGAAGAGGAATCGTTTGCTCATACGATACGCCCGTCGCCGGACGGGTTAAAGACACCCGCCGGAGCGCACACCGGACAGCCGGCGTCTTTGATTTCGGGCCCGGCGTGCGACCGTCCCGTTTTTGCCGCCGCCGTTTCTACGCCCGGTATGCGCGTCCTCGTCGTCGGCGCCGACCGGGTGGACGCCGGCAAGACCACGTTCTCGACCGGTCTGATCGAACGCCTCGACGCCGTCGGGTTCAAACCCCGCGCCGGCAACGACTACTGGTTCGACCACGACGACTACCGCGACGCCGTCGGTGACGGACGGCTGTACGGCAAGGACGCCCGTCGGCTCGCGGCGGCGAGCGCGGGCGAACGGACGCCCGAGTCGATAAACCCGATTCACCGCCTCTGGCGGCCGGCCCCCGACGGCGACGACGGCATCGTCGGGCGCGCGGACCGCCGGTTCGTCCTCGATAGGGTCGAAGGGGAGTTCGTCGTCAACGCGCACGCCGAGGTGCCGGCGAGCGCCCGCGAGACGCTGCCCCTTGAGGACGCCGTCCGCGTGGAGACGCTCTCGGAGTTGAACGAGGCGATGTGGGCGCGTCACCGGCCCGCGCTGGACGAACTCGCTGAGCGCGTCGAGTCGGCCGACCCCGCCGTCGTGGAGTCCTACGGCGACGTGGCCCGCCCGCTCGCGGCGTTCGAACCGGATGTGACTGTGGCCGTCGAACCGGCGCGGGCGCGGGTGTACGACGGCGAGCGCTACGTGACCGCCTGCGAGGCGACCGGCGGGTCCGTACGGGGGCAGTTAGAGGAGCGCGTCGACGACGTGCTCGGCTACCTGGACCCGCTGGCGACGGTCGAACTGCCGGCGCTCGGGTCGAGCGCGAGAACGGACCCGAAGGCGGTGGCGGGCGCGTACCGAGAGGCGTACGACGCCGTCGTCGACGCGGCGCAGGATTAGGCGTCCTCGACGTCGTGCTCGGAGTTCAGGTCGATGTTCCCGATGACGTCGTGGTTCGGGGCGTCCTCCGGGATGTTGTCCGCCTCGAACGCCTCGGCGTGCTCTCCGATGCCCTCTACGTCCTCCAGTTTCTCGGCCAGCACCGCGGCCACCTCGTCACCGGGAAGGTACGCGCTCCGAACCAGCCCGTCGAGTTCCGCCCGGAGGCTCTCCTGGTCCTCGATGTTGTGCTCGTAGTCACCGAGCTCCGTGAGGATCGCGTCGAGTTCGCCTCGCACCTCATTCTCCGGGTAGCCGGCCTGAACCGCGGCCTGGACCGTCGTCCGCACGTCGTTCATATACGTCTCGAAGTCCACCTCGGGGTCGTCGCCGTCGTCGCTCATGGGTGACGTACCGCTTCGAGACTCAAAGCGCTCACGCCTCCTCGATGGCGTGCTCCGAGACGGGGACGCCCTTCGCGGCGAGATGTGTCACCTGCCGGCGAGCGAACTCCTCCTCGCGGGTGCCCCGCGTGGCGAGCACGTACATCCGCGCGTCGCCGCCGGGCCGCATCGTCCGCCCGGCGCGCTGGGAGCCCTGTCGGCGCGACCCGCCGAGCCCGGACGCGACGATGGCCAGTTCGGCCTCGGGCAGGTCGATGCCCTCGTCCCCGACGCGGGAGACGACGAGCGTTTCCTCCTCGCCGCGGCGGAACGCCTCGAAGTGGCGGGCGCGTTCGGCGTGTGGCATCTCGCCGCTGATGAAGGGCGCGTCGAGTTTCTCGGCTAAGCGCTCGCCCTGGGCCAAGTACTCCACGAACACGAGCGCCTTCCCCGACTCGGCGTCGAGGAGCCGCTCGACCTCCTCGTCCTTTTGGGGGTTCGTCGCCGCGAGCTGGCGCTTCTCGACGCCGACGGCGGCGGCGTACTCCTCGTTCTCCACTCGCTCGTCCCACGGCACGAATCGGAGTTCGACCTCCGGTTGCTGGACGTAGCCCGCGTCGAACAGCGCGTCCCAGTCGGTGCCGATGGGCGGGCCGATGAGCGAGTAAATCTCCTTCTCGTTGCCGTCCTCCCGCACCGGCGTCGCCGTCAGCCCGAGGCGGTGTTTCCCCTGGATGCTGGCCGTGCGCTGGAAGACGGGCGCCGGGATGTGCTGGGCCTCGTCGAACACCACCAACCCCCAGCGCCGGTCGTCGAACAGGTGCCGGTGGCGGTCCATCCCCACCGTCTGATAGGTGCCTATCGTCACGGGCCGCACGTTCTTCTCGCCGCCGTGGTAGAGGCCTATCTGCTCGGCGTCGAGGGTCGTCTGGGCGAGCAGTTCCTCGCGCCACTGGGTCGCGAGCTGTCGCCCTGGGACGAGAATCAGCGTCTCGCCGCCGACTGCCGCGAGCGCACCCATCGCGGCCACTGTCTTGCCGCTCCCCGGCGGCCCGACCATCACCCCGGACTGGCGCTCGGTGAACTCCTCGACCCACGTCCGCTGGTACTCGCGGAGGGGGAGTTTCAGCTCGATGTCGAGTTCGTCGCCCGCTTCGAGTTCGCGCTCGTCCTGAACGGGGTAGCCGGCGTCGTAGAGGGTCCGCTTGAGCGTCGCGACCTCCTCCTCGTTCACCCACGCCTCCGTCTCCGATATCTTCGCGCGCAACACGTGGTCGTCGAGTTTCTGCTCCGCGACGTTGCCCATCAACTCCGCGCTGGCCGCGACGAGCACGTCGTAGCCGTCATCGTGGGTCTCCAGTTTGAACTGCCGCGCGCGCTGCCACTGATCGGTGAGCCAACTCTCCAGGCCCTCGTCGCGCGCGGGGAGGACGGTCCACACCGCCGAGAGGAAGGCCTCAAGCGAGTCGAACGGCGCGGCCCACACGTCCTCGGCCCGGAACTCGTAGCGATAGCCACCCTCGCCGTTCACGTCCTCCAAGCGCGCGACCTGTGAGAGGCGCGCCCGCGTCGCCTGCGTCGGCTGGTCGACCACCACCGATTTCCGCCCCGGGAAGGAGACGACCCGCTCTCTGGCCTGTTGGGTCGCCCAGTCCGTCGGGTAGAACACGGGCGTCCCGCTCACGTCCCGGCGTCCGATTTCGTTCGCCGCGGCGAGTTGCGTTAATCCCTCGTCGGCCGCGGCCTGCGATACGTCGAGCGCGTCCGCGACGGCGCGGGCCGTCACCACCGGTTCGCCGGCCGCCTCGATGGCGTCGTGAAACGCCGCGAGCGTCAACTCCGTCACATCCTGATTACTCCCCGCGTCGGCATACGGATTGCGTTCGCAGCGCCTCCGGGGTTCCCCGCGACGCTCGGCGGACGGCGAATATAAGGCACCGGCGGGTGAACGAATCAGGTATGACCGTTATGGCCCTGCTCAGCGTCGCCCCCGTGCGCGAGGGAAGCATGAAGGAGGACGTGGCCGCCGCCGTGGCCGCCCTCGACGACTACGACGTGACGTACGAAACCGGACCGATGGGGACGACCATCGAATCCGACGACGTGGACGAACTGCTCGCCGCGGTGGGCGCCGCCCACAAAACCGTCGAGGCAGACCGCGTGAGCACGTCCCTGAAGATAGACGACCAGCGGACCGAGGACGCGCTCTCCGCCGAGGAGAAAGTCGAAGCCGTCGAGGGGGTCCTCGGCCGCCCGGCGCGCAGCGAGGACGCCTGACCGGCGAGGCCACACGGCGCCGCGCACACGAAGGGTGACGCCGCGCCGTCCGGATTCGAAACTGACTGGCACCGATAGAACTACTTGTGACACTCGCTAACAAACGTCAACACACCGATGCAGGACCAGCGCTTCCTCGAATCCGAGTGGGACTACTGCGTCGTCCTCGACGCCTGCCGGTACGACGTTTTCAGCGAGGTGTACGACGAGTACCTTGAGGGGGAGTTACAGAAGCGCTGGAGCACCGGTTCGTCGACGCCGGAGTGGGCGTACCGGACGTTCACTGACCACCACGATATCGCCTACTTTTCGGGGAATCCATTCATAAACAGCCTCGGCATCCCGCTGAACGAACTCAAGTGGGGGGCGAGCTGTGAGTACGAGTGGAGCGCCGCTGACCACATCAGCCACGTCGTCGACGTGTGGGAGCACGGCTGGGACGACGAGTTGGGCACGATACCCCCCGAGAGCATGGTCGAGTCCTTCCGGAACCACCCCGAACTCGTCGCGGACGCCGACCGGACCGTCGTCCACTACATGCAACCCCACGCGCCGTTCCTCTCCCGTGGGAAGGGCCAGAAGCTGACTCAGATACAGAAAGGCATCAAGCGCCAGGGCGAACGCGAGGCGATGGGCGCGGACGGCGGCCTACTCACGGCTATCGGGGACGCGGTGCGCCCCCGCGTCGAGCGCGTCCTCGACGGCAACAAACTCGCGATGAAGATTGGCCTGTGGCTCGAAACCGGTCTCGGCGGTGTTCTCAGCGACGGCACCCGGGAGACGGCGATGGGCTACCACGAGGAGAATCTCGAACTCGCCCTGGAGAGCGTCGCTGAACTCGTGGCCGAACTCGACGGGGACGTCGTGGTCACCGCGGACCACGGTGAGGCGTTCGGTGAGGAGGGCGTCTGGGAACACCACATCGAGACCCACATCCCGGCGCTGATGGAGGTGCCGTGGCTCGAAGTGGAAAACTGAGGAACTGAAGAAATAACACTTCAGACCGGCGGGAGGTACTCAGCCGCGATTTCGGCCACGCGCTTCGCGCCGTTCGCCCGTGGTTCGGGCGCGTCGATGTCGTCCAGCAGGGCCACAATCTCCGGAATCGACGCCGCGGTGTAGAACCCCTCGACGCCCGCGAGCGCGTCAGCGACGCCGCGCTGCTCCGACGTTTCCGGGAGGACGATACACGGCGTGCCGGCGACGGCGGCCTCCATCACCGTCGAGTAGCCGCTACAGATGACCAGCGACGCGCCGGCGATGTACGGCTGGAGCGACGCCTGCGTCTCCCAGTCCTCGCCGCCGACCAGCGTCACCTCCCGGCCCCGGGCCGCGAGCGCCGCCTCCAACTCTTCGAGGTCGACGCTGAACTCGCTGGGTACGACCAGCACGTCCACGTCTTTCTTTTCCTCATCCCCGCTCGGTGCTATCGGTGGAATCTCCTCCGCGCCGGGAATCGTCGGCGCGTCCGACCACACTTTCGGCATCAGGAACGTCTCGGCTCCCCGGCGCGCGATGCGGTTGCGGACCCACGCGCCCGCCCGTTCGACAACACCCGTGTAGAACCCCGACGGGTCGTGCGTGACGTACACGTACTGTCGGCCGTCGATGGCGGCGGCGATGGCCGCCGAGATGTCGTCCGCGACGATGAGGGCGGGGTCCTCCGCGTCGAACCACTCCCGGTAGCGCTGGACACGGTCGTACACCGCCGGGCCGCTGTTCCGGAGCACGTCGAGCGCGCCCCCGTCCTGTACGTCCCCGATGAAGTCGACCACCGGCGGTTCGTACTCGCTTCTGCCGTTCGCTTCCACGAACTTCGTCCCGGGGCCGCCGCCGGCGAGCACCGTCGCGTAGCCCGCGGCTTCGAGCTCCTCAGCGACGGCCAACATCCGCGTTGCGTGGCCGGCGCCCTCGCAGTAGTGTGCGACGGCGACCGTCGGGGGCTGTCCGCTCATCTACGTCGCACGTGGGTCCCGACGGTATAAAACACCACGAACGCAGTCCGGTTCAAACCGAACTGGGCTCTTGCGAGCGTCAGCGCACGCCGAGCGCGCTGGTCGCCGCCGCGCCGATGCTCGTCGTCAACAGGTAGCCGCCGACGCTGTGGATGGTGACGGCGGCGGCGATGGGCGCCGCGCCCGCCCCCGTCAGGAGCGCCAGCAGGGTGACGTTGACCGCCTCTGTCCCCCCGAGTCCGCCCGGCGTCGGGAGCGCCGAGCCAACCTTCCCGAGCGGCAACACGAAGAAGGGGACGTACACGGGAATCGGCGCGTCGAGCGCGAGGAAGACGACCCAGAGCCCGACGGCCTGGAACGCCCACCCGAGCGCGGAACAGCCGATAGCGGCCGCCAGCCGGTTCCGCGACACCGCCACGCGGCCGAGCGCGCCCGTGAACTCGGCCACCCGCCCGGCGAGCGCGTCCGGGTCTATCGGGGCGCGCCCCGGGAGGAGCCCCGACGCCCGTTCGACGAGCGGGACGAGCGTCCGGTTCACCCGCGCCCTGGCGCCGTCCCGGTATCGCCAACCCACGGCGACTGCGACGGCAACGACGGCGGCCCCCCCGACGACGGCCAGCGGGAGGACGCCGAGTTCACTCCCCGTCCCCGTCGCCGCGACGTAGTACAGCGACCCGCCGGTCGCGAACAGCAGGGACGGAACGACGTTGATGGCGTCCAGACTGGTGATGGAGGCCAGGCTCACCTCGTACTCCGTCTCCGTCGTCCGGCTCAGGAGCCACGCCGTCACCGGCTCGCCGCCGGCCTGTCCGAACGGCGTGACGTGGTTGGCGAACGCGCCGGCGGCGTTCACGAGGAGTGCGGTGTGGACCGGCACGTCGATGTCGAGCGCCCCGAGGACGTTGTACAGCGCACAGCCCCAGGAGACGTTCCAGAGGAGAATGGTCCCGGCGGCCACGAGTATCAGCCCGGGGTCCGCGCGGCGCACGGCGTCGAGGACGGCCCGCGCGTCCACGAGCCAGAACATCACCGCGAACACCGCGGCGGCGCCCGCGAACCCGGCCACTGTCGCCACGAGGTCCTCGCGCTTCACGGCTCGGAGTCATCGCGTGCCCGAATCAATCCATCGAAGACGGGGCGGACCGAGGAGTGCGTAACCCTTTACGAGACGACGGCCAAGCGCCCGTATGGACAGTCTCAATCGGATGGCCATCGAGTTGGCCGACGAGGCGCTCGACTTCGCTGACGAGCTCCGCATCGGCGCCTTCGAGTTGGAGAACGGAACGACGGTGCTGGACTTCGGCCTGGAACACCCCGGCGGGCTGGAGGCCGCGCTCCTCCTCTCGGAGCTCCAGACGGCGGGGCTCGCGACGCTCCAGACGCGCATGGACGAGGTGGCCGGCGCGCCCCTCCCCCACGTCGAGGTGGCCGTCGATGACCCCGCCGTCCCCCTGCTCTGCTCGCAGAAGGCGAGTTGGGAGATAGCCCTCGACGGGTTCGAGGGGCTCGGCTCCGGCCCGGCGCGCGCGCTGGTCGCAGAGGAGACGGAGTTCCGACAGCTCGGCTACACGGACGCCTTCGACTTCGCCGTGCTCACCGTCGAGTCCGACGACTACCCGGACGAGGCCGTCGCGGAGGCCATCGCGGAGCGCGCGGGCGTCGAGCCCGGAAGCCTGTACCTCGCCGTCTACCCCACCGCGTCCGTCGCGGGCAGCGTCTCCGCCGCCGCGCGGGCCGCCGAACTGTCGGTGTTCCGCCTGAACGAGGCGGGATACGACCCCACGAACGTCGACACCGTCGCCGCCAGCGCGCCCGTCGCGCCCGTCGCCGGCGACGAGGACACGGCCATCGCCCGGACGAACGACGCCGTCGCGTACGGCGGGCAGGTCCACCTCACCGTCTCGGAGGACGACCCCGAGGCGTTCGCGGCGGCCGTCTCCACCGCCGGCGAGGAGTACGGGCGGCCGTTCGCGGACGTGTACGCCGACGCCGAGTGGGACTTTTCGGCCGTCGACCCCGCCGCCGTCGCCCCCGCGCAGGCGACCGTCTCGGTGTCCGGCGGCCCGACGCACGCGCTCGGCGGCACCGACGAGGACGTGCTCGCGGACAGCTTCGGCCTCTGAGGGATGCGCTTCAAGCCCGTCCCGCCGTGTCGCGGCGTCGACTTCCTCGCTGACGTACAGCGCGCGCTCCCCCTCGTCCCCGCGGGCGCGAACGACTGCTGTACGCGGGTCTCGCGGCGAACCGACGTGCCCGACGAGGGCGCGGCCCGGGAGTGGCTCACGTTCTGCCGGGCGCTCGGACTGGCCGAGCGAACCGAGGAGGGGTTCGTCCGCACCGACCGGGAGCCGACCCCCGAAAATCTACGGGAGCCGTTCCTCGAACGCGTCTTCGGCGCGCGGGAGGTACTGAACGCGCTCGCGGACAGCCCGAAACCCGAGTCGGCGGTGTTCGAAGCGCTCGAATCCCGCGTGTCGGGCTGGGAGCGGGGCCGCCACGCGGACTGGGAGCGGACGTGGAACGACCGGGCGGCGAATTTACTTGAGTGGGCCGTCGCGTTCGGCCTCGCACGGAAGGAGGGCGAGACGTACGCGCCGGCTACGTGACGCCGAGGAGGAGAACGGCCGCGTTCCCGCCGAGCACCGCCGCGCCCGCGGCGACGGCGACGAGGAGGCCGCCGGTCGCACCCGCCTCGCTCGCCACCACGGTGGCGGCGACGCCGAGGAGGAGCGCGGCGACTGCTCCGAGCGCGGCGTTGACGGCCGCCCCCTCGCGCCACGCGGGTTCCTGGTCGGTTTCTCCCCCCGTTTCTACGAGATAGTGGCGATTCAACAGCGGGGCGCCCGCGGCGAGGCCGACGACGAGCGCGTACGGCGTGTCGAGGACGGCGCTCGCCGCGCCCGTGACAACACCGACGAGCGCGGCACCGACCAGCGCCGAGCGCACCGGTCCGGCGAGCAGGCGTCGGAGCACACCGGCGACTCGGGCGCGGACGAAATAAATCTACTCGGGGTTCACGTCCGTCACCGTGCCGACGCCTTTCGACTGCCCCTCGCGGAACACGAAGCGTTGGCCCTCCCGGACGAGATACGGGTTGAACTTGAAGCGCACCCGCGTGTGGCCGGTGTCGCCCGGCAGGAGCTGTCCGCCCTCGGGTTCGAAGACGGCGGCCTCGCTCGCGGTTTCGAGGTGGACCACCGGCTCGTAGCCGGCATCGATGCGCGTGGGGTGGTTCAGCACCATCACCTCGGCCTCGAACTCCCGGACGGCTTCGGGTTCGGCCGCGGGCGAGACGAGCGCCATCCCGCGCGTTATCTCCTCCTCGCGGACGCCCTTCAGCGCGATACCGACGATGCGGCCCGCCTCCGCCCTGTCGACGCGGTGGTAGTGCATCTCGATGGAGCGCACCTCCACCTCACGAAACGAGCCGTCGGGGAAGGGACCCAGACGGAGTTCGTCGCCCGCCTCGACGGTGCCTGCCGTCACGGTGCCCGAGGCGACGGCCCCGACGCCGGTGACGGCGTACGTCCGGTCGATGTACATCCTGAACGGGCCGGCGGCGTCCGCCGTCTTCGGAAGCCGACGGAACATCTCGTCGAGGGCTTCGACGCCGTCCGTCGTGACGGCGCTCGTGCGGACGACGGGGACGACGGTGTCGTCTATCTCCTCGACGGCCGACTCGGTGCCGTAGCGCGCGACGGAGAGGGGCGTTCGCCCGGCGTCCCGCAGCAGGCGTTCGACTTCCCGCTCGACGTCCTCTAGCTCCTCGTCGTCCACGAGGTCCGTTTTCGTGAGCGCGACGATGGTCGGGAGGTCGGTGGCGAGCAGGATGCCCAGATGCTCCCGCGTCACGTCCGTGGGCCCCTCGTCGGCGGCGACGACGAGCAGTCCGTAGTCGAGTTTCTGCCCGACCAACCCCCGGATGGTCGTGTGGAGCCACGGCTCGTGACCCACGGTGTCCACGAAGGAGACGAGCCTGTCGGCGGTTTCGACGACGCTCGCGCGCTCCGACTTCCGGTCGGGGTTCGGCGTGCGCACCGGTTCCCCGTCCTCGAACCCGTACACGCCGTAGGAGAGGTCCGCCGATAGCCCCCGTTCGATTTCGTGGGGCTGAACGTCCAGGTGCGACCGGACGTCGCCCTCGCCGTCGTCCGTCTTCCCGGTGACGAGCGTGCCGACCAGCGTGCTCTTGCCGTGGTCGACGTGGCCCGCCGTGCCGACGACGATGTGGCTGTCGTCGGCCTCCAGCGCGGCGCCTTCAGTTATCGTGGCGACGCCCACGAGGCCGCCACGCTCGGTGCCCCACGTCTCCACGTCGTCGATGTGCGCGCCCGCCTCCTCCGCGAGCAGGGAGAGCACGTCCATCGACTCGGAGAAGGTGTCGGGGTCGATGCCCGCGATGCCGCCGTCGTCCGTGACGCCGATAACGTACGTCGCCTCCCCGTCGCCGGAGAGGACTCGGTGGCGGAGCTGTGCCGCCAGGCTCTCGCGCCGGCCGTCACTGAGATGCGTGGTCTTCGTGAGCCGTTCCTTGAACTCGACGTGGCCGTTCTCGCGTTCGCCGTGGTTTATCGCACGCCGGAGAACGGCCCTCTCGGGGCCCATGGGGTCCCGTTAGGGATTACCAAACAAAAGCCTTCTCCGGGTTTGGGACTCCATCCCAACGTCGCTCTCGGTATCAGTTATCCCGCTCCCGGAGTCGGTTGTAGGCCTGCTGGACTTGCCGGAACTCCTCCTCGCTGCCGCCCCTGTCGGGGTGGACCTCCTTCACCCGCTCGCGGTACGCCGCCCTGAGTTCTGCCTCGTCCGCGCCTGTCTCGACGGCGAGCACCTTTCGGGCCCGTTTCACGGACATGCCGCTCGTGTCGGTTCGGGGTCGATTTCGCTGTCGCTCGCGCTGTCGCGTCCGTTGTCGCTGGCCGTTCGCGTTCCGTTGTCGTTGGTCGTTCGCGTTCCCACTTCGCTCCCGGGCCGCCCGCGCCCGCGCCGAGCGCCCGCCGCGTGCGCCCGCCGCGGCGCTTTGCCCGCCGGCCTCGCGGGTCCGCGTTCGCGCCCGCTTTTCTAGTCTGCCGGTCGCGTGGTACCACAGGAGTAGGGCAACGCCGGCAAAGGGGAGCGCCACCAGCGCCGCCACGGGCGTCACGAACAGGCCGAGCACCACCAGTAGGGCCGCGAGGACGGCGAACACGCCCGCGAGCACCAACAGGAGGAGACGGTCGTTCACGCCTCCCGGTTCGGGCCCCCGGAACGTAAGTTTATCCGGACGAATCGTTCGATATGAGCGTCGCCGGTCTCTGTTCGGTGTGCGAAAGCCGCGAGGCGACCCGCGTCTGTGAGCGCTGTGGCGCCGCGGTCTGTGAGGTCCACTACGACCCCGGTGCCGGGGTCTGCGCCGACTGCGCCGCGGGGATGGGGGCGGAAGGGAACGGGAGCCCCGACAATAGGGGCGACTCCGGACTGCGTTAGCGGTGTTCGTTCAGTCGGTCGCGTAAGGATTTCGCGGCGTTTCCGACGGCCCGGAAGTACGCGCCTTCCTCATTGGCGCCCTCGCCGGCGAAGATGATGCCCCGGGAGGAGTTCACGAGGCCGACGCCGTCCGCGAGGCCGTGTTCGACGGCCGCCTCGGCGTCCCCGCCCTGCGCGCCCACGCCGGGGACGAGGAACGGCACGTCGACCTGTTCGCGTATCTCCGCCAGTTCCTCGGGGGCCGTCGCGCCCACGACGAGGCCGAGGTTCCCGTGCTCGTTCCAGCGGTTCGCCGCGAGGTGGGCGACGTGTTCGTACAGCGTCCGGTCGTGGTCCGCGAGCGCGAGGCTCTGGAGGTCGCGCCCGCCCGTGTTCGAGGTGCGACAGAGCGCGAACACGCCCATCGACTCGTGGTTCAGAAATGGCTGAAGCGAGTCGTGGCCCAGATACGGGTTCACCGTTACTGCGTCGGCGTCCAGGTCGGTGACGCTGCCGGCGTACTGGCGTGCCGTGTTGCCGATGTCTCCCCGCTTCGCGTCGAGGAGGACGGGCACGCCCTTCCCGTGGGCGTAGGCTATCGTCTCGCGGAGCGCGCGCCAACCGTCGGCGTCCTCGTAGAACGCGGCGTTCGGCTTGTAGCAGGCCGCGTACTCGTGGGTCGCGTCGATGACGCGGCGGTTGAACGCCCACCGGGGCAGGTCGGCGTCGATGAACTCGGGGAGGCGGTCCGGGTCGGGGTCCAGTCCGACCGAGACGACGCTGTCGGCGTCGTCGATGCGCCGGCCGAGGCGCTCGAAGAAGGGGTCACTCATCGTCGGTTCTGGGGGTGCCCGGTACTTCAACGGCACCGTTCGCCGCGGCGGAGTCGAAACGCATTTGATGCCTACCACGGTAGGTGTACACATGAGTCTCGGTGACCGAGACAGGTTCGCCCAAACACAACTGACGACGGCGCTCGAAGCGTGCGACGACGAGGAGGTTAACTTTCACATCCGCGAGGCCCTCCAGTCCCTCGAAGCGGAGCCCTAGTTCGCGAACGCCGGTAGTACCCGCTTGACGCTCGGCCCGTCCGGTAGTGTTACCTGTCTCCCCTCCACGTCGATATCCGCCGTTTCCGGCGGCGCTCTCCCCTCGAAGGTGAGCACCGCGTACTCGGGGTAGATGTCGACGACGGCGATGCGGTCCTCCCCGTCCGCGACGGCGTACGCCCGCGTTCCATCAGGGGATGGTTCGGCGTCCGGGTCGGCGTCCACCACCGCGAGCGACCCGAGGCCGCGGCCCTCGTGGCCCTCGATTTCGGAGGCGAGTAGCTGCGCGACGCGCTTCCCGTTCACAGTTCCTCCCGGGTGGCCGTGGCGGCTTCTTTGATGTCGACTCCCCGTCGGCGGGCGTACACGACGGCGG